>FUFK010896249.1_pt1 | contig 52029 bp, 51 predicted proteins | sample 1021851 | NCBI WGS metagenome assembly FUFK01 (sample SAMEA51879418, study PRJEB19060) | metagenome | reverse complement strand
GGGAAATACAAGAGTTTTTAACAGAAGCATAAACAAAAACAACAGGAGACGAACAATGGACTACAAAAGAGACGAAATCAAAGAGCATTTAGAGGACTATTTAGCCGATAATAGGGATCAATATGACGACATAGACGACGCAAGGGACACTCTGCATCACAATGCGTTTAACTCTGACTATTACATCATTGGAAGCTATAAGGCGACGCAATGGTTGGGCGATGAAGTCTTTAACGTAATTGAGTTTATAAAAGATTATGAACAAGATCACTTTGGAGAGGTTTACACAGATTTTACTCAGCCTGAGAAAATTGTTAATATGTACACGTACATTATTGGACAAGAGCTAGTGAATGAGTATCTAGACCAAATAGAGGAGTGGATAGCATGAAAAAAATAGAAGTGATAATATCAGAGGATGCAGTTAGTAGGATGAATACTATGATAATGGCTCAAAAACTAGCACAGTCTGACAGTTCATTGACTGACGTTGTACAAAGAATTTTAACAGGCATAAAAAACGGAGACGAAACAGTAACTTTTGAACTAAGAAAAAAGGAGAGTAAAAAATGAACAAGCTAAACGTATTAAGTTGCTTTGATGGTATGTCTTGCGGTCAGATAGCATTACACCGCTTAGGGATACCAGTTAATAAATATTTCGCTTCTGAGGTCGATAAGTACGCCATACAGACAACACAGAAAAACTTTCCTAACACTGTGCAACTAGGTTCAATCACAGACATACCTAGCAAGCCGACAATCAACGGACACAAGATAGACTTACTAATAGGAGGCTCGCCATGTCAAGGGTTTTCATTTGCAGGTAAGCAGTTAAATTTTGATGATCCACGTTCAAAACTTTTCTTCGACTTTGTGCGACTGAAAGATAGTCTTAAGCCTAAGTATTTTTTGCTTGAGAATGTCAAGATGAAAAAAGAATCAGAGGACATAATTACCGAAATACTAGGTGTTGAACCTATAGAAATAAACAGTCGGCTAGTGTCCGCACAGAACCGCAAAAGATTATTTTGGACAAATATACCTTTCAGCGGTGAACAACCAGAAGACAAGCAAATACTACTAAAGGACATCCTCGAAGACGACAGTGTGACCGATAGGGACAAAAGCCATTGCTTAGACGCTAACTACTTTAAAGGAGGAAATCTTAAGTCCTACTTCGAGAAAAACCGAAGACAATTGGTCTTTGATAGCTGTCTACAAATTGGAACAGCAGACCTAAAAGGACACGATTTTATTAAAAGANTCTATAGCCGTAATGCTAAAAGTCCTACGCTTACAGCGAAAAGCGGAGGCAACACGGAACCCAAGACAAACATAGGGAGAACGCATTGGCGTAAGTTGACACCGCTAGAGTGTGAAAGACTCCAGACAGTACCAGAAGGATACACTGAAGGAGTGTCAAACACGCAACGATACAGGATGCTAGGCAATGGTTGGACAGTGGACGTTATTTGTCATATAATGGAGGGACTAAAATAATGAGGTACGTATTCAGCGAAATACCAAACAATGAAGAAGGACAAGAGCTTTTGAGATTGATGAAGAAGTACTTGAACAAAAAAGACTATAAACTCAGAGCTAGAGGTCAGTACCTTAAAGAAGGGAATAACTGGAAAAGATATAGCCGTGGGCAGCCGATAGAAAAAAGCAAGTGCATACGTGTTTATATTGACGAGAAAAGGAGATTATAAGTGTTACAGGAAAGAATGACGGAAGAGTTAACATTTGACGATGGGTTACCAATCAAGCTTGAGTTTGATTTCTACGAAGAAGTTTTCTGGAACCATAATAGCGGAGAAGAAAAAGGTTTCGATATTGAACCCATTAGAAAACAACTTCAAGACGACGATGGAAACTGGTTGTCATGGGAATCTGCAAAAGATTTTGATGTGCTACGTATTGACGACCTAGACAGTAAAATGCAATACTGGGGCGATTGTTTAATTCACGACATATAAGGAGGAAGCATGAATAAAAACATATCTTGTGATTGTGATACAGCGGACGAAGAACATGAACACTGTAAAGGGTGTGAGTGTGTTTTACGGTGGGACGAAAGTGAATTTTATTGCTGTTGGTGTGAACAAAACACACCTACATTAAATTAAGGAGATAAAGACACATGGACTTTTTGCACCAAGGAAAAATATTTACAGCTTTAGATGATTTAGTGGAACACTTGGAACAGAGCAACGAATGCCTTGCTCGTATTGAAGCCCTGTTAACCAAAAATGAAATACACCAGAAGGAGGTACAAACAGATGACAACCAAAGTTAGCCTTATAAGCTACACACGAGGCGCTAGAGGCGAATCTATGAAAGAGCTAGTAGAGTACTGCGCCAGAGTAAGTAACCCTCAGAATCAAAATAAGAGCGTCTCAGTGGGTAAACTATGGAACTACCTACAAAAGCACAAACATTGGTCCCCCTTCGAGATGGTCTCTATCTGTCTTGAGATAAACACAACTAGAGCCATAGCCAGACAATTACTTAGGCATAGATCCTTTAGCTTCCAAGAGTTTAGCCAGAGGTACGCAGATCCAACAGAACCTTTGGGCTTTAGCTTTCAGGAGGCTAGAACCCAAGACTTAAGCAATCGTCAAAACTCCCACAAAACAGAGGATAGAGGCTTAATACGGTTCTGGGAGGCTGCACAAGCTAGAGTTAAGGACATAGCCTTGAGTGAATATATAAACGCCTTATCAAACGGCATAGCTAAAGAACAAGCTAGGGCCTTATTACCAGAAGGTTTAACCAATAGCCGTTTGTACATGAACGGAACCCTCAGATCCTGGTTACATTTTATCGGAGTGAGAACCGATGTTTCAGCACAAAATGAGATTAGGGAGTTAGCTCAAGAATGTGATACAATTATTACCAATCTGATAGAAGGAGAAACAAACCTATGAAAAAAACTTTAGTCTATACTTTATCAATCCTTTTGTGTACACTTGTAAGCTGCGAGAGTCTCTCTACAAAGGAAATACAAGACATACGTAGGGAATACAAGAAACCCAAAGGAACAGTCACAGTATGCAAACGTAGGCCCAATGGAAGCTCTTGTGTCGAAGTAAGAGAAGAAGAGCTTAGGAGAATCTTACGTTCCACAATGGAAAGACCAATAGTCAGGAGGTTATAACATGAGATGTAGGGCTTGTAATGTGATCCTGGAGGACCACGAAGCGGTCAAGAAGGACCACAATGGGGAGTACTTTGATATGTGCAATCCTTGCCTTAGTAGCAGCTTTCAGGCTACTTTGGACGACAACTTGGACATACCAATAAATATTTCAGTAGACCTATTGACAATTGATGATTTTTAGTGTATACTTTAAACATAAGTAGTACTAAGGTTAACCATAGAGTAACTTTTGTAGTTATATATAATAATAACTAAAGTTAAACTTAGGTGACTAAATGGTTAACCTTAGAAAACTAAAGACAACTACTGATTACAACTTAGGTGACGTTATGATACCATTTGTGTGGGACAGACTCAGGTTTGACCAGAAGAGAATGCAGGACCAAAGAGAAAAACTTGAGAAACAAGAGAAGCTTATAGAGGAACAGTGGGCGCAAATCCAAAAACAAATGCAAGAACAGGAGGAAGCTAATGACCAAGAATAAATCAGCACCGACAGAAGTAAGGACTGACGTAGTAACTATTGGCAGAAAGATAGAGAAAATTGTACTCTACACAGTCATGGAGGGCTATTGTCAAGGAGAGTCAGCCCTAGACTACATAACAAGTGAGTTAGAAAACTCTGACGTTTACGTGTTGGACTGGGAGCAACCAGAAGAGTTAGTTTTGGTGGCCAAGGAATGATGGAATTTTGTGTGGGCCTTTTAGTAGGCTACGTTTTCGCAAGAGTTTTAAACAGATTTACTTAAAAAGGAGAATAAAGTTGGACACAGGCTAACGACCTATGGTATAATATTAGTATGCTTCGGCATAATGCGAACTAACTTTAACGGAGATTGAATCCTATGGCTGCATCAACAGCAAAAGTCTTGGAAGGGACTGTAAACTTTTCCAACGTCACTCAACATGACGTGTACCAAGGGCAGGACACAGGAGCCTTTAGCCTAACATTAACCATGTCTGAGAAGGACGCTAGTGACCTTATGGCTAGTGGAGTCAAGATAAAAGACTACCAAGGTAAGAAACAGCGTAAGTTCAAGAGCAAATTCTCAATCAAGAGGTTTGACAAGGACGGCAACGAGTACGACGGAGAAATACCGTTTAACTCCAAAGTCCGTGTTAAGTTTCGCTTGGGTAATCCTCATCCTGTACACGGTGTTTCAACTTACCTTGAAGCAGTAAAGGTGCTAGAGGAGGCAGAAGCTTCGCAAGAAGACAGTGACTTCCAATATGGCTAAGTTCATAGGTCACCAAAGCTGCCCGAAGTGTGGTTCTTCGGACGCTTTAGCCACTTACGACGACGGAGGAGTGCATTGCTTCTCCGTTGGTTGTAACCATCACATAAACGGCACAACAGGTATGACGACAACGACGACAACAGGAAACATAAATAACAACAAGCCTTTAGACATGGGTGGTACAGTAGCGGCCATTCCAGAACGTAGGATCTCAAAGGAGACTTGTGCTAAGTACGGTGTGACAGTGGAGTACTCTCCTTCAGGTGAGATAGTCAAACACTTTTACCCTTACTACAACCAAGACACCTTGGAAGTTACGTCTGCTAAAGTCAGGGACGTTAAGACCAAAAACTTTTACTGCAACGGCTCAACCGCTAACGTGGGGTTCTTTGGTCAGAACACCTGTACAGCTAATCGCTACATCACAGTAACAGAAGGAGAGTTAGACGCTCTTGCTGTGTACGAGATGCTAGGCAGGAGGGCGCAGGTAGTCTCTTTACGTGCAGGTGCAGCAGGGGCAGTTAAGGAAGTAAAAGAACAGCTAGAGTTCCTTGAAAGCTACGAGACTGTCTTACTTTGTTTCGACAACGACAAAGCAGGTCAGGACGCTGTAGACGCTGTGAAAGACCTATTTAGTCCTAGTAAGCTAAAGATCATTAAGCTCCCACTGAAGGACGCTAGTGATATGCTCGTGGCTAACAAAGTCAAAGAGTTTACACAAGCATGGTGGAACGCTAAGGTTTATCAGCCCGACGGCATTGTTCCTGGTTTGGAAACTTGGGAACGATTAGTAGAAAAAAGGAACGTAAAATCAGTATCTTATCCGTGGTCAGGCTTGAATCATTTAACAAGAGGACATAGACCTTATGAACTCGTAACAATCACTAGCGGCTCTGGCATGGGTAAGTCCCAATTTATCCGTGAGCTAGAGTTTGATCTTCTCAATAGGTGCGAAGGCAATATAGGAGTCCTTGCGCTAGAAGAAGACCTAGCAAGAACGACACTAGGCATCATGTCAGTGGCCGCTAACCGTCCTTTACACTTGGAAGAAGACACACCAGTAGAACAGCTTAAGCCTTTCTGGGAGTCTACTCTGGGTACAGGCAGGTACTACTTGTTTGACCACTGGGGTTCTACCTCAACTGACAACCTGTTAGCTAGGGTCAGGTACATGGCTAAGTCCTTGGACTGCAAGTTCGTAGTGTTGGACCACTTGTCCATTGTCGTTTCTTCTCAGGAGTCAGGAGACGAGAGGAAAGCAATCGACGAGATAATGACTAAGCTCAGGACGCTCGTAGCGGAAACAGGGATAGCTCTATTCCTCGTTTCCCACTTGAGGCGGTCACAGGGTAGGGCGCACGAGGACGGAGCGCAGATAAGCTTAGGTGAGCTAAGAGGGTCACAGGCTATCGCACAGTTGTCCGACATTGTAATAGGTATGGAAAGGGACCAACAGCACGAGAACGAAGACATAAGGAACACTACGACAGTACGTGTCCTTAAGAATCGTTACACAGGAGAAACAGGACCTGCTTGTTGGCTACAGTACGACCGTGGTACTGGTAGATTGTCCGAAGTCGCTAACCCACACACAGGAGACGACTTTTGATTTATCTTGACCTAGAATCCGACGGTTTGAACCCCACACGCATCTGGTGCGTCGTGACAAGGGAAAATGGAGTAAACCAGATACACACTAGCCCAGAAACCCTCTCAGAAGCCCTCAGAAGCTCTGTGAGCGTAGTTGGACACAACTTAATAGGGTACGACCTCCCAGTGCTAAATCGTCTCTGGGGGCTTTCAGTTGCGTCTGAGAGGATTATTGATACGCTAGTGTTATCACGTCTAGCTGACCCAAGTAAGTCTGGAGGACATTCTCTGAGGAACTGGGGTAATGAGTTAGGCTTCCCAAAAGGAGACCATAATGACTGGACTTACCTGAGCGCAGACATGATAAAGTACTGCATACGTGACGTGGAGCTTACTGAGGCAGTACACCAGAAGTTAATGAAGGACATGGAGTGTTTCTCAAGTGCTTCTTTAGACTTGGAACATCAGGTACAGTTCATAACTAACCAACAGGAGAAAAATGGTTGGACTTTAGATCAACAATTAGCACACGAGTTGTGCGCTACGTTTAAGGAGAGAATGAATGTTATCGAAGATGACTTACAAAATAAGTTCCCGCCTATCGTCCATGAAAGATACTCTGAGAAGACGGGTAGGAGACTTAAGGACAAGGTGGAGACCTTTAATGTTGGCAGTAGGCAGCAAATTGCGAAACGCTTGGGAGAGCTTGGTGCGGTTTTTGGAAAAACTACTGAAAAAGGTAACCCAATCGTGGACGAGTCCGTTTTAGAAACGATTGACTTACCAGAAGCTAAAGCTGTGAGTGAGTACTTGATGCTACAGAAAAGATACGCACAGGTCCACTCATGGCTTGACCACGTTAACGAAGACACAGGCAGGGTTCACGGCAGGGTAATTAGTAACGGTGCAGTCACAGGACGTATGACACACCAGAATCCCAACATGGCTCAAATACCTGCCAGTAGTAAACCTTACGGTAAGGAGTGTCGCTCTTGTTGGACAGTCCCTAGTGGTACTAAGCTCGTAGGGTTTGACGCTAGTGGTCTAGAGTTACGTATGTTAGCTCACTACATGGACGACAAGGAGTTTACCAATGTCTTACTTAGAGAAGACGTTCATACCAGAAATCAAATGGCTGCGGGACTTGCAAACAGAGATCAGGCAAAAACTTTTATTTACGCTTTTCTCTATGGAGCAGGAGACGCAAAAATCGGTACTATTGTTGGAGGAAGTGCAAGAGACGGTGCTGGACTTAAGGAAAGATTTCTTAGAAACACACCTTCTCTTGAGTCTTTACGAGAAAGAGTTGTACGAGCGTCTGGAAGAGGTTATATCAGGGGCCTTGACGGTAGAAGACTTCATGTCAGATCAGGACACGCTGCACTGAATACTCTGTTACAGGCGGCAGGTGCTATTGTTATGAAGAAGGCTTTGGTAATCCTGGACAAGTACGCAAAAGAATGGGAGCTAGACTACAAGTTCATAGGTAACATACATGACGAAGTACAGACGGAAGTACGTGAAGCCCACGCAGACAAGTTTGGTTGGCTAGGGGTTGAGTGCTTGAAGGCAGCAGGAATAGAGTTTGGGCTTCGTTGTCCTCTTGACGGTGAATATAAAATAGGAGAAAACTGGAGTGAAACACATTAATTTAGAGTTGTTTGAGAACATAGAACCTTACAAGCTACATAGAAAAAACGACCCAGAAACAAGTAAACAAGCAGCTAGGTCTGTAAAATTAAGTAAGGCGAGGGCTTTTGTTTTTAGTCTTATTGAAAAAGCAGGGGAAAACGGAATAACCATTAAAGAAATGTTAGCAGATAATCTTCATCTCTCTACTAGCAGTATATCCTCAAGACCTAATGAGCTAGAAAAGTTAAATCTTATTTTTTATAAAGGAGATAAAAGAAACAATTCTAGGGTTATACGACACATAAAATATAAAGAGGAGGAGAAAAACAAGGAGGAGACACACTAATGACAGAACCTAAGTTTAAAAAAGACGGTAACAGAGAACTTGAACTGTTAAAAACAGCAAGTAGAAAAGGAGACTTAGCAGAGTACTATGCAGTCACTTGGTTATGGGACAGCGGCTACGAGGTTTTTAGGAACGCTGGTTGTTCAGGCCCAATAGACTTAATAGCCTACAAAGACGGAATAACAACCTTAGTTGACGTTAAAACAGCAAGGGCAAACAAAAAGGGAGATAAAGATACTAACACAGTGAAAAGTAAAAGGACTCAGGAACAAGTAGAAAAGGGAGTTGTCTTCCTTGGCTTTGATCCTAACACACGTAAACTCAGATGGGTGGACCATAGAAAATGAAAAGCATACATACATTAGTCAGTGACATATACAAACTGGTAGACACAAAAGAAGTCTCTGAAGACGTAGACATAGACGCTTGTATCGAACAGTTTGGTGAGAACGTCAAAGACCTTATGCGTCAGCAGTTCACAGAAAAGTACGACGACAGTAGAAAGCTCCGTATGTCCAACATAGGACGTAAAGACAGGTTTCTCTGGAACGTGTACAACGACGCTGAGAAAGGAGAGGACATACTTCCTCATACGTACATTAAGTTCATGTACGGACACCTCATAGAAGAAATGCTTTTGTTCTTGGCTAGAGCAGCAGGACATAAAGTAACCGACGAACAGAAAGCCTGTGAAGTAGAAGGAATCAAAGGCTCTATGGACTGTAAGATAGACGGAATAGTGACTGACGTTAAGTCTGCTTCTACTTACGGTTTCAAGAAGTTCAAAGAAGGCTCTGTAGCCTATGATGATCCTTTTGGGTACGTAGCACAGATAAAAGGTTACGCAGCTTCTGAAGGTGAGACTAAGTACGGCTGGTTAGCAATGGACAAACAGAATGGACATTTAACTTACCTTATGTACGACGAGTCGGACACCCAAGCTCCTGTGAACAACCTTATTTCTTATGATATGAAGGACAAGGTTAAACACATTAAGAAAGTTGTTAAACAAAAGACCCCTCCAGAGGTTTGTTACGAGGCTGTACCTGAAGGTAAAAGCGGTAACATGAAGCTGGCCGTGGGTTGTTCGTACTGTGCTTACAAGAAAACCTGTTGGCCCAACCTCAGAGCTTTTTTGTACTCCACAGGTCCACGTTACTTAACAGAGGTAAAAAATGAGCCGAAGGTCCAAGAAATTGAAATTTCGTAGTAACTTTGAACACACAGTTTCCAAAATACTAAAAGGATTTGCCTATGAACCTTTCATGGTCCCATATACTGTTTATCGTAAGTACTGTCCTGATTTTGTACACACTTCTACAGGTACACTTGTTGAATGTAAAGGCTTCTTCAGAGAGGGAGACACTAAGAAATACACCAGCGTTAGAGATAGTTTACCCGAAGGACAGGAACTTGTATTTGTACTCATGAATCCAGAAAAGAAAGTAAGAAAAGGAGGTAAGTTAACCATGTCTAAATGGTGCGAAAAAGAGAACATTCGTTGGTACTCAGTGGACACGTTGGAGGAGTTGATAGGTTATGTCACTAACAATGGAGGAAATTAAAGAACGTGTACTGAACACCTATGATTCTGACGACTTGTTAGAGGCTCTGGAAATTACCTCAGAAGAGTTACTGGACAGGTTTGAAGACAAATTTATAAACAGACTAGACGACTTTGAAGAGGACGTTGCAGATGAAGAGGAGGACGAAGATGAGACTGAATGACGAAACACCCGAAGCCTGGGACAGAGCTTACAACGCAGGTAAACCTAAACAATGGTCGGAAGTGTTTGACGGTAAGTTATCAGAAGACAACGTAAACAAACCCCCACACTACAACAGTGGAGACATAGAAGCTATTGACGCAATCAAAGCAAGCATGTCTTCAGTAGAGTTCAAAGGGTACTTAAAAGGCAATGCTCTTAAGTACATCTGGAGGTACAGATACAAAGGCAAACCAGTAGAGGACCTCAAGAAATGTCAGTGGTACTTGAAAAGACTGACAGAGGAACAGGAGTAATGAACGTCATAAAAGGAAATTTCGGAGACAAAAAAGAAGTTGCTAAGGTGTTTGAATGTATTACAGACACAGAAAACTTAGACAAGTACGACAAGGCTTTTTGTATCGTTAAGTCAAAAGATACATTAGTGGTGTCTACTAACATGGACAACGAAGAACTTTACTTTTTACTTGACCGTATAAAAATGTCAATACTAACACATGGAGAATTTGAAATATAATGGACGCTTATCAACAGTACATACACAAATCTAGGTACGCACGTTACTTACCAGAGGAGCAACGCAGAGAGTCTTGGTCTGAAACAGTTAACAGGTACTTAAACTTTTGGCAGGACAAAGAGTACATCACGAGCAAAGAAGCTCAGGACATTTACAAACAGATACATGACTTACAGGTAATGCCCAGTATGAGAGCTTTGATGACTGCTGGTGCAGCGTTAGACAAAGACAACGTAGCTGGGTTCAACTGTTCTTACTTACCTATAGACCACCCTAAAGCATTTGACGAGATGATGTACGTCCTAATGTGTGGTACAGGAGTAGGGTTTAGCGTTGAGCGTCAGTACATAAACAAACTTCCAGAGGTTGCAGAAAAATTATATGATACCGATACAGTTATATTCGTCGCTGACTCTAAGATTGGATGGGCAAAAGCATTTAGGGAACTTATTGCAATGCTGTATTCAGGTCAGATTCCAAAGTGGGACGTATCTGGAGTTCGTGCTTCAGGGCAACCCCTTAAAACCTTCGGTGGTAGAGCAAGTGGTCCTGAGCCTCTTGTCGATCTCTTCAAGTTCACCGTCGAAGTTTTTACTGGTGCTGCTGGAAGAAAACTTAGTTCCATCGAGTGTCACGATCTCTGCTGTAAGATTGCACAAATCGTCGTCGTCGGGGGAGTCAGACGGTCGGCTCTCATCAGTCTCAGTAATCTCACTGACGACAGAATAAGACGTTGTAAGTCAGGACAGTGGTGGGTAGATAATCCCCAACGTGGCCTAGCGAATAACTCTGCTTGTTACACAGAGAAACCAGACTTTGACTCTTTCCTAGACGAATGGAAAAGCCTTTACGAGTCTAGATCAGGAGAAAGAGGTGTGTTCAGTAGAGTAGCTAGTCAGCAACAGGCAGCTAAGAATGGACGTAGAGACGCAGACTACGAGTTTGGTACTAATCCGTGTTCAGAGATCATACTTAGACCTTACCAGTTCTGTAACTTGTCTGAAGTCGTTATCAGGGCAGACGACACGTTACAGGGGTTACGTCTTAAGGTCAGGACTGCTGCTGTACTGGGTACGCTACAGGCTACCCTGACTGACTTCAGGTACTTAAGAAAAGTATGGAAAGACAACACCGAAGAAGAAGCCTTGCTTGGTGTATCATTAACAGGAATTATGGACCACCCAATACTTTCAGGGAGATCAGGACGTGCAGACTTGCAACACTGGCTTACACAACTTAAAGAAGAAGCTATACAAACTAACAAGAAATGGGCCAAGCGTCTTAAGATTAACGCTAGTACTGCTATTACTGCTGTTAAGCCAAGCGGCACTGTAAGTCAGCTAGTGGACAGTGCGTCAGGAATACACCCAAGGTACTCAGAACAGTACATAAGAAGAGTTAGGGCAGACGCTAGAGATCCCCTCTGTGGTGTCTTAGAAGCCGCAGGAGTCCCTGTAGAGGAAGACGTGATGTCTCCTACTACTAAAGTCTTTTCGTTCCCTATACAGTCTCCTGAAGGGGCTGTGGTGGCTAACGACATGGGAGCTATGGAACAGTTATGTCTCTGGCAGACTTACCAAGACTTCTGGTGTGAACACAAGCCTAGCATGACGTGTTACTACAGGGACGACGAGTTCCTACAAGTGGGGCAATGGTTGTACAACAACTTTGACAAGATAAGTGGCATAAGCTTCTTACCTTACTCAGAACACACGTACCAACAAGCCCCTTACGAGCCTGTTGACAAAGAAGTGTACGACGAGTTAGTCAAAGGGTTTCCGAAGCAGATAGACTGGAACGTCAATGAAGAGTCAGACATGACTGAAGGCTCACAGCAGTTAGCTTGTACTGGTAATAGCTGCGAGTTGTAACGACATGGCTTACAGTGACAAAGTAATGGACCACTATGAAAACCCACGGAACGTCGGTAAGATGGACTCAGACGACGAAAGCGTAGGCACAGGTATGGTAGGAGCGCCAGCTTGCGGTGACGTTATGAGACTACAGATAAAGGTAGGAGCCAAGGGCATTATTGAAGACGCTAAGTTTAAGACTTACGGCTGCGGTAGTGCCATTGCGTCTAGTTCACTACTGACTGAGTGGGTTAAGGGCAGGACTCTGGAGGAAGCTACGGAAATCAAGAACACAGAGATAGCAGACGAACTAGCGTTGCCACCAGTGAAGATACACTGTTCTGTGTTAGCTGAAGACGCTGTTAAGGCAGCTATAAAGGACTATTTAGACAAACAAGGTTAACTAAGGGGCTACAACAGCCTCTTCTTGTTTTTCTTGTCTAGCTTGATCTAGTAAGTATACAAAGTAAGCTCTGTCTGCTTTAAGCTCTCTTACTAAATTTTTATCGCCTTTGTAGGCTTTAATTGCTTTATCTATTCCTGAAAGAAGTTTACCGTAATATTTTACTCGAACTTTTTTATCAGCAGCTTTTAAAAGAATAAAAGTACTGGTTCCTGCTGCTACAGCCCCTGCCGTTCCTGCTGTACCTAGTCCAACAAGTCCTGCAATAGGCACTCTTAATGTAGCAAAAAGAGCAAGAGGAGTGCTAGGAAGATTTGAGACATCACTTATTTTGTCCCATACTCTTGATAGTCTATTGCCTCCTTCTCCTATTCTTCTCTTACTAACAATATCACGAGCGTTTAAAAGCTGGTGCATACGGTCAAGAGACGTTTCTATTGTTTCTTTACCTGCTATGCTTTTTAACTTATCGTTTAATATGTTTCTTACATAACGACCAGCGACACTCTTTGCGTTTTCTGACGTAGGGTCTAAAATACCGCCTTTTGATCCTTGGTTTACAAACCTATCAAACTCTCTTCTAGCTTTTAGCAAACCTAACGCATCTGCTTTATTGTCGTTTATTAGTTCAATGGCTTTTTTTAAGTACCTGTTGGCTATTTTTTGAGATTCTGTGCTTAAACCGTTATATTCTGCACCTTTTTCAAATTCTTTCTTTAACTTAGATCCAAGAAGTATTTTAAAGTTTTCGCCTGAAAATTTAGGGTTTCCTTGTTGTTTTATACCAATTTTTAATTTATTATCTTCTATTCTTACTTCTTCTTGAATTTTGTTGTACATTTTTACAAAAGTATCATTCGCATTTATACTTGGAGTATCTGTTAAAATATCTAACATTTTTTGTTCTGACGGTGTAGGAACGTACTCTGTTTTATCAAGGATTCCTCCTAAAGATTCGTACTCTCCTTCGTAACCTCTTTCTCCAACTTTTTGTGGGCCTAGTAATTCTTTTAATTTTTTTCGCTTTTCAGTTTTTGCAAGTACATTATATTTTTCTTTTGCTCTTTCAGCAGGTTTAGTAAACGTATTTATTTGACTTTTAGAACCAGGAGTTAATACAGCCATTATGTCTACTGTGCTTTCAAAAGTTTCTGCAAATTCAGGGTTTTCTTCGGCAAACTCAGAGTAAGCCTCATAACCAACCTCTAAAGCTTCTGCTGCTTTTTTAGCTGTATCAGTATCTTTTATTGTGTTCCAAACTGTCTCAGCACCTTTTTTAACTGAATCAGGAATTATTATCCCAAGAGAATCAAAAGCTAATTCTGTTCCTGTTCTAATAACTTGAGAACCAGCTACTAACCCTTTTTTTATTCCCATAGGAGAGTCAAATTTATCTTCTCCTAATATTCTTTCTGTTCGTTTAGTTACTTTTTCAGGAAACTCTGAAAGGGCCTCAGAAGGATCAAACTCTGAAAAATTACGAGAAACAGTTTTACCGTAGTCCATTAAACCTGTTTTAACTTTTTCCGTAATAGTAGGACCAGGAGGAGGTTTATATCTATAATTAGGGTATACTAAAGCAGCTTCTTTAGCAATAGCTTCAGCCATAGCCATATTACCTTGTTTTTTGGCTTTTCGTATACCAGCTATGTATTCTTCTTGAGTGTATTCGTTTTCAACGGTAGACATAATAGCTAGAATCCTAGAGATTTTTCAGAAATTCGTTGACAGCCGCATCACGACCCATAGGAACGCTTGGATCTTTCACAGCAATATCAGGGAAAAAATCTAAAGCACTTTGGTTGCCTTCACCAAGTGATTCACTAAGTTTTTCTTTTGTATTCATATATGTTGTTACTTTATTTTCTGCTGCTCTTCGTAAAGAAGTAAGCAATCTTTTTAAAGTTTCTGCATCAAGCTTAATCTGTCCTCCTACTGCTCTTTCAGAGTACTCTCTGTCTGCATCAGAAAGTCCTGTACCAGCTCCTAAATTTTTAATGTACTGAGCAACTCTATCTGCTGCCCTAGTCATAAATTCTTCAGTATTAGTTATAGTGTCGTCACCAATCAGATCACTAATATCTAGTCCGAATTCTTTAGCATACTTTGAAATTGATAATTTAACTTCTGCTAGTTTTCCTGTAAACATATTGTCAATATTAGGAAAAGTTTTGTCTATAGAGTCTAAAGTTAAACCAGCGGCTCTTGCTCCTTCGTAAAGTTCAGCGAAGTTCTTTGCACCTACTTTAGCTAATTCATCTGCCATACCTGCTGCAATATTTTCAACTTTAGTTACTTTAGGTGCTTCTTTTATTATACCAGCTTGATTGGGTTGAACAAATCTAAACTTAGCCTCGTCAAAAACTAAACCTGCGTCATTTACTCTAAAAGTTTTAATTTTTATACTGCCGTCTTTTGGGTCCCTCGTTTCAAAAGCTTTTAATTCTCCTTTTGCGCCAGTCACTAAAGAAGCAAAACCTTCTTCAGTCATTGCCATAAATTCTTTTTTTCTTTCTTCAAATTCTTCTGGACTTCTGACTAAACCAAGATTTACTGCTAGTGCTTTTCTAGTTGCTGGGTTCTTAGCGAGGTTTTTTATTTCTTCTTGTCTTAGCTCAGAGGCTACCTGTAATAATAAATCTCTGTCCAGTGATGAAAAATTAGTTACGTTATCAGCAATGTCGTCTAGTCCTATCTTTCTAGCTCTCTGTCCTACATTGGCTTTTAATGTTTCAAAAGCAGTTTGTTGGTCTTCTGACAATTTAAGCTTGGTTGCCGCTGAAGCAACTTCAGCAGCCTTTGCTAAGTCACCTATGGACTGATAGTACGTAGCTAGTTTCGTTAGTCCTTCAGAGGTTTTTAAGTCAATCCCTGCTATTGTTTCTCTTTTTCTTTTGGCTTTCATAGCACCAGGGACACTACCAAGCGCAGAACCTAAGTTAAACAAACTTTGGGACATAGCAGGTTGACCTAGCTGAGACAAAAACCCTCTTGAAAATGTAGCCATTATAAATTCTCCTTAACTAAATAGACCGCCCAAGCTTTCTGTAGCAATACTACCGCCAACTCCTCCAGCAATACTAGCTTGGCCTAGTGCTGACTGTAGCAACGCCTCAAGTCCTGTTGCATAAGTTTCTCCAAATGCCCCTGCTTGTTGTGCTAAAGCTTGTCTACGTTGTTCTGCTGCCGTTATTCCTGGTTGTAACCCACTTAACAACTGTGCTTGCGGTACGTAACCTGCGGCCAACATACCTGTACCCAACTGTGCCTGTCGTTGTTGCTCTTGTCCTGCAAACTCTAACGCACTTAACATTGCTCTGTTCTTAGCTTCTTCCTGAGCTTGTGCCAACGCTAGTTGCTCAGGGGTTCCTCCAAACATGGACGTGCGTACACCTAGTCGTCCTTGGTTAGCCAAGCGTTGTTCTAATGCAAGACGTTGACGTTCTTCTTCAGGAGCTTGTGCTGCTCTCATGCGGTTGTATATGTCTTGCTCACGTTGCGTTGTGTCTGTCTCTGCTAAATTAAAGAAGGACTCTGCCCTACGCAACTGTTCTTCCTGTAGTTTTTGTTCTTCAGGAGACGTTTGAATGTCATACGTCATTTGCTTTGTTTCGGGGTCCTGAGTCATACCAAACTGACCGCCTGTTGCTGTTGTGACGGTGTAGGGCTGAAACTCAAACCTTTTGTCTAACATTCCTGCTAAACCTTCAGTAAACTCACCTGTGGCTTCGTCTGTAAAGCCTGTAGACATACGTTGAAAAGCTTCTCTACCTATGTCTCCTACGTCTTTGTACCCTTTAGCAGCTAGAGCTAAACCAGCAGCGGTCCCTGCTCCTCCTAATAATCGCTCTAATATAGACATTAGTACGTTCCTCCGTCAAGAGTACTTCTTGTTTTATATTTGTTGTACGTTATCATATTGTTCTACCTACTGTTGCAAGCACGTTGATTTCCTGTAAAGATAATTCTTCTCCGTTTATGTCAGCTTGTAAGTCAATAGAAACACTACCACCACTACCATTAGCATTAACGTCTAAACCTGTTGTTACAAACTCACCTTTTGAAAACTGACCTATATTAAACTCACTTTCGTTAAAAAAAGCTTTTGCTTGTGTTGCTAGTGTTATGTCGCTAGTACCTGATTTTGACTTAAAGTCGTAAGCCCATTTGAGGAAGATATTAGCCCCACTACCCCCTACAATAACTGGCCTGAGTTTTTTAAGAAACTTAAGTTTAGTAGTGTCACCAAATGTTAGCTCAGGGCTTGTGTACCGAAAACGGTAAGTTGCGTTGTTGTCTAAGTACCCTGCATAGGAACCAAGGCCATGTAGACCGCCTATTAATAAAGTACCGTTATCTTTACGTTCATAAGCAGTAAATCCAGTTCCTGTCCAACGTGTAGCCCTATACGCACCGTTTTCAAGAGTACCACGTATGTCAAAACAAAAGGTTGTATTGTGTCCAGTAAATGTAAGTAAATAAAAGTTTTCCTCTGGGTAATACACGGACCTAAAAAATTCTGTCTCTGAACTTAGTAAAGCAATAATGTCTTTAGTAATTGTTGAAGATAGATTACTAATAGGCATAGACTTCTCTTGTATGGTTCTACCAAAACTTTTTAAACCTGTCTGAGACAAGAATATTACGTCTGTGCCTGTGTACTGAACTGTGTCTCTGTCCACACAACCTACGCCAGAAACCGTGTCTGCTAGAGTCATAGAAGCAGGTGCAGTAGCTCCTGAGTAAACTACAATACTACGTTTACCAAAAATTATCAGGTGGTTGTTATGAGCAGCTAAAGCTACAATCTCGTCGTAACCGTCAGGCCAAACTTGAGATATGTCAAGAGAGCCTGAACTACCGCCTGTCCATATGTGTCCAGACAACAGGTCCGACCAGTATATCGTAGACTTATCTGTGCTAAAGTCGGCAGTCCAAAGCCTACCATAAGCTGCCAACACTTCATTACCGTACTTAGCCGAAGTTAACCCAGCAGCACTATTGACTGAACTAAGTGTTACTACGCTACTGTTAGCACCTCCTGAAGAACCTGAAGCAATCGTATTATAAATAAGAGGCTGTAACCCACGTTGAAAAAAGTAAAGACTATCATTAAAGTTTACCATCTTCCAGTTGTCAGCAGAAATAGAATAACTACCAGGAGTTTCATCAGCTAACGTCGTTGTGCCGCTTAGTATCTTGTTGTTACCTACTGAAAATATCTTAGTGGTCCCTGCATCATTTATAAACTCTTTTATACCTCTTACTTTACCTGAGCCTAGTTGGGTTTTGTTTGTTGTAGTAACACTAAGTCCTTTACGTGCTGCTATACGTCCACGTCGGTCTATTACAGCATTATCAGCTACTTCTGCAAAAGAAGGGTCTTGAGCAAGAGGTGAGTCTTCTGTATTAATACCTTTGAACGCTGGAGCGACAAGGTTGATACTGTTTAGTCGTTGTGCCATCTATTGTCTCAAGGTGTAAAAAAAATAGTTTCTTCTGGGTGTCTACCTGCGTCTTGTGCTATAGCGTCCCCTAAATATCTATTAGCTATAGTAAAGTACTCAGCAGTTGACGTACCGCCTGTTTCTCCACGTTCTCTTGAAGCAAGAGCTACTGCTAGTTGTACTACTGCATTTTCAGGAACTGCTATAGAATCTGAGTCGCTTGTTAAAGCAGAGTTACGAATAACAGCGTCAAAACGTAAAGCATAAACTGCGTCTGGTTTTGGGTAAACGTCAATCGTCATGTCTCCGTTACCGTCTACTCCAGCATAAGTGTAGTATCTAGGTGAACCAGTAAGAGGAGTGTTTAAGTAAAGCTGCTCGTCAAACCAGTTGTTTGTCTGGTACTGCATCTTAAGATTAGACGTATCGTTAAGTACGTTTAGTTCTTTTATTTTGTCTCCACTATTTGTTAAGGAGTAATTAACTGTGTCAGCTACTGTGTTAAAGGCTAAAGTTGTACGTAATGCTGACCAATCCCAAGCACTTTCAACTAAGTCTTTAGCGTCATTTACAAAGTCACCAACGAGCTTACTGTAGCTTGTTGCTTGAACTGTAGCTACTTCGTTTTCTCGTAGTCTTCTTAAAACACTGTTTACTGCATTTAAATACGTCATTAAATTATTCCCTTAAACAAACTATCATTTATCAAACGATTAAGCTCAACATTATAGTCTTTAAGTTGATAAGGCACAGCTACAAACTGAGGAAGACCGTAACCTAAATTATCCATGTATCCTTTTCTACCAGAGCCTCCTCCTAACATACCAGTGCCGTAGAATGGATTATTGTCTCTGTCTTCTTCTTGTTCTCCACCACCGCCACCTCCAGTAGCAGGTTCATCTTCTTCTTCTGGCTCTCTAGGGTCTACTCCACCTCCACCACTACCTCCACCGCCACCAGTAGGATCTCCTGAAGGCTGTTCTTCACCTGGAGGAGGACTACCTTCAGGAGGAGTACCAGTAGGACCATCATTAGGAGGACTCTCTGGAGGACTCTCTGGAGGAGGATCAGCAGGAGGAGTACCAGTAGGACCATCATTAGGAGGACTCTCTGGAGGACTCTCTGGAGGAGTACCAGTAGGGCCATCATCACTTGGAGGCTCTTCGCTGCTTGGTGGTTCACCAGTAGAAGGATCTTCGTCGTCTAAAGGTCCCTCGTCTCCAGTAACAGGAGGACCTTTCTTTTCATCATCAGCAGGAGGTTCTTCTTGTGGCTGGCCGTCGTCTCCAGTACCGTCTCCAGTACCGTCTCCAGTACCATCGCCATCATCTTCGCCTTCAGCAGCAGCAGGTGGAAAATACTTTTCTTTAGCGTTGTTTACTACAGAACCAATGGCTCCACTAGCCAGCAACCAACCTAATAAACCTTCTTTACCGTCAGCACCGTCTAGTAAACCACCAGCAGTTACCGCTACTCTACGTAAAACACTACCTGCTGCGTCAACTACGTTAACAAAAATGTTTCCGTTGTTGTCCGTAAAAATGTCTCCTATTTCTTCACCAGCTTCTCTTATACCGTCTATTACGCTATCAATACCGTCTCTTATTTCTCCAGGTATGTTCTTTATTTTTTCTTTTATTTCGTTTAGTTTATTCCTAGCGTTTTGTGTTATGACCATTCTACCATCTTCTAGTATGTCAACTTCTAAGCCAGTGCCTTGTATGTAAGTAGGTAAACCAGGAATAGGTATAAGTATTCTTCCTTTCATTTTACCGTCTTCAAAAACAACACCCACTCCTGGTAAACGATCAAGAGCGTCTTTTAACATTGCATCCAAGTCACTCTCTATTTCAGCAGCGTTTGGATCAACCCCACCACGTAACCACCAAGGTACTCCAGGTAATTCTTCTTCGTTTGTTTCTCTACCTAGTACGCTGTCCCACTCACCTTCTGCAAAACCTAAAGAACTATAAAGCTCTCCAAGAGTTTCCTCGTTTTGTTGTCTTATTTCCTCATTATTAAAACCTTCCAGTATAGAGTCTAAGAAAACTTCCTCTTCCGTGGGACCTTCTTCTTCTGGTGAGCTTTCTCCTGGTACTTCAGGATCAAGAGGTCCTTGGTCATCACCATCAAACTCACTGTCTAAACTAACCTCTTCGTCTTCAGGAGGGGAGCTACCAAAAAGATCAGTATGCCCTGTAGTAAAATTAGGACGATCAACTGACCTAGACATATCGTCACCAAAAAAACTACTAAGTATTCTCCATGTAACAGGAAAAGCTGATTTCCATGCAAGTGTTTTTTCTTGTAACGGACTTAAATTATTTTCTTCATTAAAATCTACTAAATTTTCTTCGCCTTCGTAAAAAGGATTTTGTATTTCTTCTATTCCAGAGTCCCACTGATCTAATAATTTTTTAAGTATACTGTTTGCTAAACCTACGTCAGTACGCATTAAAGAACGGTTAAAAGTTTCTACGTCTGCTTCGTAAGACCTTCTTTTGTAAGAATCAAAAAAGTCTTGGTATGCTTCATCACGGTTTTCCATGTAGTCTAAATCACGACTAGCAGCAGCATCAGTATATCCTCCACTACTAGGCCTAGGAGCAGGTATATTAGGCATATTATAAAGAGGATTAGAGCCAAAAAATAACGACATTTAAAGTACCATCACAAGAAGCGTAGCAGTACAACTAATTGCTGTACCTATGACTAACCAAGCTAAACGCTCCCAACGAGCCGCATGAGTGTCTGTAGCTCTCCTAAGTTCTCTGAGTTCTACAACTGACTCAGCCCAACGCTCTCCACATTCTTTCTCGTGTTTTGCTATCCGCTCTAAAGCTTCTAACGCCATTTCTAATGCTTTACTGTTGTCCATATTATTTCTTCTTTAGGCTAAGTAAGCGGTCAACTCCTTTAATACCAAAAGAAGCACTTATACAAATAAAGAGTAAATATTGATAGTAGTCAGGTAACTCGTCTAACGCTTGAAAAGCATACTTAGTTCTTTCAATAATTGAAGGATCATTGACGATAATACTGTACCCTATCATAAAAATGGGAACGCTGAGTACCAAGGTCCAAAATTCGTCTTTCCAGCTATTAGCTGAAGCATCAGCCATCTTAGCTTCCCAATCAGCATTGTTCTGAATGGTCTGCATTTGTGCTTCATGTTTTGCTTTAGAAATCTCATTTCTATTTTTTATTATCTGTCCTGCTATGTTAGCAACAGGAGAAATTAAAGAGGTTAGCCAGTTCACTTATTCTTGCTCCATTGACCAAGTTTTACTTGTGGTTCTTGCAACGTCTAGTTCAGACAGATGTGTTTCAGGATCGTACTGAGTTAGTCTTTTCTTCCTTTCTTCAGGAAAAGCCTTAAAGTATTCTTCAGTTAGATTTGTTTGTTCTACGTTGGTCATAAAACACCTTTATATTTATCTAAACAACGTGTACATCCAAGCCATAAAAAAGAATAAAGACACACCACATATAGTATAAAATAATATTTGTAAAATCTGAGTAAGTTCTTTGTCTCTTCTAGCTCTTTGTTTTTTTAATATCTTCAATCTTTTCTCGTGTTCTAACCTACTTTCCTCTACACGGTTCATAATCTCATGGTAGTCTTGAGACAGACCCTGCATTAACATCATGTCTTTTAGTTGTTGATTAAAAGTAGATAATTGTCTTTTAGCTATCTGTATTTGCATACTGTCCTGTACAGATAACTTACCTACGTGTTTCTTTTCTGTAGTTAGTACAGCGTCATTAGCCTTAGCAAATTTTCCAACTATGTTTGCAAAGGCTGACGCATTATTACCAGCTTCTTTAGCTGTTGATATTGCATCATTTAAACCTTTGACAAGAGCAATACAAGCCGCTACTTCAGCTATAGCCATTTTTAACTTTAGTTAGAGCCATGACTTATACTACTCTTGGGAATCTGTATTCTGGTTCGCTTATTTGTCTTACCCCACGTTTAAACTGAGCTACCCGATCAGAAGTAAAAATATCCTCTGCAACACAAGCCGTCATAACATCGTCAAATCGTGTGCTTGAAACATCAACTACCCAATCTCTTTTACTCATAAGCAATGCCGTATCAACAATAATTTGAGTCGAGCTTCTAGAAAATGCCAACAGTTCAGTTTCAGTAAGAAGATTAAGCCAGACAGAAGCAGGAAATACCTCCATACCTTCTCTTCCTGTTTCTTCGTATTTATAAAAGTCCATAAAAAACTCCCACTTGATCTAACCATGCGTGAACATCGTCTTCTAGAAAAGGAGAGTTAGCTCGTCCACGAGTATTTGCATAACTCGGAAAAAAATATCTTCCTCTCCATCTTTGAAGGTATTGGGTGGAGGTTGACCAAGGGACATCTATAGTCATACCTATGGTGGCATAAAGAACGTGTTTGCCGCTAGATGTGTTTACTAGGTGGCAGTAAGAACCAGCAGATGGATTTGCCGCAACATATCCAGTATAAGTCATCAAAATCATGTTATTGGCAGTTGGGCCAATCAATCCATATCCATAAGGAGGATTTTCGTTGGAGTAAGTAGACCCGAACATATTTGAATAGCTCAAACTGCCGTCTGAAACACTAACGCTGATGGTAGCTCCACGATAGGGTACACCTGCCGCAGCATTGCCGCCTGTTGTGTTATAGGTTGTGATATTTAAAGTTCCTGATCCATCTCCTCCAGATCGGTAGAACCCGTGTCCGTGATAGTCATTCCACGCCACATAATCCATACTGGCATTGCCTAGCTGTGCATTTCCAATCTGTGTGACAGTGCCTGCTTCATTAACTGATGAGGTATACAGAGTGTTTGGGCTGGTTCCAGTATCCATAGTCACGATGTAGAGTTTGTTATCTGCATCATCCATGTAAAAACCAACCCATTCATCAGTATCGGCACTCCCTGATGCTTCATCAACTGTCATGCCTCCATTCCATACGCCATCTGTGATTGCGGTTGAAGTTGGGGAATGCTGATGGACAGCAGTAGTTGTGTTGGTATAGTTTATTTTTATTGACCTTCCAGCAGTTCCGCCTGAAAAACCAGGAAGATAAAAGTTGCCATTTGCCCCTTGCCCCATGCCGCTCCAGAAACCTATGGAAGTGTCTGGTAAAGGGAAGAGAGGCATCGCTTTATTTCTACTCGTTACGATATTTGTAGTTAAACCAGCCATTATTCATCATGCCCCATCATAACCATATTTACGCTTGCGACTGTGCTTCTGCCTATAATATAGTCACTTGCCCCTGCTACTACTGGTGAAAAACTTATACTTTCATCTGGAGCTATTTGAGTGTTCTCCAATAACTTTGTGGCGTTAGCAAAGGTGGCAGAGCTATCTCCTACACCTAATTGCACATACGCAGAAGATGAACTTCTATTAAGTATATGAACAGTATAAGTTCCTCCAGAGGAACCAGCCTGTCCTATGTTCGCTGTTGTGTCTGCGCTTAAATCAACGCCTGATATTTTGACTGTCATTACATTTGCCCCATAAAGAATGCTTTAGATGTTGAAATGGAAGAAGCAGTAGCCCAAGAGGTTACTCCGCTTCCATCAGTTGTTAAAACTTGTCCTGAATCACCGTCATTTGGGGGCAACGTAATGACAACATTACCAGCAAAATTAGCGTGTGCAGGAGCTTGTAGCCTTACATAGTGTGCATTAGAAGACTCACAAAAGAAATCAAGTTTTGATACTGTACCACTGTTTTTTAGTTCTATTTGACCATTGGAAATAGCTACACCATTTGATGAACCACCTACGGTAATAGAAGTAACAATATCTAATGTATGTGCAAGTTTAGCACTTGTTACAGCATCGTCTGCAATTTTAGCTGTAGTTACGTTAGAATCTGCTATCTTAGCTGTAGTAATTGCATCAGTAGCAATGTCTCCCCAAGACATTACTCCATTTCCGTCTGTTGTTAAAAACTGACCAGAATCGCCATCAGAAGATGGTAATGTTAGTGTAATATCTGCTGTAGATGCAGGACCTATAAGAGTTACTTTATTAGTTCCGTTATCTGAATCTTCAAAGAACTCAATAAATCCTGCCGAAGTTGCTCCGTTTTTTAACAATAAACCTGCGTTTACTGTAGGACTCGTAAATTCTGTTCCTGGTCCAGTACCTGTTTGTGCTAAAACATAAGCTTTAATAGACTGCTGTGAGGCCAATGAAGTTGCACTATTAGAGGCCATATTGTCTTCGTCAAGAAACGAAGTAATTCCGTCTAGTATATTAAGTTCTGCTGTTGTAGACGTAACTCCATCTAGGATATTTAGTTCTGCCGTAGTAGCTGTAACACCGTCTAGGATATTAAGTTCTGCTGTAGTTGAAGTAACGCCATCAAGTATATTTAGTTCTGCTGCGGTTGAAGTAACGCCATCTAAAATATTGAGTTCTGCTGTAGTAGACGTTACTCCATCTAAAATATTGAGTTCTGCTGTGGTGGACGTTACTCCGTCAAGTATATTTAGTTCTGCTGCGGTAGACGTAAGTGCAGTTGTTCCGTCATTAAGGGTTCCGTAAGTTAATGTACCAGTAAAAGTAGGTCCAGCAGAATCTGCTTTAGTTGCTATAGCTGTTGCTATATTATCAAACTCAGTCTCAAACTCCGTACCCTTAATAATTTTACCACTGTCACCAGACGGTAAACTATCTTTAGCTTCAAAGTCTGTTGTCTTTGTATAATTAGACATTAGCTAGATTACCTTAAAATAAAACAGAAACAAAGAGGGGCCAGTTAAGACCCCTCCGTGAGAGTTCGTTACTCAGCAATAGCGAGAACGAAACCAGCTTCAGGACGATACACCTGAACACCGTACAGGCAGTCAGCCGTGTACAGGGTAGACAAGTATTCCTGCTTGTACTGGGTTTGAGAGCGTACTGACTGTTGCTCTGCAAGGACAATAGCGTCCCTGTGGAAGAGCATAGCAGCACGAGTGTCGATAGAAGACGCTGTGTTATCAGCGGCAGCTTCTATAGTAGCACAGTTAGCAGATACATAAATATCAACACCGTACAAGTTACCAATAAGACCTGACTGAACAGCTTGACCTGTAACAAAGTCAGAAGACACATAACGGTCAATGCCCATAATCGTCTTACGAACAGAAGGAGGTATAACAAGAACACGTTCTTCCATGGGAACATTGTTGTCGTCCAATTTTTGAATCATGTCACGGAAAAAAGCATCAGAAAAAACGTCAGCAGCAACTGCTGTGTCATCTGTGTACTGAGTTGTTGTACCACCGTCGTTAAAGAAACAACCTGTGTGTTGATAGTCAGTAGGAGCTACTGAACCAGTGTGTACGATTGCACCACCGTCACCAAAGCCAGTACCTGCTGAGTGTAAGTCAGTATCGACTCTAACAGCAAGTGAGTACCCAGCGTCTTCAGTATAAAACTGACGTAAGCTGCTGAGTGCTTGAACTTCAACGATGTCTTCAATCAACCTTGAGTATTCAAAGTGTCGATTAATGTCAATCGTGAGTTCGCTTTCGGTGTTAGCAATGATAGTTACTGCTGTATCGGCAGCTTTCGCATTTGCGTCACCACGAGTGGGCTTAGGAATATGTAGCTTGTCTCCTTTCTTGCCTGACATTGATATTTTTTTGACAAGAGGAGCCATCTTTAGGTTTTTTTGGTAAGCAGCAATAATTTCGTCAGACCATATTTCAGGTACAAAAGTTGCTGCTTCTGTTAGTGCTGTGTTTCCACCAGAACCAGGATAAGTAGCTGTAGCCATTGGGTAATCTCCAAATTAGTTATTTAACACGACCCTCTGAATACGCTTTTAGAATCTCTTCTGATAAAGCTTGGTATCTGTCTGGGTCTGTTCTCATTAGTTTAATAATGTCGGCCCGACGATAAACTTTTCTACGAGTTGCTTCAGCACTACCTTGTGCGTTACCTGTATTAGCTGCCTTAATTTGCTGCCTTCTTGCTTGTTTTTCAACTTGTGCAGTCTGGTCTGCTACTGTCTTACGTTCTTTCCATAAAGAAAAAAGTTCGTCAGCAGCGTCAGCATTGTAATGTTGGTCAGCTTCTACAAACAACTGAGTCCTAATTTTAGAAGCTTTAATCCATTCTGCAAACTTATCATCTTTTAGGATGTCTTGCATGTCAGGATGTTTATTCTGGAGTACTGCCAATGACGCTTGTTTTTTGTACTGCGTCGAGTACTCCTGTGCTTCTTTAATCTTAGGATGATTCTCAATAGCACGATTAACGGCTGCTTGAGGGTCCGTAAAATAATCTATATCGTCTTCAGGCTCAACGGTATTTTGTTGAGGTGCTGGTTGTTCTGTTTGACTAGTAATGTAGTCATCTACAACCTTACGAAGCTCTCCTACTTCTGAAGACTGACGACCTAAAAGCTTTTCGGCTTCTTGGTGCATCTGTACGACTTGTTCCAAGCTTTTACCTTGGTACTTGTCTGGTAAAGTAGGTTCTTCTTGTGGAGGTTGCTCAACGCCTAAGTCTAAATCTAGTTGTTGAATCTCGTTTGCTTCGTTATCTAAAGTGTCTGTTGTTTCCTGATTTTCTTCAGGAGGCAGATCAACCATAGTTGCTCTTGACATAATTAAACTCCGTGATCTTAGTCATTATGGAGATTGTGGTTTTTTCCTACCTGCTTCTTCATGCTCTTTTAACCATTTTAGATGCCTACCAGGGAAGTCCCCACTAGACCCATCTAAAACAAAGAATGGGGCAGACAGCATTTTTGTAGCCGTAGCTCCACAACTGCACCTACTGGTTGCTTCACTACTCTTTACAAATTTTTCAAATATATGTCCTTCAGGACAACAAAAGTCATATACTTTAATCATCTTCTTTATTTTCCTCCGCTTGTTCTCTAGCTGCGTCTATAGTGCCTTGTATATTTATAATAGCAGTAAAAGCAGTAATTTGTCCTTTACGAAAGAAAAGTTCTTCTAAGTCTTTAATGTTTTGAACATTAGACAATGTTTTGATGTTGTTGGAAAGTTCGTCTAAGAGTTGTTTGAAACCACTATGATTAAATAATTCATTATAGTTATTAAAGTAAGTTTCAAGCTCAGGCTTCATAGTTTTCCTTAGTTGGACTATAGTTATAGTTTAACATATTTTATAACAAAAGTCAAGCTTTTTTCTTTGTTTTTTTCCTTCTTCTACCAGACGCAGTAACAGCGTGTTTGATCTTTGCTTTACCTGTCTTACGTCTAGCAGAAGACTCTTTCTCAGCTTTTGTCATTTTCTTTACAACAGCTTTAGGACGACAAGAAGGGTACGGACGTTTTTTCTTTTCTTTACCAGAACGTCCACACTTTTTACCTGTCTTAACGTCTATCCACTCTTCAGCAAACCATTTCTTAAGCCCTGTCTTTTTAGACTTAGACTTAGCTCTAGGCATAAGTCCCACCACGTTTCTTGTACGTCTTAGTCAACCATGCAGAAGCATAGGCAGAAGGCCACACGTCAAACTTACGCTTGGCTTCTGCTTTTACTCTTGAGTACAAAGCTTTGTTCTTTGGTGTTGGCCCTGTCTTTTTTGCTTTTGCCATTACCTGTATCCCATTCCTCTTGTGGCTTTTTTCTTCTTTGCTGGTTTCTTTTTCTTAGCGGTTGGACGCATTTTATTGGACTTATTACCATAATTCATTGCTTTCTCCTTTGCTTTTGCAGATAGTTCACTTAAATGAAATAGTTTCACAGAAGTTTTCCCATGTGTTTTACCTGAGTGTACGTCACCGTTAGGCATTTTATGGGTAGCACCTGTATACAGCGTACCATCACGTTTGTAATGGTTAACACCTTTAGCCAAAGATCACCTCCTACCATTTTTTGCAAGACCAGTACCTTGCCGTGAGTTTACTGGGTGGGCTAGTGTCGCACTTATGTCTAGCCCTGAATGATTTACGTCGTTTGGGTTGGTTCTTTTTAATTTTCATGTTAGCGTCACCAAAACGTATAGTCTTAGTCTTGTCACCAACTTTAGCAACTACAACAAACTTCTTAGTTGGATGTCCAGGTGTTCTTTTGGGTTTATTGTAACCACTAACACCAGCCCTTGCTAATTTAGGGTCTCTACTTCTAGGCATTATTTTTTTGCACTCTGTTTAGGTTTTGGTTTAGGTTTGGTCAGGTCTAGGAGCTTCTGTTCCAACGCTTCTAAGCGGTTCCATTTGTCTTGGAAGTTCTTGTCTATTAGGCTGAGTAGTCTCTGTAGTTCGTTGTCCGTTAGCATTTTCTTTACCTTCTATTTCTCGTTTTTTAAGGAGAGTGTTTGCAACTTTCATACGTCGCTCAAACTCTTTGTCTTCTGCATCACCTTCTTTCAAATTTCTAGTAATGGCGTTTATACGATCAATTTCTAACTCCTGCGGTACTGCGTTAGCTTCTACGGCTAACTTAACTGCCCTAGCAGAAGACTCTTTAGCCTGTGCTGACAAAGCTTCTGTCTGAGACTGCTGGAACGCTAGTTGTGCTTGTTGTAGAGCCTGAGCCGCTTGTGCTTGTTCAGGACTAGGTTGTGCCGCTTGCTGCATTGCTGCTATTAGTTCTTCACGGTTAGACAAGTTCATATTGTCCACAATGGACTGTACGAGTGTACTGTACATAGGTGAGTCTTGTTTCATTGTCTGTAACAACTGTACAAGCTGTGTTACTTCGTACTCCCTGGCAATGATACCCAAAGTGCTACTAGCGTTAAACTTGTAGTCAGAAACAGGGTAGTTCTCAGGGTCAAACTGCATATAACGGTAGGCTGCTTTCTTGACAAAAGGTATCAGGAAAGACTGCTGAAAGTTAATTAGAGTTCGCTTGTGTCGTTTAATGATAGCGCCTAACGACATAGAAATACCTGCTGCCGTTGCTTCACCGTTTACGGAACCAGCGATACCTGCTGAATCTACGGCTCCTGTTGCTTGTTGAACCATCTGTTGTAACGCAGCCGCTTGTGTAAACGTAATTTGATTGACTGACCCAAAGTTAAACGGTTGTAGGACCTCTCTTGGATCACCGCTAGTAAGTATCATCTTACCTGGACGTACTTCAGGTTTTGCTCCTCTAGGGAGTCTGGTTGCGTCTACTGCTAACATAGGATGTACTGTTAGGCTTAGAGCGTCAATCCTAGCTCGTAACTCTGTGTCCAAAGCTTTCTGAGAGTTGTAACCTTTTTCACACACGCCACGTCCCCAGAACCTACCAGGAACCACGTCCCAAGGAAAGGCCACTACAGGACGATCTTGCATCATGTAAGGGTTAGCTTCAGCTTTCAGTAACACACCACCGTTAGCAACGACTATAACAGCTTCTACGTACCTAGACTTTGTTTCTCCCTCTTCTTCTTCTTGTACTAATTCTTCTTCTTCTTCATCTTCTAAAGCACTTTCTAAAAGCTCACGAGGAACTAAACCGTAGTACTTAGTTAGACGTACTTTGTAGTCTTGGTAGATAGTTAGGTCTTGGTCTGGTTCTAAGTCTGTGTCAGGTGCTGCTGGTCCTACAAGAACGTCTTTGTAGACTCCTTGTTCTTGCAACAGTTCTACTTGGTGTAGACTCACGAACTCGTCAACTGCTACACCCATAGCGTCTTCAACAGACGTAGCTACAGGGTCAATAAGAAAGTTCTGAGGCATGACAGGCTTAAGCTTTACTTTTACTCTGTCCCTCATACTAACCCCTACAGCCTGTAAGTCACCACCCATGATAGGTTGTGTCGCAGGAGCCATCTCTTTCATTTCTTCAATAACAATCTCACCAACACCAGTACCAAATACGGCAGCGTTAATCAAACACTCTGCAACTGCTTTACGAACTTTGCAGTCTTCAAAGTCTTCGGTAAGTTTGTTACGTAAGAACAACACGTCTTGTCTGCTAGTGTCTCCTAAGTTGTCTGATACGTCAAACCATTTACCACGTCCAAAGGTAGCTTCTTCTAGTTCTGCTACGTTAGACTCAACTGCTTGCTGTAGGGCAGGAGAGATAATCCTAGAGCGTTCTGAGGCTCTGTCACTGTCTGCTGGGTCCCAGATGCCTCTCCACAGCCTGTAGTACTCGTCAAACCTGTAGGAGTAATTAGACTCGTAATGGTCACGCCAGTCTTCACATTTAGTTATAACCCAGTCCTCAATAGACTCTTCTGCCATTAAAGGATCTGTTTCGTATAGTTCACTCATATTTAGTATCCTGCTACTACGTCTAGTATTTCATGGTTGTCGATTTCGTAGTCATAGTCATACGCTACGTTTGCAAGTTGATCTATGTAGGCCACAGCGTCAACTAAGTCGTCGTGTGTTAGTGGGTCTGGAAACTGAAACAACTGGTCCAAGAACCTAGAGTTCCACTCTCCTTTGTTCAGTGTTACAAAACCGTTTTCAAAACGTCCCTGTAACGCCCACATTACCCTGTCAGTCTTTTTCTTGTTACCGTGGGTTAGTTCTTCGACTCTAAAGAACGTACCGTACCGCCTCTGTAGGTCCGTTAGAGGAGACATTACAGCTTGCTTTGCAATTCCTTTTTCAATTCCCAAGCTAACTGGTCTGTAGTCTCTAACTGCCTGAAATATTTTGGCTGCTGTCTCGTCAAGGCTCCATCTCCCATAAATAATGTTGTCAATATACCAACCGTCGGTATTAACCTTGACAATAGCGATTGCCGTGTCGTCCAGTCTTGTGTTTTTTGTCCTTTTCTTGTTAACTTCCTCAAACCCTGCCAAGTCAACAGCAATATAGTAGTCTCCTCCTTCTGGTTCATCTTCAGAAAAGCGTACCCACTCTTCCTTGAACATTTCGGAGCCACGAGCTTCAAAGGAAGCCATGAACTCCTGACGAAACGCATAGCTGGACATAGATTTCTTGGCGATGTTTATTTCTTCAGGGTCTAACAACGGATTGTCGTATGAGGTAAAGTGCCAAGTTCTGTAAGTTTCGTCTTCTCCTAATTCTCCGTACTTGTATAATTCATAAAAATGATTACGTCCCATAGGTGTACCGATAAACATAGCACACCCTTTCTGGTCAGTTAAGGCAGGACGTAGTATTTGTTCAAACACGTCAGGCTTCATGTCTGCGTATTCGTCCAACACAAGAAACTTCAAGCTAACACCACGCATTGTCTCAGGTCTGTCTGCGCCTTTGAGACTTATTGTTGCGCCATTCACCAGTTTTATCTGTAGGTTGTTTATATGACTACCTGAGATTACTGGGTGTCCTAACTCTAACAAGGTCTGCCACATAATGTCCCTGGCTTGTCCTTGTGTTGGGGCTACGTAAAACACATGGCCTTTGTCGGCCTGTAAAGCATTCACAATTAACATCCAAGCAGCCAGCCTAGACTTGCCTGTACGTCTACCAGCAGCAACAATCTTAAACCTAGAGGTGTCTTCCCAGACCTCTTGTTGCCAAGGCAGTAGCTGTATGTTTAGTTCTGTAGCATTGGACAAAACTTAGTACAACCAGACTACAGGAGTAGTACCTCTTGTATCAAGGTGTACAAAAGTTTTAGCCACGCCAATACCAGAGAATCCTAGTTTCATTGCTTCTTGAACAATGGTGTACCTGTCACCACCGTTAGTAATACTTATGTCAGCCGCTATGCCCTGAGCATGAGTACCAGGGACTTCTTTAGAGGCTTCTATTGGGTGTTTAGTTGGGTGTCTGTACCCTGAGTTTACTTTAAAAGGAAAAGCACAGACTTCTCTTAGCTCGTCAAGTTTAACTAAGAAGTCAATTTCCATGTTGTTCTCGCCTGTCTCTTGACAGTTAAATTCTTCTACAGAAAAAAACTTAAGGTCCCTACCCAACGACTTCTCCTTCTATGACTTCTGGATCATTCATGTCTACAGTCCCTACACCACTTATGTTAATCTGTATAGAGCTTCTGCCTCCGTCTTTTATTACTTCACGTTCAAAAGCACCCACAGGTAACACACGGTCCATCACTAGCTTCCATGCGGCAGCTTGGTTCTTATGGTCGTTGTCAAGGGCAGCGTCAAAGATAGTTTCTAAGACTTTCCTGGACTTTGGTGAGGCCAACATACGAGCTTTGTAGTCGTTGATGATAGCAGCGTCACCCTTTGGTCTGCCTACTTTACCTTTGTTCCCTGGTTTTACAGCAGCAACTTCTGACTTCGGGGGTCTGCCACGACCTCTCTTTTTTATTTCTTGGGTCATAACATATTGTCCCTTTGTTATGCCAATAGTATAACATAAGTCTACATAAAAGTCAAGCTATTTATTCACTAAATGCACCATGTGGTGTTTCTCGTGTAAAAACAAATGGTTACTTGTGTTTATTTTGTGCCTAATTTTCCTAATTTTAGCCTATTTTGTGTACCAGTGGGTACTACAATATTAATAATAGTAAAACACGGCCCCCGCCCATGCAAAAATCATGCCAAACTTATGTCATGCAAGAATCATGCCAAGGTTTGCGCCATTGGTCGGGCTGATGGTGCAACATTCGTTTAACTTATGGCTCCCAAAGTTGGCATAGTTCTTGCATGGGAAACACCATTGGCTGCGTTTATGGTGCAACATTTGTGCGGCTTATGGCTCCAAAGTTGGCACGAGTTTTGCATAAGGTTTGCTCCCAAAGTTGGCACGAGTTTTGCATAGGGAGCCATCTCAAGTTGGCACGAGTCTTGCATGAGGTGACCGCCTAAAGTTGGCATGGGTTTTGCATGAGTCCTGGAGGCGCAAAGTTGGCACGGTTTTTGCATAGGTAGCTCCCAAAGTTGGCACGAGTTTTTGCAAGTGTGAGGGCCAATGTGGCAGCCTATAGAGAGAAATCCTAGACAAAGCCTAGACAGAATAAAAAAAATTAGTTAACTATTGACACATAAAAAAATTATAGTAAAATGAACGCAACAACAACGAAACAAAAGGACACAACAAAATGACAACTAATTTAACTCCTGAGCCAATAGAATATTGGGAAAACAACTATAACGAAGGTTATATTGACGCAACGGACGTTGTGCAGCGACTAATAACGGAAACTGGTAATATCAAGGTTAAAGATAAAGACGGCAGATGGGCAGATGTTCACGATAAGCTACCATGTATTGACGGACGTTGGATTTATGGTGTAAGGTTCTGGTTGTACGAGTGGGAAATACAAGAGTTTTTAACAGAAGCATAAACAAAAACAACAGGAGACGAACAATGGACTACAAAAGAGACGAAATCAAAGAGCATTTAGAGGACTATTTAGCCGATAATAGGGATCAATATGACGACATAGACGACGCAAGGGACACTCTGCATCACAATGCGTTTAACTCTGACTATTACATCATTGGAAGCTATAAGGCGACGCAATGGTTGGGCGATGAAGTCTTTAACGTAATTGAGTTTATAAAAGATTATGAACAAGATCACTTTGGAGAGGTTTACACAGATTTTACTCAGCCTGAGAAAATTGTTAATATGTACACGTACATTATTGGACAAGAGCTAGTGAATGAGTATCTAGACCAAATAGAGGAGTGGATAGCATGAAAAAAATAGAAGTGATAATATCAGAGGATGCAGTTAGTAGGATGAATACTATGATAATGGCTCAAAAACTAGCACAGTCTGACAGTTCATTGACTGACGTTGTACAAAGAATTTTAACAGGCATAAAAAACGGAGACGAAACAGTAACTTTTGAACTAAGAAAAAAGGAGAGTAAAAAATGAACAAGCTAAACGTATTAAGTTGCTTTGATGGTATGTCTTGCGGTCAGATAGCATTACACCGCTTAGGGATACCAGTTAATAAATATTTCGCTTCTGAGGTCGATAAGTACGCCATACAGACAACACAGAAAAACTTTCCTAACACTGTGCAACTAGGTTCAATCACAGACATACCTAGCAAGCCGACAATCAACGGACACAAGATAGACTTACTAATAGGAGGCTCGCCATGTCAAGGGTTTTCATTTGCAGGTAAGCAGTTAAATTTTGATGATCCACGTTCAAAACTTTTCTTCGACTTTGTGCGACTGAAAGATAGTCTTAAGCCTAAGTATTTTTTGCTTGAGAATGTCAAGATGAAAAAAGAATCAGAGGACATAATTACCGAAATACTAGGTGTTGAACCTATAGAAATAAACAGTCGGCTAGTGTCCGCACAGAACCGCAAAAGATTATTTTGGACAAATATACCTTTCAGCGGTGAACAACCAGAAGACAAGCAAATACTACTAAAGGACATCCTCGAAGACGACAGTGTGACCGATAGGGACAAAAGCCATTGCTTAGACGCTAACTACTTTAAAGGAGGAAATCTTAAGTCCTACTTCGAGAAAAACCGAAGACAATTGGTCTTTGATAGCTGTCTACAAATTGGAACAGCAGACCTAAAAGGACACGATTTTATTAAAAGAGTCTATAGCCGTAATGCTAAAAGTCCTACGCTTACAGCGAAAAGCGGAGGCAACACGGAACCCAAGACAAACATAGGGAGAACGCATTGGCGTAAGTTGACACCGCTAGAGTGTGAAAGACTCCAGACAGTACCAGAAGGATACACTGAAGGAGTGTCAAACACGCAACGATACAGGATGCTAGGCAATGGTTGGACAGTGGACGTTATTTGTCATATAATGGAGGGACTAAAATAATGAGGTACGTATTCAGCGAAATACCAAACAATGAAGAAGGACAAGAGCTTTTGAGATTGATGAAGAAGTACTTGAACAAAAAAGACTATAAACTCAGAGCTAGAGGTCAGTACCTTAAAGAAGGGAATAACTGGAAAAGATATAGCCGTGGGCAGCCGATAGAAAAAAGCAAGTGCATACGTGTTTATATTGACGAGAAAAGGAGATTATAAGTGTTACAGGAAAGAATGACGGAAGAGTTAACATTTGACGATGGGTTACCAATCAAGCTTGAGTTTGATTTCTACGAAGAAGTTTTCTGGAACCATAATAGCGGAGAAGAAAAAGGTTTCGATATTGAACCCATTAGAAAACAACTTCAAGACGACGATGGAAACTGGTTGTCATGGGAATCTGCAAAAGATTTTGATGTGCTACGTATTGACGACCTAGACAGTAAAATGCAATACTGGGGCGATTGTTTAATTCACGACATATAAGGAGGAAGCATGAATAAAAACATATCTTGTGATTGTGATACAGCGGACGAAGAACATGAACACTGTAAAGGGTGTGAGTGTGTTTTACGGTGGGACGAAAGTGAATTTTATTGCTGTTGGTGTGAACAAAACACACCTACATTAAATTAAGGAGATAAAGACACATGGACTTTTTGCACCAAGGAAAAATATTTACAGCTTTAGATGATTTAGTGGAACACTTGGAACAGAGCAACGAATGCCTTGCTCGTATTGAAGCCCTGTTAACCAAAAATGAAATACACCAGAAGGAGGTACAAACAGATGACAACCAAAGTTAGCCTTATAAGCTACACACGAGGCGCTAGAGGCGAATCTATGAAAGAGCTAGTAGAGTACTGCGCCAGAGTAAGTAACCCTCAGAATCAAAATAAGAGCGTCTCAGTGGGTAAACTATGGAACTACCTACAAAAGCACAAACATTGGTCCCCCTTCGAGATGGTCTCTATCTGTCTTGAGATAAACACAACTAGAGCCATAGCCAGACAATTACTTAGGCATAGATCCTTTAGCTTCCAAGAGTTTAGCCAGAGGTACGCAGATCCAACAGAACCTTTGGGCTTTAGCTTTCAGGAGGCTAGAACCCAAGACTTAAGCAATCGTCAAAACTCCCACAAAACAGAGGATAGAGGCTTAATACGGTTCTGGGAGGCTGCACAAGCTAGAGTTAAGGACATAGCCTTGAGTGAATATATAAACGCCTTATCAAACGGCATAGCTAAAGAACAAGCTAGGGCCTTATTACCAGAAGGTTTAACCAATAGCCGTTTGTACATGAACGGAACCCTCAGATCCTGGTTACATTTTATCGGAGTGAGAACCGATGTTTCAGCACAAAATGAGATTAGGGAGTTAGCTCAAGAATGTGATACAATTATTACCAATCTGATAGAAGGAGAAACAAACCTATGAAAAAAACTTTAGTCTATACTTTATCAATCCTTTTGTGTACACTTGTAAGCTGCGAGAGTCTCTCTACAAAGGAAATACAAGACATACGTAGGGAATACAAGAAACCCAAAGGAACAGTCACAGTATGCAAACGTAGGCCCAATGGAAGCTCTTGTGTCGAAGTAAGAGAAGAAGAGCTTAGGAGAATCTTACGTTCCACAATGGAAAGACCAATAGTCAGGAGGTTATAACATGAGATGTAGGGCTTGTAATGTGATCCTGGAGGACCACGAAGCGGTCAAGAAGGACCACAATGGGGAGTACTTTGATATGTGCAATCCTTGCCTTAGTAGCAGCTTTCAGGCTACTTTGGACGACAACTTGGACATACCAATAAATATTTCAGTAGACCTATTGACAATTGATGATTTTTAGTGTATACTTTAAACATAAGTAGTACTAAGGTTAACCATAGAGTAACTTTTGTAGTTATATATAATAATAACTAAAGTTAAACTTAGGTGACTAAATGGTTAACCTTAGAAAACTAAAGACAACTACTGATTACAACTTAGGTGACGTTATGATACCATTTGTGTGGGACAGACTCAGGTTTGACCAGAAGAGAATGCAGGACCAAAGAGAAAAACTTGAGAAACAAGAGAAGCTTATAGAGGAACAGTGGGCGCAAATCCAAAAACAAATGCAAGAACAGGAGGAAGCTAATGACCAAGAATAAATCAGCACCGACAGAAGTAAGGACTGACGTAGTAACTATTGGCAGAAAGATAGAGAAAATTGTACTCTACACAGTCATGGAGGGCTATTGTCAAGGAGAGTCAGCCCTAGACTACATAACAAGTGAGTTAGAAAACTCTGACGTTTACGTGTTGGACTGGGAGCAACCAGAAGAGTTAGTTTTGGTGGCCAAGGAATGATGGAATTTTGTGTGGGCCTTTTAGTAGGCTACGTTTTCGCAAGAGTTTTAAACAGATTTACTTAAAAAGGAGAATAAAGTTGGACACAGGCTAACGACCTATGGTATAATATTAGTATGCTTCGGCATAATGCGAACTAACTTTAACGGAGATTGAATCCTATGGCTGCATCAACAGCAAAAGTCTTGGAAGGGACTGTAAACTTTTCCAACGTCACTCAACATGACGTGTACCAAGGGCAGGACACAGGAGCCTTTAGCCTAACATTAACCATGTCTGAGAAGGACGCTAGTGACCTTATGGCTAGTGGAGTCAAGATAAAAGACTACCAAGGTAAGAAACAGCGTAAGTTCAAGAGCAAATTCTCAATCAAGAGGTTTGACAAGGACGGCAACGAGTACGACGGAGAAATACCGTTTAACTCCAAAGTCCGTGTTAAGTTTCGCTTGGGTAATCCTCATCCTGTACACGGTGTTTCAACTTACCTTGAAGCAGTAAAGGTGCTAGAGGAGGCAGAAGCTTCGCAAGAAGACAGTGACTTCCAATATGGCTAAGTTCATAGGTCACCAAAGCTGCCCGAAGTGTGGTTCTTCGGACGCTTTAGCCACTTACGACGACGGAGGAGTGCATTGCTTCTCCGTTGGTTGTAACCATCACATAAACGGCACAACAGGTATGACGACAACGACGACAACAGGAAACATAAATAACAACAAGCCTTTAGACATGGGTGGTACAGTAGCGGCCATTCCAGAACGTAGGATCTCAAAGGAGACTTGTGCTAAGTACGGTGTGACAGTGGAGTACTCTCCTTCAGGTGAGATAGTCAAACACTTTTACCCTTACTACAACCAAGACACCTTGGAAGTTACGTCTGCTAAAGTCAGGGACGTTAAGACCAAAAACTTTTACTGCAACGGCTCAACCGCTAACGTGGGGTTCTTTGGTCAGAACACCTGTACAGCTAATCGCTACATCACAGTAACAGAAGGAGAGTTAGACGCTCTTGCTGTGTACGAGATGCTAGGCAGGAGGGCGCAGGTAGTCTCTTTACGTGCAGGTGCAGCAGGGGCAGTTAAGGAAGTAAAAGAACAGCTAGAGTTCCTTGAAAGCTACGAGACTGTCTTACTTTGTTTCGACAACGACAAAGCAGGTCAGGACGCTGTAGACGCTGTGAAAGACCTATTTAGTCCTAGTAAGCTAAAGATCATTAAGCTCCCACTGAAGGACGCTAGTGATATGCTCGTGGCTAACAAAGTCAAAGAGTTTACACAAGCATGGTGGAACGCTAAGGTTTATCAGCCCGACGGCATTGTTCCTGGTTTGGAAACTTGGGAACGATTAGTAGAAAAAAGGAACGTAAAATCAGTATCTTATCCGTGGTCAGGCTTGAATCATTTAACAAGAGGACATAGACCTTATGAACTCGTAACAATCACTAGCGGCTCTGGCATGGGTAAGTCCCAATTTATCCGTGAGCTAGAGTTTGATCTTCTCAATAGGTGCGAAGGCAATATAGGAGTCCTTGCGCTAGAAGAAGACCTAGCAAGAACGACACTAGGCATCATGTCAGTGGCCGCTAACCGTCCTTTACACTTGGAAGAAGACACACCAGTAGAACAGCTTAAGCCTTTCTGGGAGTCTACTCTGGGTACAGGCAGGTACTACTTGTTTGACCACTGGGGTTCTACCTCAACTGACAACCTGTTAGCTAGGGTCAGGTACATGGCTAAGTCCTTGGACTGCAAGTTCGTAGTGTTGGACCACTTGTCCATTGTCGTTTCTTCTCAGGAGTCAGGAGACGAGAGGAAAGCAATCGACGAGATAATGACTAAGCTCAGGACGCTCGTAGCGGAAACAGGGATAGCTCTATTCCTCGTTTCCCACTTGAGGCGGTCACAGGGTAGGGCGCACGAGGACGGAGCGCAGATAAGCTTAGGTGAGCTAAGAGGGTCACAGGCTATCGCACAGTTGTCCGACATTGTAATAGGTATGGAAAGGGACCAACAGCACGAGAACGAAGACATAAGGAACACTACGACAGTACGTGTCCTTAAGAATCGTTACACAGGAGAAACAGGACCTGCTTGTTGGCTACAGTACGACCGTGGTACTGGTAGATTGTCCGAAGTCGCTAACCCACACACAGGAGACGACTTTTGATTTATCTTGACCTAGAATCCGACGGTTTGAACCCCACACGCATCTGGTGCGTCGTGACAAGGGAAAATGGAGTAAACCAGATACACACTAGCCCAGAAACCCTCTCAGAAGCCCTCAGAAGCTCTGTGAGCGTAGTTGGACACAACTTAATAGGGTACGACCTCCCAGTGCTAAATCGTCTCTGGGGGCTTTCAGTTGCGTCTGAGAGGATTATTGATACGCTAGTGTTATCACGTCTAGCTGACCCAAGTAAGTCTGGAGGACATTCTCTGAGGAACTGGGGTAATGAGTTAGGCTTCCCAAAAGGAGACCATAATGACTGGACTTACCTGAGCGCAGACATGATAAAGTACTGCATACGTGACGTGGAGCTTACTGAGGCAGTACACCAGAAGTTAATGAAGGACATGGAGTGTTTCTCAAGTGCTTCTTTAGACTTGGAACATCAGGTACAGTTCATAACTAACCAACAGGAGAAAAATGGTTGGACTTTAGATCAACAATTAGCACACGAGTTGTGCGCTACGTTTAAGGAGAGAATGAATGTTATCGAAGATGACTTACAAAATAAGTTCCCGCCTATCGTCCATGAAAGATACTCTGAGAAGACGGGTAGGAGACTTAAGGACAAGGTGGAGACCTTTAATGTTGGCAGTAGGCAGCAAATTGCGAAACGCTTGGGAGAGCTTGGTGCGGTTTTTGGAAAAACTACTGAAAAAGGTAACCCAATCGTGGACGAGTCCGTTTTAGAAACGATTGACTTACCAGAAGCTAAAGCTGTGAGTGAGTACTTGATGCTACAGAAAAGATACGCACAGGTCCACTCATGGCTTGACCACGTTAACGAAGACACAGGCAGGGTTCACGGCAGGGTAATTAGTAACGGTGCAGTCACAGGACGTATGACACACCAGAATCCCAACATGGCTCAAATACCTGCCAGTAGTAAACCTTACGGTAAGGAGTGTCGCTCTTGTTGGACAGTCCCTAGTGGTACTAAGCTCGTAGGGTTTGACGCTAGTGGTCTAGAGTTACGTATGTTAGCTCACTACATGGACGACAAGGAGTTTACCAATGTCTTACTTAGAGAAGACGTTCATACCAGAAATCAAATGGCTGCGGGACTTGCAAACAGAGATCAGGCAAAAACTTTTATTTACGCTTTTCTCTATGGAGCAGGAGACGCAAAAATCGGTACTATTGTTGGAGGAAGTGCAAGAGACGGTGCTGGACTTAAGGAAAGATTTCTTAGAAACACACCTTCTCTTGAGTCTTTACGAGAAAGAGTTGTACGAGCGTCTGGAAGAGGTTATATCAGGGGCCTTGACGGTAGAAGACTTCATGTCAGATCAGGACACGCTGCACTGAATACTCTGTTACAGGCGGCAGGTGCTATTGTTATGAAGAAGGCTTTGGTAATCCTGGACAAGTACGCAAAAGAATGGGAGCTAGACTACAAGTTCATAGGTAACATACATGACGAAGTACAGACGGAAGTACGTGAAGCCCACGCAGACAAGTTTGGTTGGCTAGGGGTTGAGTGCTTGAAGGCAGCAGGAATAGAGTTTGGGCTTCGTTGTCCTCTTGACGGTGAATATAAAATAGGAGAAAACTGGAGTGAAACACATTAATTTAGAGTTGTTTGAGAACATAGAACCTTACAAGCTACATAGAAAAAACGACCCAGAAACAAGTAAACAAGCAGCTAGGTCTGTAAAATTAAGTAAGGCGAGGGCTTTTGTTTTTAGTCTTATTGAAAAAGCAGGGGAAAACGGAATAACCATTAAAGAAATGTTAGCAGATAATCTTCATCTCTCTACTAGCAGTATATCCTCAAGACCTAATGAGCTAGAAAAGTTAAATCTTATTTTTTATAAAGGAGATAAAAGAAACAATTCTAGGGTTATACGACACATAAAATATAAAGAGGAGGAGAAAAACAAGGAGGAGACACACTAATGACAGAACCTAAGTTTAAAAAAGACGGTAACAGAGAACTTGAACTGTTAAAAACAGCAAGTAGAAAAGGAGACTTAGCAGAGTACTATGCAGTCACTTGGTTATGGGACAGCGGCTACGAGGTTTTTAGGAACGCTGGTTGTTCAGGCCCAATAGACTTAATAGCCTACAAAGACGGAATAACAACCTTAGTTGACGTTAAAACAGCAAGGGCAAACAAAAAGGGAGATAAAGATACTAACACAGTGAAAAGTAAAAGGACTCAGGAACAAGTAGAAAAGGGAGTTGTCTTCCTTGGCTTTGATCCTAACACACGTAAACTCAGATGGGTGGACCATAGAAAATGAAAAGCATACATACATTAGTCAGTGACATATACAAACTGGTAGACACAAAAGAAGTCTCTGAAGACGTAGACATAGACGCTTGTATCGAACAGTTTGGTGAGAACGTCAAAGACCTTATGCGTCAGCAGTTCACAGAAAAGTACGACGACAGTAGAAAGCTCCGTATGTCCAACATAGGACGTAAAGACAGGTTTCTCTGGAACGTGTACAACGACGCTGAGAAAGGAGAGGACATACTTCCTCATACGTACATTAAGTTCATGTACGGACACCTCATAGAAGAAATGCTTTTGTTCTTGGCTAGAGCAGCAGGACATAAAGTAACCGACGAACAGAAAGCCTGTGAAGTAGAAGGAATCAAAGGCTCTATGGACTGTAAGATAGACGGAATAGTGACTGACGTTAAGTCTGCTTCTACTTACGGTTTCAAGAAGTTCAAAGAAGGCTCTGTAGCCTATGATGATCCTTTTGGGTACGTAGCACAGATAAAAGGTTACGCAGCTTCTGAAGGTGAGACTAAGTACGGCTGGTTAGCAATGGACAAACAGAATGGACATTTAACTTACCTTATGTACGACGAGTCGGACACCCAAGCTCCTGTGAACAACCTTATTTCTTATGATATGAAGGACAAGGTTAAACACATTAAGAAAGTTGTTAAACAAAAGACCCCTCCAGAGGTTTGTTACGAGGCTGTACCTGAAGGTAAAAGCGGTAACATGAAGCTGGCCGTGGGTTGTTCGTACTGTGCTTACAAGAAAACCTGTTGGCCCAACCTCAGAGCTTTTTTGTACTCCACAGGTCCACGTTACTTAACAGAGGTAAAAAATGAGCCGAAGGTCCAAGAAATTGAAATTTCGTAGTAACTTTGAACACACAGTTTCCAAAATACTAAAAGGATTTGCCTATGAACCTTTCATGGTCCCATATACTGTTTATCGTAAGTACTGTCCTGATTTTGTACACACTTCTACAGGTACACTTGTTGAATGTAAAGGCTTCTTCAGAGAGGGAGACACTAAGAAATACACCAGCGTTAGAGATAGTTTACCCGAAGGACAGGAACTTGTATTTGTACTCATGAATCCAGAAAAGAAAGTAAGAAAAGGAGGTAAGTTAACCATGTCTAAATGGTGCGAAAAAGAGAACATTCGTTGGTACTCAGTGGACACGTTGGAGGAGTTGATAGGTTATGTCACTAACAATGGAGGAAATTAAAGAACGTGTACTGAACACCTATGATTCTGACGACTTGTTAGAGGCTCTGGAAATTACCTCAGAAGAGTTACTGGACAGGTTTGAAGACAAATTTATAAACAGACTAGACGACTTTGAAGAGGACGTTGCAGATGAAGAGGAGGACGAAGATGAGACTGAATGACGAAACACCCGAAGCCTGGGACAGAGCTTACAACGCAGGTAAACCTAAACAATGGTCGGAAGTGTTTGACGGTAAGTTATCAGAAGACAACGTAAACAAACCCCCACACTACAACAGTGGAGACATAGAAGCTATTGACGCAATCAAAGCAAGCATGTCTTCAGTAGAGTTCAAAGGGTACTTAAAAGGCAATGCTCTTAAGTACATCTGGAGGTACAGATACAAAGGCAAACCAGTAGAGGACCTCAAGAAATGTCAGTGGTACTTGAAAAGACTGACAGAGGAACAGGAGTAATGAACGTCATAAAAGGAAATTTCGGAGACAAAAAAGAAGTTGCTAAGGTGTTTGAATGTATTACAGACACAGAAAACTTAGACAAGTACGACAAGGCTTTTTGTATCGTTAAGTCAAAAGATACATTAGTGGTGTCTACTAACATGGACAACGAAGAACTTTACTTTTTACTTGACCGTATAAAAATGTCAATACTAACACATGGAGAATTTGAAATATAATGGACGCTTATCAACAGTACATACACAAATCTAGGTACGCACGTTACTTACCAGAGGAGCAACGCAGAGAGTCTTGGTCTGAAACAGTTAACAGGTACTTAAACTTTTGGCAGGACAAAGAGTACATCACGAGCAAAGAAGCTCAGGACATTTACAAACAGATACATGACTTACAGGTAATGCCCAGTATGAGAGCTTTGATGACTGCTGGTGCAGCGTTAGACAAAGACAACGTAGCTGGGTTCAACTGTTCTTACTTACCTATAGACCACCCTAAAGCATTTGACGAGATGATGTACGTCCTAATGTGTGGTACAGGAGTAGGGTTTAGCGTTGAGCGTCAGTACATAAACAAACTTCCAGAGGTTGCAGAAAAATTATATGATACCGATACAGTTATATTCGTCGCTGACTCTAAGATTGGATGGGCAAAAGCATTTAGGGAACTTATTGCAATGCTGTATTCAGGTCAGATTCCAAAGTGGGACGTATCTGGAGTTCGTGCTTCAGGGCAACCCCTTAAAACCTTCGGTGGTAGAGCAAGTGGTCCTGAGCCTCTTGTCGATCTCTTCAAGTTCACCGTCGAAGTTTTTACTGGTGCTGCTGGAAGAAAACTTAGTTCCATCGAGTGTCACGATCTCTGCTGTAAGATTGCACAAATCGTCGTCGTCGGGGGAGTCAGACGGTCGGCTCTCATCAGTCTCAGTAATCTCACTGACGACAGAATAAGACGTTGTAAGTCAGGACAGTGGTGGGTAGATAATCCCCAACGTGGCCTAGCGAATAACTCTGCTTGTTACACAGAGAAACCAGACTTTGACTCTTTCCTAGACGAATGGAAAAGCCTTTACGAGTCTAGATCAGGAGAAAGAGGTGTGTTCAGTAGAGTAGCTAGTCAGCAACAGGCAGCTAAGAATGGACGTAGAGACGCAGACTACGAGTTTGGTACTAATCCGTGTTCAGAGATCATACTTAGACCTTACCAGTTCTGTAACTTGTCTGAAGTCGTTATCAGGGCAGACGACACGTTACAGGGGTTACGTCTTAAGGTCAGGACTGCTGCTGTACTGGGTACGCTACAGGCTACCCTGACTGACTTCAGGTACTTAAGAAAAGTATGGAAAGACAACACCGAAGAAGAAGCCTTGCTTGGTGTATCATTAACAGGAATTATGGACCACCCAATACTTTCAGGGAGATCAGGACGTGCAGACTTGCAACACTGGCTTACACAACTTAAAGAAGAAGCTATACAAACTAACAAGAAATGGGCCAAGCGTCTTAAGATTAACGCTAGTACTGCTATTACTGCTGTTAAGCCAAGCGGCACTGTAAGTCAGCTAGTGGACAGTGCGTCAGGAATACACCCAAGGTACTCAGAACAGTACATAAGAAGAGTTAGGGCAGACGCTAGAGATCCCCTCTGTGGTGTCTTAGAAGCCGCAGGAGTCCCTGTAGAGGAAGACGTGATGTCTCCTACTACTAAAGTCTTTTCGTTCCCTATACAGTCTCCTGAAGGGGCTGTGGTGGCTAACGACATGGGAGCTATGGAACAGTTATGTCTCTGGCAGACTTACCAAGACTTCTGGTGTGAACACAAGCCTAGCATGACGTGTTACTACAGGGACGACGAGTTCCTACAAGTGGGGCAATGGTTGTACAACAACTTTGACAAGATAAGTGGCATAAGCTTCTTACCTTACTCAGAACACACGTACCAACAAGCCCCTTACGAGCCTGTTGACAAAGAAGTGTACGACGAGTTAGTCAAAGGGTTTCCGAAGCAGATAGACTGGAACGTCAATGAAGAGTCAGACATGACTGAAGGCTCACAGCAGTTAGCTTGTACTGGTAATAGCTGCGAGTTGTAACGACATGGCTTACAGTGACAAAGTAATGGACCACTATGAAAACCCACGGAACGTCGGTAAGATGGACTCAGACGACGAAAGCGTAGGCACAGGTATGGTAGGAGCGCCAGCTTGCGGTGACGTTATGAGACTACAGATAAAGGTAGGAGCCAAGGGCATTATTGAAGACGCTAAGTTTAAGACTTACGGCTGCGGTAGTGCCATTGCGTCTAGTTCACTACTGACTGAGTGGGTTAAGGGCAGGACTCTGGAGGAAGCTACGGAAATCAAGAACACAGAGATAGCAGACGAACTAGCGTTGCCACCAGTGAAGATACACTGTTCTGTGTTAGCTGAAGACGCTGTTAAGGCAGCTATAAAGGACTATTTAGACAAACAAGGTTAACTAAGGGGCTACAACAGCCTCTTCTTGTTTTTCTTGTCTAGCTTGATCTAGTAAGTATACAAAGTAAGCTCTGTCTGCTTTAAGCTCTCTTACTAAATTTTTATCGCCTTTGTAGGCTTTAATTGCTTTATCTATTCCTGAAAGAAGTTTACCGTAATATTTTACTCGAACTTTTTTATCAGCAGCTTTTAAAAGAATAAAAGTACTGGTTCCTGCTGCTACAGCCCCTGCCGTTCCTGCTGTACCTAGTCCAACAAGTCCTGCAATAGGCACTCTTAATGTAGCAAAAAGAGCAAGAGGAGTGCTAGGAAGATTTGAGACATCACTTATTTTGTCCCATACTCTTGATAGTCTATTGCCTCCTTCTCCTATTCTTCTCTTACTAACAATATCACGAGCGTTTAAAAGCTGGTGCATACGGTCAAGAGACGTTTCTATTGTTTCTTTACCTGCTATGCTTTTTAACTTATCGTTTAATATGTTTCTTACATAACGACCAGCGACACTCTTTGCGTTTTCTGACGTAGGGTCTAAAATACCGCCTTTTGATCCTTGGTTTACAAACCTATCAAACTCTCTTCTAGCTTTTAGCAAACCTAACGCATCTGCTTTATTGTCGTTTATTAGTTCAATGGCTTTTTTTAAGTACCTGTTGGCTATTTTTTGAGATTCTGTGCTTAAACCGTTATATTCTGCACCTTTTTCAAATTCTTTCTTTAACTTAGATCCAAGAAGTATTTTAAAGTTTTCGCCTGAAAATTTAGGGTTTCCTTGTTGTTTTATACCAATTTTTAATTTATTATCTTCTATTCTTACTTCTTCTTGAATTTTGTTGTACATTTTTACAAAAGTATCATTCGCATTTATACTTGGAGTATCTGTTAAAATATCTAACATTTTTTGTTCTGACGGTGTAGGAACGTACTCTGTTTTATCAAGGATTCCTCCTAAAGATTCGTACTCTCCTTCGTAACCTCTTTCTCCAACTTTTTGTGGGCCTAGTAATTCTTTTAATTTTTTTCGCTTTTCAGTTTTTGCAAGTACATTATATTTTTCTTTTGCTCTTTCAGCAGGTTTAGTAAACGTATTTATTTGACTTTTAGAACCAGGAGTTAATACAGCCATTATGTCTACTGTGCTTTCAAAAGTTTCTGCAAATTCAGGGTTTTCTTCGGCAAACTCAGAGTAAGCCTCATAACCAACCTCTAAAGCTTCTGCTGCTTTTTTAGCTGTATCAGTATCTTTTATTGTGTTCCAAACTGTCTCAGCACCTTTTTTAACTGAATCAGGAATTATTATCCCAAGAGAATCAAAAGCTAATTCTGTTCCTGTTCTAATAACTTGAGAACCAGCTACTAACCCTTTTTTTATTCCCATAGGAGAGTCAAATTTATCTTCTCCTAATATTCTTTCTGTTCGTTTAGTTACTTTTTCAGGAAACTCTGAAAGGGCCTCAGAAGGATCAAACTCTGAAAAATTACGAGAAACAGTTTTACCGTAGTCCATTAAACCTGTTTTAACTTTTTCCGTAATAGTAGGACCAGGAGGAGGTTTATATCTATAATTAGGGTATACTAAAGCAGCTTCTTTAGCAATAGCTTCAGCCATAGCCATATTACCTTGTTTTTTGGCTTTTCGTATACCAGCTATGTATTCTTCTTGAGTGTATTCGTTTTCAACGGTAGACATAATAGCTAGAATCCTAGAGATTTTTCAGAAATTCGTTGACAGCCGCATCACGACCCATAGGAACGCTTGGATCTTTCACAGCAATATCAGGGAAAAAATCTAAAGCACTTTGGTTGCCTTCACCAAGTGATTCACTAAGTTTTTCTTTTGTATTCATATATGTTGTTACTTTATTTTCTGCTGCTCTTCGTAAAGAAGTAAGCAATCTTTTTAAAGTTTCTGCATCAAGCTTAATCTGTCCTCCTACTGCTCTTTCAGAGTACTCTCTGTCTGCATCAGAAAGTCCTGTACCAGCTCCTAAATTTTTAATGTACTGAGCAACTCTATCTGCTGCCCTAGTCATAAATTCTTCAGTATTAGTTATAGTGTCGTCACCAATCAGATCACTAATATCTAGTCCGAATTCTTTAGCATACTTTGAAATTGATAATTTAACTTCTGCTAGTTTTCCTGTAAACATATTGTCAATATTAGGAAAAGTTTTGTCTATAGAGTCTAAAGTTAAACCAGCGGCTCTTGCTCCTTCGTAAAGTTCAGCGAAGTTCTTTGCACCTACTTTAGCTAATTCATCTGCCATACCTGCTGCAATATTTTCAACTTTAGTTACTTTAGGTGCTTCTTTTATTATACCAGCTTGATTGGGTTGAACAAATCTAAACTTAGCCTCGTCAAAAACTAAACCTGCGTCATTTACTCTAAAAGTTTTAATTTTTATACTGCCGTCTTTTGGGTCCCTCGTTTCAAAAGCTTTTAATTCTCCTTTTGCGCCAGTCACTAAAGAAGCAAAACCTTCTTCAGTCATTGCCATAAATTCTTTTTTTCTTTCTTCAAATTCTTCTGGACTTCTGACTAAACCAAGATTTACTGCTAGTGCTTTTCTAGTTGCTGGGTTCTTAGCGAGGTTTTTTATTTCTTCTTGTCTTAGCTCAGAGGCTACCTGTAATAATAAATCTCTGTCCAGTGATGAAAAATTAGTTACGTTATCAGCAATGTCGTCTAGTCCTATCTTTCTAGCTCTCTGTCCTACATTGGCTTTTAATGTTTCAAAAGCAGTTTGTTGGTCTTCTGACAATTTAAGCTTGGTTGCCGCTGAAGCAACTTCAGCAGCCTTTGCTAAGTCACCTATGGACTGATAGTACGTAGCTAGTTTCGTTAGTCCTTCAGAGGTTTTTAAGTCAATCCCTGCTATTGTTTCTCTTTTTCTTTTGGCTTTCATAGCACCAGGGACACTACCAAGCGCAGAACCTAAGTTAAACAAACTTTGGGACATAGCAGGTTGACCTAGCTGAGACAAAAACCCTCTTGAAAATGTAGCCATTATAAATTCTCCTTAACTAAATAGACCGCCCAAGCTTTCTGTAGCAATACTACCGCCAACTCCTCCAGCAATACTAGCTTGGCCTAGTGCTGACTGTAGCAACGCCTCAAGTCCTGTTGCATAAGTTTCTCCAAATGCCCCTGCTTGTTGTGCTAAAGCTTGTCTACGTTGTTCTGCTGCCGTTATTCCTGGTTGTAACCCACTTAACAACTGTGCTTGCGGTACGTAACCTGCGGCCAACATACCTGTACCCAACTGTGCCTGTCGTTGTTGCTCTTGTCCTGCAAACTCTAACGCACTTAACATTGCTCTGTTCTTAGCTTCTTCCTGAGCTTGTGCCAACGCTAGTTGCTCAGGGGTTCCTCCAAACATGGACGTGCGTACACCTAGTCGTCCTTGGTTAGCCAAGCGTTGTTCTAATGCAAGACGTTGACGTTCTTCTTCAGGAGCTTGTGCTGCTCTCATGCGGTTGTATATGTCTTGCTCACGTTGCGTTGTGTCTGTCTCTGCTAAATTAAAGAAGGACTCTGCCCTACGCAACTGTTCTTCCTGTAGTTTTTGTTCTTCAGGAGACGTTTGAATGTCATACGTCATTTGCTTTGTTTCGGGGTCCTGAGTCATACCAAACTGACCGCCTGTTGCTGTTGTGACGGTGTAGGGCTGAAACTCAAACCTTTTGTCTAACATTCCTGCTAAACCTTCAGTAAACTCACCTGTGGCTTCGTCTGTAAAGCCTGTAGACATACGTTGAAAAGCTTCTCTACCTATGTCTCCTACGTCTTTGTACCCTTTAGCAGCTAGAGCTAAACCAGCAGCGGTCCCTGCTCCTCCTAATAATCGCTCTAATATAGACATTAGTACGTTCCTCCGTCAAGAGTACTTCTTGTTTTATATTTGTTGTACGTTATCATATTGTTCTACCTACTGTTGCAAGCACGTTGATTTCCTGTAAAGATAATTCTTCTCCGTTTATGTCAGCTTGTAAGTCAATAGAAACACTACCACCACTACCATTAGCATTAACGTCTAAACCTGTTGTTACAAACTCACCTTTTGAAAACTGACCTATATTAAACTCACTTTCGTTAAAAAAAGCTTTTGCTTGTGTTGCTAGTGTTATGTCGCTAGTACCTGATTTTGACTTAAAGTCGTAAGCCCATTTGAGGAAGATATTAGCCCCACTACCCCCTACAATAACTGGCCTGAGTTTTTTAAGAAACTTAAGTTTAGTAGTGTCACCAAATGTTAGCTCAGGGCTTGTGTACCGAAAACGGTAAGTTGCGTTGTTGTCTAAGTACCCTGCATAGGAACCAAGGCCATGTAGACCGCCTATTAATAAAGTACCGTTATCTTTACGTTCATAAGCAGTAAATCCAGTTCCTGTCCAACGTGTAGCCCTATACGCACCGTTTTCAAGAGTACCACGTATGTCAAAACAAAAGGTTGTATTGTGTCCAGTAAATGTAAGTAAATAAAAGTTTTCCTCTGGGTAATACACGGACCTAAAAAATTCTGTCTCTGAACTTAGTAAAGCAATAATGTCTTTAGTAATTGTTGAAGATAGATTACTAATAGGCATAGACTTCTCTTGTATGGTTCTACCAAAACTTTTTAAACCTGTCTGAGACAAGAATATTACGTCTGTGCCTGTGTACTGAACTGTGTCTCTGTCCACACAACCTACGCCAGAAACCGTGTCTGCTAGAGTCATAGAAGCAGGTGCAGTAGCTCCTGAGTAAACTACAATACTACGTTTACCAAAAATTATCAGGTGGTTGTTATGAGCAGCTAAAGCTACAATCTCGTCGTAACCGTCAGGCCAAACTTGAGATATGTCAAGAGAGCCTGAACTACCGCCTGTCCATATGTGTCCAGACAACAGGTCCGACCAGTATATCGTAGACTTATCTGTGCTAAAGTCGGCAGTCCAAAGCCTACCATAAGCTGCCAACACTTCATTACCGTACTTAGCCGAAGTTAACCCAGCAGCACTATTGACTGAACTAAGTGTTACTACGCTACTGTTAGCACCTCCTGAAGAACCTGAAGCAATCGTATTATAAATAAGAGGCTGTAACCCACGTTGAAAAAAGTAAAGACTATCATTAAAGTTTACCATCTTCCAGTTGTCAGCAGAAATAGAATAACTACCAGGAGTTTCATCAGCTAACGTCGTTGTGCCGCTTAGTATCTTGTTGTTACCTACTGAAAATATCTTAGTGGTCCCTGCATCATTTATAAACTCTTTTATACCTCTTACTTTACCTGAGCCTAGTTGGGTTTTGTTTGTTGTAGTAACACTAAGTCCTTTACGTGCTGCTATACGTCCACGTCGGTCTATTACAGCATTATCAGCTACTTCTGCAAAAGAAGGGTCTTGAGCAAGAGGTGAGTCTTCTGTATTAATACCTTTGAACGCTGGAGCGACAAGGTTGATACTGTTTAGTCGTTGTGCCATCTATTGTCTCAAGGTGTAAAAAAAATAGTTTCTTCTGGGTGTCTACCTGCGTCTTGTGCTATAGCGTCCCCTAAATATCTATTAGCTATAGTAAAGTACTCAGCAGTTGACGTACCGCCTGTTTCTCCACGTTCTCTTGAAGCAAGAGCTACTGCTAGTTGTACTACTGCATTTTCAGGAACTGCTATAGAATCTGAGTCGCTTGTTAAAGCAGAGTTACGAATAACAGCGTCAAAACGTAAAGCATAAACTGCGTCTGGTTTTGGGTAAACGTCAATCGTCATGTCTCCGTTACCGTCTACTCCAGCATAAGTGTAGTATCTAGGTGAACCAGTAAGAGGAGTGTTTAAGTAAAGCTGCTCGTCAAACCAGTTGTTTGTCTGGTACTGCATCTTAAGATTAGACGTATCGTTAAGTACGTTTAGTTCTTTTATTTTGTCTCCACTATTTGTTAAGGAGTAATTAACTGTGTCAGCTACTGTGTTAAAGGCTAAAGTTGTACGTAATGCTGACCAATCCCAAGCACTTTCAACTAAGTCTTTAGCGTCATTTACAAAGTCACCAACGAGCTTACTGTAGCTTGTTGCTTGAACTGTAGCTACTTCGTTTTCTCGTAGTCTTCTTAAAACACTGTTTACTGCATTTAAATACGTCATTAAATTATTCCCTTAAACAAACTATCATTTATCAAACGATTAAGCTCAACATTATAGTCTTTAAGTTGATAAGGCACAGCTACAAACTGAGGAAGACCGTAACCTAAATTATCCATGTATCCTTTTCTACCAGAGCCTCCTCCTAACATACCAGTGCCGTAGAATGGATTATTGTCTCTGTCTTCTTCTTGTTCTCCACCACCGCCACCTCCAGTAGCAGGTTCATCTTCTTCTTCTGGCTCTCTAGGGTCTACTCCACCTCCACCACTACCTCCACCGCCACCAGTAGGATCTCCTGAAGGCTGTTCTTCACCTGGAGGAGGACTACCTTCAGGAGGAGTACCAGTAGGACCATCATTAGGAGGACTCTCTGGAGGACTCTCTGGAGGAGGATCAGCAGG
>FUFK010041168.1_pt1 | contig 52033 bp, 35 predicted proteins | sample 1021851 | NCBI WGS metagenome assembly FUFK01 (sample SAMEA51879418, study PRJEB19060) | metagenome | reverse complement strand
TGCTGCCTTACGCTGCGCTCCAGGCCGCCCAGCAGGGCGACCCCAACCGCCGGAACTCTAACTTAACCGGTGGACCACCCTGATGGGGCAGGTCAGCAGCATGGTGGCGGCAGGCACCGCTTCGGCAGGTTTCTGTTCGGTCATTTCCACTCTTCTCCCTTGATGTAGCCAATATCGGTGCCGGGCGGCCGTGGTCTAAGCGTTCATTGTGTGTGGTCTTATCAGTTCCATCTAGGAATGAGTGCTATTCCCGCGAAAGCCAGAACAATTCCTGCCAGTAACAACGATTGGTCGGCCAGCAATGCGGCAGAGATGATCAACGCTGCCACCACCGGACCCTTGACGGGGGTGCTGCGGTCCTCTTCCCGCGTCAGATGGTTCAGACTGGCTGGGTCGATGGATACCTGAATCGTACCTGATCGAGCGACCGAGGCAACGTTATCGATTAGCTCGGGCAGCGATGCCGAGAAATCAAGCAGGCCACTGCGGACCTTGGCCAAATGATCCCGCGCGGCTCCGATCGAAAATCGCTCGGCAAACAATTGCATCACGATCGGCTTCGTTTCTTCGGCGATATTGTAGTCCGGCGCCAAAGAGCGAACGAAGCCCTCTGCGGTCAGCAGGGTGCGCAGCAAAATAGCGAGGTCGGGCGGCAATACGAGGCGATAATCGCGCAACAATCCGAAAACCCGATCGAAAATTGCCGCGAATTCTATCCCGGCAAGAGCTGTGCCGCTAAATTCCGCGATCAGCTCATCCAGGTCCATCACCAATTGCGCGCGATCCACGAGTGGATTGCCTGCCCAGTCGAGCAGCAGATCGGCCACCTTGTCTATCTGTCCGTTCGCGATAGCGAAAATCAGTCGGACGATTTCCTGACGCCGCGCGCCGCTGAGAAAGCCGACCGAGCCGAAATCGATGAAGCCTACCTGGTTCCCTTCCATCCAGAAGACGTTGCCGGGATGCGGGTCGCCATGAAACTCTCCATTGAGAAGGATCATCCGTAGCACTGCATCGGCATAGCGCTTCGCGAACTGGGCATTCCCTGCCGGATCAGTTGCCGGGTGCCGCGACGCGGGCTTTCCGCCCAGGGCTTCCTGCACATTGATCGTCAAGCCTGTGAGTTCCCAGTGGATCGCGGGCGTCTTCACCCCAAGCATCTCCAGATAACCGCCAATCCTTTCACAGGCACGTGCTTCTGCCGCCAGGTCCATCTCCCGCGCTAAATTCTTGGCGAATGTCTGAAGGAATTCCACGGGTCGATAGCGNGCAATGTCGCTTGACCGACGCTCGGCGAGGCCCGCGAGCCGTGTCAACAGCCTCATGTCCGCCTCGATCCTGGACGCCATGCCGGGTCGGCGGATTTTCACGATAGTCTCGCTTCCGTCCAGCAGGGTTGCGACATAAGTCTGCGCGATAGAGGCTGAGGCGATCGGGTTTCTCTCGAAAGCGGCGAATTCACGTTCCCAGTCGCTGCCCCAAGCCGATACAATCACCGGTTCGATCTTATCGAACGGCAGCGGTTCCACCTGGTCGTGGAGAGTGCCGAACGCGGAAATCCAGGGTTGTGTAAACAGATCGCTTCTGGTCGCCAGGAGCTGGCCAAGCTTTATTCCGACAGGGCCGACATCGCGCAACAGCGCCACCACCGATGCAGGACGCAAGTCCTCGGTATCTGGCTCATTCTCCGAAACCGGCATAAAGCCAAGCAAGCTTCCGAGATTTTTCAGACCGTGCCGGGCGAAAATCTGACCGAGTTCTGCTAGCCGCGTCAGTTCACCGACACTGTTTTCCAGATCATGCTTCATCGGCTTTCTTCGCAAGTGTCAGCCTGCTTCTGATTCTCCGCAACTTTTCGAAGCATCGTACGCAGGAGGTCGATTTGAGGCGCAGACATTCCCTTCCAGAGAATTTCGTGGAGTCGATCAGCCGCTTCGCGCAGTTCCGGCCAGATGGTTCTTACTTGCTCGGTGAGGTGGAGGTTCCAAACCCTTCGATCGTGCGCCGCCCGCTCTCGCTCGATCAAACCTTTTTCAACCAAAACTGCGACAGCCTGTCCTATCGTCGCCGATTCAAGCTCGAGCAGGCGAGAAATCTCGGTCTGTGTTAGCGTAGGTTCTCGCAACAAGGACGCGATGATCCGCCATTGTGTTTGATTGAGGTCGAGCCCCACGATCAGAGCGTCGAAGGTCCGCCGAGCGGTCCTGTTCACCTCTTCTAGCAAATAAAGGATGTCATCCTTTTCGTTGGGGGCGTAATCACGTATCTCATCTTTCGGCATATGCTTATCCATAGCGCTATCTTGGAAGGCTCGCGCATGCCTGGCGTGTTCAAGCTCAGCGTCAACCATATTCGCTAGCAGTGCCGCCATGCAAACACTCGCTGATTTCACGCTACAGCAGAAACTGAATCCGATGGTCGCTCAAGCTGATAAGGAACCGAACGGCGCTGGGTGAGTGCGGGGGCTCCGGCCACCTCGCCTGCCACGACTGCCGGGATGTTATGATCGCATGCGCTCGGCGTCCCTCATCTGAGCATCAGACCCCCTGAAGGGCAAACGCGGGCGTGAACGCGGGGCATGGGCTCGATTTCGAGTGATTATGGCTCGCTGCCCAGATTGTCATGCATCCTAGCCAGCGATCCGCGTAAGCGCTCCAGTTCCCCAAAACGGATCCCCCCGAGCAAGCGAGCATACATTGCATCAGCTTCTACTCGCATCTTGGGAAGTAGCTCGATTGCGGCAGGGCGTAAATGAACCCGCCAAACGCGCCTGTCGTTCTTCGCGCCTGCGTCTTTCCACCAGCTCAAGTTCTTCCAGGCGATCAATAGTCTGGCCGATGCTAGCGCGCTCTAGCTTCAGTTCCCGAGCCAGCTCTGTCTGGGTCATGCCTGGGCTCCGAAAGATAAGCCAATATACTCCATTGCGTCCGCGTGAGCCCGAATTGTTCAACCGAAGAATCGGCGGTCCTGCGCAAACGCCGGGTCACTTCCTCCATAAGAAAGAACAGCCGATCGGTATCGGTGAGGGAACTTGCCCCCCTTTGTATCCGCGTCATAGCCCGTCATGGCAGCCATCTAGGGCAACCTACCATAGCGGATCAGGAAATAAAGCCGTTTACTGTAAATCGATTTACAATATGAGGTTGCGGTATGCAGTCGCAAACTTTCCATATCGGGGGANATGGTGGCATCTCCATAGCAGCCGAAGCGACCGGAAATGCCGATGCTTTACCGGTCTTGCTCGCGCATGGGGGCGGCCAGACCCGTCACGCATGGAAACGTGTCACAGCCGATCTCGCCAATGCGGGATTTCGTCCGATCGCAATTGATATGCGCGGTCATGGCGACAGCGAATGGTCTGCCGAGGGCGCTTACGAAACGCGCGACTTCGCTTCAGATCTCGTTGCGATCGCTTCAAAAATGGACCGCAAGCCAGCGCTCGTCGGGGCCTCCCTTGGCGGGTTGGCCGGACTGATCGCCGAAGGACACCTTGCGCCGGGCCGCTTCGCGTCGCTCACTCTCGTCGACATCGCGCCGCGTATGGAGACGGGGGGCGTTATGCGCGTAGTCGGCTTTATGGAGGAGCACGTGGAGACCGGTTTCTCTTCACCGGACGAAGCGGCAGAGGTCATCGCGCGCTACATGCCACATCGCCGCAAGCGCGGAGCCGGCAAGGGCTTACGGCGCTATCTGCGAGAGAAGGAAGACGGCCGCTACTACTGGCATTGGGATCCGGCCTTTATCCGCAACATCACACTAGCCAAGCGAAGCGATCCGGCTCATCAGGAACGCCAGTTTGATGCGCTGAACGATGCAGCCAGCAGGCTTTCGCTGCCATTGCATATTATTCGCGGCGGATCGAGCGATCTGGTTTCCGAAGACGCGGTCGCGCAATTGCTCGAACTTGTTCCACACGCTGAATACACCGACATCGCAGAGGCAACACATATGGTGGTTGGCGATGCCAACGATGCCTTTTCGGCAGCGATACTCGATTTTCTCAAGCGTAATCACAGTCCGCAGGGAGCCGTTACATGACCGATAATCTGACAAGGATCGATCCTAAGCGCCTCGAAGAGATCCTGCAGATTGCCCCGTTTCACCGGTGGCTTGGCCTCACTTTACGGTCATGCTCGAACGAGCAGCTTGAACTGGAGATGCCTTGGCGCGACGAGATCGTGTCAAACCCGGCAATCGGTTCAGCGCATGGCGGCGTGCTCGCCTCTCTGATCGATTTAACCGGGCTCTACACCTTATTGTCGCAAGGTACAGGGGCCAAGGCGACCGCCGATCTGAGGGTCGACTACCACCGCCCGGCAACCTCGGGACCACTCGTAGCATCGGGCAAAATAATCAAGATCGGTAAAAATATCTCGGTCGCTGAAACACGTGTATACGGTCCTACTGGCAACCTTTTGGCTAGCGGCCGCGGTGCCTACGTATGCTAACAGCGTTATCCTAATGGAACTAACTGCAGGGCGAAAATTAGCAGGTCTGTTCCTCGAAGACCTGCAAAATAGTCCCACGACTTTCAGAGCGAATTGCGTCGCGATAGCCGCCTTCCAATGAGTGACGTGACCCCCTGATCTTCCCCCCAGCCGGGATTAGAGCCGAGCTGCGTTGATGCGTATGAGCGCGGTTGAAGCAATGGGCTGCGCAGCGGAGCCCGTAGGGCGTGGCGAAGCAGGCCATTGCTTATCTAGTTCGGCGGCGAACGCCGCCGGTGTCGCGTAGCCAAGGGATGAGGGCGGTCTCTCTCGGTTGTAGTCTTCCACCTGACCTGCCCCATCAGGGTGGTCCACCGGTTAAGTTAGAGTTCCGGCGGTTGGGGTCGCCCTGCTGGGCGGCCTGGAGCGCAGCGTAAGGCAGCATGGCAGGACGAGGCAAGATTGTTTGTGGGGCCGGCGGCTGGTAGCCCAGCGAAGAGGGATTCATGCAGCGAACACCGCTGCCGGCCTCTCCCTATCACATCATCGACGATATTGAGCACACGGAACTTTTGTTCGGACGCCACCTAGTCGTGAGCAAATAAAAGTTCGAAAAAGAGGGCTCGACACAGCGAAGCGCCGAACCCTCTTGCAATTAGCGAGTAAGTTTAAAACTTGCCGCGCACGGTGATGCCGTAAGTCCGCGGTTCCGCAAGAAAAGCGGAGAACGTTTGTTGCGGAGCCACGAAAGGCGTGTTGAAGGCCACCTGCGTATACCCAACGTCAAACAAATTATTGACCCATCCCTCGATCGCGAAGCGATCCGCAATATTGGTCAGACCCACACGCCCGTTCACTACGACGAAGCTGTCCTGTTCCTTGCCGAAGAGCAGGTCGGAGCCGGTGTTGTAATCACCAGCCATACGAGCGTTCACGAAGACCAGGCCTTCGAGCCCACTGTCGCCGATTGGCGGCGTCCACGTAAGCGACGATGTTGCCACGATCTCTGGTGCATTCGACAGGTTGTCGCCTGGCAGCAAGCGTAGTGCGGGGTCGAGCGGTGCCCCGGTATCGTCCCCGATAAGATTGTCTTCAAAGCTCGTATCAGAATAGGTGACGCCAAGGGTAATATCCAAATCACGAGCGGGCCGTAGATAGGTTTCGATCTCGACACCTTGAGCGATCACACCTGGTGCAACTTCATCGGAAGAGCATGCACCGGTTGTCGCGCTTGCGTCTCTGTCGGCCCCGCCGAGATCGCTATCGCAACTATTGACCGTCTGCACAATGTAGAACGCCCCATTGAACGTGTTCAACTGGAAGTTACTGAACTCTTGCCGGAAGCCTGCAATGCTAACCCCGAACTCGCGTGTCGAGTATTTGAGGCCGATCTCATATGCATCGACTGTTTCTTCATCGAACTGCAGCGCGGCTGCCGAGATATTGGCCGGATCGAACGCAAGCGGATTTGACAGTGCAGACCTGTCGAGGTTGAAACCGCCCGCCTTGTAGCCGCGTGAATACGAACCGTAGACTAGCAGATCGGGAGTTGGCTTCCAGCTCAGGATAGCCGTGCCGGTAAACTCCTCTTCTTCGCGCGAGTCTTCGAGAGAAACTCCATCGAGCTCCGATGTCGAATTGCCTTGGCAGGAAAGGCTGATGATACCACCGGCCAGAGGTGCCAAAGTCGGAACACCCAGAAAGCCTCCGAGCAGATTGCGGTTTGTCGGACAAACCGTGTTGTCGTTGCGGAAAGTTGCGTCGAAGTCCTTGGTTTCGTTTGTATAACGAAGCCCCAGCGTCAAATCGAGCGTATCCGTGATCGCAAAGATATTATGCGTGAAGAACGCGAAGTTCTCACTCGTCTGATTGTAGACCTCGCTGACCGTTCCCAAATCGCTGATGCTTGCAAGGTTGTTGATACCTGCGAGGATCGCCGGGGTTGCAGCGCCGAATGCCGGGCTTCCGGTCAGCGTACCGTCCAATGCCGCCACGTTGGCACCCAGGCAATTGGAAGCCCCCGGATTGACCAAAGCCGGGTTGATCGCGATAGCGATGCGGCACGCTACGAAATTGCCGTACTGGGTGCCGAACCGCAGATTGTCACGCACCTGCAGTTCTTCATTGGCGTAATACGCGCCGATCAACCAATCGAGTTTGCCATCGAAGGCCTCACCGGTAAGGCGCAGTTCCTGAGTGAATGTTTCAAAGTCTCGAGCAAGAGCATTCTCGGTCGGAGCGCGGTAGAGAATATCGACAGTAGTGTAATCGGTGTCAGATCCCTGGCTGTTGGCATATTCACGGTAGCCCGTGATAGACGTCAACGTGACGTTCCCGAAATCCCAATTGATCTCAGCCGAAATACCGTAGTCTTCGGTTTCGCCTTCATAGCTTCTGCCCGGCGTAGGGTACAGGTCGCGGTTGAATGTATCCTGGGTGAGGGCACGCGGATCCTGCCCAAGCGCAAGCAACACGGGAACGATCGGATTTGCGGTACTCGTCAGGGCGGCCCCATCCGATGGCCTCGTAAAGGGATCAAATCCAGCGCTGATCCGTGCAAGCGGAGCAAACTCGGGCTGGACGAACGTCGCGGCACAGCACGCTTCGTCCTTTTTGGAATAATCCCCGACAAGGCGAATGGACAGGTCGTCATTGGGTTCGAACAGGAGCTGACCGCGGACCAGATAACGATCGCGATTGTTGATCGTCCCGCCGTTGGTAATATCGTTGTAGAAGCCGTCGCGCTCAAAATACACGCCGTCNACNCGCGCAGCTACNNTGTCGCCAAGCGGAGCGTTTATGCCGCCTTCGACGCGGATCGCATCATAGTTGCCATAAGTGAAGGCCCCGTATGCGCTGAAATCGAACTCGGGCGGTGCGGTATAGATATTGATCAGGCCTGCCGATGAGTTCCGCCCGCCCAAAGTACCTTGGGGACCGCGAAGTATCTCGACCCTGTCGATAGGGCCGAGCTCACTCAGGGCGCTTCCCGAACGAGAGCGATAGACTCCATCGACAAAAACCGCGACCGAACTTTCCAGACCAGGGTTGTCGCCGACCGTGCCGATACCGCGAATACGCGCGGAACCGTTAGCTTCGTTGCCGGTGGAAGACACCAGCAGGGACGGTGCAACCTGGTTCAGCTCACGTATGTCGCTGGCGCCCGAATTCTGGAGGGTTTCTCCGGAAACAGCTGACACGGCGACTGGAACATCCGCCAAGACCTGCGATCGCCCTTGCGCGGTAACAATGATTACGTTTTGGTCTTCGACATCGGCCCCTTCAACCAGATCCGCATCGGGTTCGCCAACATCCTGGGCGAAGGCGGCTGTCGGTGTGAAGGCAAGTGCCGCTGCCAATGCACCAAGGGCGCAATGGTGGCGTGATGGAAATCTTTTCATGTGCCTCTCCTCTAAGAATGTGCCCCATCCTAGGCACTAGTCGATGTTAGAAACGATGCCGATAAGCGCGTTTCATTTCAAGACTTGGTAGATGAATTGACGGATTATTTCACATTGTCGACAAGCATGTGGCAAAAATGCCATGCAGGTCACTACATGCAGGTTTCTAGTAGCCAGAAAGCTTGGAAAATCGGTCCTTTAACCAGCTCGACGAACCGAAGCTCTGCTCCAGCACGCGGGCGCGCTTGAGATAGAAGCCGACGTCGTACTCATCGGTCATGCCGATCCCGCCGTGCAGCTGGATGCCCTCGTTTGCCATGGTGTGCATAACGCGGTTGGCTTCCGCCTTGGCGATGGTCGCCGCGCGCGCCACGCCGAAGCCGGCATCGACGGCTTGCAGGCCCGCCTCGACCGCGCTGCGCATCTGGGCGAGATCGGCGAAGAGGTCCGCCATGCGGTGTTGCAGCGCCTGTAAGCTCGCCAGCACCTGGTTGAACTGCACGCGCTGCTTCAGATAGNCGAGNGTNTCGTCGAACACNTGCTGCGCCATGCCGAGCATTTCGGCTGCGGTGAGCACGCGCGCGCGGTCGAGCACGTCATCGAGCAGGNTGTCGCCGCCATTGGCGAGCTTCTCCGCCGCCGCGCCGTCGAAGGTGACGTCGGCATGGCTGCGCTGGTCGGTCAGCTTGCGGGTGGTGAGCGCGACGCCGTCGCCTTTCTCGACCAGGTAAAGCCCGTCCTTCGCCGCGACGACGAACAGGTCCGCACCATGCGCTTCATGGACGAAGGCCTTGGTGCCGCTCAGCTTGCCGTCGGACACACTGGTCTCGATCTTCGCAGGATCGTGGCTCGGCCCTTCGTCGACGGCGAGGGTGGCGATGGCCTCGCCGCTCGCCAGCCTGGGCAGCCACCTGGCCTTCTGCTCGTCGCTGCCGCCAAGAACGATCGCCGAGGCGGCGACGGTGTTCATCACCAGCGGGCTGGCGGTGAGCGTCTTGCCGAGTTCCTCGACGACGAGGCCCGCGGACAGGAAGCCGAAGTCCGACCCGCCATGCTCTTCGGGGATGATGACCCCGGCCCAGCCCATCTGCGCCATCGTCGCATAGGCGTCGCGGTTGAAGGCTTCGGGCTCGCCGCTGGCGCGGACCTTGCGGAATTCGGTGACCGGGCTTTCGTTGACGGNCCANTCGCGCGCCATGTCGCGCAGCATTTCCTGTTCTTCGTTGAGAACGGCCATTGTCCTTGCTCCCCTCTCTTACTGGTGGTCGAGCATGCCGAGCACGCGCTTGGCNATGATGTTGTTCTGGATTTCGGTCGAGCCGCCATAGATNGTNGTNGCCTTNCCGAAGAGCCACGCGCGCACGGCCCCGAGCTCGCCGTCCGAAAAGCCGTCGCCTTCCCAGCCGAGGCCCTGCAACCCGCGGATTTCGATCAGCAATTCGCTGCGTTCCTGGCTCAGCTTGGTGCCGAGCTTCTTGAGCACAGAGCTGATTTCGGAGACGCCGCCAGCTGCCTTGCTCTCTTCCATCGCGCGGCGCGCGGTGAGCAGGAAGCTGTTCCAGCGGATTTCGAAATCAGCGATCTTGTCGCGCAGCACCGCATCGGCGAGTTCGCCGTCGGCGCCCGTCGGCTGGTACTTCTTGGCGATATCGCCAAGGCTCTGGCCCATGAGTCGGGCGAGGCTGCCGCCGCCCGAGATNTTGGTGCGCTCGTGCTGCAGAAGGCGCTTGCCGATGGTCCAGCCCTGGCCTTCCTCGCCGACGAGGTTTTCCTTCGGGACCTTCACGTCGGTGAAAAAGGTTTCGCAGAACGGGCTGGTCCCGCTGATCATGGTGATCGGGCGGACTTCGACGCCGGGCNTGTCCATGTCGATCAGCATGAAGCTGATGCCCTTGTGCTTGTCGCTCTTGTCGGTTCGNACAATTGCAAAGCACTTGTCGGCCCATTGGCCGCCGCTGGTCCAGGTCTTCTGGCCGTTGACNAGGTAGTGGTCNCCCTTGTCCTCGGCAAAGGTCTGGAGGTTNGCNAGGTCNGAGCCGGCATTGGGTTCCGAATAGCCCTGGCACCAGCGGATTTCGCCGCGGCAGATCGGCGGAATNTGCTCCTNCTTCTGNGCCTCGTTGCCGTATTCGAGCAGCGTCGGGCCGAACATCATGACGCCCATGCCGCCGATCGGGTTGTAGGCACCCGCCTTGGCGAATTCCTGGTCGATGATCTTGGCCTGCGCCTTGGTGAGGCCGCCGCCGCCGTATTCCTTCGGCCAGGTGGGGGTGCCCCAGCCGCGCGCGCCCACGGCTTCGCGCCACTTGGTCTGCGCCGGCGTTTCATTGGTGGGGCCGTCCACGCCGGCCAGCGCGTTCGACTGGCCCTTGAGTTCGGCGGGAAAATTGTCCGCCAGAAACTGCTGCACTTCCGCGCGGAAGGCGTCTTCGTCGGTCTGGGTTGCGGGCTCGATTTGTGTGGCCATGGGTGTTTTCTCGAAGAATCAAGGAAAGACAGATAAGAATGTAGGCTACGGGGACGAGGATCCCTCCGTCAGTATTGTTGTTCGGGTAGGTGAAGAACCAATCCATCCAGCATCGGCTTCATCGGAATCTGACAGGCAAGGCGACTGTATTCAGTGGTGCCTTCGGCGAACTGCAAGAGGTCGGCCTCCATTCCATCATGCATAAGCCGACCCACCTTGTCGATCCATTCGGGATCGACATGCACATGACAGGTCGCGCAAGCACATACCCCTCCGCAATCGCCATCGATACCCGGCACGTCATTGTATAGCGCCGCTTCCCTGGCTGTCTCGCCTTCTTCTATTTCGACCTCCCGTCGCTCACCATCGCTAGCCACGAACGTAATTTTGATCATCTTGAACTCCGCATTTCGATCTCGAGAGTCAGCGGGCGCGGAGCCGCACCGGCAGCCTGGTGATTCCGCGGACGAGGTTTGAAAAAAGACGCTCTGGTTCACCTGTAACCTCGACCCGGGAAAAGCGCTTGTGAATTTCTTCCCAGATGATCCGCAGCTGCAGTTCCGCGAGCCGGTTTCCCATGCAGCGGTGAATGCCATAGCCGAATGAGAGGTGATGGCGCGGATTTTTGCGGTCGATGATGAACTGGTCCGCGCGCTCGATAGCACTCTCGTCGCGGTTGCCTGACAGGTACCACATCACCACCTTGTCGCCCTTCTTGATCTGTTTGCCGCCGATCTCCCAATCTTCCAGCGCGGTGCGGCGCATATGAGTGAGGGGGGTCTGCCAACGGATGATTTCCGGAACCATTTTGCTAATGAGCGAAGGATCCGCGTCGAGTTTCGCGTACTCGTCCGGGCTTTGGTTCAAGGCGAGCACGCCGCCGCTGATGGAATTGCGTGTTGTGTCGTTTCCACCGACGATCAGCAGCATAAGATTGCCGAGAAACTCGAGGAACGGCATGTCGCGCGTGGCGGGAGAATGAGCCATCATCGAGATGAGGTCGTTCTTCGGCTCCTCGTTTATCCGTTCGTCCCACAGAGTCTTGAAATACATCGCGCAACCGATGAGTTCTTCGCGCCGCGCCTCGTAGGATTCGACGATCCCGGTTTCAGGTGCCGCAGTTGCTACATCGGACCAGCGCGTCAGCTTGCGCCGCTCCTCCCAAGGGAAATCAAACAAGGTTGCCAGCGTCATCGTCGTCAACTCGATCGCAACCTTATCCACCCAGTCGAAATCTTCGCCAATCGGGAGTTCATCGAGAATCTCTCCCGCGCGCTTGCGGATGATCGGCTCGAGCAGTTGCAGGTTGGACGGAGCCACTGCCGGAGTCACCGCCTTGCGCTGCTGATCGTGCTTGGGCGGGTCCATCGCTATGAACATTTCAAGTTCGAGCGCGCCTTCCACCGAATGCATGTCCTGGATTGCAATTCCGCCTAGCTTCGCTTCCGAAGAGAAGACCTTATGATTGGTGTCCACCGCCATGATGTCGTCGAACTTGGTAATGGACCAGTAAGGGCCGACATAGCTCTCGCGGCAGTAGTGGACAGGTTCTTCGGCGCGCAACCTGTCAAAAAATAGACCGATGGTATCGTTCTGAAACAGGCTTGGCCGGGCCACGTCGATTTCCTCGATCGGAATTGACGCGATCCTCGCCGCGGCATCCGGCTCGGCGATCTGGCTGTCCATAAGAACTATTCCTTCTACATCTCAGGCCTGATCGGCCTTCAGTCATCCTTAAGGGAGACATCTCGTGCAGTCAATAAATCGTATACTCTTTTAGTCCCTTGCAGACACCAATCCCATCGGATAGTGTGCCGATCCANCGAAGGTTTGCTAATATCCTTATACTTTTTATTCGAGAGGTGCGGGTGTGCTGATGAGTGGCGGATGTCAGCGGTGAAGAAGGCCAAGCGTGCCCTTTCTCTTGCGCAAAGCATCGTGCGGGACATCGAGGCGGGTCGCCATAACCCGGGTGACAGGCTTCCGCGCGAGGATGAAATGCTCGCGCGTTACGAGGTTGCGCGCGCAACTTTGCGGGAGGCTTTGCGGTTCCTGGAATTGCAAGGGGTCATCCATCTCCAGCTCGGCCGTGGTGGAGGTCCCGTCGTAGCCCGTCCGCAGACCGGCGATTTTGCAAGCAGTTTGTCATTGATTCTGCATTTCATGGAAGCCGATTTGCGTGGTTTGCTTGAATTGCGCGAAGCAATTGCTCCCGATGTCGCAGGGTATGCAGCCCAGCGTGCAACTACCGCTGATCTCAGCGCGTTGGCAGGGTGTCTGGCGGAATTGAGGCATCATGAAGCCTCTGATCAATTCGAGGAACTTAATCGCAGATTTCACGACTTGTTGGGTTGGGCGAGCGGCAATCCGCTGTTCGGTTTGCTGACCTCTGCGATGCATCTGTTGACCCGCGAGTTTTCCCATTCGCTGGGATATTCGGCACAGGAACGGGCGGTGCAGATGAAGTTTCTGGTGCGGGTGCTCGAGGCAGTGCGGACTGGCGACAGCGCCGCGGCCCGTCAAGCAATGAGCCGGTTGGTGGCCGGCTCTGCCGTCTATCTTTCGGAGCGCAGCCCCGAGCTGGTCTCGCAGCGGGTGCGGTGGGGGCAGCTGTAGAATTTTCAATAGTTTGAGTGTGCGTTTAGGCAAGTGGCTGGAGAGGAAGAATGGCGTTGAAGAGCCGAATATGCGAAATGCTGGGGATCCGGTACCCGATCCTGCTTGCCGGGATGGGCGGAGCGAGCGTTCCGGCGCTGGCGGCTGCGGTTTCGAATGCCGGCGGGCTCGGGGTCCTGGGTGCCGCGGCGTGTTCGCCCGATCAGTTGCGTGACTGGATTCGCCAGACCCGGGAATTGACCGACAAACCTTTCGGTGTCGATACGCTGCTCCCCGCGTCGGTCAGGCGCGGCTCTGCCCCTCAAAGCGGTGCTGCACCCCAAAATCCCATGGATCTGATGGGTGAATATCAGCAGTTCGCGCGCGACTTCATGGATCGTGAAGAGCTTCCGGAGGTCGATGCTGCCGCCGCCATGCGGGCGGCGGGCGCGCCTGAAATGGGCAAGGGCGGCCCGCAGTTGTTCTCGAAGGAATTCTTTGAGGCGCAGATGGAAGTGGTGATCGAGGAAAAGGTGCCGGTTTATGCTGCCGGCCTTGGCAATCCTGAACCNTGGATGGATCGGCTCCATGCCAATGGCACCAAGGTCATGGCGGTGATCGGCAAGGTCAAGCACGCCGAACAGGTCGTCGGGTCGGGCATCGACATGATCGTCGCGCAAGGGCACGATGGCGGAGGTCACAACTCGCCGATCGGGACTATTTCCTTGATTCCCCAGGTGGTCGACGCCGTTGGCGATCGTGTTCCTGTCCTTGGGGCCGGCGGTATCTCGGATGGCCGGGGTGTTGCCGCTGCGATGATGCTGGGGGCAGAGGGCGCGTGGGTCGGCACGGCATTTCTCGCGACCGAGGAAGCGGGCATCGAGCGCTTCCAGAAAGAGGCGATCACCGAAAGCGGCGATGCCGATACGGTCGTTAGTCGATCGCTTACCGGCAAACCGGCGCGCATGATCCGTAACAAATGGGCCGACGCCTGGGTGCAGGCCGGAAAGGAGCCTCTGCCGATGCCCTATCAGTCGATGATCTCCGGCCCGGTCATGGCCTCCGGGATCAAGGCAGAGCGCAAGGATGTCATCCCCGGCTTCGCGGGGCAAGGCATCGGCCTGATCGATTCGATCCGGCCTGCCGCCGAAGTGATGCGCGACCTGGTCGATGGAGCCGAGAAGGCGTTGGCGTCCGCTGGTATCTACAAGTGAAGCGCAGGAGGCAAGAAGATGGCTTACGCCAAAGGTCATGAATTGCGCCGCCCCGTAGAGCCTCTCAGAGCGCTGGGGCAATGAGGCAGTTGATTGCCGACAAGGAGGATACGGCGCAGGTGTTCCGTATCGTCAAGGCATTGTCGGGCAATTCCTATTATCGGAATTTCAATCGCTTCATGAAGTCGAGCGATGGGCGGCGTATCGCTTCCGACCGGGCCGACCTACTTGAAACCTTGTGCGATCGCAAACGCCTTGCGACCTGTGCGTCTGGCACGCTTGGCCGAGCCTACCTCGATTTTGTTTACGGGGAGGGTCTGACAGCAGAAGGTCTGGCGGAAGCCAGCGAGGCCGGAGGTCTGGAGGACCTCGGCGACCCCGATGTTTCCCTCTATCGTCGGCGCCTTCGCGATTCGCATGACCTGTTTCATGTCGTCGCCGGATACGGCAGGGACGCACTGGGCGAATTGTGCGTGCTGTCCTTCGGAAACGCGCAATTCTATAATCACGGGATCGCTTTCATCTTGGGCGTCGGCATTCCCAAGATGAAACTGGAAGCTGCCCAGTTGCCAGTGGCGCGCGCTGCATTTGAAGCGTGGCGCCGGGGCCGGGCTGCAGCCGATCTGACCACCTTCTACTGGGAAGAAAATCTCGATCGTCCGTTGGAGGATGTCCGCCGCGNGTTGCGACTGCGTCCGCCGGAGACCTATCAGAGGGTGCGCGCTCTTTCCGAACAGCTCGAACGCGATTACCAGGCGGTCAGGCAGGCATGAGCTTAAGCGACAAATCGGCCATCACCGGAGTGGGCGAAACCGCTTTCGTGAAAGGCACCGAGAAAACCGCGGTCGACATGATGCTGGAAGCATCGCGCAAAGCCATAGCAGATGCAGGGCTGAAGCCGTCGGATATCGACGGCATGGTTCCTCCGCCGATCTACACCACCTCGGAAGAGATGGCGGCTAACCTCGGTATCGAAGTTCTGCGCTATGCCTCTACGGTCCACATGGGCGGGGCGAGCCCTACCACGGCACTCCAGAACGCCGCGATGGCAATTGCCAGCGGCTTATGCGACCATGTGCTGGTGACGCTCGGGTGGAACGGTTATTCCGCCTTGCGGCCCAAGCCTGGCGCACCGCCGACGCGGCCGATGAACATGAACACCCTGACGAATACGATCCAAGGCTATTACATTCCGTATGGCGTGTTCCTGCCGGTGCAGATGTATGCCTGGCTCGCCACCCGGCACTCCCGAATTTACGATATCGGCCCGGAAGCGATGGCGGCCGTTGCACTGGCGTGCCGTCGCCATGCGCAGATGAATCCGCAGGCCTTCACTTATGGCCGGGAACTGGATGCCGAAACCTACCATTCCGCGCGCTGGATATCCGAACCCTTTCGCCTCTACGATTGCTGTCTGGAGACTGACGGGGCATGCGCAGTCGTGGTTTCGCGAATAGACCGCGCCAGGGACATGCCGCATGTTCCCGTGAGCATCGCCGGTGCGGCTGAAGGGCATCCTTACCCCGCCGACGATATCCCTTCGCGTCCCGACCCCTTCAAGATCGGCCTGAGCTACGCCGCGCCGCGCGCGTTCGAAATGGCGGGGGTCGATCGCGAAGACATGGATTTTCTGCAGATCTACGACTGCTTCACCTACGTGGTTCTCCTTCAGCTGGAGGCCCTGGGCTATTGCGAACCAGGTGGACAGGCAGAGTTCGTCGCGAATGGCCAGATCGAGCTGGGCGGGCGCTATCCCGTCAACACCCATGGCGGCCTGCTGAGCGAGGCCCATGTTTGGGGACTGAACCATGTCGTCGAGGCGGTGCGTCAGTTGCGCCACGATTGTGGGGAGCGGCAGGTCGAAGGCGCCCAGACCGGCCTGGTGACCGGCTGGGGCGATCTGGGTGACGGCAGTATAGCGATTTTGAGGAGGTTTGCGTGAGCGACGAGAAAGATCTGCCGCCCAAGATGCGCCCCTCGGCGCAGGCCGCACCAGCCAAGCCAAAGCCGCGCCCGCAGGATCCGGTGGAGCAGGAATTCTGGAACCGGTGTCAGGACGGCAACCTTTACTTCCAGCAGTGCGAAGGATGCGGCAGTTTTCGGCATTTGCCGCGCTATATGTGCGCCCGATGCGGTTCTCCTGAATGGTCGTGGGAGCGTAGCACCGGCAATGGCACGCTGTTTTCCTGGACGGTGACCCATCAGGCACTGCATCCCGCCTTCGCCGGCGAGATTCCCTTCATCGCTGCGGTGGTGGAACTGGAGGAGGGAGTGCGCATGGCAACCCGGCTGGTCGATTGCGCGCTCGACGAGCTTGAGCTCGATCTGCCGGTCACGCTGGATTTCGAGCCGATCTCCGAAGATTTTCGCCTGCCAGTATTCCGACCCGTCGCGATCGCGCGCGCAGAAGGATAGACCAAGATGGATCTCGACTACGGACCCCAGTATGACGCGTTTCGCGAGGAAGTGCGCCAGTTCCTGCAAACCCACGGTCACCGCGCACCCGATGGCCAAGGCCGTGCCGCGCGCCCTTCCCCCGAAGCCGTCGAATGGCAAAAGCTGTTGATCCTGCATGGTTACACGGCGCGTACGATTCCCAAGGAATACGGCGGATACGGAGCCGAGCCGGACATCCTGAAATCGCGGATCATTGCCGAGGAATTTTCGCGCGCTGGCATCCCCGCAGGCCTTGCGAACCAGGGCATTTCCATGCTCGTTCCCACGCTGCTGGAACTCGGAACCGAAGCCCAGAAACGGCAATGGATCGAGCCGACCCTAAATGGCGAGATAGTCTGGTGTCAGGGATATTCGGAACCTGGAGCGGGATCGGACCTCGCCGCGCTCAAGACCAGCGCCCGCGTCGAAAATGGCGACTTTGTCATCAACGGACAGAAGATCTGGACCAGCACGGCCAAGCAGGCGGACATGATCTTTTGCCTTGTNCGGACCGAACCGGACGCGCCCAAGCACGGCGGCATCTCCTACTTGATCTTCTCGATGGACACACCAGGGATCGAGGTCCGACCACTCAAGACCATGACCGGTCATGCCGAGTTCAATGAAACGTTCTTTACCGACGTGCGGGTTCCCCTGGATCAGATCGTCGGGCAGCGCGGGCAGGGGTGGTACGTGGCCAATGCCACACTGGGCCATGAACGTGGCATGCTGGGCGACCCCGATGCACTGGAAAACCGGCTCCAGGCGCTGGTCAGGCTGATGCAAAAAGAACGCATCGGCCAGGGTTGCGCAATGGACAACGCCGTTCTGCGTGACCGGCTGGTTGCATTGCAAGCCGAAGTCGCGGCGATGAAATTCAACGGCATGCGCATCCTGTCGAACAGCCTTAGGGGGGATGCCGGCGGCATGGCGAAACTTGTCGTGAAGCTGCAGAGCTGTGAGCTCGCCCATCAGATTTCCGCGCTCGCGATCGACGCAATGGGCGAGATGGGCATACTCTATCACGGAAGCGAGCGCGAGCGCGAAGACGGTGCCTGGCAGTGGAACTACATGTTCCAGCTTGGTCTGATCATCGGTGGAGGCACCGCCCAGATCCAGAAGAACATCATCGCCGAACGCGGGCTGGAAATGCCGCGCGAACCCAAGTTCGCAACGCCTCCCGCNGNCGAACAGGCGACGGCCGTTGCAAGCGGGCAGAATAAGGGAGCCGCCTGATGGATTTCGGACTTTCGCAAGACCAAGAGATGCTCTGCGACGCGATCAGCCGCACTCTTGCTGATACTTGTCCGCTCGATCATGTGCGCGAATGCGCGGAGGGCTCGGTTCCCTTCAGCGACAACGTGCGTTCGGCGCTGGGCGAAATCGGCATTTGGGGAATGATGGTTCCCGAGCAACATGACGGGCTCGGGATGACAATGCTCGATGCCGCCGCTGTGGCCGAGCAGCTCGGCTATGCCGTCGCGCCGGTGCCTTTTATCGGTGCCCATGTACTGGCACCCCTTGCGCTGGCACAGGGCGGTAGCGAGGAGTTGAAGGCGCACTGGCTGCCGAGGATAGCGAAGGGCGAGGCGCAAATCGCCGTCGCGATCGCGGAAACGGTGGAGATCCGGGACCGGGCAGGCGTGGACTTCGACGGCGCAAAGCTCGACGGAACGGCTTTGTTCGCGCTCGACTTCCTGGAAGCCGACGCGTTTCTGGTAGCCGATACCGCCGGTCGTATGCACTTCGTAGCTGGCGATGCTGCGGGTCTGGAGAAGGTTGCTCTCAAAACGATCGACCGCACCCGGAGCGTAGGGGAGCTGCGGTTTTCTGGCGTAGCGGGCGAGGCTCTCGCGGACGATGGTGGGGCCACAGTCAGGCGCCTGCGGGACGCCGGCCGGGTGCTCCTGGCCGCCGATAGCCTCGGTGCGGGCCAGGCTATGATCGAAAAAGCGGTCGACTATGCCGGGCAGCGCGAACAGTTCGGACGAGTGATCGGCAGCTTCCAGGCGGTCAAGCATATGTGCGCGGAAATGGCTGCCCGCCATGAACCATGCCGTTCGCTGGTCTGGTATGCCGCCCATGCGTTCGATGCGACGCCCGACGAGGCTTCGCTGGTGGCATGCCATGCCAAATCACATACGGGCGAAGTCCACCGTTTTGTCGCCCGAACCTCAACCGAGGTGCATGGGGGGATGGGTTTTACCGATCTCCTAGGTCTGCATTTCTGGTTCAAGCGAATCGGTTTCGACCGCCAGGTTCTGGGAAGTCCCGAAGCGGTCCGGGCCGAAGCAGCGGCCTTGCAGGGGTGGACGCAGGTCGCATGAGACGATGAATTAGGCGCACGCTACCGACAAAATCGTGGCCACCAAGGAGAGAGGAATTAATACGTGATCGACTGGAACCTTGGCGACATCCTTGATGCAATCGAACCTGCGGTCCCGGAAGATGCTCCGGCGCTGATTCACGGCGACCGGATCATTAGCTGGCCCGAAATGTCGAAGCGTTCGAACAATTTGGCGCGCAATCTGCGCGCGCAAGGTGCAGGCGACGGGGCGAAGATAGCCTTCTACATGCGCAACCGTTCCGAATACGGGGAATTGATGGCCGCGTGCTTCAAGGGCCGCCTCACGCACGTGAACATCAATTATCGTTACCGTCCCGAGGAGGTTTTCTACATCTTCGACGATTCCGATAGCGAGGTAATTGTTTACAGTTCCGAGTTCCGCGACTGCATTCTTGAACTGAAGGAACGGTTGACCAAGGTTCATACATTTGTAGAAATCGGCGATGCTTCGCAGATCGCTTCCTTCGCGCTTCCTTACGAAAAACTTGTAGAAGGTAACGGCGCGCCTCTCGATATCGAGCGTTCTCCCGATGACCTGCTGTTCATATATACAGGCGGTACCACCGGCATGCCCAAGGGCGTGATGTGGCGACACGATGATATGCGCAAGGCTCAGCTCGACGCGCAAAAGCTGCTGGGTCCGGTTCCCCAGACCATGGAGGAAATGGTGGCCCTGGTGAAGCAGGGCGAGCTTGCGCGCATCACTTTGCCGGCGTGCCCGCTGATGCATGGAACCGGGTTCATTACTGCTATTGGCACGCTCATGTCGGGCGGGGCCATCGTCACGCTGTCCGATCCATCCTTCGACGCGGAAGAATTGTGGGATGCGGTGGACCAGCACAAGGTGCAGAGCATCGCCATTGTCGGTGACGCTTTTGCCAAACCCATGCTGCAGGCGCTGGACGCCCACCCGAAGCGCTGGGACACGAGCAGCCTGATTTCGATCATCTCGTCCGGCGTCATGTGGAGTAAACAGGTAAAGGCGGGCCTGTGCAAACATATCCCCCAGGTCATCCTCATGGACAGTTTTGGCGCTTCGGAAGGGCTGGGCTACGGCTTGTCGGTGACGACCGCACAGGGCGGCACCAACACCGCGAAATTCGGGATCGGGGAATTTTGCGACGTATTCGACGAGAACGACCGGAAGGTCGAGGCGGGGAGCGGCGTGCCCGGCTTTATTGCCCGCAAGGGCGCAATCCCCACAGGATACTACAAGGACCCGGAAAAGTCGGCCAAGACTTTCAGGACGATCGATGGCGTGCGTTACTCCATCCCGGGCGACTGGTGCCGGGTGGAATCCGATGGAAGCCTGACCTTGCTGGGCCGCGGCAGCGTCTGCATCAACACCGCAGGTGAAAAGGTTTACCCCGAGGAGGTGGAGGAAGTGCTCAAAACCCATCCCGCCATTGCCGACGCGCTTGTCGTCGGGGTGCCTGACGAAAAATGGGGCGAAGCGGTGACCGCTGTGGTGCATTTGACCCAGGATGCGGACTTCGACGCGCAAGCGATCAAGGATCACGTGCGCCAGCAACTGGCAGGTTACAAAACGCCCAAGGCGATTTGCCCAACGCAAACCGCCTTGCGCGCGTCAAACGGCAAGGCGGATTATACTACGGCNAAAGACATCGCGAAAGCGGGTGCCGGGGCCTCGTGAGCCATTCGCCCCCTCCTGACTATGATGTCGTAATCGTCGGGGCCGGGTTCAGCGGAATATACCTGCTTTACAAGCTGCGTCAGGCGGGGTTCGATGTTCTGCTGGTAGACGCAGCGGAGCAGCCGGGCGGAATCTGGTACTGGAACCGCTATCCGGGAGCACGGGTCGATTCCCAGGTTCCACTTTACGAATTTTCCATTGCGGAAGTATGGAAAAGCTGGACGTGGAGCGAACGATTTCCAGGCTGGGAAGAACTGCGCGCCTATTTCCTCCACGTCTGCGATACGCTCGACCTCTGGCCGGCAATGCGAATGAAAACACGGGTCGAAAGCGCGCCGTTCGATGAAGACACCGCCTGCTGGCGATTGAAGCTCGACGATGGCGGAAAAGTAAGCGCGCGTTTCCTCTTGCCGGCGCTGGGGTTCGCCTCGAAACCCTACATTCCCGATATCCCGGGCCTTAGCGATTTCGAAGGCGAATGGTGCCATACCGCCCGCTGGCCGCAGGAAGGCATCGACCTTTCCGGCCGCCGGATCGCCCTGATCGGCACGGGTGCCAGCGGCGTACAGGTGGCGCAGGAGGCGGCAAGCTGTGCGGAGCAGCTGACGCTTTTTCAGCGAACCCCGATTCTCGCCCTTCCCATGCGGCAGGAAAAACTGGACGCTGATCGTCAGCTTCGCGAAAAATCCGAATATCCCGCTGTCTTCCAGAAAAGGCTTACGACAAGTGGCGGTTTCGAATGCCAATCGCTGGACATCTCGGCCCTGGCTGTGACCGAGGAAGAGCGGACTACGCATTTCGAGGATTTGTGGCAGCGAGGAGGGTTGCGCTTCTGGTATCATAATTTCGCTGACATACTGACGAACGAGGACGCCAATCGCCACGCCTACGAGTTCTGGTGTGACAAGGTGCGCGAGCGGATCTGCGACCCGACCATTGCCGAGAAGCTCGCTCCCGATGAGCCGCCACATCCCTTCGGGACCAAGCGACCATCGCTCGAACAGAATTATTACGAGATCTTCGCACAAGACAATGTGACGCTGGTCGATCTGAACGACACCGCGATCACTCGCGTCACCGAGGCCGGGATAGAAACAGCCACTGGCATGATCCCGTGCGATCTCATTGTCTTCGCGACCGGCTTCGATGCCGGTCGTGGCGGGCTCATCGACATGAACATCACCGGCCGCGGTCGGCTGGCGCTGGCAGAAGCATGGAAGAGTGAGATCAAAGCCTATCTGGGCATGGCCGTCGCCCAATTTCCGAACATGCTGTTCGCCTACGGCCCGCTCAGCCCTTCAGGCTTTTCCAACGGTCCGACAAGCGCCGAAATCCAGGGTGACTGGATCTGCGATTTCCGGATCTGGCTGCGCGATAACAGGATCGGCCTTTTCGAAGCCGATGCGCTGGCCNAGCGAAGCTGGACCGATATGGTCGCCCAAGTAGGGTCGATGACGCTCTTCCCCAAGGCTGAATCGTGGTACATGGGCGCCAATATTCCCGGCAAACCCCGACAACTGATCAATTTCCCCAGCGTATCTGGTTACGCCGATCTATGCCACGATGTCGCACGGCACGATTATCGTGGTTTTATCAGGAATACACTATCCGGTATGGAGACTGCGCCGAAATGAATGAAATGAAACCAATCCACGACGGGTCAACAGATATTGATCCCGTATGGGCCGGCGACGGGGCGGATATACCCGAATGGTTCGCCTGGGCGCTGAGCGTGCCCCGTGAGGAAGGCTTCGTAGAGGTTGGTGGCGCGCGGGTGCATTATCTTCGCTGGGGCAGGCGTGACCGGCCCAAATTGCTCATGACTCACGGTTTTCTCGCCCATGCCCGCTGCTTTGCCTTCATCGCACCGTACCTTGCCGAAGACTACGACGTGGTGGCGTTCGATCTGGCCGGTATGGGCGATAGCGAGATGCGCGGCGTGGCCGATATAGCTGCGCGGGGAAAGGAATTTGTCGAGATCAGCGAAGCGCTCGATTTGTTTGCAGATGGAAGCAGACCGACGATCATCGCCCATAGTTTCGGCTCGGGTGCAGCGCTGACCGCCGTTTCCCAATCGCCGGATGCCTTCGCCGGCGTTATTGTCTGCGATCTCATGGTGATGCGGCCCGAAAAGCTGGAGAAATACTGGACCATGGGCAGATCGAGCCCCGGGTCGGGTAATCCTGACAAACCGGTGCGACGCTACCCCACCTACGAAGCGGCGCGCGAGAGGTATATCCTGTCGCCGCCGCAGGCAGTTGGTGAGCCGTTCCTGATGGATTACATGGCCTATCACTCTCTCCGCCGCGATGGCGAGGAGTGGACATGGAAGTTTTCTCCCGAAGTGTTCCGGCGCAGCAACAAGCCCGACGAATGGCTGACAGTAGGCCAGAGGCTGGTCGATGCGCCCGGGCGCAAAGCGATTGTGTACGGCGAGAAAAGTCAGCTCTTTGATCGCGATTCCGCCCGCTATATCCGGGAACTGGGAGGGGGAAAGATACCAATTGTTGCAGTGCCCGATGCACGCCATCATCTCATGCTGGATCAGCCGCTCGCGTTCGTCGCTGCGCTACGGGCGGTACTGGCCTTTTGGAGCCTCTGAGATCCCCCATACTAAGAGGCTGGTTCCTGGTCAGAGGCCAGCGAGATGGGGGCAAAGGGCGTCCATATTCATCTTGTACTATATCCGAACTATTGTCGCCGTCGGCACGGCGAACGCTTCGTTGGTCTCGATGCCAGCTGGGGCAAAAGCTTTATCGGGAGCAACTCGCTTAGCNCGCCAACCATTGCTGATCTTTAGCAAACGTTCACTCCGCGTGCGATCTGGATCGTGGCCCATGGGGTCAAAAGATAAGGCGCTTTACTAATATCACGCGGATGTATATGCCCATGGACGGGGATTGGGCTAATTCTCTCCCTCTCCTCTCCACAGACTAAGGGGCGACCCTCGAGGTCGCCCCATTTTGCAGTAAGCGGCGGAGCCAATTATCGTCGCACTGAAGAGATGGGAAGGGATGCTATATGACACTGAGAGCGATGGTGCTCGCCACTTCGGCCATCTTGGCTTGGCCGCAGATGGCTTTAGCGCAGGATTCCACAACTGATGAGGCGGAACCCCAAGGATCCGTAATCATCGTGACGGCCCAACGCCAATCTCAAAGTCTGCAAGAGGTGCCGATCGCGGTCAGTGCCTTCGATGCTACGGCTCTCGAAAGCCAGCAGATCGAAAACGCTGCTGACCTTCAATTGACGCTCCCGAACGTCTCATTTTCGAAGGGCAACTTCACCGGGTCGTCCTTCACCATCCGTGGTATCGGCGATCTTTGTGTTGGTGTGACGTGTGACGCAGCGACGGCTATCCATATCAATGGTTCCCCTCTTTTTGGTACCCGGCTGTTCGAAACAGAATATTTTGACCTTGAGCGAATTGAGGTCCTACGGGGGCCGCAGGGCACCCTCTTCGGCCGCAACGCTACCTCGGGTGTTGTCAACCTTGTGACAGCCAAGCCTGACCTCGGTTCTTTCGGCGCGGCCGGAGAGTTCGAGTATGGGAATTACAACAGCATCAAGGCCGAAGGGATGGTCAATGTCCCGATCGGCGATTCTATCGGCGTTCGGGTAGCCGGATTCTTTCTGAATCGCGACGGTTACACCACAAACCTTTTCGACAATTCGGATGTCGACGACCGAGACATGTACGCTGTTCGTGGTTCTCTTCGTTTTGAACCCGGTGCCGATACCACTCTCGACTTCATGGCATATTATTTCAGGGAAGATGACACCCGTTTACGTAATCAAAAGCAGGCCTGCCAGCGTGACCCGCTCGGCGTGCTGGGTTGTCTGAACAATCGCCGCGACTTTGACATCACCAATGCCAATTCCACAGTCGGCGCAACGCTCAGTTCGCAAGAGTTCTTCGCTATTCAGGGAATTCCCTCAGTACTGGGATTGGGAAGCCTGTACGGCCCCGATGCATTTGCAGGATTCGATAAGCCCGACGATGTGCGCACGGTAAACACGGCGTATACTCCATTCTATTTTGCCGATGAAGTGCAGCTACAGGCCCGTCTCGAGCAGCGCATCGGAGCTATGACACTGACTGCAACCGGTCTTTATCAGGACACCGAAGTCGATTCCCGGCAGGACTACTTTCTGGGCATTCAGGATCGTACCGGCTTTGCTACGGCCTTGAACGTGTTGTCCGGCTTCGCGGCCAACGGTTTGCCTACCGGCCTCCCCGCACCTGCACCGGCGTTCGTGCCAGGTTCGTCGGCGTATTTTACCCCGATTGTGGAGGCTCTCATCCCCAATGGCCCAGGGGGCNTATTGTGCACCTCCGATAACGATGATGGGAACAGGGGCGCGTTCGAAGGTAATGTATTGTGCGGCGAAACGCCGCTATCCTTCGACAGGTCTTCAGAGCAACGCGAATCCTGGAGCGGCGAAATCCTCCTTTCCAGTGATTTCGACGGAGCATTCAATTTCCTGCTCGGAGGGATCTATGCAAAGTCCAAGACTACCGACAACAGTTACTATGTAAACTCATTCGCGCTTGACTACGCCAGTGCCATTCTGGGATCGTTTGGTACTTTGGCAGGCGGTGCACCGCCATCCTACTTCGCAACATCCATGTACCGCAACAATTCTCTCGAGGCTAATCTTGAGAGCTTCGGTGTGTTCGGGGAGATCTACGTCGACCTGACCGAGCGTCTGACCTTCACCGGAGGTTTGCGGTATAACGACGACAAGAAAGACGTGACTGCGCGCACGACCTTGATTAGCTTCCTCAATCCTTACGCGAATGACGGGGAGCCGTTCGACAGCCCGATCACTCCCTTAACCGGTCCCTCTGGTCTTTTTGATGCCGATCCTGGTACGCCAGGTGAGCAGCTAACGCAATTTAGAGAAGTAGGTTTCGATGAAATAACCGGGCGTGCGGTGCTCGACTACGAAGTTACGCCTGACAATTCGATTTACGCATCTTATGCCAGGGGCTATAAATCCGGGGGTATCAACCCGCCCCTTTCGCCCGTTTTCGATGTGGCTGAAAGCTTCGGATCAGAAACCATCGACGCATTTGAAATCGGATCGAAAAATACCTTTGCGAATGGCGCACTGCAATTAAACGCTACTGCATTCTACTATAAGTATAGCGGGTTGCAGCTTAGCCGCATCGTCGCCCGTACCTCAGTTAATGATACTATCGATGCCGATATCTGGGGTGTGGAACTAGAGTCCGTTATCCGGCCCGATCCCGATTGGCTTGTCAACTTGACGTTCAGTTATCTCAACGCGGAAGTTGCCGGCGACCAGTTCTTCTCCAATCCGCGCGACCCGGGTGGCGGCGATCCTGATGCCGTCATCATCAAGGATATTAGCAACGGTGCTAATTGTGCCGTAACCGGGCCAGCCCCCGGCGNGGCCGACGCATTCGTNGCCGGAGTGAACGCAGCTCTGGGTCTTCGTGGTCCCGAAGAATTTCCTAANGACGGCAATCTTGCGTCAAGCGGCGCATTCAGCATTTGCGATGTCTTGGCCGGAGCCGTTCCGGCGGGCAGCGGCCTTGCGGTATTAAGCCCTGGCGTAGAGGTCAACATAAAAGGGAACAAGTTGCCGCAGGCCCCCGAAATGAAGGTTTCGATGGGTGTGCAGTACACCGCCACTTTCGACAATGGCATGACTCTGGTTCCTCGCGTGGACGTAGCGCTGACTGGTGAGCAATACGGCAATATCTTTAACGGCAGGGTCAACCGGATCGAGCCATTCGTGCAAGCCAACGCGATCGTGCAGTTGAACAGTGCGGATGAGCGTTGGTTCGTGCGCGGATTTGTTCAGAACATTTTCGACAGCAGCTCGGTGACAGGNTTGTACTTGACCGACGCATCCTCGGGGAATTTTACCAATATCTACACTTTGGATCCTCGTAGATATGGTGTTGCTTTGGGGTTCAGTTTCTAACAGGTCCAGATCGTGTTGGCGGGGAGATCGGTGGTCCTCCCAACGACCCGAACGGACAGTGCCAGCTAGTTCGTATTTCGACCCATGACTTTATAGCTTTTCCAGAGCGGCGTAATGCTCGATGACCGCCTCGTAAGCCTACCGACGAGGCGGTCATCGAACCGGCCAAATGCGAGCTGCACTCGAAATGCCTGTACGATCGCTCGTTGATGTCGCTACGAGATGCTCGCGGAAAGCTTAAGGCCTTACATAGAAACGACAATGAAGAGTCACCGAATAGTGCAATCGGGATATCCGATGGTGATACTGGCAAACGCACTCTGCGAAAGGCGGAAACATGCTGACCCCTATGATCCAAGATTGGGTCGTAGTGCACGAGGTGCTGACGCGTTAGGAAAAGTTGGAAGGGGCTGCGGGGCAGACTTCTGAGAAAACTTATCCTAACTCTGTTCAGGTTTCATAACTGATTTTCGATCGACCGGAGCTGGCTCAACCGACGTGCGATTGTCGCGAGACAATTCGACCCATCCCAACCCAAGCGACTTCTGGATCGCGATCCAGCCATTTGTCATGGCGGCGATCGCCCGATCGAGATTTGCTCTGGCCTGTTCGCGCTTGCGGATCGAAGTGTTGAGTTCGCCTTGCGAGATTACCCCCGCGGCGCGGCGTTGCTCGTTAAGCTCCGCAGCCGTGTCGGCCTGCCGACTGATCTGCGCCAGCGCGGCTACGTTGGCTCTTTGTTGCCCGAACCGAGCAAGCGATTGTTCGGCGTCGCGTAGTGCGCCCAGGACCACTTCAAGATAGCGCGCTTCGGCCTCGTCGCGCGCACTCTCGGCCTGATCGATCGATGCTGCCGTGCGGCCGAAATCAAGCAGGTTCCACTGCAGCCGCGGCAAAGCGATTGCCGATAAGTTGCCCGGGTCCAGGATGTCGTCGGGCTCCGATCCGCCCAAACCGAGAATCCCCATGAAGGAAATCTTGGGGAAGCGAGCAGCCTCTGCCACGCCAATGCGCGCATTCGCCGCGGCCAGCATGCGTTCGGCGGCTCGAACATCCGGCCGCCGCGCTATTAGCGCTGCGGGATCGCCCACCGCGACCCGTTCGGGGGGAAGCGGAATTTCGGCCTGAGCCGCCAGGAGCCCGTCGAGTGCGCCGGGCGCTTCGCCCGTCAGCACCGCGAGCGTGTCTTTGAATACATCGATGTCCGCTTGAGCTTCCGCGATCTGCGACTTGAGCAGTTCGAGCTCGGCGTTCGCGTTACCGACCGGGAACAGCGCGAGAGCGCCCTGTGTATAGCGCTGATAGGTCAATTCGAGAATTTGCTGCTGCAAGTCGCGCTCTCGCTGGACAAGCTCGAGCCGCCCTTGCGCTTCTCGCAGGCTCACATACGCCCGCGCGATTTCGGCGGCGAGCTGGACTTTCGCATCCTCGGCGTTCGCCACCGAGGCCGCAGCCTGAGCGTTAATGGCCTCGACACGCCGTGCCTGCCCCCCAGCGAAATCGATCTCCCAGTTTGCNTTGAGCCCGACGTTGTAGACGCTGAGGCTGTCCTGCTCTTCGGTGTCTGCAGGAGCGCCGGGCGATCCCGGGGGCGGGCCGCTGCCGATATCTAGCCCTGGGATATTCGCCTGGACCGCAGTCGCCTGCGCAGCCACGGCGGGTAGCCGGTTGGCGCGCTCCTGGCGGACAGAAGCCCTTGCCTGTTCGATGCGAGCGCGCGCCGCGGCCACGCCCGGATTGCCGACCAGCGCGCGCGCCTCCAGTTCATTGAGAACCGGATCGCCGAGCAGCGTCCACCAGTCGCCGGCAATCGGCGCAAACGGATCGATTTCGGGGCCGGCGCGTACGAACGCATTGCCTGCGGCGGTCGCAAGTTGCGGGGGACCGGCATAGTCGGGACCGGACATGCAACCCGCGAGGAGCGCCATGGGAGCGAGGAGGGTTAGGGTCTTGCGCATAGAGTTCTCAGTGCATCGAAAGGGATAAGTTCTTCGGGAGAGGCTTGAGGAACAGTACCAGCGGCACCGTGACCAGGGTAATCGCGCCCATGGCGAAAAAGACATCGTTGTAGGTCATCACGAACGCATCGCGCTGAATGATGCCGGAAAGCATCTCCAGCGCGGCCTGTGGGCTGCCCAGCGACGCCGTCATGCCGTCCAGGTATTCCTGTAGCCGGGGGCTGTTAGCGTTGAGGGTTTCTTCCATGCGTCGACTATGATGCCACTGGCGCTGATCCTGGAACGAGGCAAGCCCCGCGAGCGCGAACGAGCCCCCGAGGTTTCGCGCCGCGTTGAAGATNCCNGAAGCATCGCCGGCATCCTCCTTGGCAACCGAAGCTACCGTCGCCTGGTTGAGGAACATCATCGTGAGGATCATGCCGATGCCACGCAGGAACTGGCTTTCGGTGAACACTCCACCTCCCGATTCCGCTGTCAGATTTATGCTGACGAAACAGCTTAGCGCCATGATGAACATGCCCGCGCCGACCGCAATGCGGATGTGAATCCTGCGGATCATGAACGGGAGAACGGGCATCAACAGGAAAGCCGGAACGCCCATCCAGAAGATCACAAGTCCGGTCTGCAAGGCATTATAATCGGAAATTATCGCGAGAAATTGCGGGATCACGTAGGTCGAGCCATACATGACCATGCCAAGCGCCAGTGCCATCACCACGACGCTGGCAAACTGCCTGCTGAGCATCAGGCGCAATTTGAGCACGGGTTTGCGCGCGTAAAGCTGTCCGTAGGTCAGAAGTGCAAAACCCACGACCGTCATCAGTGTGAGCTGGACGATCAGCGTGGAATCGAACCACTCCTCNCGGTGGCCTTCTTCCAGAACGATGGTCAGCCCACCCAACCCAAGGATCATACCAGCTATTCCCGCCCAATCAGCCTCGCGCAGGTAAACCCAGTCGGGCTTTTCATGGGGTAGCCCGATGAATAGTAAAGCAAGGAGCAACGCGCAGACGGGCACGTTGACGAAGAAGGCGTAGTGCCAGCTCAGGTTCTCGGTAAGCCAGCCCCCCACCAACGGGCCCATTACCGGCCCAAGAACCACGGTCATTCCGAAGAGCGCCATGCCAATCGGCTGTTGCGATGGAGGCAGTCGCTTTGCGACGATGGTCATAGCGGTTGGAATAAGCGCGCCGCCCATGAACCCTTGACCGGTGCGACCGATGATCATCGTCGTCAGATCGGTGGCAATGCCGCACAACACCGAAAAGGCCGTGAAGGCAGAAACCGCGACGATGAGCAGCGTGCGAAGGCCGAGCAGTCTTTCCAGCCACGCGCTCAGAGGGATGATGATGATCTCGGCAACAAGGAAGGCTGTCGCGATCCAGGTGCCTTCGGTTCCGGTCGCGCCGATTTCCCCCTGGATCGTCGGCAGCGCCGAATTGACGATCGAGATGTCAAGCGTTGCCAGCATCGCCCCCAGCGCACCGGCGGCTACGGCGATCCAGGCCGTAGCATCGGCCTTTTCGACCGGCGGCGAAACCGCTGCAGCGGCGCCTGCCATCGGTCAGTCTCCGGCCGCGTTGCGGATCGAATCGAGTTGGTCTCTAGCGGCGCGCGTATCGACACTCGCGACAACAGACATGCCCGGCACCAGCAGACGCAGGATCTCGGGCGAAGCCTGAATGGATATGCGCACCGGGACGCGCTGAACGATCTTGGTGAAATTACCCGTCGCGTTTTGCGGAGGTAGGATCGAGAATTCTGCCCCGGTNCCNGGNGCGATGCTNTNCACTCTTCCTNATAGCTCGAGGTCCGGCAGCGCGTCGATTTCCAAGGTGACGGGTTGCCCCGGGCGGACAAGTCCGAGCTGCGTTTCCTTGAAATTTGCTGTCACGTAGAGGCGGTCGGTCGGTACGAGGCTCATAAGGCGTTGGCCAGGCTGGACAAATTGTCCAGGTCGGACCGTGAGGTCACCCACCCGCCCGGAAATACTGGCCTGGAGCGTGGTCGATGACAGGTTCAGACGGGCGGCCTCGAGTTGCGCACGAGCGGCGTTGGCTTGCGAATTGGCCTGGTCTATCTGCTCGCTAAGCGTGTTCTGTCGGCGCTGTGCCGCCGTGAGCGCGGCGCGCGCTGCCGCGACTTGAGCCTGCGCTTCTCTGGCCTGGGCCTCCAGCTGATCGAGCCTCTCGCGCGGCTCCGCTCCCGAAGCGGCAAGGGGGCGGTACCGGACAACCTGCTCAGCAGCGAGACCAGCCTGTGCAGATGCTGCTGCGAGCTGTGCACGGGCCTGGGCAATTGCCGCGTCCTGCTCTTGTTGCTGGGCGCGTACCGTATCTGCTCCGGCGAGCGACGCGGCGATCTGGGCTTCGACCTGGTTCGTTTGGGCACGATAATCTCGCACGTCCAGCTGGACAAGCGCATCGCCCGACGCGACCGTTTGATTCTCCGTCACTAATACGCGCTCGACGTAGCCCGCAATTTTGGGGGAGATGATGACGCTGTCGGCGGCAATATAAGCGTTGTCGGTGGACTGCTGGAATCTGCCGTACGTCTGATGATTGTAATACCAGTAGCTCCCGGCGAGCAGGACCAGAATGCCGGCGATCAGCAGACCCAGCCGGACCCGCGGACTGGACAACCCCGTCGGACGTGCGCCTTCATCGCTAGCCCCTGCTGTCTCGTCCGCCATGATTATTTCGCTCCTCGCCATCGTTTGAGCCGCTGCGCGAGCGATATAGCGGCCAAAACAAAATGCGAAAGTCCTTTACTATTTTTCTCCGATCGATAGGAATGTCTCATGCCAGAAGATGAGGGCACTCTCGCACTCGACAATGTCATCACCCACGATGATCGAGCGATCTTCATGATGGACCAGATCAGCCGCGCCGCGCGCAAGGCATTCGATGACCGAGCACAGCCGCTGAGCCTCAATCGTACGCAGTGGCGTGTGTTGGCGCAGNTNATCAGAGCTCCTGCCCTGAACCAGACGGACATCGCCAGGAGACTTGAAATCACATCCTCCAGCAGCGGCCTGGAAGACATGACGCCTTCGCGCTTGAGTGACCGGACGCGGCTTGCGCAAGTCATAGCAATATTCGGTCGCCACGGGCGGGGCGGCATCACGCCCGTGTTGGGACTAGGCCGATCTCAAAACCAAAACACATTCGACGCGCCCGGATGCCCCGCTCGTGGCGATTGCGCCAGGGGACGAACCTCGGTCATGTTCTATAGCGGACAACCGAATGGAGCATGCGGGACGCGAACTTTCATTGCACCGGCCCTCTGCCGGACGAACAAACCGCTGGCGGCGTGCTAGATGGAAACTAACGCAAACTTCTCCCTAGTGGCGTGGATCGTTGGCATTCTGATGCTTACGACCATCGCTTTCGCGATGTGGCTAATCGATCCCAGACCAAATCAGGAAACATATCAGATCAAGTTTGATCGCTCCGTGGAAGGCCTTCAGTCGGGATCGACTGTAACACTATCGGGAGTCCCTGTGGGACAGGTAACATCGGTCCGTCTGGCGGAAAATGAACCGGAAAACGTGGTCGTTGTTCTGACTCTCGATCCTTCTGCGGCGAAAGTCCACGGCCTTGAAGCGACAATCAGCACGGATCTGATAACTGGAGAGGCTGCGCTCGTGCTCGAGGGCCGACGGGGTCGTCAGGGCATTTACACCGACAAGTCAGGAAAAAAGATCATTCCCGCCGCGGACGAAACCGGACTATTGGGGAGGGATGCGACCGCCACTGTAGAGACCGTGGCAAATAGCATTCGCGCTCTGAACGAAGGACTGGAGCCAGAAAAGCAACGGGTGATCACCTCCGATCTTGTCCGGCTTCGAGTCACGACGGCCGCACTCGCATCGGACGCCGAAGGTTGGGACGAACGATTGGCCTCAACAAAAGGAAGATTGTTAGACTTAGGGCANAGGGTTGGTGGATGGGGAAATAATCTTCGAGATGCAGATCGGCGGATCTCAGGGCGGAGCGCTTCTGCTATCGCGCAACNACGCCTTCGCCAATTCAGGGAGGGNGTGCAGAACGCTGAAAACAAACTTTCCCAGATAAGGAGTGGCATTCCGGCGGTCGAAGATTCTTTGGTTGAAGGTGAAACGGACCTTCGCGANCTTAGTCGCGAACTTGCTCCTCTCAGTGAAAAAATCGAAGATATTCAGGTTGAGGGAATTACATCAAATCCTCCCCTCCCAGACTATCGGCCAAAAAGAAGAGAAGCTGGAACGAATATCGATGATTTAAAGTAAACCGAACGGATGACTGCTTCCGGGCAGAGCGCGCAGCCCGTAGAATAGCGGAGATTGGAGCGCAAAGCGGATAACGACCTACTCCGCGGTCAAGTTTGAAATTGAAATTCCGAGTCCTAAAAAAGGCATCGAACCAATACATTAGAGGGATTTTGCGGGCCTTTTGCGGGCTTTTCAGCTTGACCGAAATATCTAAACATCAGAAATTAAACGGAAAAGAAGTTCGAATGTGATGCCTCTTCTGGGCACCATCGGCTTGATCGCGGCAGGATGCCGGGGGTCGGTTTTTCTGACAGATCGATCATGCGAACCGCTCCGGCGTGCGCGCGCGCGTCGTTGACAACGACGGACAATCGCGCCACGCCTGAGCGATGCCGCGGGAAAAGAAGCGTTCGACGATCGTCGATGTCGCCAAGCTGGCGCAGGTTTCGCCCAAGAGCGTCTCGCGCGTGTTCAACAACGAACCGCACATCACCCCCGCGCTGCGCAAGAAGGTGCTGCGCGCGGCGGAGGAACTCAACTACCAGCCCAATGTGATGGCGCAGGGGCTGGTGCGCCAGCAATCCTATCTGATCGGGCTGGTCTATGAAAAACCGAGCCCGAGCTATGTCGTCGAATTGCAGCGCGGCGCGCTCGAGCGGCTGCATGGCGAACGCTACCGGCTGATCGTGCTGCCGGTGGAATCGGTCAGCGACCACCCGCGCGACGTGGTTGCCACGATCCGCTCGGCCGCGCTCGACGGGGTGATCCTCGCACCGCCCGCGGCGGACCATCCCGACGTGCTCGACGGGCTGGCGCAGGCGCGCATCCCCTTTGCCCGCATCACGCCGCAATCGCGCGAGGAACTGGGGCTGGCGACGACGATGGANGATATCGCCGCCGGCCGCGAAATCGCCGAACACGTGATCGGTTTCGGACACCGGCGCATTGCCATCATCAAGGGCGATCCCGACCACCCGGTGAGCGAACAGCGGCTGACCGCCTATCGTGCGGCCTTCGCCGATGCGGGCGTCGAATACCTGCCCGAACTGGTCGAGACCGGCGATTTCAGCTTCGAATCGGGTTACGAGGCGACGCGGCGGATCCTGTCGCGCAAGCTGCGCCCGACCGCGATCATCGCGCAGAACGATGACATGGCGGTGGGGGCGATGTCCGCCGCGCGCGAACTGGGCTTCGACGTCCCGGGCGATCTGAGCGTGGTCGGCTTCGACGATTCGGAAATTTCGCGCGTGGTCTGGCCGCGGCTGACCACGGTGCGCCAGCCGGTGGTCGAGATGGCGCACACGGCGGCTGACATGCTGCTGCGCCAGCTCGCCGGCGAGGATCCCGGCCCTACCGTGGTCCATACGCACAGCCTGGTCGAACGGCTGACCGTCGCCCCGCCACCCGCCTGAGCGGACCCATCGGCGCCTCTAGCGCGTCGTCCAGCCTCCGCCGGTGCCGAACTGGGGGCGGCGTGTCTCAGCCGGGTCGAGCAAGCGGTCGAGGATCGCGTCGTGCGTGGGCGCAGCGCTGCGGAACGCCTGCATTGCCCCGCGCAGCTGGTCGATCACCTTGCGCACCTCGCCGAAGGGCGCGGCCTCGGCGAGCGGATCGAGCGCCGCGGGGGTCAGCCCCATGCCGTGCATGACGTAGAACCAGCTGATGTCCGAAAACAGCTCGCGCTGGCGCGACATGATCCGTCCCGTGCGCGTGAAGAGCTCGATCTTTTCCGCCAGCGTATCGGGCAGGTCGAGGCCGCGCATATGGTCCCAGAAGGGTTCGCCCTCGCGCTGGTTGGGCACGTAATGCAGCAGCAGGAAGTCGCGGATATGCGCGTATTCGCGGTGCACGTCGTGATTGTAGGCCGCGATCAGCGCGGGATCGAAGCGGCGATCGGGAAACAGGTCGAGCAGCCGGTTCAGCCCGGTGTGGATCAGGTGGATGCTGGTCGATTCGAGCGGTTCGAGGAAACCGGCCGACAGCCCGATCGCGAGGCAGTTGCCGACCCAGGCGCGCTTGCGCAGCCCGGCGGTGAAGCGCAGCACGCGCGGATCGGCCTGCGCTTCGCCATCGAGCCCGGCGAGCAGCTGTGCCTGCGCATCGGCATCGGAAATGAAGTCGCTGGCATAGACCAGCCCGTTGCCGGTGCGGTGCTGCAGCGGGATGCGCCACTGCCACCCGGCCGAGCGGGCGGTGGCGACGGTGTAGGGCGCGCGCTGCTCCTGCGCGGCAGTGGGGGCGGCTACCGCGCTGTCGCAGGGCAGCCAGTGTTTCCAGTCCTCGAAACCCGCCCCCAGCGTTTCCTCGATCAGCAGGCCGCGGAAACCCGAACAGTCGATGTAGAAATCGGCTTCGAGGCTCTCGCCATCGTCGAACTGCACCGCCGCGATCCTCTCGCCTTCGCCGCGCGTGGCGCCGACGATGCGGCGGTCGAGCCGCTCGACCCCGGCGGCCACGGCATGGTCGCGCAGGAAGGCGGCGACCAGCCCGGCGTCGAAATGCAGCGCATAGGCGACCGCGCCTCCGGGCCACTGCCCGTCGGGCGAGGGGAAGGCGAACTTGCCGGCCTCGGCCAGCGCGACCGAGGGGCACAGATCGGCAAGGGTCTCGCCATGCCCTGCCGCGCGGTTCATGCAGTAATAGTGATGGAAGGGGCGCTGGTTGATCGTCACCCCGAGATTGCCGAAGGGGTGCCAGTAGGCATGGCCATGGTGCAGCCAGTCGCGAAACTGGATGCCCAGCTTGAAGGTGGCCCGGCAGCGGCGGATGAATTCGACCTCGTCGGCGCCGATATTGCGCAGGAAATCGAAGATCGGCGGGATCGTGGCCTCGCCCACGCCCACCGTCGGGATGGCGGAGGATTCGACCAGCGTGATGCGGCATCCACTGCCGCGCAGCACCTGCGACAGCAGCGCCGCAGCCGACCAGCCNGCGGTNCCNCCGCCGACGATGCAGATCGAACCGATCGCCTGCGCTTGGCCGTCGTCTGGGCGCATCGAAGCCGTCATGCCGGGTACCTTACCATCGAAAGCGGAGAAAACGATGGCGACCCCTGCGGGCAGGGGCCGCCACCAGTTTCCGGAGAGGACCGCTGATCAGAAGTTGAACTTCACCCCGGCGTAGAGCCGGCGCGAACCCGATTCGAAGCGGAAGGGCAGTTCGGGGAATTGCAGATAGACCTTGGTATCCGCCTTGGTGATGTTGATCGCTTCGGCGAAGACCTCGAAATTGTCGGTCAGCTGGTAGCTGATCTGTCCGTCGAGCTGGCCGTAGGACTTCTGGTAAATGCCCAGCGTCCGCGTGACCGAGCCGTCGGAAAAGCCGAAATTGCCCAGATACTGTTTCGAACGCCAGCTGTAGGAGGCGCGCGCGGCGAACCCGTAGCGTTCGAAATAGACCTGCCCGTTGGCCGAGTGCTTGGACACGCCCGGCAGCGGGAGGTTGTCGGCAAAGTCGGTGCTGAAATCGGTGTCGGTGTCCGAGAAGGTGTAGTTCGCGGTAAAGCCGAGACCGAAGTCGAAGGCATATTGCGCGGCGAGTTCGAACCCCTTCACGCGGCCGCCCGATCCGTTGGCCGGCTGCGACACCGGACCCAGCCGCCCGCCCGCCTGGTCGTTGACGAACACCGCCACCGTCTCGTTGACGACGAAGCTGTCGACTTCCTTCCAGAACAGCCCGGCCGACAACAGGCCCTGATTGCCGAAGTAGTGTTCGACCCCCAAGTCGAACTGGTAGGCGCGGAACGGATCGAGCTCGGCATTGCCGCGCGAACCGCTGGTGAACTTGAACAGATCGTCGGCGGGATCGCGGGTGAAGTCGGTTGCGAAGCCCTGTCCCAGCGACACCAGCGGCTGGCGGGCGACGACCCGCGCCGCGGCAAAGCGGACCTTGCTGTCGTCGCCGACGTCGAACACCGCGTTCGCGCTGGGCAGGAAGTCGGTGTAGCTGCGCATCACGGTGGTTGTGGTGAAATCGCGCAGCACGCCGTTCCAGCTGTCGGTGCCCCAATAGCTGGGATCGGCATTGGCGGGCTGGTTCTGGTCGACCGTCAGGTCGGTGTTGACGATGCGCAGGCCGACATTGACGTGGTAGGGATCGTCCAGCCCCCCGATATCGGCCATGACATAGCCCGATTTGACTTCTTCCTTGACCCGGTAGGTCTGCAGCGGGTCTTCGAAAAAGGTGAAGGGCGTGTCGGGATAGAGCGCCTGGATCCATTCGAGCGCATTGGTCATCTGCGAGCGGTCGGCCACCAGCACCGTATCGCCTTCGACCCGGCCGCCGCCGGCGAAATTGGCGATCGCCTCCACCCGCTCGGGATTGCTCAGGAAGGTTTCGTAGGGCGTCAGCAGCGCGGGCGAATTGCCGAACCGGCTGCACCCGGCGAAGGCCGCTGGCTTGTTCACTTCGGGCAGGTCGCAGATCTTGTATCCGATCGCCCCGTCCTGGAAGTAGCTGTAGGGCGTCCAGTTGTAGGAGAAGCCGTCGACGCGTTCGGCCTCGGGAATCTGCGTGGCATCGAGTTCGCCCTTACCGCGTAGATCGGCGAGATAGCGGCCCGAGGTGAAGTCCACCGTGCGTTGCCCGTACCGGAAGCCCGCGCTCAACGTGATGGTGTCCGCATAGCTGTCGTCGACGTCATAGGCGAAATCCGCACGGATCGAATGGCCGTCGATGTCCGACCGGTCACCAAATGCCCAATGCGATTTGAAGAAGCCGAAGTCGGGGTTGTTGAACAGGTCCTGCGGGCTGCCTGCGCCGATGCCGAAGCTGGGAAAGTCGCCATTGGTGTAGGTGAAGTCGAAGGTCGGCGGCGCCGAGGCGTTCGGGGTGAAGCCGGGCTGCGGCCCCGAAGTGCCCGGCCCGCGCACGCCATAGGCGGTGTAGCGCACGTCGTTGTTGGCCACTTCGCGTTCCATGCTCGAAGTCGCATAGGCAGCCATGACCGAGGCGCGGAAATTGGTATCGTTGTCCCATTCGAGCGCGAATTGCAGATTGTCCGACTTGATGTTGGACACGTCGACGAAGGAGATCGCCTCGGCCGACTGCGCCCGCACCGTGCCCTGCGTCAGCACGCCGTTCTCGTTGATCGCGTAATCCCCGACCAGGCCCTGCGATTCGCCCTGTCCGAAGGGGAATTTGACCGAAGCTTCGCGGGTGTCGATCTCGAGATCGGAATGGAAATACTGGGCGCTGACTTCGAGCGCGTCGGTCGGCCGGTAGGTGATGCCTAGCGATGCGCCCCAGCGCCGCCGGTACTGGTCGCGGTCGGTGACATAGCGGTATTCGGGCGCGTAGTAATTGGTCGGCACGGTCGCGGTGTCGCGGCGCCCTTCGGCGAACGCCCAGTTGCCGCGGTTGTCGCCGCCCAGCACGTTGACGTGGTTATTGGTCTTTTCGTAGCTGAAGGATGCGATGACCCCCAGCCGGTCGTTGAAATTGTAGCCCAGCACGGCGGCGCCGGCGGGTTCCCAGCCCAAAATNTCGCTGCCCTTGCTCATTTTCGCGTTGCCCGCCAGCGTCAGGCCCTGCTTCAGGTCGAGCGGGTTGCGCGTCTTGAGATTGACGATCCCGCCCAGGCCGCCCGACAGCAGCGAGGCATTGGGCGACTTGAACACTTCGATCCCGCCGATCAGTTCGGACGGCACGCCTTCGAGGCTGTCGTTGCGATTGTAATTGCCTTCGCCGACCTTGTAGACTTCGAGCCCGCTGACGAAGAGCTCGCCGTTGAGCAGCGTGACGTTCTGTTCGAGCCCGCGAATGCGGACCTTCGAACCCTGGCCGTTCTCGCGGTCGATCTGGATGCCGGGCAGGCGCTGGAGCGATTCCGCCACGTTCTGGTCGGGGAACTTGCCGATGTCCTCGGCGGTGACCGATTCGATGATCAGGTTCGATTCGCGCTTGGCCTCGAGCGCGTCTTCGAGCGAGGCCCGGAAGCCGGTGACGACAATGACGTTCCCGCCCGGATCGGAGGCCTGCTGGCCGGTGTCGGTAGCGTCCTGCGCCTGCGCGAAAGCCGGCGCCGCATGCGACCCCAGCGCCAATATCGATGCGGCGGCCAGCAACGTCGACCGGTTACGCAAAATCCCGCTGTCCATTTCAGTATCCCTCCCAAGCCGCATCTTGTGTGCGGACCTCTCAACAGTGCGTTGACCCGCCATGCGACCCGACTCGGGGTACTGGCGATCATCCGCGACTTTACTGGTTGCATATTTCTGTCAACGTTGTCAAACAAAGCCCACAACAAGCTGCCGGAGCGGGTTTTTCGCAGGGCGCACTGTCAACCTTGTCAGCGCCTTTCGGACCAGCCTCGGGCGGCCGCCGCATGGGATGGGGTTTATGCTTTCGAAGACGATACTTCTGGCGGCCGGATCGGCCGCGCTTGCACTCTCTGCGCAAGCGGCGGATCCCGCTGCGGCATCCGCGGCGGAGGACATCCCGGCGGCAAGGGTCCATCCTGAACGCTGGCCCGAAGTGGCGTTCCCCTCGGTGCTGACCGAAGCGGGCGAGGCGCGCGTCCAGGCGATCCTCGCGCGGATGACGCTCGAACAGAAGGTCGGGCAGATCATCCAGGCCGACATCGCCAGCGTGACGCCCGAAGACGTGCGCCGCTACCGGCTCGGCTCGGTGCTCAACGGCGGCAATTCGGGCCCCGGGGGCGACGATCTGGCCCCGGCGCAGGACTGGCTCGCGCTTGCCGATGCCTTTTACGAAGCCTCGATGGATGTCGGTCCCGGCGAACCGGCCATCCCGATCGTGTGGGGCACCGATGCGGTGCACGGCCACAGCAATATCGTCGGGGCGACGATCTTCCCGCACAACGTCGGACTGGGCGCCGCGCGCGATCCCGAACTGATCGAGCGGATCGGGAAGGTCACTGCAGTCGAGATCCGGGTGACCGGTCAGGAATGGACCTTCGCCCCGACCGTCGCCGTGCCGCAGGACTATCGCTGGGGCCGCGCCTATGAAGGCTATTCCTCCGATCCCGCGCTGGTCGCCGCCTATGTCGGCAGCATGATCCGCGGTCTGCAGGGGCCGCCCTCGACCACGCCGATCCTCGCCGGGCCGCATGTCGCGGCGAGCACCAAGCATTACCTCGCCGACGGTGCGACCACCGATGGCAAGGACCAGGGCGATGCGGCGATCTCCGAACTCGAGCTGCGGCTGGTTCACGGCGCGCCCTATATTCCCGCAATCGAGAGCGGGGTCGCCACGATCATGACCAGCTTTTCGAGCTGGAACGGCGTCAAGCTGTCGGCGCATCGCGGGCTGGTGACCGATGTGCTCAAGGGCCGGATGAATTACGGTGGTCTGGTGATCACCGACTGGAACGCGCATGGCCAGGTCGCCGGGTGCAGCAACGCCAGCTGCCCGCGGGCGGTCGATGCGGGGATCGACATGTTCATGGCGCCCGACAGCTGGCGCATGCTCTATGACAGCACGCTGGCGCAGGTGCGCGACGGCACGATCGCAATGGAACGGCTCGACGATGCGGTGGCACGCGTGCTGCGGCTGAAGGAACGGCTTGGCCTGTTCGACATGGGCAAGCCCTCGCAACGCGCGCTGTCGGGCGAATACGAATTGCTCGGCGCGCCCGATCACCGCGCGGTCGCGCGCGAGGCGGTGCGCAAATCGATGGTGCTGCTCAAGAACACCGGCGTGTTGCCGCTGCAGCCGGGCGGGCGGATCCTCGTCGCGGGCGATGCGGCGCACGACATCGCGCGCCAGTCGGGCGGGTGGACGCTGAGCTGGCAGGGCACCGGGCTCGACAACAGCCTGTTCCCCGGCGCGACATCGCTATGGGAAGGGATCGAGCAGGCGGCCACCGCCGGCGGTGGCAGCGCCGAACTCTCGCCCGAGGGCAGCTTCACCGAGCGCCCCGATGCCGCGATCGTCGTGTTCGGCGAAACCCCCTATGCCGAATTCCAGGGCGATATCGCCTCGCTGCAATTGCGCCCCGAACTGCGCCGGCCGATCACCACCATGCAGCGGCTGAAGCAGCAGGGTATCCCGGTGGTGGCAGTGATGATCACCGGCCGCCCGCTCTATGTCAACGAAGCGCTCAATGCGGCGGATGCCTTCGTCGCCGCGTGGCTGCCGGGGTCCGAGGGCGGCGGCGTGGCCGACATGCTGTTTGCCGCAGCGGATGGCGCGCCGGCGCATGAATTCCAGGGCCTGCTGCCGACCGCCTGGCCCGCCACCGCGCAGCACGGCGGCGAGACGCTGTTTCCCTTCGGCTACGGGCTGCGATATGCCCACGGTCCGCGCGCGTGGACCGCGCTGCCGGAAGACAGCGGCGTGAGCGATGATGGCAGCGACGGCGGCGTGTTCTTCGACCGCGGCGTACCCGCCTCGTCATGGTCGCTGACCGTGTCGCGCGCCGATGGCACCAATGCGCTGCGCGTGACCACCGTCCCNGCCGAGGCGCTNGGCGGCCGCGTGCGGATCGCGGCCACCGATCACGGCGTGCAGGAAGGCGCGCGCAGCTTTGCCATCGCTGCGCATGNGCAAGGCGCGGCGNTCGAGCTGTCGACCTTCGACCCGATCGACCTGAGCCGCGAAACCAATGGNGACATGCTGCTGCTGGCCACGGTGCGGCGCGATGCGCCNATCGCGCGCCCGCTGTCCATGTCCGTCCGCTGCGATGGGGAGCCGTGCGGCGCGGCGGTGCCGATCGCCGAATTCGGNGAACTGGCCGAAGGCGAGTGGCAGACGCTCGGCGTTCCGCTCAAATGTTTCCGCGCCGCGGGTGCCGACATGNCGCGGATTTCGTCCCCGTTCCGCCTGATGGCCGATGGCGACGCGGGGCTGAGCATCGCGCGGGTTGCGCTGGGCAGCCTGTCCGACGCCGATGCAATCGCCGATTGCCCGACCGGGTAGGCCGGNTGCTCAGCCTGCGGGAACCGGGCTTTCGCGGACGGCGAGGATCGCCAGCCCGCCCGCAGCGGTGAGCGCGGCNAAGGCGACCAGCACNGCGGTGAAATCACNGGGAGTNGCGAGCTGCCAGACGAGCAGCGTGCCGATCATCGCNGGCAGAGTGTTGGCAAGGTTGACCAGGCCGAGGTCGCGCCCGCGCCGGTCGGGTCGGGGCAGCAATTGCATCGCGAAGGTCGTGTTGAGGCTGAGGAACACCGCGGTCCCTGCCGAGAACAGGCAGAAGGCCGCCGCGCCCTGCCACGCGTTCACGGCCCCCGCCATCCCGGCAAGTCCGGCCGCGCCCACCAGCGCTGCGACACACTGGAACGGGCGGCGCCTGCCCAGCCGGTCGGACCAGCGCCCTGCCAGCAGCGCGGCGGGCAGCGGGATCAGATAGGATAGCATCAGCACGCTGCCGACCCAGGCGGCAGTGCCGCGTCCGCCGGGCCGCAGGGTCTGGAAATAATACAGCAGGTACAGCCCCAGAGTGGCGCAGGCGAGCTGGACCAGCAGCCGCGCGAGCGAGGCGATCACGATATCGCGCTTATCCCGGCGCTGCGCGGCGGGCGGTGCGGGATCCCCGGTGCGGGCGCGCATCGCCAGCAGCGGCAGTGCCAGCGCGGCCGCGGCCAGCGGCACCAGCACGAAGCGCGCGCTCTCCGGCAGGCCCGACGCGGCCAGCAGCAGCACCGAGAACCCCGCGGCGACCGGATTGCCCAGCGCCAGCAAGCCGCCGGCCAACCCCTTGCGCGCGGCGGGGACTTCCTCGGCGAAGATCGCGAACAGCGGCGCGAGCACTGCGTTGATCGCCGCCTGCGCCAGCGCCACCGCGGCCACCAGCTCGACCGGATTGCGCGCCAGCACCAGCGCGGGATAGGATGCCGCGAGCGCAATTAGGCCCGCCACCACCCACGGGCGGCGCCCGCCGCCGCGGGCCACCGACAGATCGCTCAGCCAGCCGAACAGGATATTGCTCACGCTCGCCGTCACGCCGCCGACCAGCACCGCTGCGGTGAGCAGGTCGATCTTGGCGAGATGCGCCAGCGCCTCGACCCGCATCGGCAGCAGCAGCGTGACCAGCGGTAGATAGGCGACCACGCCGCCTGCATGCGCAAGGCCGACCGCCAGCAGCAGCGGCATCGTGTGCGGGCGGGGCGCGGCGCGGTCCATCGGATAGCAACCTTGCCCCGCGCCGGGGCGCAAGGCAATCGGCCGGGCGCGGACGGTTCAGTCGCTCGCGGGGCGCCGCGCGTAGATGCCGAACACCGCGATCACCGCNTAGCAGGCGGCGGGCAGCGCCAGCGACAGCGCGAGGCTGCCGCTGAGATCGGCCAGNGCGCCGGTGGCCAGCGGGATCACCGCGCCGCCGAAGATCGCCACATTGATGATCCCCGATCCATCCGCCGCGCGGCTGCCCAGCCGTTCGCAAGCGAGCGAAAAGATCGTCGGGAACATGATCGAGTTCATCAGCCCGATCGCCAGCAAGCTGTATGCAGCCAGCGTACCGCTGCTGTTGGTCGACAGCGCGATCAGCGCGATCGCGCCGACCGCCACTGCGGCGAGGATCTTGCCCGGGCTCACCAGCCGCAGCATCGCCGAACCGATGAAGCGCCCGATCATCGCGCCGCCCCAGTAGAGGCTGACCATCCAGCCGATCACGCTTTCGGGGCGGCCGAGCACGTCGTCGAGCGTGAGGTAGTTGATGACGATCGAACCGATCGCGACCTCGGCGCCGACATAGAGGAAAATGCACAGCGCGCCGAAGCCGAAGCGGGGCCGGGCCAGCAGGTCGAAACCCACCAGCCCGTTCGAGGCCTCGTGCTTTTCGCCCTGCAACCGGTTGCGGAACAGCCAGACCGCGCCCGCGACCACGGTGATCGCCGCCGCGAGGCCGAGGTAGGTCTTCACGATCATCGCCGATTCCGCAGTGCGGTAGGCGGCCAGCGCGGCGCCTTCGAAATCCTCCGCCGAGACATCGGCGAGCGTGCCCAGGATCAGCCCCGCGCCGACCAGCGGGAAGACGAAGGTGCCGAAGGAATTGAACGCCTGTGCGAAGGTCAGCCGGCTGTGCGCGGTCTCCTGCGGACCCAGCAGGCTGATCAGCGGATTGGCCACCACCTGCACGATCACCACCCCGCTGGCGAGGATGAACANGGCCAGCAGGAACAGCGGATAGGTCGCCGTGGTGCTGGCGGGGATGAACAGCAGGCAGCCNGCGGTCATCGTCATCANCCCGGCCACCGCGCCGCGCATGTAGCCGATCCGCTTGACCAGTTTCGCCCCCGGGATGCCGATGACGAGATAGGCGGCGAAAAAGCAGAACTGCACCAGCATCGCCTGCGTGTAATTGAGCGTGAACAGTTCCTTCAGCTTGGGGATCAGCACGTCGTTGAGACTGGTGATCCCNCCGAAGATGAAGAACAGCGCGAAGACGAAGGGNGGCAGGCTGGGGGCGTGGACATGGCCTTCGCCTTCGGCCGGTGCCGGATCGCTCGACGAGATTTCCGTCGCCGCGTCTGCCGCGGGGGTCGTTGCCGTTACCACTTGTCGTTCTCCCCAATCCGCCCGGCCACCATCGCGTGCGGCGGGCTTCCCCGGTGCGGAGTAGGTCGAACGCTGCATTCTGTCAACGTTGTCAGAAGCTCTCGCGCGGCTCTTTCGCCGCGCTGCCTCGCGTATCCGCCCTGCCATTCGCGGGGGTGGGAGAACGCTTGGTCGATGGGGCTTTGCGGCGGATCGCCGCACGGCTAGCGTCGCCGCACGATCCCTGGGGAGAATTCCACGTCATGACCACCACTTTCACGCGCGTCGCATCGGCGATCGCCATTGCCTGCGCCACGCTTTCCGCACCCGCCGCGCTGGCGCAGGAACCCGCGGCCGAAGCAAGCGATGCGGCAGCCGCTGCCGCGCTGCACGCGCTGTTCGAACGCAGCGAAGCCGCCATGCTCGATCGCAATCCGGTGACCGCCTTCTTCCGCGGTGATTTCTCCGATGCCGACAGGATGGGCGATTATTCACCCGCCAGCTATGCCGCGGACCGCGCGGCGGCGCAGGCCAATCTGGCCGAACTGGCGACGATCGACCGCGCCGCGCTGGGGGAAACCGACCGCATCGCCTACGACGTGTTCGAATACACGCAGCAGCGCACGCTGGCGCAGACCGCGCCCGACGTGCTGCCCACCGTGCTCGCGCTGCCGATCGACCATTTCCGCGGGCTGCATGTCTTCTACCCGCGCTTTTCCGCGCCCGGCGCGCTGATGCCCTATGATACGGTGCAGGATTACGAGAACAATTTCAGCCGCCACCGCGCGATGGCGGAGATCATCGACCAGGCGATCGCGCGCTTCCGCACCGGCGCGGCGCAGGGCATCACGCTGCCGCGCATGTCGGTCGAATTGATGATCGAACAGCTCGACCTGCAAACCGGCGCGCCGATCGAGCAGAGCCCCTATTGGGCGCCGGTCGCCAATTTCCCCGACAGCATCGACGAAGCCGAGCGCGCGCGGCTGACGCAGCAGCACCGCGAAGTGCTGACCGGCACGCTGATGCCCGCGCTGCAGAAGCTGCGCGATTACCTGGCGAGCGAATATCTCGCACAGTCGCGCACCAGCATCGCCGCGACCGACAATCCCGGCGGCGAGGCCTATTACGCCTACCGCATCGAGGACAACACGACGCTGCCGTTGACCGCGCAGCAGATCCACGACACCGGACTGGCCGAGGTTGCGCGGATCAACGCCGCGATCGACGCCGCCGAAGCGGAAGCCGGTGGCCGCACCGGCGCCACCTACACCAGCAAGGCCGACCTCCAGGCCGCGTGGTACGAAGTGGCCGAGCAGGTCGATCCGCTGATGGACGAGGTGTTCCTGCGCCAGCCCGAAACCGAACTGCGGATCGAGCCGTACGAACCCTACCGCGAGAAATTCAGCCTCGCCGCCAGCTACATGGCGGGCAAGGCCGACGGGTCGCGTCCGGGCACCTTCTATTTCAGCGGCTACAACGTCGCCGAACGCGAGCTGGGCACCTCGATCTCGCTCTACATGCACGAAGGCAATCCGGGGCATCACTTCCAGTCGATGTTCGCGATCGAGAACGAGGACCTGCCCGAATTCATGCGCTACGGCGGGTTCACCGCCTTCAGCGAAGGCTGGGGTCTGTATGCCGAGAGCCTCGGCTACGAACTCGGNCTNTATGACGATCCGGTCGAACGGCTGAAAGCGCTCGAGGGCGGTGAAATGCTGCGCGCGGTGCGGCTGGTGGTCGACACCGGCATGCATGCGCTGGGCTGGTCCAGAGAGCAGGCGATCGAATATATGGTCGCCAATGGCGCAGCGCGCGATTTCGCCGAAAGCGAGAGCGCGCGGTATATCGTGATGCCCGCACAGGCGCTGGCCTACAAGACCGGCGAATTGAAGATCAAGCAGCTGCGCGCGCGCGCCGAGGCCGCGCTGGGCGAGGATTTCGACGTCCGCGCCTTCCACGAACAGGTGCTCAACACGGGCGATATCCCGCTGCCGGTGCTGGAAGCCAAGATNGATGCCTGGATCGCGGGCGGGGGGCAGTAAGGGTATGGCCATGAAACACAGGGTCCTGCAGGTCGCCTCGGCGCTGGCGATGGCCGGCGCCGCGCTGGCGGCCCCCGCAGCGCAGGCCTGCGACCGGGTCGCGGCCGCGCAGAGCGACAGCCAGCGTCTGCGCGCGCTGATGGCCGAAAGCGACGCCGCCTTCCTCGACCGCAACCCGCGCGCGGCGTTCTATCGCGGCGACTTTTCCGATGCGGGCAGCCTCGGCGACTTCTCGCCCGCGGCCTATGAGACCGAACGCGCGGCGGCGATGTGCGANATNGCCGCGCTCGCGACGATCGACCGCGCGGCGCTNACNNCGGGCGAGCGGATCGCCTANGANACCTTCCGCTATTCGCAGGAACGCACGCTGGCCGCGACCGAGCCCGACGTGCTCAAGACCATCCTCGCGCTGCCGATCGACCANTTCCAGGGTATCCAGGGCTCCTATCCGGGCCTGTCGGCACCCGATGGCGTGATGCCGTTCGCGGCGGTTGAAGACTATGCCGACAATGTCGCACGGCANGNNGCCTATGCGCAGATGGTCGACGATGTCATCGCGCGCTTCGACACGGGGCTGGAGCAGGGCATCACCCTGCCGCGGCTGACGGTGGAGCTGATGATCGACCAGCTCGACACGCAGCTGGGCGCGCCGGAGGGCAGCAATCCCTATTACGCACCGCTGCGCCAGCTGCCCGAAAGCTTNACCGAAGCGGAGAAGGGGCAGGCGCGCGCCGCGCTGATATCGGCGGTCGAAGGCACGCTCTATCCGGCAATGCGCAAGCTGCGCGCCTATCTGGCCGACAGCTACCTGCCGCAGGCACGCACCAGCATCGGCGCCACCGCAACACCCGGCGGCGATGCCTATTACGCCTACCGGATCGCCGAGATGACCACGCTGCCGCTGACCGCGGAAGAGGTNCACCGGCTGGGCCTGTCCGAGGTGGCGCGGATCAACGAGGCGCGCCAGCAGGCGATCGCCGAGCGCGGCGACCGCCGCCCGCCGGTCTACAAGACCAAGGAATCACTGCAGGAAGCATGGTACGAAGTCGGCCGGAAGGTCGATGCCGCGATCGGCCCGCTGTTCCTGCGCCAGCCCGAAACCGAGCTGCGGATCGAGCCGTACGAGCCCTATCGNGAGCAGTTCTTCCTCGCCGCGTCCTACCAGCCGGGCAAGGCCGACGGCTCGCGCCCCGGCACCTTCTATTTCAGCGGCTGGAACGCGGCCGAGCGCGAACTGAGCCCGTCCNTCCGGCTCTACATGCACGAAGGCAATCCCGGCCATCACTTCCAGGTGATGTTCGCGGTCGAGGACGAAAGCCTGCCCGATCTGCTGCGGCACGGCTGGTTCACTGCCTATGGCGAGGGCTGGGCGCTTTATGCCGAAAGCCTCGGCTACGAACTCGGCCTGTATGACGATCCGGTCGACCGGTTGCAGGCGCTCGAGGATGGCGAATTGAAGCGCGCGGTGCGGCTGGTGGTCGATACCGGCATCCACGCGCTCGGCTGGACCCGCGAGCAGGCGGTCGAATACATGGTCGAGAATGGCAATCCGCGCGACTATTCGGAAAACGAGGTCGCGCGCTATATCGCCATGCCGGGGCAGGCNNTGGGCTACAAGATCGGCGAATTGAAGATCAAGGAANTGCGCGCGCGCGCCGAAACCGCGCTGGGCGAGGATTTCGACATCCGCCGCTTCCACGAACAGGTGCTCGACAGCGGCAATATCCCGCTCACCGTGCTCGAAGCCAAGATCGAAGACTGGATCGCCGCCGGCGGCAAGTAGTCCGGCGCAAAAAACAGGGGCCGCGCGGTGGCATGCCGCGCGGCCCCTTTTTCATGCCCGTTCGGGGCGATCAGTCGTCGCTGGAAACNCCGGTGGTGCCTGCCGGAAGCACGGGGCGCTCGGCCGGCAGCGGCGCATCGCGGTCACCCGTCTTCAGATAGGTGTCGAACCAGCGCATCATGCGCAAATTGTAATCGTAGCGCGCGGCGGCCTTCTGGTTGCCGTGACCTTCGCCGGGATAGAACACCAGCCGCACGGGCACGTCGGGCTTGCGGATCTTCATCGCCCGGTACAGCTCGAGGCTCTGGCCCGGGTCGACGCGCGTGTCTTCCTCGCCATGCATGATCAGCAGCGGGGTGCTGGCCTTGTCGACATGGAAGATCGGCGAGACTTCGAGCATCGCCATCCAGTCGTCCCACGGCCACTTGCCGCTGTGCACATTGTACATCTCGTAAGGGATGTCGCCCGTGCCGAATTTGCTGATCTGGTTGGAAATGCCGACGAACATTACGCCCGCGGCGAATTCCTCGCTCCAGCGGGTGGAGGACCATGCCGTGGCATAGCCGCCATAGGAGCCGCCGGTCACGCCGGCGCGGTCGGCATCGGCGATCCCTTCGGCGACCAGCGCGCGCTTGGCGTCGACCAAGTCGGTAAACTCGGGATCGGTGTAATTGCCCGTGTGCTGCTTGGAAAACGCGGTGCCATAGCCGGTCGAGCCGCGATAGTTGGGCAGGAACACGGCATAGCCCTGGCCCGCGGCGACATGGCCCGGCTTGGAATAGGCGGTCTGCCAGCCATTGCTGTCATGCGCCTCGGGCCCGCCATGGACGTTGAGGATCAGCGGGGCACCGCCGGCCGGTACGCCGCCGACCGGTTCGATCAGCACGCCTTCGACTTCCTGCCCGTCGCGCGCGGTATAGCGGAAGGTGCGCTGCTCGCCGAAGTCGATTTCCGACAGCCAGGGATTGTGCTGCGTCCAGCGGGTGAAGCTGTCGCCATCGAGGCGGAACAGTTCGGTCGGGTGCTGCGGCGCGCTGGCCTCGACCGCGATCACCGAACCGGCGGTTTCGACATTGCTGATGATCAGCGCGCCGGGATCGATCTCGCGCTCCAGCGAACCGTCGGCATTGTGGATGCGCAGCACGCTCTGCGCGCCGACATGGACCGCGGCGACCAGGCGCCCGTCGTCCATGTATTCGACATCGACCACTGCCTCGGGCGCGCCGGCATTGTGCGGGGTGACCACGCCGCTGGCGACGTCGACGAAGTGGATCGTGGTCGCAGCCGGATCGTTCATGTCGATCGCGGCGATCAGCGCCAGCCGGCTTGCATCGGGCGATATCTCGACATCGTCGATCTTGCCCGGGGTCTCGATCACCATGCGGACGGTGCCGCTTTCCATGTCGAGGATGTTGACCTTCTTGTTGACGTATTCATCGTCGATCAGCGTCGTCGGCGCGGTTTCGATCACGCCGGTGCGCGCGTCATCCGCGATCTGGAACGAGGTGACATAGCCGGGCAGCGAGACTTCCTGCGGCTCGGCGTCGGGCTCCATCCCGATCCGCGCGCGGAACAGGCGGTTGAACTGCGGCTCTTCCTCGTAGACCACCGAATTGAAACCGGCCTTGCTTTGCGCCGTGCGATCCTTGTCTTCCTCGGCGGCGACCAGCAGGTGCATGTGGCTGCCATCGGGCGACCAGGCATAGGAGCGCACCGCCGCGCCTTCGACATGCGCCAGCTTGCGCTGCGCGCCGCCATCGACGGGAATGCCCCAGACGGCCTTCTTGTCGTCGCCGTCGGCCCACATGAAGCTGACCATGCGGCCATCGGGCGAAAACTGGATGCCCGAGACATTCATGTCGGCGGGCAGGAATTCGCGGGCATTGCCCGGGCCATAGGCCATCGACAGCTGCTGCGTGGTGGTGCCGTTCTCCTCGCCCGCGGTCACGTCGGGCAGCCGCGCGGTCGTATAGGCGACGCGCGCACCGTCGGGCGATACGGCGATGGTGCCGACGCTTTCGATCTTGGCGACGTCTTCAGGGGTCATCGGCCGGGCCTGCGCCTGTGCGGTAAGCGAAGCGGTGGCCAGCAGGGCGGCGGCAGTAAGCGGCGCGCGAAGGGTCATGTAATCGTGTCCTCTCAACGGAATGATGCGCCCGCTATAGCGCTGCGGGCGCATCGGGCAAAGTGCGGGTGCGCCCCAATTTGCCGCCGCCGGGCTGGACCCCGCCGCGCGGAACGGGTAGACGCGGTGCATCCCCGGGGAGCCATGAGGCTGAGAGGGCGGTTGAAGTCCGCCGACCCGTCGAACCTGAACCGACTAGCATCGGCGGAGGGAGTGGACCGGGCTGCATTATGGCTGGGCCCGAAGTCCGCGCTCCGCCTTCGAGGAGAGACTTCGCATGGCCGACATCAACAGCAAATTCGACATCGGGGTGACCACCGGCCCGATCCGCGGCAGCCGCAAGGTCCAGATCGGCGCGAAAAGCGGCAGCGGCGTGCGCGTCGCCATGCGCGAGATCGACCTCGAGGGCGGCGAGCCCAGCGTNCGCGTCTACGACACCTCCGGCCCCTATACNGACCCCGATGCCACGATCGACATCCGCGCCGGCCTGGAACAGAAACGCCGCGAATGGATCATGGCGCGCGGCGATGTCGAGGAATACACCGCGCGCGAGGTNAAGCCCGAGGATAACGGCCAGCTCGGCCCCGACCGNTCGGGCGGCGTCCCCGCCTTCCCCAATGTCGCNAANAANGTGCTGCGCGCCAAGCCCGGCATGAACGTCAGCCAGATGCATTACGCGAGGCAGGGCATCATCACGCCCGAGATGGAATATGTCGCCGAGCGCGAGAATCTGGGCCGCGAACAGGTGCGCCGCGAACTCGATGGCAATTCATGGGGCGCCGGGATCCCCGAATATGTCACCCCCGAATTCGTCCGCGACGAGATCGCCCGCGGCCGCGCGATCATCCCCAACAACATCAACCACCCCGAAACCGAACCCATGGCGATCGGGCGCAACTTCCTCGTCAAGATCAACGCCAATATCGGCAATTCGGCCGTCGCCAGCGACGTCGCGGCGGAAGTCGACAAGATGGTCTGGTCGATCCGCTGGGGCGCCGACACCGTCATGGACCTCTCGACGGGCCGCAACATCCACGACACGCGCGAATGGATCATCCGCAACAGCCCCGTCCCCATCGGCACCGTGCCGATCTANCAGGCGCTCGAAAAGGTCGGCGGCATTGCCGANGACCTCACCTGGGAAGTGTTCCGCGACACGCTGATCGAACAGGCCGAACAGGGCGTCGACTATTTCACCATCCACGCGGGCGTGCGCCTGCCCTATGTCCCGATGACCGCNAAGCGCGTCACCGGCATCGTGTCGCGCGGCGGCTCGATCATGGCGAAATGGTGCCTCGCGCATCACAAGGAGAGNTTCCTCTACGAGCGCTTCGACGAGATCACCGAGATCATGAAGGCCTANGACATCGCCTACAGCCTCGGNGACGGCCTGCGCCCCGGCAGCATCGCCGACGCNAANGACGAAGCGCANTTCGCCGANCTCTACACNNTGGGCGAACTCACCAAGCGCGCCTGGGANCAGGACGTGCAGGTGATGATCGAGGGCCCCGGCCACGTGCCGATGCACAAGATCAAGGAGAACATGGACAAGCAGCTCGANGCNTGCGGCGAAGCCCCGTTCTATACGCTCGGGCCGCTCGTCACCGATATCGCGCCCGGCTACGACCACATCACCAGCGGCATCGGCGCCGCGCAGATCGGCTGGTACGGCACCGCCATGCTCTGCTACGTCACGCCCAAGGAACACCTCGGCCTGCCCGACCGCGACGATGTGAAGGTCGGCGTGGTGACCTACAAGCTCGCCGCGCACGCCGCCGACCTCGCCAAGGGCCACCCCGCGGCCAAGGTCCGCGACGACGCGCTCTCCAAGGCGCGCTTCGACTTCCGCTGGCGCGACCAGTTCAACCTCAGCCTCGATCCCGACACGGCCGAGCAATACCACGACCAGACGCTCCCCGCCGAAGGCGCCAAGAC
>FUFK010045391.1_pt1 | contig 52039 bp, 45 predicted proteins | sample 1021851 | NCBI WGS metagenome assembly FUFK01 (sample SAMEA51879418, study PRJEB19060) | metagenome | reverse complement strand
TCAACTGGATACATATGTCTTCCAACATCTAGGTGCATGCCTCGATATTTAAATCTAGGTGAATCTTTTATTTCTTGATTTTGTAGTTTGATAATTCCATTTTTAAAATTAAGATTCATTAGTTGATTTAAAGATTGGAAGCCATAGATTGCACCAGTTTTGGTTGAAGCTTCAATAGTGATCTTATCTGAATTAATCTTAAGAATATACTCTTCATCATTTAACATTTTGTTCAAAGAAAATATTATTCTATTTTTTGTTTGTTTATCATTGGCTAATTCAAGTTTTTTTACCGCACTTTTAAATAGTGTTGCAGCTGAATTAAGTTCAAAGTCAGCTATTATTTCAGGACTATTTTCTATTTCCATGTAGCCGCTATTAATAGTCTGTTCAACAGGTTTTGGAATAATGTTATTTTTTTGAGAAAAAAGTGTATTTATATGGGAAAAAAATATAAAAAAAACAATTATTTTAAGCGTATTCATGAGCTTCAATTTACTATCTTAGAGTAGTTTTTTTGTTACAGTGTAACTAGATAAATGTAATGAATATATCAGAAAAAATTTTTAGTCTTAGAAAAAAACTTCACGACCATAACTATAGATATTATGTTCTTGATGATCCTTTAATATCAGATTATNATTTTGATATGATGTTAAAAGAATTAGAGCGATTAGAAAAAGAAAATCCTGAGTATTTTGATGTTAATTCACCAACTCAACGAGTAGGTGGTAGTGTNACCAAGTCATTTATCACTTCTGTACATAGTACCCCTATGTATTCTCTTGATAATTCATATTCTCTTGAGGACTTAAAAGAGTGGGAAAAAAGAATAAAAAAGATAATAGAAACTCCATTAGAATATACATGTGAGTTAAAATTTGATGGTGTTTCAATTAATTTGACTTACAAAGACGGAGAGCTTGTAAGAGCAGTCACTAGGGGAGATGGTGTAAAAGGCGATGATGTTACAAATAATGTAAAAACAATTCCAACTGTACCACTAAAACTTAGAGGTGATTTTAAGGGAGAATTTGAGGCTAGGGGAGAGATTGTCATGCCTATTTCAGGATTTAATAAACTTAATTTATCACGTATTGAAAATGGAGAAGAACCATTCAAAAACCCAAGAAATACCGCTTCAGGAAGTTTAAAGCTTCAAGACAGTAAAGAAGTTTCAAAAAGACCATTAGAGTGTCTTTTATACTCTGTTGAAGATTCAAAAATNTTTAATAATCATATAGAGTTCCTAAAGAATGCAAAATCTTATGGATTTAATATTTATAAAACTTATAAGCATAGTACCTCGCTTGAGGAAATATTTGAATTTATTCAGCACTGGGAAAAAAATAGATCTGAATTGCCATTTGAAATTGATGGGGTTGTATTGAAAGTAAATGATTTTTATCAAAGGGAAATTCTTGGCTTTACATCCAAATTTCCAAGATGGGCAATGGCATATAAATTTAAGCCTGAAAATACTGGTACTAGATTAAATAGCATTTCTTTTCAAGTTGGAAGAACAGGTTCAATNACNCCTGTTGCAAATTTAGAGCCCGTTAANCTTGCTGGTACAATAGTGAAAAGAGCATCTTTACACAATGCAGACTTTATTGAGAGTATGGATATCAGAGTCGGAGATTTTGTGTATGTAGAAAAAGGTGGGGATATAATACCAAAAATCACTAATGTAGATAAGTCTAAAAGAGCACATGACTCTAAGAAATTTGAATTTCCAGAGTTTTGCCCGGAATGTGGCTCTAAACTTCATAGATTAGAAGGCGAAGCAAATCATTATTGTTTAAACTATAATGGATGCAAACCACAAATAATTGGAAGAATACAACATTATATCTCTAGAAAAGCTTTAGATATAGAAGGATTAGGTCAAGAGACCGTTGCTTTACTGGTGAATAATGGGCTTATCAATAACTATTCTGATTTATATGATTTGAGGTTTGATCAGATTGTAGGTTTAGAAAGAATGGCTGAAAAAAGTGCAAATAACTTAATCAATGGAATCTTAGATTCTAAAAATATCCCTTTTGAAAGAGTATTGTATGGATTAGGGATAAGATATGTTGGAGAGACTGTCGCAAAAAAATTGGTAAAGCATTTTGAAAACATAGATAATATTTTGAATTCTGATTTTGACGAGTTGATTTCAGTTGACGAAATAGGAGAGAAAATTGCAAAAAGTATAATCGAATTTTCTCAAAACGAACAAAACATCGATATAATTAATTCTTTAAAGAATCATAACATTCAATTTGAAATTGATGATTCAGCTAAAAATGTTTCTTCGATACTACTGGGTAAATCCTTTGTGGTTTCAGGTGTTTTCTCGANTTTTTCAAGAGATGAAATTAAAAAACTAATAGAAACAAATGGAGGTAAAGTTTCATCTTCAATTTCATCAAAAACTTCCTTCTTGGTAGCTGGGTCAAACATGGGTCCAAGTAAAAAAGAAAAGGCTGAAAAACTTAACATTAAAATAATTTCTGAAACTGAATTAACAAATTTAATTTCTGGTCAGAATTTATTATTTTAGGATATTAACTATTAATTAAATAAACTACTATGGAACAAAGAGATATTATTAAAGTTAGAGTACACGATGGAATAGTTGGACTATTATATCTAGCATCAATCGCACTTGCAAATCAATTTGGTTTAGACTGGATATGGGTTGCGGTAGGAGTTGCAGTATTACAGATATTAAGCCCTTTTACTAAGTTTTGCCCTGTATATACTATTCTTAACAAGATAATGCCAGATTCAAATCCAATTCAAAACGGGAAATAGTTTAAATCATCAGAAGATTTGAATTAAATACCTTATTGTTATTGCTATCAAATAAGAAATCAATTCTTCCAAGATAAAGACCAAAACAACCTGCTTGATTTATNAATACTTTTTTACCANCTTTATTGTAGGTNATTAATGGTTCATTCATAAATGTATGCGTGTGTCCNCCTATAATTAAGTCTATATCTTTTGTTTCTTTTGCAAGATTCACATCACATATTCTGTTGGGAAATTTCTCATATTTATAACCTAAATGNGANAGACAGATAACTAANTCACANTTTTCTGTTTCTTTTAATTTTTTAGNNGTNTCATTAGCTATTTCAATAGGATCTAAATATTTGGTCTCTCTGTATAAATCTTTTGAAACAAGTCCTTCTAGTTCAATTCCTAATCCAAAAACTCCTATTTTAATTCCTGATTTATTATAAATTTTATAGTCATTAATTTTTGAATCTAAAACTGTGTTAGTAAAATCATAATTTGATGAAATTATATCAAATTTTGCATTNGGCAATTGTTTNTCNAAGCCGTCAATNCCGTTATCAAAATCATGATTTCCTATGGTNACAGCATCATATTTTAACATACTCATTAACTTGAACTCAATTTCACCTCCGTAAAAGTTNAAGTATGGTGTGCCTTGAAATATGTCACCAGCATCTAGAAGAAGAGTATTTGGATTTTCTTTTCTGATTTTATTGATAATTGTAGACCTTCTTTCAAATCCTCCTTTATTAGGAAATTCAGAATGGTCTTTGGAAAAAGGTTCAATATGGCTGTGAACGTCATTTGTATGAAGAATCGTAATCCTTTTCANTGAATCACAACTCAAATTATTCAAAGCTANACNAATTCCAGCTGTTCCAAATAGGGAGTTTTTTAAAAAGGCTTTTCTATTCATTTTNTTCTTATAAATCTGTTATCTGATTTTAATTTAAGTGTATCGTACTTTTTAAAATAATCAATTAAGATATCCCTCATTTTGTAGTTAATATCAGTAGTTTTAGTTGTTTCTGCAAGAAAATACATTTTATCACCACCCTCCAGTAAGTAGTCTGTTGTAGCTACATAATATTTTTTTTCATTTTCGATACTAACACCGTTAATTTTAACCTCATTTACAGAGTAATCATTATTTAAAGTTATTTGTAAACCACTNATTGGATGTTGTAGTTTTACTTTTCTNAGATAATCAATCATTTTAATTATTGATAATCCACTTAATTCCAAAACAACTATACTGTTTTCAAAAGGCATTAACTCAAATGCCGTTTTTTCACTGATATTTCCTTTAGAAATAATTGAACGAATTCCACCATTATTTAACAGTACGATATCAATATTTTTGCCTGACATCTTATTAAAAACTGGATTTGACATTTCATAAGTAGCATCAGCAAACATATTACTTAAAGTACTATTAAGTTCTCCATCATTTTTCTTATAAGTTTCAGGTGAATATGAAATCGGAGTATTCATTAGGGACTCCTCTAAATTCTTTTTGAATGGTTGGTAATATTTAACAATAGATGAGTCACTCAAAACCTGTTGATTTATCTCAATATTATAACCATACTTTTGCTGATTTGATTCAGTTTTACAAGCAACTAATACAAAGTAAAATGATAATATGGATAGGTAAAGAACTCTCATATTGAAAAACAAAGTTAAATTAGTTATTTTTGTTTTAACTACATCTAACTATGTTTATAAAATTCTTCAAAGACAGATCCAATAAAAAATTTATAAATAAAGCATTAGAAAGCAGGTCAAGTTCAGTAAGTGATAGTAAAATTCAGACTGTAGGAATAATTTTGAATATAGGGGAGTTNAAAGACTATGACAAGCTNAGATTGATTTTCCAAAATTATGGAGTCAATGAAAATAAAATCAAGTTCATAGCTTTTCTTTCTGAAAATGACACCAAACTCAATCATTGGGATTCATATTTTGAAAAAAAGGATTTTGGATGGAATGGATTGATAAATAATTTGGATTTACAGGAGTTTATAGATACTGANTTTGATNTACTNATTAGTTATTANAAGAGNGATAATCTAGAACTTAATTACGCNACAGCCTGCTCNAAAGCAAANTTTAAGGTTGGATTATCCAATCATAATCAAAANCTGAATGATATTATNATNGATATCAGTCCAAATTTCATCGATATNTTTGGNAAAGAATTAGAAAAATATTTAACNGGATTAAAGAAGATTGGTTAACTAAGTTTTATTATCCATAATAAATTCATAATTTTGACCACCGATTTACGCATGAAAAAATTAATTTATTTCATATTTATATTATCTCTGAGCTATAGCTGNGGTGAATATCAAAAGGCTCTAAATTCAGATGAGGTTGCTGTAAAATTTAATCTTGGTACTGAATTATATGATGCTGAAAAATACTCAAAAGCATCTAGATTATTTGCGCAAATTTTACCACAATACAGAGGAAAACCTCAAGCTCAAAAGCTTACTTACATGCAAGCTATGTGTTTTTACAACACCAAAGACTACAATAGTTCATCTTATCAAATGGAAAGATTTGTTAATTCATATCCAGATAGTGAAAAAGTTGAAGAAATGGCCTTTCTAGGGGCTAAAAGTTATTATTTAATGGCTCCTATCTATTCCAAAGATTCAGATGATACTAAAATTGCAATAGATAAATTACAATTGTTTATTAATGCTTTTCCTGACTCTGAATTCATTGAAGATGCAAACAATTTAATTTTTGAACTTGATTACAGGTTAGAATTAAAAGAGTTTAATATTGCCTTACAATATAATGTGCTTACTGATTATCAGGCAGCTATCAAATCTTTTGAAAATTTTTTGATAGATTTTCCTGGTTCAGACTTAAGAGAAAAAGCAATGTACTACAGGTTTGACTCTGCTTACAAACTAGCAATTAACAGTGTAGTATGGAGACAAAAAGAAAGAATTGAAAACGCAGTTAGCTACTTCAATTCATTCATAAATAATTACAAAGAATCTGAATTTTTGGTAGAAATGGAGACCAAAATGTCAGAATTAACAGAAATTAACAATACTTAATTACAAATAAAAATGGATATCAAAAACACAAATGCTGCTCAGACCACAAAAACATATAATCGTGATCAAATAGAAAACGAGACGCAGAATATTTATGAAGCTATTTCAATTATCTCAAAAAGAGCTGATCAAATAAAGGGTGATGTCAAAAAAGAATTGATTGAAAAACTAGAAGAATTTGCAACTTACAATGATAGTTTGGAAGAAATCTTTGAAAATAAAGAGCAAATTGAAGTTTCAAAGTTTTATGAAAGGTTACCTAAGCCACATGCAATTGCAATTCAAGAATGGCTAGATAACAAAGTATACCATAGAGATAGCAATGAAGAAATAGAAGAATAAAATGTCTATTTTAAGTGGTAAAAAAGTACTTCTAGGAATTTCAGGTGGTATTGCTGCTTATAAAACCCCAAATTTAGTCAGATGTCTTATTAAAAAAGGCGCAGAGGTAAAGGTCGTTATGACTGACTCAGCAAAAGACTTTGTAACACCTCTTTCTCTTTCTACAGTTTCAAAAAACCCTGTTCATTCTTCCTTCAAATCAGATGATGAAGATGGTGTTTGGAACAATCACGTAGAGTTGGGGCTATGGGCTGATTTTATGCTTATATGTCCAGCCACTGCTAATACTCTATTTAAAATGGCGAATGGTAATTGTGATAATTTGCTACTTGGAGTTTATTTATCGTGTAAGTCTGAAACATTTTTTGCGCCAGCAATGGATTTAGATATGTATAAGCATCAATCGACAAAGGAGTCTATAAATAAACTTATTTCTTTTGGAAACATACTTATTCCTCCTGCACATGGAGAACTTGCAAGTGGACTTTCAGGTGAAGGTAGATTGCCAGAACCTCATGAAATTGTAGATTTTATTGAGAAGCATTACACTAAAAATTTACCACTTGAAGGAAAAAAAGTTTTAATTTCTGCTGGACCAACAATCGAAGAGTTAGACCCAGTCAGATATATTTCTAATCATTCATCAGGAAAAATGGGTTATTCCCTGGCTGAGACAGCTTTAAGCTTAGGGGCTGAGGTAAAATTAATTAGTGGACCAACAAATCAATCTATTTCTTCCGAAAATATTAAGATTGTTCATATTAAAACTGGAAATGAACTACTTGAAGCAATACGTAATGACTACAATAACTCAGATATTGTTATTATGGCAGCAGCAGTCAGTGATTATAAACCGATTGAATTTTCTGAAAAAAAGATTAAAAAAGACAATAATGAATTAAATATCAAGTTTGAAAAGACAACTGATATTTTATTTGAATTAGGTCAAAATAAAAAAAATCAGATTTTAGTTGGTTTTGCACTAGAAAATAATAATGAGCTTTCAAATGCAATAAATAAATTAGAAAAGAAAAATTTAGATTTGATAGTGTTAAATTCGTTAAATGATGAGGGTGCTGGGTTTGGTTATGATACAAATAAAATCACAGTCGTTGATTGTTCAGGCAATGTTACTCCTTACAAGCTCAAAAAAAAGAATGAAGTAGCCGACGATGTTTTTAAACATATAATTGAATTAATGTGAAGAATTTTTATTTAATATTTTTTTTATTGTTGTCAAACATTTTTGTTTCACAAGAATTAAACTGTGAAGTGGTTGTTGAGGCTCGTCAAACTGGCAATGAGAATCTTCAGGTTTTTAAAACATTACAGACACAACTTACAGAATTTATTAATAGTACCAGTTGGACAAATAAAGTTGTACGACAGAATGAAAAAATTGATTGTACAATGTTTATTAATATAAGCTCATATGAAAATGATGTTTTTCAGGGAACCCTTCAAATACAATCATCAAGACCAATATTTAATTCCTCATACAATTCACCAACTTATAATTTTAATGACAGGAATTTCACTTTTAATTATCAAGAATTCCAAAATTTTACTTTTAACGAAAATCAGTTTGAAAATAATTTAGTTTCTGTTATTGCTTTTCACATTTATGTAATTCTTGGAATTGATGCAGATACTTTTAAGTTGAATTCTGGTACATCTTTTTTTGAACAAGCTCAAAAAATCCTTGATTTTTCACAACANAAAGGTTTTAGAGGCTGGGGGCCAGGCGATGGCCTGCAGTCTAGATACTATTTAATCGATAATATTTTATCAACAACTTTCAAGGAATTTAGAAACGTAATGTATGATTATCATATAAAAGGTTTAGATATTATGGTCAATGAAACTAAAGCAGGAAAGGAAGCTGTTGCTAAATCGTTAATGATGCTAGATCAAATGAATAGAAGAAGACCAAACTCCTATATTTTGAGAGTTTTTTTTGACACCAAAGCAAATGAAATTCTTGATGTTTTTAGTGGAGGCCCAAAAGTTCCTGTAACTAATCTAATATCAACTCTATCTAAAATTGCCCCAAATCATTCTGATAAGTGGAGAAATATTAGTTTTTAATAAAAAACAATTTTATTTTTAGTAACTATAATTTACTAAAATTGCTTAAGAATCTATCCATAAAAAATTACTTGTTAATCGATGATTTATCAGTATCGTTCAATAATGGTTTTTCCGTTATTACAGGTGAAACTGGTGCAGGAAAATCAATTCTTGTTGGTGGTATTTCTTTAATTCTGGGTAAGCGAGCTGATTTATCTGTAAATAGAGATAAATCCAAAAAGTGTATAATCGAGGGAGTATTTGATATTGGATCATTTGATTTAAAGTCTGTATTTGATGAAAATGAATTAGATTATGAAACCGAAACTATTTTGAGAAGAGAAATATCAGTTTCAGGTAAATCTAGGGCATTCATTAATGATAGCCCTGTTAATCTAAGTCAATTATCTCTAATTGGTTCCAAAATAATTGATATTCACTCACAACATCAAAATATTGAAGTATTAACTAGTAAATTTCAATTTGAACTACTTGACTTAATATCAAAAAATAAGGACAGAGTCTTAAATTACACTGAAATATTTGAAGAATATCGGACCAGTTCAAATAAACTTAATGAACTAATAAATAAGAAGCAAAGTCTCATTCAGTCTATTGACTACAATAAATTTATACTAGATGAGATTGACAGAGCTGATATACTTGATGAAGATTTGGAAAAGTTAGAAAATATGCAAAATTCACTATCAAATTTTGAAGAAATTTCAAGTGAATTAAGTTTGGGTTCGCAAATCATCTTAGAAGAAAATATTGGTTTGATTTCAAACCTGTTAAAATTGAAAAATTCTATTGATAAAGTGTCAAAGAATTCAGAAAAATTCAAATCAATATCACAAAGGCTGGATGCGATTAAAATTGAATTAGAAGACATTGTCCATGAAATTGATTATTTCTTAGATTCATTTGAACAAAGTCCAGAAAACTTAAGTAGGGTGATTGATAAAATTGACTTAATTAACAATTTATTGAGAAAACATTCCTTACACTCAATTGATGAGTTGTCAGAATTTAGAGATAATCTTGCAAAAAAAGTTAACACTACGGAAAATATTGACAATGAAATTCAGAAAATTAAAACAAGTTGTGATGAATTGAAAAATAGGCTTGATAGTATTGCACTAGAAATTCATAATAATAGAAAATCGGTAATCCCTGATTTGACTAAAGAAATTGAAAATATATTACACGAATTAGGAATGAATAATAGTAAATTTAAAATCAATTTACTTTTTTCTGATGAACTATATTCAAATGGAAGGGATACAATTGAATTTGAATTTCTTGCTAATAAAGGTTATGAATTTAAAAAAATTAAAGAAGCAGCTTCAGGTGGAGAAATGTCAAGAATAATGCTTGCAATAAAATCGATTATGGCTAAATATAAAAAGTTGCCATCGATTATTTTTGATGAAATAGATACAGGGGTTTCTGGTGAAATATCAAAAAAAATGGGTTTTATTATGAAAGATTTAGGCGAAAAGATTCAAACATTTTCGATTACTCATTTACCTCAAATTGCAGCTATGGGTGAATCACATTTTAAAATATACAAATCAGATGTTGATGGTATTACAAAAACTATGATTTCCAGATTAAATGAAAATGATAGAATTATTGAAATTGCTAAGATGTTGGAAGGAAATAATGCATCAAAATCTGCTTATACACATGCCAAACAGTTGCTTAATTAATGCTATATTTGCTTAACAAAAATTTTACACATGTCTAATAATTTATTGAAAGGAAAAAAGGGGATTATATTTGGGGCGCTTGACCCTAACTCAATAGCTTGGATTACCGCTGAGCGTGTTTTTGAGGAAGGTGGAACATTTGTTTTAACAAATGCTCCGGTAGCCATGAGAATGGGTCAAATTAACGAGCTGGCAAATAAAACTAATTCTACAGTTATACCTGCAGATGCTACATCAATTGAGGACCTAGAAAACCTAATTACCAAATCAACAGAAATTTTGGGGGGAAAATTAGATTTCGTGCTTCACTCAATTGGGATGTCAATAAATGTTAGAAAAGGAAAATCATATACTGATCAAAATTATGATTGGACACATAAAGGTTTAGATGTTTCAGCAATGTCTTTTCATCGAGTTATGCAGACCTTATACAAAAATGATGCAATGAATGAATGGGGTAGTATAGTAGCACTTTCCTATATGGCTGCTCAGAGAGTTTTTCCTGATTACAATGATATGGCTGATAATAAAGCTTTTCTAGAAAGTGTTGCAAGAAGTTTTGGTTATTTTTTTGGTAAAGATAAAAAGGTTCGTGTTAACACAATTTCTCAATCTCCAACACCAACTACTGCAGGAAAAGGAGTTAAAGGTTTCGATGGTTTTATTAAATACGCAGATAAAATGTCACCATTAGGAAATGCTACAGCAATGGATTGTGCTAATTATACAATAACCTTGTTTAGTGATCTTACAAAAAGAGTTACACTTCAAAATTTGTATAACGATGGAGGGTTTAGTAATATGGGGGTTAGCGACAGTATTATGGATATTATTGATAAATCATAAATTAAAGCATATATAAAATTACGAAGGGGTTCTAGCTTCTCAGCTAAATCCCTTTTTTTGTTTTTATTCCTTAATTTTGGATTATGTTATTAAAGGATATATCATTTGTAATTCCGGTTTTTAATAGGCCAAACGAAATAGATGAGCTTTTAAATAGTTTTTGTTTACAAAAAGAAAGTAAAGATTTTGAAATAGTGATTATTGAGGACGGCTCATCAAATAAATGCGATAAAATCATAAAGAATTACAAAAATTTAAATATTTCATACTACTACAAAGATAACTCAGGGCCTGGAGATAGCAGAAATTTTGGAATGAATAAAGCAAAAGGTAGTTATTTTATAATTTTAGATTCCGATATAATCCTTCCTGAAAATTATTGTACAATTTTGATAGATAATTTGTCAAAAAATTTCTCAGACTGTTTTGGTGGAGTTGATGATTCGCACAGCTCTTTCAATAATTTTCAAAAGGCAGTCAGTTTTTCAATGACTTCGTTTATAACGACTGGTCATGTTAGAGGTGGAAGTAGAAGTAAGAATTTCCAGCCCAGAAGTTTTAATATGGGTATTTCTAAGGAAGCTTTTTTAAAAAGTGGAGGATTTGGTAAAATTCATCCAGGCGAAGATCCTGATCTCTCTATAAGACTTAAAAAAGCAGGTTTTAGAACCGTATTATATGAAAATTTGAAGGTATTTCATAAACGAAGGGTTTCAATCAAAAGTTTTTTTAAACAGGTTTACAAGTTTGGAGTTGCACGAAGTATCCTAAACCATAAATTTCCTGACACCAGAAAAATCACATATTGGTTCCCATCAATATTTACATTTATGTTTTTCATTTCTATAATCCTAGTATTACTCAAAATAGAAAGTTTGATATTTATTATTTACTCATTTTATTTCTTGTTAGTTTTTATACTGTCGTCAATAAAAAATAATATATGGGTAGGTTTTTTATCAATTATAACAACATTGATTCAGTTTTTTGGATACGGATATGGTTTTATCAGATCATTAATATTGATAAATATTTTTCCAAATAAAAAAATTGAAAGTATATTTCCTAAAATGTTTTTTAATTAATCATAATGAAAGTTTTTTCTAGTCAGGGTAAGTTTAATGTATTTATTATTTTTTTGATACTTGCAATTTCATCATCATTAGTTGGAAAATTAACATCTACATATGATAAGGATATTCTTTTTAAGTTGGTTTTAACGGATTTGCCAAAGGATAAAGTTGTTTATGATAAATCACATGATTCAGTTATGCTAAAGGTTAGGGGGTATGGATTTAATTTAGCTAAATATTATTTTGAGACCCCAAGTCTTAATATCTCTGTGAAAAAATTAAAAGAATCTAATAATACATTTTTATGGAATCAAAAAGAAAATTTTAATGATACAAAGTTATCTTTCGATTCATCAATTCAACTTTTGACCATTTCAGAGGATTCATTATTTTTTTACTACGACCAGTATATTTCTCAAAACAAAAAAATTAAACCAAATATTTCAATTGATTACAAATCTGGTTATGACTCATTTAAGTCCTTTTCAATGACGAATGACTATGTCACAATTTTAGGACCCAAAGATATTTTAGAAAAAATAGATTACATAGATACTGAACTTGTAAGATTAAATAATGTTGATTCAGATATTAAAATTGATTTGAATCTTTTGAAACCGCCATATGATAACCTTAAATTTGATTTTAGCTCTGTTAAGTATGAGTTAGAAGTTGACCAATATACCGAAGAAATCATTTCAATTCCTGTAACTATTCTTGGAAATACTGACCTTAAATATAATTTCTATCCTAAAGAGCTTATGGTTAAGTATTTTATCAGTGTAGAAAACTATAAAAAAACCACCCCAATAGATTTTAGAATTGAGTGTATTTTTGATAAGAATGAAAGTACTCTCATACCAAAATTAGTAAAAAAACCAGATTTTATTAAGAACTCTAGGCTTAGTTCAAATCAAGTTCAATTAATCATTTTAGAATGAAAAAAATAGGTCTTACTGGAATAATTGGAAGTGGTAAAACTACAGCTGCTTTATATTTTAAAGGTTTGGGAGTTCCTGTATTTATCGCAGATGATTGTGCAAAAGAATTAATGGAGAATGATGATAATTTAAAAAATCAAATTATAAATCTGCTTGGTGACTCGGCATATTTAAATGGTAAACTAAATAAAGAATTTATCTCTGAAAAAATATTTTATGACTCAATGTTATTAAATCATATTAATAATATTGTTCATCCAAGAGTACATGAATATTTTAATATTTGGATATCTAAACAGAATTCTAAATACATTGTTTATGAGGCTGCATTAATTTTTGAAAATAACTCTCAACATATTTTTGATAAAATAATCTGTATAAAAACCCCAATAAATCTTATTCTTGATAGAATTAATAATAGAGAAAATTATTCAGAAGATAAGGTAAAAAGAATTTTAAATAATCAGTTATCCCAAGAGCTAAAGTGTTCAAAATCAGATTTTTGTATAGAAAATATATCAAAAAATAAATTATATANTGAATTATTAAATATTCATACTTCTCTAATTTGATTTATATTGTTAATGTTTTATTAAATATCAAAATTTGTCTTTGATTAAATGATAAATTTGGAATATGAGTAAAAGGATATTTGTATTACTTCTAGTTTTGATGAGTGTATCGTTAATTGGTATAATATTTATACAATACTTCTTTATTTTAAAAAATTACGAAGAGAATAATAAGCAATTCTCGATTAATGTAAATTATGTCCTTGAGGAAACTACTTCTGATGTAGAAAGAAATGAATTTAGAAAATATGTTCGAAAATTCCGAGATCTAATAGCAAATGAGGCTCTTGTTGATGTTGATACATTGTCAATTCAAAATTTAATAATTATTGACGAAAATCCTGAAAAAAGAGAAACTATAATTTATAAAAATGGTGTTATTGAAGAAAATCTAATAATCCCTAAGACTAAAAGCTATTATGATGACATTATTGATGTAATTTCAGAGCGCGAAAATATTTCTATTAAGAGACTTTCAAATCAGCGTGAAGAAAAGGTGTTTTCTAACAGAAGAATTGAAGATAATTTAAGCCCAGAGCAATTTTTATTAAAAGTTGGAAAAATATCAAAAAGCAAAGAGGTCTTGTTTGAATCTGCGTACAACGATATTTCAAAAAGGAATCCAATTGAAGAAAGAATTGGTGACATTAATAAATTTGAAAAAATCATAGAAAGAAATCTAGAAAGAATGAATATTAATCTTGATTTTGAATACGCCATCTTCGATCAGGATAGTATTACCAAAATATCATCCGAAAAATTTGATTTATCAAACCAAAGTTACTCATCACTTATTTTTAAAGATGAAAATGATTTGAGCAATTATTCTTTGAAGGTTGCATTTCCTGGAAGAACTCCCTTTTTATTGGGGTCTTTGGTTTCGGTTATTATTACTTCAATCATTTTTACATCAATTATTATAATAGCCTATGTGACTACTATTCTTTTGTTATTGAGACAAAGACAAATTTCCCAGATAAAGACAGACTTTATAAATAATATGACTCATGAGTTTAAAACACCAATTGCAACTATAAATCTTGCTTTATCAGCTATAAAAAACCCAAAAACAATAGTCAATAAAGAAAAGGTTAAAAAGTATCTTCAGATGATTTATGATGAAAATAATAGAATGCATGATCAAGTTGAGAATGTTCTTATGATTAGCCATCTGGAGAGAAACCAGCTTAATATTGAAAAAACTAAGCAAGATATTAATGAAATTATAGATTTAGCTATATCTCATGTCAGTTTGATAGTAGAAAATAACAACGGAAATATTATCACTGAAAAAGATGCAGATAATTCTATGGTTATTGGAAATGAGACTCATTTAATAAATGTTATGGTTAACATCTTAGATAATGCAATAAAATACAACGATAATAGCCCTGAAATTTTCATCAAAACATTAAATATTGGGAGCAGAGTCCTAATTGAGATAAAAGATAATGGAATTGGAATGAGTAAAGCTGTACAATCAAAAATATTTGAAAAATTTTACAGAAAACAGACTGGCGACCTACATGATGTGAAGGGTCATGGTTTAGGATTAGCTTATGTTAAAAAAATTATTGCTTTTCATAACGGAAATATCACTGTTGACAGTGCTGTTGGTAAGGGAAGTAAATTTACAATACAATTAAATACATTAACCAAATAATTACACATGAATAACAAGAAAAGAATATTATTAGTTGAAGATGATCCTAATTTTGGAATCATATTAAGAGATTTTCTTAAAATGAACGAATATGATGTGATTTTGGCTAAAAACGGCATGGAGGGGTTTGAAAAATTTAAAAAATTTGAATTTAATNTATGTATTTTGGATGTTATGATGCCCTATAAAGATGGTTTTACTTTAGCAACTGAAATAAAAAGTGTTTCACCAGATATTCCCATAATTTTTTTGACAGCTAAGTCAATGAAGGAAGACGTATTAAAAGGTTATAAGGTTGGAGCAGATGATTACCTTAAAAAACCNTTTGACAGTGATGTTTTATTATTTAAAATAAAAGCAATATTAAAGCGAAATAAATTATCATCAGTTATAGACTCTGAGGAGACTGAATTTAATTTTAGTTCATTTTATTTTAATTCAAAGCTAAGACATCTAAAATACAAGGATGAATCACCGGTTAAATTGTCTCCAAAGGAGAATATGTTACTAAAATTATTATTAATACATATAAATGACCTAATGCCAAGAGAATTAGCTTTGACAAGAATTTGGCATGATGACAATTATTTTACTTCAAGAAGTATGGATGTTTACATTGCAAAACTCAGAAAACAGCTTCAAAAAGATTCCAAGGTTAGTATCAATAATATTCACGGAGAAGGTTTCAGGTTGATTGTTGAATAGATTTAATCATATTTAATATAACTTTTAAATCGTAATCATAACTGTACCAATTAACTTTTTTATTTGATTTAAACCATGTTAATTGCCTTTTAGCATATCTTCTAGAGTTTGTCTTAATTTTATCAATTGCCTCCTCTAAATTTATCTTGTTTTCTAAATATTCAAATATTTCCTTGTAACCTATTGTATTTAAGGCATTCAATTTTTTATACTTAATTAGTGTATTAACCTCATCCACAAGCCCTTTTTTAATCATAATATCAACTCTAGAGTTAATAAGAGAATGAAGCTTTGGTCTATCACAATCTAAACCTATAATTATTTCATTATATTTTGATTGTTTCTCAGAGTTATTTAAAAAGGAAGAATATGGTTTATTTGAAGATATTGATACTTCTAGCGCTCTTATTATTCTTCTGTGATTATTCAAATCAATTTTTTTGTAAGTTATTGGATCAAGTTTTTTAAGCTTTTTGATTAAATTTTTTAAACCGTTGATATTGAATTCTTCATTTAAATTTTCTCTTATAGATATGTCAATTTTTGGAATTTTATCAATTCCATACAAAACGCTATCAATATAAAGACCAGAACCACCAACCATAATTGCAAAATCCTTCATTTTAAAAACATTATTTATTTTTTCTCTGGCATCTGATTGAAATTGCGAAATGTCATAGTCATCCGTTACTGAAATGTTATTTATTAGATGATGTTTTACTGAAGATAGCTCTTCACTTGTTGGTTTAGCAGTACCAATATTTAATTCCTTGTAAAACTGTCTAGAATCAGCAGAGATGACTTCTGTTTGGTAATGCTTTGCTAATTTAATTGCAAGTGATGTTTTTCCTATCGCTGTTGGTCCAACAATCGTTATTAAAAATTTATTCATTTTCAAAACTTACAAGTTTATCGAGTTTATCTCTTTCAATATTTTTTGTTAGCAATACAAATAAATTAAGTGTTGCCTCTGCATCTCCATCGGCCCTATGTCTATTTTTGATTTCAATTCCTAGATTTGAAACTAATTTACCCAGACTATATGATTTCATCTCAGGAAAAACAATTTTTGATAATTCAATCGTACATAGTAAATCACGTTGGAATTTAATACCAATTCTTGAAAACTCCTTTTTTAAAACTCTGTAATCGAATTTAACATTATGAGCAACAAAAATACATCCCTTTGTAAAGGAATTAATTTCTTGAGAAATTTCACTAAAAACAGGTTTATTTTCTAACATTTTGTTATTCAATCCTGTAAGTTTTTCTACAAATGGTTGTATTTTTTTTTCAGGATTAATCAATTTATGGTATTTGGTAATATTACCGTTCTTAGACAATTTAAAAATTGCAATTTCGGTTATTTTTTCCTCATTGAATTTGCCTCCCGTTGTTTCTATGTCAATAATTGTATAAATAATATCAGTAGTTTCTTTCACCAAAAATTAAACTTCCCAATCTAATCATATTACTTCCACATTCAATCGCAATTTTATAGTCATTACTCATACCCATTGATAAAATTTCGAAACTTTTATCTCCATTATTAATTTCATCAAATATCTTCTTGGCATGAACAAATTCTGATCTAATAATTGATTTTTCGTTTGTATTACTAGCCATGGCCATCAGTCCCTTAATCTTTACATTTTTCATCTCTTTGTACTCATCTGAATAAATTATTTCTTTAAATTGTTTTTCACCAAGTCCGAATTTTGATTCTTCTTTAGAAATTTTTAGCTGTAACAAGCAATTCAAAATTCGATTATTTTTAACACCTTCTTTGTTTAATATTTTTATTGATTTTAAAGAGTCAATTCCGTGTATTAAATCTACATATGGCGCCATGTATTTTATTTTATTGCTTTGTACATGACCAACCATATGCCATTTTATGTCTTTTGGTAAATCTTCGTATTTAGCAGACATTTCCTGAATTTTATTTTCTCCAAATAATCTTTGACCTGTTTCGTAAGCCATCATAATATCTTCGGCAGGTTTTGTTTTTGAAATGGCAACTAACTTGACATTTTCAGGAATATCTGAAATTATTCTAAGAATATTTTTATTTAACATTAACTAAATCTTTTAGAAACAAATTCAGCTTTTTTTGAATCAGAATAGTCATAAAAGCCTTCACCAGACTTAATTCCTAATTTTCCATTTTTAACCAATTCTATTAATAGCTTATTGGGTCTATATTTTGGATTTTTTAATCCATCAAGCATCACCTCTAAAATTGATTTACACACATCTAATCCAATCAAATCGGCAAGCTGTAACGGACCCATTGGATGCCCCATACCTAACTTCATTATTCCGTCAATATTTTTGACGTCAGCGACACCCTGATCTAAGGATTCTATCGCTTCATTTATCATAGGCATTAATATTCTATTTGAAATAAATCCGGGAAAATCATTTACTACTAGTGGAATTTTTTCTAGTTGTTCTGAAAGAGTTATAATCATATCAGTTGTTTCTTTACTTGTATATTTAGAATTAATAACTTCTACCAGCTTCATGATAGGAACGGGATTCATGAAATGCATACCAATTACTTTATCTTTTCTTGTTGTAGCTTCAGCTAATTTTGTTATGGAAATTGATGAAGTATTTGATGCTATAATGGTATTCTTTGGACATTTCAAGTCAAGTTCTTTGAAAATTGATTTTTTTAATTTGANATTTTCGCTTACAACTTCAATTACCAGATCTGCGTTTAAAATTGAATCAAAGTCAGATGTATATTTGATATTGCCTACAGTGTTTTCTGCCTCAGATTCAGTGATTTTTTCTTTATTAACCATTCTTTGAAGATTTTTCAAAATGGTTTGTTCACCTTTTTTCAGGTTTTCCGAGTTTATATCATATAATCTAACTTTGAAATTGAATAAAGCAAATGTCTGAGCAATTCCATTTCCCATTGTTCCAGATCCAATTACAGAAATATTTTTCATATTTATTTGAAGTTTTTAATTATTTTAATTGCTACATCTAATGCATTATGACCGTCAGAAATATCAACTCTTGGCTTTTCATTATTTTTTATTGATAGTGCAAAGCTGTTTAATTCATCCAAAATGGCGTTATTTTCAGAAATCTGAGGTTTACTAAAATAAATCTTCTTCTTTTTTCCGTTTTCTGCCTCAAGTATCATAATTGGTAATTCAGATTTTTTTTCATCAATTTCTATAACTTCTGCTTCTCGATTTAGGAAATCAACAGAAATATATTTACCTGATTGAAAAAACCTTGTTTTTCTCATATTCTTTAGGGAAACTCTACTAGCAGTTAAATTAGCTACGCAACCGTTTTCAAATTCTATTCTGGCATTTGCAATATCAGGACTGTCACTAATAACCGAAATTCCGTTGGATGAAATTGTTTTAACAGGTGATTTAACAGAATTTAATATTATATCAATGTCATGAATCATCAAATCAAGTACGACCGAAACATCAGTTCCTCTTGGGTTAAACTTAGCTAATCTATGAGACTCGATAAACATAGGTTTGCTAATGTTTTCTTCAACTGTAATGTAAGCAGGATTAAATCTCTCAACATGTCCAACTTGTATTTTAATGTTATTAGATTCCGACAGCCTGAGTAACTCTGTGGATTCTTCAGTATTTGAGCAAACAGGTTTTTCTATGAATAAGTGTATTCCCTTGTCAATAGCTTTTTTAGCATAATTGAAATGAAAAGGTGTAGGAGTAACAATGTCTAATACTTCGATATCATTTAACATCTCTTCAAAACCAGTATATGCTTTACATCCATATTCTTTTGCTATTTCATTAGATAATTCTGCATTAATATCATAAACGCCAATGAGTTTATAATTTTCAGATTGGAATAGCAGCTTTGTGTGAATTTTTCCCAAATGACCACATCCTACAACACCAGCTTTAAGCATACATATTTTTTTACAAATTTAATATTTTGAGACTAATATGTTTTAAATTTAAATAATTTAATGGTTGACTCATTTAAACATAAAGGACTAAGGAATAAGCTTGTTGAAGAATTATCTAACAAAGGAATAAAGGATGTTAAAGTTTTAGATGCTATTTCAAAGGTTCCAAGGCATTTGTTTATGGATTCGAGTTTTATTGATCATGCCTATCAAGATAAAGCATTTCCTATTGGTTCAGGACAAACAATTTCCCAACCTTTTACAGTTGCATACCAGACTCAACTGCTTGAAATAAATAAAGGAGATAAAATTCTTGAAATAGGTACTGGAAGTGGCTATCAAGCCGCTGTTTTATGTGAAATGGGGGCAAAGGTATTTACTATCGAAAGAATAAGAGAGCTTTACAGAAAAACATCAGCTTTTTTACCCTCAATCAATTATTTTCCAAAGAAAATGATATACGGAGATGGTTATCAGGGATATGAAAAAGAAGAACCATTCGATGGTATAATAGTTACTGCTGGAGCGTCAAAAATTCCTGAGAAGTTACTTTTACAATTAAAAATTGGAGGTAGAATGGTAATACCTGTAGGTGAAAATACACAGAAAATGGTCCTTTATTTAAAAAAATCTGCATCAGAGTTTGATATTGAAAATTTTGGTGATTTTCAATTTGTTCCAATGCTGAAAAATAAAATTTAATTTTTCTTTTTATTAACTCTGTCGAGACTTCTTTTATTTTCCTTTTCTTTTATTGAAGATCTTTTGTCGTAAAGTTTTTTACCTGTAGCTGTGAAAATTTCTAATTTAGCTAATCCTTTTTCATTTATAAAAATTTTATAAGGAATTATCGATGATCCTTTTTGCTGAATTGACTTCTTTAGCTTACTTAGTTCTTTTTTGTTTAAGAGTAATTTACGAGGTTTTTTTGCATTATATGTTTCATCATTTGAAAACCCGTATTTTTCAATATTCATATTAATAATAAAAAGCTCATCATTTGTAAATTTGCAAAAACTTTCCCTGATAGAAACTTTGCTATTTCTGATTGATTTTATCTCTGATCCAGTTAACACAATTCCAGAAATATATGAATCATTTAGAATGTATTCATATTTTGCTTTCTTGTTAATAATTTTAACTGAATTTTTCATCTGAAAGATTTTATTATTGATTTAAGTTTCCTTTTAATGTTTTCGGAATTATTATAAATTAAAATTTCATCTGATGGAAATGGTATAAAACTTTTTTTAGATAATTTTATTTCTCCTTTAGTTAATGCCCTTATATCCCCCCAAAACTCTAAATATATATTTCTAAACCAAAATTCGCTGTCCAGAGGGAATTTATCGATAATATTTTTTTGTGAGTCTAGGTATCTTACTTCAGCTAAAACTGTAGCAGATTTTGATTGAAAAAACTCAATTGTTTTAGCCGATATAGTTACGATTTTATCAATTTTAATGTCGTTTCCTAAACTATCTTTCATTACATTTCCATCTGAATCTAACTGGTAAGTCCAGCCATCTATTATATTTTTTTCTCTTTCCACTTCCTTTTCTACAATTCTTTCAGGAGATATCAGAAAAGATTTAAATGATAAATCAATAAAATAATCATAATTTCCCTTGTAGGGGTTATTTTTTGTGTAGAAGCTTTTCCATTTTGAATTTAAGTCATAACTATTGATATTTAACAAATCATTTTCAAATTCCTCATGAATGATAGATTTAGAATCGTTAAGTAAGCTCAATAATATTTTATCAGAACCGTTCATCAAACACAAATTAATTAGGGATCTAGTTTCAAGATAGTTAGGATTGATTGATTCAATTACCATCAAATATTCATAAGCGTTTCTGTAGTCATACTTATTATTATTTGAAATTAGAGACTTAGAAATGTTTAATAAATATTCAGACGCTTTGTATCTGTAGTTGATTAATTCTGAATCATAATTTTCGAAATTAAATTTTAATCTTTCATTTGAAATATTCTTCAGTTTGTTTTCTCTATCAATCAATTTATTATATTCAAAATATATATCATCAAAATATTCAGGATTACCATCCTTTTTTAATCTTCCAATTATATCTTTTGAACTTATAACTGATCGATTGTAGATATCCAATAAAATTGATTCATATTGAATTATTTTCTTTTTATTTTTTGTCTTTTTGAGTTCAGAAATTGTTTTATTTATTGCTTTGTCAAATTCACCAGATATAACATTACTATTTATCTTTTTGATAGGGCTACATCCAAAGAAAATTGTGAGGATCAAAAGACTAAAAAAATGTTTTATCATTGCTGTTAATTAATTATTAATAAGTATTGCATTAATCTTATTTATTCTGATATTTTTTTTTTGCAATTGTTTAATTTTGTCTTGTAAAAATATACTACAAATATGCAAAAAGATAAGCAGATTTTTGATTTAATTGATGTTGAAAAAAAACGTCAAGTAGAGGGCATTGAGCTAATAGCATCTGAAAACTTCACTAGTGAGCAGGTTATGTCAGCTACAGGATCTATACTTACAAATAAATATGCTGAAGGTTACCCTGGAAAAAGATATTATGGTGGTTGTCAAGTTGTTGATGAAATTGAGACCCTAGCTATTTCCAGAGCAAAAGAATTATTTGGTGCTTGTTGGGCAAATGTTCAACCTCATTCTGGAAGTCAAGCTAATTCTGCTGTATTTTTTGCTTGCTTGAAGCCTGGTGATACGATACTTGGTTTTGATTTAGCACACGGAGGTCATCTAACCCATGGCTCTAGTGTAAACTTTTCAGGTAGACTTTATAATCCCGTTTTTTACGGAGTAGATGAAACCACAGGAATGTTAGATTATGACGAAATAGAAAGAATCGCAAACAAAGAATTGCCTAAAATGATTATTGCAGGTGCCTCTGCTTATTCCAGGGATATTGATTTCAAGAGATTTAGAGAAATTGCAGATTCTATCAACGCATTATTACTTGCAGATATTTCTCATCCGTCAGGATTAATAGCTAAAGGAATATTAAATGATCCTGTTCCTCACTGTCATATCATTACAACAACCACACATAAGACCTTAAGAGGGCCTAGGGGAGGCTTAATTTTAATGGGCAATGATTTCGACAATCCATTTGGAATTAAACTTAAAAACGGTTCTTTAAGAAAAATGTCGTCTTTACTTGATTCAGCTATTTTTCCAGGAAATCAGGGTGGACCGCTTGAGCATGTAATTGCTGCAAAAGCTGTTGCTTTTGGTGAGGCATTATCTGAAGATTTTCTATTTTATATACTTCAGGTTAAGAAAAATGCTAAAGTTATGGCTGATGAATTTATAAAACGAAATTATAAGATTATATCTGGTGGTACTGATAATCATATGATGCTAATTGATTTAAGAAATAAAAATATTACAGGCAAAGATGCTGAAGCAGTTTTAGGTAAAGCTGAAATAACCGTTAATAAAAATATGGTTCCATTTGATGATAAATCTCCTTTTGTGACATCAGGAATCCGTATTGGTACTGCAGCGGTTACTACTAGAGGTTTGAAAGAGGATGATATGCTTAAAATTGTAGATTTCATTGATAAAGCAATTATCAATAATGATAATGAAGTTGTATTAAATGAGATTGCCTCCGAAGTAAAAGCATTCATGAGTCACAGACCTTTATTTGATAGTTAATCTTCAATTATAATATGTTGATAAGCCCCTAAATCTGGGCTATCGGTTCTATTATTGTTTAGAATATCAAATGGTGTTTGAGTAGCAAATTCAAGAGAGCCAAGCCCAATAATTTCAGAATTTTGGTTAATTCTTAAGTCATTATTCACAGCATTTATGAAACCAGGAGATAAATTTTGAAATAAGTTCTCATAATGTAGATTATTTGAAAAATCATAAATAGGGTTATTGTCAAAATAATCATTTATGTCATTGAATTTTATTAAGCTGTTACTAAGTTTATAATCAAGGTTTGTATCACCTAACTTTTCAATTAGGAATTCTATGTTTTGATTACCGTCTATTATGGAATTTGTAATGTCAACGTCAAATAAATTATTGATGAACTCATTATCGTCAGAATCAATATAAAAATTATTCAAAAGCAAAGAAGGAAATTGTCTAATTCCAGAATTCCAAAAATTGGATATTGTAGAGTGATTTAGTCTGTATTTACCTCCATAAGTACCGGCAAATGATGACTGACCAGACTTATTTATTACTAGATTTTCTGCATCGATTGATGATGAAACCGAAAGAATCCCAAAATTACTACTGTTATATACTTCAACACTTGAGAGATTAAGTTTATAATTATCAAAATTTGCACCACCTGTAGTATATATTCCAACAGATGCATTTTTTATTGTACAATAACTGAATTCATTATCAAAACTACCGTCAAGAAGCCATATAGTACCCCATTGTCCTGGAATATTTTCAAAGAATGGCTCTAATCTATCTCCCTCAAAAATTATCTGATTTTCTAATTCATCCTGATTTTGACTAAACTCTCCATTAGCTTTAATACTAGCGCCATTAGTTACAATTATTCCTGAGTTATCATGGAAATGTATCCTAGAACCTTTTTCAATTATTAGCTCATTTCCTTGCCCAACAGCAGCATAACCATATATAACATAGGGTTTCTCATTTGTAAAAGTTAATTCTTCATCATTCAAATACCTTCCTCTTATTTCGGTTTCTTCATTTATTCCATCTCCGTCAAAATCTATCTCAAGAGTCTCATAAATGAATTGTTGATTGTTTTCATATCTGTTTGGGTAAATAAAAACTGCATCTTTTACAAGAGATATCAGATTTACTTCTTGAGTATTATTTGAGTTTAAAAATTCTATTTTATCATCATATAAAAACGATGTTTGATCCGTATCAATATCATTTATATCAATTGTTGTTTCAATAAATATATAAAGACTATCATTGGCTAAAAGTTCAATATTTTCAAAACTTTTTCCATGATCATTATCTTGATTATAAATACCATCTACATTAAGTCTATAAAAAGAATTTTCTCCGTTTGAAAGTTTGATTTCGGGAATTAATATGTTTTTACTCGAATTATTATAAACCTTTAGGTTGTAGGTGCTAGATCCTATATTAGTAAAAACAGTATCTAAATAAACAGTATCTTTTGAAAATGTTAATAGTGTGTCATTAATTTCAAAATCTATCTCATTGTCACATGAATTCCAAAGAAAAATAACAGAAACAATTAATAATGCTTTTAAAAAAAAATTATACATGATTATTTTTTAATCCTTATTTCAAATATTTTATCCCACATCTTTCCGGTTACAAAAATTGAATTCCTCTTCTCATTATATGCGATTCCGTTAATTACATCAAGTTTTTCGTGTTTGGTAACCATATTTTTTAGAGATGATAAATTAATGACAGCTTCTATACCACCATTATTTGGATTAATGATGGCAATACCATCGAATAGGTATCTGTTTGCGAAAATTTTTCCATTAACCCATTCAAGTTCGTTAAGACCTACAACTTTATTTTTATTTGTATAGATTTCAATAAATCCATCTTCTTTTTGGTTGTCAGGGTCTAATAACCAAATTTTTTCAGTTCCATCACTTTTATACAATTTACTACCATCGTTACAGATTCCCCATCCCTCTAAACTCTTGTTGTATTCAAACGAATTAATTTGGTCAAAAGTATTTACATCATAAACAAAACCGATTTTCTCTTTCCATGTTAGCTGATAAATTTTGTTATTCAAAACAGTAATACCTTCGGCAAAGAAATTTGATCTAAGTTTATATTCTTTTAGTATGTTTCCATTTCTGTAGTCAACCTTAACAAGCTTCGATTTTCCATACTGACCCAGGCTTTCATAAAGAGTATCATTATAAAATTCTAGTCCCTGAGTGTAGGAGTTGTTAGGTCTTTCAAATACGTTTAAAATCTCATAGTCTAATACAGTAGGTATAATATGATTTAATAAGGTAAAGCTTATCTTTTTGCTAGTATTTTTAGCTTTAATAAACAACTCTTTTTTACCAAGTGTTATATTATTTAGTAAGAATTTATATTCACTATTTATTTCTGAGTTTAGATTAATTGGTTTTATTTCTCTAACCTTATTGTTAGACTTTATTTCAAATGAAATGCCGGATAAATTTTTATTAATACTATTAACTCTAATTGTAAGAGTATCATCAGTTTGAATTTTACCATTTGTGATATTGCTAGATACGGTAAAATCTGGCTTTTGTTTATTTTCTCCACATGAAATCAAAAGAAAAATGATAATGCAAAAACCGCTTATAAAAAATATCTTTTTTAGTTTCATAATTACTTCAAATTTAAGCTATATTTTCAAACATATTCAAAAATTATTCTTCTGCATTTCTAATTAATTGTATATTTGAAATGGCAAGTCCTACACAACTAGCTCCTGATTAATCCTCCAGGGTGGGAACACAGCAAAGGTATTCGGTTGTAGCAGTGTGATGTAGATAGCTTGCCATTTTTGTATCATTATGTCAAAGGTAATTTTAATAACAGGCGGATCTTCTGGAATTGGNAAAGCTATNGCTACTTATTTAAGTAAAAATAATNGCTATATTGTTTATGGCTCAAGTAGAGACTTAAAGAAATTAGAAAANGTATCATTCTTACCGATTAAGTTAGATGTTACTTCNGAGGNGTCAATAAGTGAATGCGTACAAAAAATANTAAAAGATCAAGGAANAATTGATGTTCTAATAAATAATGCCGGGGTAGGTATAACAGGACCGTTAGAGGAGACCCCTAATGCTGAAATCGAAAAACATTTTAAAACAAATTTATACGGTCCGATAAATCTTATCAAAACGGTATTACCATACATGCGCAAAAATAATTCAGGATTAATAATAAATATTACATCAATTGCTGGTCATATTGGTACTCCATTTAGATCAATTTATAGTGCTGGAAAATCTTCATTGGATATTATTTCAGAAACTCTAAATATGGAAACCAAAGACTTTAATATAAATGTTGTATGTGTTGCGCCAGGAGATTATTTAACTAATATTTCAAAAGGTAGATTCCATTCTCCGGTAATTCAGGGTTCTCCCTATGAATTTAAATATAACTCGTCACTGAATAAAATGAATGAAAATATAACAAAAGGAGCAAATCCTATAAAGGTTGCAAAACTTGTTAACAAAATCATACATTTAAAGAATCCTAAGAAAAAATATATTTCAGGCTCTTTTTTAGAAAGATTTGGAATAATTTTGAAGTTTATTTTACCCCAAAAAGTTTTTGAATTTTTAGTGTTAAAACTTTTTTAAATTGGACTAACAAATCAGGTAGTTTTTATCGTAAATTTATACAAACTATTTATATGAAATTTTTTATAGACACGGCTAATCTTGATCAAATTAAGGAAGCACAAGATTTAGGTATTTTAGATGGAGTTACAACCAATCCATCATTAATGGCTAAAGAAGGCATAACAGGGNAGAGTAATATNCTCCAGCATTATAAAAATATATGTGAAATTGTTGATGGTGATGTTTCTGCAGAGGTTATTGCAACTGATTTTGAAAATATGGTAAAAGAAGGTGAGGAATTAGCTTCACTTCATAATCAAATAGTTGTAAAACTTCCTATGATAAAAGATGGGGTGAAGGCAGCTAAATATTTTTCTAATAATGGAATTAAAACAAATGTAACTTTGGTTTTTTCTGCAGGACAAGCATTATTAGCAGCTAAAGCTGGTGCAACATATGTTTCCCCTTTTCTTGGTAGACTAGATGATATCTCAACTGACGGTCTTAATCTAATTTCAGAAATAAGAGAAATTTATGATAATTTCAATTTTGACACTCAGATTCTTGCCGCTTCAATAAGACATACAATGCATATAATTGATTGTGCCAAAATAGGGGCCGATGTAATTACATCACCACTTTCTTCCATCACAGGTTTATTAAAACATCCTTTAACAGACATTGGACTAGATAAATTTTTAAAAGATCACAAAAAAGGGAATTAATTTCTATTTTTGCGGCAAATAAAAATTTGAAATGCTTTCAGTATCTAATTTATCTATCCAGTTCGGTAAAAGAGTCCTATTTGACAATGTAAATACCTCCTTTAATAATGGAAATTGTTACGGTATCATTGGAGCTAATGGTGCTGGTAAATCAACTTTTTTAAAGATATTAAGTGGTAAGATTGACCCAACATCAGGACATGTTCATCTTGAATCAGGAAAAAGAATGTCTGTTTTAGAACAGGATCATCGGATATTTGACGATAATTCTGTATTAGAAACAGTTATTATGGGGGATATCAAATTATATGAAATTAAGAAAGAAATTGACTTTTTATATGAAAATTACTCAGACGAAAATGCAGAAAAAATAGGATCTCTTCAGGTTAAATTTGAGGAAATGGATGGTTGGAACGCTGAAAGTAATGCAGCATCTTTACTTTCAAACTTAGGAATAAAAGAATCCCTGCATCAATCAAAAATGAGTGATGTAGATCCTAAACTCAAGGTTCGTATATTATTAGCTAAATCATTGTTTGGTAATCCTGATGTGCTTGTTATGGATGAGCCTACCAACGACCTCGATTATGAAACAATATCTTGGTTAGAGGAATACTTAGCAAATTTTGATAATTGTATAATAGTTGTTTCGCATGATAGGCATTTTTTAGATTCAGTATGCACACATATTTCTGATATTGATTTCGGAAAAATTAATCATTATTCAGGTAATTATACCTTTTGGTATGAATCCTCTCAATTGGCAGCAAGACAAAGGGCTCAACAAAATAAAAAAGCTGAAGAAAAAAAGAAAGAACTTGAGGAATTTATAGCTCGATTTAGTGCTAATGTTGCAAAGAGTAAACAAGCAACAAGTAGAAAGAAAATGATTGATAAGTTAAATATTCATGAAATTAAACCCTCTAGTAGAAGATATCCTGCTATAATATTTGAAAGAGAAAGAGAAGCTGGAGATCAAATTTTAAATATTGAGAATCTTTCTAAGTCAATTGAAGATGAATTATTATTTAGTAAAATTGATCTCAATTTAGTTAAAGGTGATAAAGTCTTGCTTTACTCAAAAGATTCTAGAGCTACAACTAGCTTCTACCAAATAATCAATGAAAAACTATCGGCTGATTCAGGTAATTATAAGTGGGGTATAACAACAAATCATTCATATCTACCCCTTGATAATAGTGAATTTTTTAATAAAAATATTTCGCTAGTTGACTGGTTAAGAAACTGGGCACAAACCGAGGAGGAGCGCGAAGAAGTTTACTTAAGAGGTTTTTTAGGAAAGATGATATTTTCAGGTGAAGAGGCATTAAAAAAGTGTACAGTACTTTCTGGTGGAGAAAAGGTTAGATGTATGCTTTCAAAGATGATGATGAAAAAAGGAAATGTTCTAATTTTAGATGAACCAACAAATCATCTTGATCTTGAGAGTATTACTGCTTTTAATAATTCACTAAATAAATTTAAGGGAACTGTTTTATTTTCAACTCATGACCACCAGTTTGCTCAAACAATTGCTAATAGAATCGTAGAACTAACTCCTAATGGCGTAATTGATAGATATATGAAGTTTGATGAGTATATGAATGATGATAAAATCAAAGAGCTGAGAGCGAGTATGTACTAATTATCTTAACTCTGCATTAAACTCTTTTTTCAATTTACTTGTAATATTACTCATAACTGATTCAATTTCAGCTTCAGATAATGTTTTTTCATTGTCTTGCATTTTGAAAGATATACCGTAGCTTTTTTTATTTTTTGGAAGATTTTTACCCTCGTAAACATCAAATAAAGTAATTTCTTTTATGAGTTTTTGATTTATTTGTTTTGAAACTTTGTAAATATTTTCAAATTTGATTTCAGAATCAATTAAAATTGATAAATCTCTAATGACTTCGGGGAACTTAGAAATGCTTTGAAATTGTGCAGGTTTATTTGAAAATTTATTTAAAACTGTATTTATGTCCATTTCTGCATATAAAACATCTTCATTTAAATCAAAAAATTTGCAAATTTCTTTGTTGATAATACCAAAACTTAATATTTCAGATTTATTGTAAATAATTCTTTCCCCTTCGGAAATATTTTCAGAAACTATTGGTTTTGATTTAACATTATTAAATCCTAATCTATCTGTTAGAGACTTTACGATTCCTTTTAAAAAATAATAATCAGATTTTTTTTCAGGATTGTTCCAATGCTGATTATTTTTAGGCCCGTATATAAATATTGCTAGCTTTTCAATCTCAATATACTTTCCGTTATCAGTTTTATGATATTCCTTGCCAAATTCAAATAATTTTAAATCAATTTTCTTTCTGTTTACATTATATTTAATAGCTTCTAATCCAGAAAAAATCATAGAATTTCGAAGTTGTGACTGGTCAATGCTTGAGAAATTTAACATTTCAACATTTTTCAGATTTTTTGAATCATTATTGAGATTGTTTTTCTTCAGGGAAATTAATGAATTGGTCATTATTTCATAAAAACCAACAGAGACAAGATGGTTAGAAATTGAATCAATTATTTTATTCTTATTATTGTTTTTTTCAAGAATAATTGATTGATTGATTTTTGTTGCTGAGTCGATATTATCATATCCGTATATTCTTAATATTTCTTCGATAACATCAGCCTCCCTTTTAACATCATTTCGGTAATTAGGAATTGATAGGCCTAAATTAGATTCAGTAATACTATTAATTTTAATATCTAAAGAGCTAATAATATTTTTAATCACTTCCTTTTCAATTTTTTGACCAATAATTTTTTCAATTTTCTCAAAACCTAGTATAATTTGAGTGTCTTCGAATGGTTTTGGGTAAAGATCAATTAAATCACTAGACACGATAGAGCTATCGCAAATTTCTTTAATCATCAACACTGCTCTTTTTAGAGCGTATTTTGTGGTATTTGGATCTATTCCTCTTTCAAACCTGTATGATGAGTCTGTACTTAAATTATGATGTTTTGCACTTTTTCTTACCGTTACTGGGTCAAAAAATGCACTTTCAATAAATATTGAGTTAGTTTCATTTGAAATACCTGAATCAACTCCTCCAAAAATTCCAGCTAAACATAGAGGATGCTTTGAATCAGAAATTGTTAAGTCATTCGGGTTAATTATTCTCTCTACCTCATCCAATGTTTTGAATTTCAGTTCTTTCTTATACTTCTTTACATTTATTGTTTGATTATTAATCTTATCATAATCAAATGCATGTAGAGGTTGACCAATATCGTGCATCACATAGTTTGTTATGTCAACAATATTGTTTATNGGAGATAATCCAATTGAAATAATTTTATTTTGAAGCCATTTTGGAGAATCCTCAACTTTAATATTCTCCATTACAATTCCACAATATCTAGGTGTTGATAAATTATCTTCAATATTNATTTTGATATTTTTTGTTCTTTTATCTATCGCAAAGTTGCTTACAGATGGCGTTTTTAGTTCTAAATTTTGTCCTTCTTGGATAAGCTTGGCTCTTAGATCTCTTGCAACACCAAGATGACTCATTGCATCAGATCTGTTAGGGGTTAGTCCAATTTCATAAATCCAATCAGATTCAATCTCATAAATTTTAGAAAGGGCAGTGCCAGCTTTTAGTTTATCATCAAGAATCATTATTCCGTCATCATATTCTCCTAAATTCAATTCGTCTTGACCACAAATCATACCATTGCTGATTTCACCCCTAATCTTACTTTTTTTTATTTTTACTTTTTCGTTGTTAGGGTAGAGTACTGTTCCGNCCGTGGCAACAGCTACAGTTTGGTTTTTATCTACATTTGGAGCTCCACAAACTATTTGCAGAGGTTCATCCTCACCAATGTCAACTGTTGTAATTTTAAGTCTGTCTGCATTTGGGTGTTTTTTTATCGATTGGGTCTTTCCTACTACAACCCCTTTTAAACCACCGGGAATAGATTCAAATTTTGTTATTCCCTCAACTTCAAGACCTAAGGAGGTCAATTTATCGCCAATAGATTCATGATTTTCATCAAAATCTAAGTACTCTTTAAGCCAATTGTAGGAAATTTTCATTAATAATTAGTTCAATTTGTAGCAAATATAACAATACTATTAATCTAATAAAATCAAAAGTTTTATTATAATTTATATCTATTGACAATATACAGATGACATTGTTAGCTTATATATTCCCAAATATCTTTTTTTTGAATGTTGTTTCTCAGTGTTTTTAAAATCAAAGAATTATTTATATTTTCAAGATTAACATCTTTTGAAAGTATTTTTTCAACCAATTTTCTAACTTTTAAAATTAATTTAGTGTCAGAAATTAAATTTGTTACTCTCAAAGGCATTTCTCCACTCTGTTGTGTACCCATTATATTTCCTGGACCTCTTAATTCTAAGTCTTTTTCAGCAATTATAAATCCATCATTAGTATTTACCATTGTTTCCATTCTAATCTTGCTTTCCTTAGTTNTTTTATGACCGGTGATTAAGAAGCAATAGCTTTTGTNCTGACCTCTTCCGACTCTACCTCTAAGTTGATGTAGTTGAGATANGCCAAANCTTTCGGCGCTTTCAATNATCATAACTGTAGCATTTGGAATGTCAACACCAACTTCAATTACAGTTGTTGAAACTAATATTTGTGTTTTATTTTCAATAAATCGCTGCATTTCATATTCTTTGTCTTCGTTATTCATTTTNCCATGTACAATAGATATTTGATATTTTGGCATTGGAAAATCTCTGGAAAAACTTTCATATCCATCCATTAGGTCTTTGAAATCTAGCTTCTCACTTTCTTTAATAAGTGGGTATACAACATAAGCTTGTCTACCTTTTTTAATTTCATTTTTTAAAAAATCAATTAATTTAAGTCTTTGGTTATGTGTTTGGTGAATAGTATTGATGTATTTACGGCCTGGAGGTAGTTCGTCAATTACAGACATATCTAAATCNCCATAAACTGACATTGCTAATGTTCTAGGAATTGGAGTGGCAGTCATAATCAGAATGTGAGGAGGTAGTTTGTTTTTGTGCCACAGCTTACTTCTTTGGGCTACACCAAATTTATGTTGTTCATCTATTATCGCTAGTCCAAGATTTTTAAATTCAACATTATCATAGATTAATGCGTGTGTGCCTATAAGAAGATCTATTTCACCTCTTTTTAAGCTTTCTTTAATCTCTTTTTTATATGAAGCTTTACTTGACCCTGTTAAAGTTTTTACATTGATATTCAGTATATTACAAAATTCTTTAAACTTATTATAATGTTGATATGACAAAATTTCAGTTGGAGTCATAATACATGCCTGAAATCCGTTTCCAATAGCAATCAATGCTGACATGAATGCAACAATTGTTTTTCCCGAACCTACATCTCCTTGTAGAAGTCTGTTCATTTGGGCTCCACTACCTAGGTCCTTTCTAATTTCTTTGATAACTCTTTTCTGAGCATTAGTTAAATCGAATTTCAATTGATTGTCATAAAAATTTTCAAACTTATCACCAATTTTACTAAATGGATATCCTTTAATCCTTTCTTTTCGCAGTATGTTCTTTTTTATAAGTCTTATTTGTAGATAAAAAATTTCCTCAAATTTTAATCTGTTAATGGCTAGGCTTAATTCGCTAGACGATCTTGGTTTATGAACACAAATTATTGATTTTCTCCTATCCATTAATTTGTATTTATCGAGAATATATTTGGGTAAATTTTCTTCTATATCATTATTGATTTTAATTAAAAGTTCTTCAATTAATTTTGTGAAAACCCTATTAGTTACTCCTTTTTTGTTTAAATTTTCGGTTGATGGATAAACTCCAAATAAACTTGTTCTTCTACTGAGATTATCTTTATTATATACTTCAAGCTCTGGATGAGGAATTGATTTGGTTCCCTTAAAGTCATTAATTTTTCCAAAAAGAATATATGTCTTATTCAATTTAATAGATTCTATAAGCCATTTATTTGTTTTGAACCAAACTAATTGAATTGTTCCTGTTTTATCAGAAAAACTACCAACTAATCGTTTTTTTGATCCTATTCCGACTTCTTTAAGTTCTTTAATTTCACCAATTAATTGAATTTCTGAGCTTATTGTATCTATTTCAGATATCTTGTGATATTTGGTTTTATCAATATAACGATATGGAAATTGAAAAAGTAAATCTTTAAAATTTGAAATCTTAAGTTCTTCTTTAATAAGTTTTGCCCTATTTGGACCTACGCCTTTTAAAAATTCTATCGGAGTATTTAAAATATCATTATTCACAATCTTAAATTTAAGATATTTTAGTTATTGATTTTTGTTTATAACTAACTAAATGAATATTAATATTTCTGTTAAACAATATTTAATTTAACAGCAAATTATTCCATTGAAAGATTTTTTAAATAACCTAAATAATTCTCAGTTAGAATCAACACTACAGATGGATGGTCCTATGATAGTGATTGCTGGAGCTGGTTCCGGGAAGACCAGGGTTTTGACATATAAGATTGCATATTTAATGACAGAAGGTGTAGACCCTTTCAATATACTAGCTTTAACTTTCACAAATAAGGCTGCAAAAGAAATGAAAGAAAGAATCGCAACGATAGTTGGGAATGAAGCGAAAAATTTATGGATGGGTACATTTCACTCGGTTTTTGCTAGAATTTTAAGAACAGAAGCACATAAAATCGGATATACCTCAAACTTTACAATATATGACTCTGATGACTCTCAAAAGCTCGTATCAAGGATAATTAAAGAGTTTAATTTAGACAAGGATCAGTACAAATATAAATCGATTTTTTCAAGAATATCATCGATGAAAAATAGCTTTATAACACCTAATAACTATCTAAACAATGAAGAGCTATTATTGTCTGATAAAATTTCGAACAGATCTAAATTCTATCAGATATATAATGAATACGTCGAAAGGTGTTTTAAGGCAGGTGCAATGGACTTTGATGATCTTCTTTTAAAAACTAATGAGCTACTTAATAGTTATCCAGATACACTATCTAAGTATCAAAATATTTTTAAATATATTCTTGTAGATGAATATCAAGACACAAATCACTCACAATATTTAATTATTAGAGCACTTTCAGATAAATTTCAAAATATATGTGTTGTGGGAGATGATGCGCAAAGTATTTATAGTTTCCGGGGGGCCAATATTAATAATATTTTAAATTTTCAAAAAGATTTCCCAGATTCAAAAATTTTCAGATTAGAACAAAACTACAGATCAACTAAAAATATTGTTAATGCTGCTAATAGCTTAATTGAAAATAATCAGAAAAGATTAAAGAAAAATGTTTGGACAGAAAATGAATCAGGTGAAAAAATAAGTGTAAATAAGCTTTTGACAGATGGAGAAGAAGGTAGGTTTGTCGCTAGTTCAATTTTTGAAAATAAAATGCAAAGTCAATTACAAAATAGTGATTTTGCAATTTTATATCGAACCAATGCTCAATCTCGTTCTTTTGAAGATGCACTAAGAAAAAAGAATATTTCATACAGAGTATATGGTGGCCTTTCATTTTATCAAAGAAAAGAGATTAAAGATGTACTTGCATATTTAAGATTATTGATCAATCCAGATGACGAACAGGCTTTTAAAAGGATAATTAATTTTCCTGCCAGGGGTATTGGTCAAACCACTTTAAATAAAATTGCTGTAGAGGCTAAAAACAGTTCGGTTTCAGATTATATTTTTATCAAAGATTTACTAAAATCATCTGAAATTCTTAATAATTCAACAAAAAATAAGCTTCTGGACTTTGTGATAATGATTGAATCAATTAAGAATAAAATAGAACATGCAGATGTTTTTGATATTACAAAAGAGGTACTCAAACAATCTGGGTTATATAATTTATATAAAAATGATGAATCACTTGAGGGTATAAACAGAATTCAAAATATCGAGGAATTACTTAATGGAATAAAAGATTTTGTTGAAAATAATGAAAAAAGTCAGGCTTCTGTTTCATCCTTCTTACAGGATGTAGCCTTAGCAACCGATCAGGACAATGATACAAATGATAATAATAAGGTTTCACTAATGACAGTTCATTTAGCTAAAGGACTAGAATTTCCATATGTGTATATAGTTGGATTAGAAGAAAATTTATTTCCAAGTGCTATGAATTTAAACTCACGAACCGAGTTAGAAGAAGAAAGAAGACTTTTTTATGTAGCACTCACCAGAGCCGAAAAGAAAATTTATCTCTCATATGTACTTTCAAGATATAGGTGGGGTAAGCCTGTTGATTCAGAAAAAAGTAGATTTATCGATGAAATTAAGGAGGAGTATTTACAAAATAATGTTATTCAAAGATCTATAAGTAAAGATTTTTCACAAAAATCCCAATTCAATAAAGTTGGAATAAGATTTAAAAAGCCAGAGACCAGACCTGCTAAAAATTTTGTTAAACTTAAATCTTCATCTTCTAAATCTAATCTTTTTGATAATAAGTTAATTGTAGGAAATATAGTTGTCCATGAAAGATTTGGAAAAGGTGAGGTCATTTCGATAGAGGGTCAAGGAGGGGATAAAAAAGCAGAAATAAAGTTTGAAAAAGGTGGACTTAAAAAACTATTACTTAGATTTTCAAGACTTGAAATTATTTCATAAAAAAAACCCACAATTGTGGGCTTTTTTTTAAAGTATATTATTGAACTAGTTAGATAAGTTCTGCATTTCTTTCTCAATCATATCATAAAATTGATCAATTTTAGGCATTATAATTATTCTAGTTCTTCTGTTAGTAGCTCTATTTTCAGGAGTATCGTTATCTACTAATGGGTCGTAATAACTTCTTCCCGCAGCAATTAATCTGCTTGAGTTTACATCTAAATCTTCAAGAACTCTTACAATTGAAGTAGCTCTCTTGACACTTAAATCCCAATTATCAATAAGTACACCTCTTTCATAAGACCTGCTATCAGTATGCCCCTCAACCATACACTCAAAGTCTGGCTTTCCGTTAACAACTGTTGCTACTTTTCCAAGGATTTCTTTAGCTCTATCAGAAACCTCATAACTACCGGTTTTAAATAATAATTTGTCAGAGAGTGAAATGAAAACAACAGCTTTGTCAACATTGACTTCTATATCTGGATCATTAATACCAATTTCTTTTTTAAGGCTTGTAACTAATGCAAATGTCACACTGTCTTTTCTGTTTAATGCATCTTGAATTCTTGTTATTTTTAAGTCTTTCTCTTTCATACTTTCAAGAGTTCTTTCAAGGTTTTCAGCACCTTTTGTAGTTAATTCAAGATAATCTTGACTTTGAATGAATAACTGATCATTTCTTCTTTTCAAATCAGATAGTTGTTCTTTATAAGCATTTGCAAGTGTCTCAGAAGTAGATTTTTCTTCTAAACATGCATTCAATTTAATTGTTGCTGTATTTAAAAGATCCTGTGTCTTCTTATGTCTGTTTTCAAGTGAAGTATATTCTTTTTTACTTACACATGATGACATTACAAATAATGTAATTAAGCTTAAAAAAAATGTTTTTTTCATTATAAAATATTTTATGTTAGTAGTACTTAGTAAAATTAGCAAAAAGAAAACTTAAATCAGATAAATTTTTCACCTTTTGTGAAATAAATATTTAAATATAATAGACCTAATTTGATAATGTTTTACAGCTCGTTTGTTTTTTCTTCTAAATTCTAATAACAGATTAATATGCTTATAAAACGAAATATATGCTTTAATTATTGCAATGAAATGCTTGAAACCCTTATCAAATAGTAAATAAACAGAGACACTTAAGTCAATAAATAACTTCTCAAACAAAAGTAGAAACAGATTATTTTGTGAATTTTTTGTAATCATAAACAACTTATTTCTAAAATTTAGATAAGTTTTTTTTGGGTTATTTTGATCTAAGGTAGCTGCATTAGCATGAAAAACTATAGATTTATTATTATATCTTATTCTATAACTTGAATTTTGAATCCTCCAACACAGGTCAATTTCTTCCATGTGAGCCCAAAATCTTTCGTCAAATCCATTATGATCTTCAAATATTTTTTTTCTAACAAAAAAACATGCTCCACATGCCCAGAATATGTCTTTAATTTTGTCGTATTGTCCTAAGTCTTTTTCAATTATTTTATAATTTCTCCCATCGCAATAAGGATATCCGTATTTATCTAAGTAACCACCTGCTGCTCCTGCATAATCAAATTCTGATTTTTCGTAATAGTTTTTCAGTTTTGGCTGAATTACAGCAGTTTTTGGTTCTAAATCAAATTGTTTTAAAATATTATCTGTCCAATTTTCTGTTACCTCAACATCATTATTTAAAAGACACAAGATTTCATCATTTATTTTTTTTAATCCAATATTATAACCTTTTGCATATCCGTAATTAGTATCTAATTTTATGATTTTTATCCTCTTGTAGTTNTTTTCAACAAAGCCAATAGAATTATCATTAGAACCATTATCAATGATATAAATTTTATGTTTTATGGGGGTGAACTTGATTAATGAAGGTAAAAATTGACTTAATAATTCTTCTCCGTTCCAATTCAATATAACTATACCTAAATTCATTTATTAACGGGGATTTCCTTTAAAAATTCGATATTTTTTTTATCATTATTAATTCTACAATAATAATGAATTATTCCATTGGTAACCATTAAAAATTCTGCATTTACGACCTGGTTATACCTTAAGATTTGATCAAAGCTTTCTTGATTGATTTTTATATTTGGCGCCTTACACTCAACAAGTAAAATACATCCTCCATTTATATCATGAACCAAAATATCAAATCTTTTNGTTGTGTTATTTAATTGGATTTTTTTTTCAATTGATATTAAATTTTTTTTAAACTTTTTTTCATTAATTAAGAATTTAATACAATTTTGTCTAACCCATTCTTCAGGNGTTAACTCAATATATTTTTTTCTAATTTCATCAAAAATAAATCTCTTTTGATTAATTTCTTTTAATCTAAATTCATAATTTGGGAATGATAAGTCTAACATTGATATTTTAATTATTGAATACCCTTTCCGAAATAAAAAATGATATAAAAACAAAAAATTTCTCGCCAATATACCTTTTGATGGGTGAGGAGGAATTTTATATTGACAATATAACTAATTTATTTATTGAAAATGTACTTTCTGAAGAAGAGAAACAGTTTAATCTAAATGTATTATACGGAAAGGAATCATCAGTTGATCAAATTATTTCAATTTGTAAAAAATATCCTTTAAATTCCACATATCAGATTGTTCTTGTTAAAGAAGCACAGGATTTATCTCGTAGTTTCGATGGTTTTACAGACTATTTTAAAAACCCAATTAATTCAACAATTTTAATAATAAACTACAAACATAAATCCATTGATAAACGAAAGTCATTTTTTAAGGTATTACAAAAAAATGCTAAAGTTTTTGAATCTAAAAAGTTATATGATAATCAGGTTCAAAACTGGATAACTGATAATGTTAAGGGTGCTGGTTTTTCAATTGACAGAAAATCTGCCATATTGATTAATGAACATTTAGGGAATAGTTTGAGTAAAATCTCCAATGAACTTGAAAAGCTATTTGAAATAAAAAAGAAAGAAAAGATCATAGAGCTTACAGATATTGAGAAATACATCGGTATTTCAAAAGAATTTAACAATTTTGAGTTAAGAAGGGCCTTAGGAGAAAAAAATTATAATAAAGCATATCAAATAGCTCAATATTTTACAGAAAACCCAAGCTCAAATCCGCTAGTTGTAAGTATTTCTGTTATTTTCGATTTTTTTAATAAACTACTAATTTATCATTCAAATTCAAATTTAGATGACAGAAGGTTAGCTTCTATGCTGGGGGTAAACCCTTATTTTCTTAGTGAATATAAGCTGGCATCCTCAAACTATAATCTAAAACAAGTGGTAAATATTATTTCGCTAATTAGAGATTATGATATGTTTTCCAAGGGTGTGGGAATCAAAAAGTCTGATTCTTTTCTTCTAAAGGAAATGGTGCTGAGAATTATTAAAATAAATTAAAGAGGGAATTTTCCAGGATTTAATTCATTCATAATAGAGTATATCCTTTCAAAAACATCGTCAACTGAAGGCTTTGAAAAATAATCACCGTCTGTACCGTAAGCAGTTCTATGGTCTTTTGCGGACATGGTGTGGGGTTTACTGTCTAGATAATCATATATATTTTGATTATTAATCAAATTATCTAAGATATAAGCGCTTGCACCGCCTGAAAAATCTTCATCAATAATTAATACTCTGTTGGTTTTCTTTATACTTTCAGTAATTTCTTTTTCTATGTCAAATGGTATTAAAGATTGACAGTCAATTATTTCACAACTTATGTTAAATTTTTGTAATTCTTCAGAGGCTTTTTCTACTATTTTTAAAGTTGATCCATATGAAATTACAGTTATATCTTCACCAGATTTAATTTTATCAACCTTTCCTATTTGAACAGTATAGTCACCAATATTTGTTGGCATTTGTTCTTTTGTGCGATAGCCATTTAAACATTCTACAACTATAGCGGGCTGATCTCCTTTTAGCAAAGCGTTATAAAATCCTGCTGCAATTGTCATATTTCGTGGAACTAACAGGAATATTCCTCTTAGTAGATTTATCATGCCACCCATTGGAGATCCAGCATGCCAAATACCTTCTAGTCTATGTCCTCTTGTTCTTACTATAAGCGGAGCATTTTGTTTCCCTCTAGTTCTGTAATGAAGAGTAGCCAAATCATCACTTAGTAACTGGATTGAATAAAGTAGATAATCTAAGTATTGAATCTCTGCAATTGGTCTTAAACCTCTGAGGGCGAGTCCAATTCCCTGTCCAATTATAGTAGCTTCACGAATACCTGTATCAAAAACTCTGGTTTCACCAAATATCTCTTGAAGACCTTCTAATCCTTGATTTACTCCACCAATTTTACCAGCATCTTCACCAAATATTATAACATTATCGTTTTTCTCTAATATTTTTTTAAAATTTTCTCTTAAAATAATTCTTCCATCAACAGAATCAGCATTATTATCATATTTGGCCTTAATTAAGGGGGTTTTTGATGGATTATAAGCAGATTCACTGTATAAGTGAGAACTATAATCATATTGTGTCTTAACACGTAATTTAGATAACCAATCCCTTAGTATGTTTACTTTTGGATTTTTCTCTAGCATTAATTCCCTTAAAATAGCATTGGTTGATGTAAATAAATCTCGTTTATTTGGTTCTTTGATAGAATTTAGATCATTTAAAATCTTCTGGATGCCTNAATTGTTTGACTTAATATCATTGACAAACAGGCTATTTAATTTATTAATATTATTTGTTGTTTCCTTTAAAGATTCTCTTTTTGCTGATAACTTAGATTCAAGAACAAATTTTTTAGCATCATCTTCAATTTTATCAAGATCTTTTGAGGAAATGATATTATTATCTAAAATCCATTGACGCATTTTCTTAATACAGTCATAATCTTTTTCCCATTTTAATCTTTCTTCCGATTTGTATCTCTCGTGAGATCCAGATGTAGAGTGTCCTAAAGGCTGTGTTAATTCATTCACATGAACGATCACTGGAACATGTTCTGTTCTGCATATTTGTTCAGCCTTTTCATAAGTTTTCATAAGCTCAACATAATCCCATCCTTTAACTTTAAAAATTTCAAAACCATTTGAATTTTTCTCTTTCTTAAAACCCTTTAAAACTTCTGAAATATCACCTTTAGTTGTTTGATATTCAGATGGGACAGAAATACCATAATTATCATCCCAAACACTTACAATCATTGGAATTTGCATAACTCCAGCTGCATTAATACTCTCAAAAAAATGACCTTCACTTGTTGATGCATCACCAATTGTTCCCCATGCAATTTCATTTCCATTCTCAGTGAATTTTTCAGAGCCAGTGACTTTCAATTTTTTATAAATTTTTGAAGCTTGGGCCAATCCTAATAATCTTGGCATTTGACTTCCTGTAGGGGATAGGTCAGCACTGGAATTGAATTGTTTTGTCAAGTTTTTCCAATCATAATTTTCATCTAAACTGTGGGTTGCAAAAGAACTACCCATTTGTCTACCTGCACTCATTGGATCATGTTTAANATCAGTATGTGCATATAAACCAGCAAAAAACTGCTGAGGTGTAACTTCATCAAGTGAAAACATAAAGGTTTGATCTCTATAATAACCAGATCTAAAATCCCCTTTTTTGAAAAATTTTGCCATGGCAATCTGAGGAAGCTCTTTTCCATCTCCAAANATTCCAAAACTAGCTTTTCCTGTAAGAACTTCTCGTCTTCCAATAATACTACATTCTCTACTTGTAAATGCTACTCTGTAATCATTAAGAATTTCTTCTTTAAATTGATCAAATGATATTGATTTTTTCTTNTTTTTAGAATGCATAAATCGATTGAGTAGCGGTATGCAAATTTACTTAATCATCAATGCATATCCAATTTTCTTTCAATTTTTACATAAAAAATTAAAACGTAATCAGAAAATTAAAAATTAGGGGTAAAGACATAATTTTTATGAAACTCTTCAAGAATTTCTATTACCTCCTCCTTGGTGTCAGCAGTTTGAAATAAATCTAAGTCAGACTCACTAATATTTTTATTGTTTTCTAGTAAAGATTGTTTTACCCATTCTATCATTCCAGACCAAAATTCTGTACCAACTAAAATAATAGGGAATTTTTCTGCTTTNTANGTTTGGATTAAGGTAATAGCTTCAAAAAGTTCATCGAGGGTTCCAAAACCACCAGGCATTACTACAAAACCTTGTGCGTATTTTACAAACATAACCTTTCTGACAAAGAAATAATCAAAGTTAAGTTGTTTGTCCTTATCGATATATTTNTTATTTGTATCTTCAAAAGGNAGGTTTATACATAAACCCACAGACTTACCTTTTACTCTATTAGCGCCTTTGTTTGCTGCTTCCATNATTCCAGGACCACCACCTGTAATAACTCCGTATCCGCGTTCAACAATTGCTTGCGATATATCTTCTGCCAATTTGTAAAACTTATTTTCTGGATGGGTTCTCGCCGATCCAAAAATTGAAATACATGGTCCGATTGCAGCTAATTTTTCATAACCCTCAACAAATTCACCCATGATTTTGAATATCGACCATGAGTCATTTGTTTTAGTTTCATTCCACTTTTTATCTCTTCTTTCATTCATTTCTTCATCTAAGTTAGCTCTTTTTTAAGAAAATCAGCAGTCAGACTTGAATTGCATTTTAAAAATTCATTAATATATCCTTGAAAAATTATTTTACCGCCGTTTTTACCACCCTCTGGACCTAAATCAACAATATAATCACCTTTCTTAATCACATCCATATTATGTTCAATTATTATAACACTATTCCCTTTATTAATTAGTGTTTCAATCACCCCTAATAAAACTCTAATATCTTCAAAATGAAGACCTGTTGTTGGCTCGTCCAATACATACAAGGTGTTCCCTGTATCNCTTTTACTTAATTCAGTGGCAAGTTTAATCCTTTGGGCTTCACCACCTGAAAGTGTAGTACTTTGTTGACCTAGGGTAAGGTAACCCAAACCAACATCCCTGATGGTTTTGAGTTTTCTAAATATTTTTGGAATATGTTCAAAAAAGTCAGTTGCATCATTTACACTCATGTTAAGAATATCGTTGATTGACTTCCCTTTGTACTTTATTTCTAAAGTCTCACGATTGAATCTTTTACCCATACATGATTCACATTCAACATAAACATCTGGTAAAAAATTCATTTCAATTTGTTTTAAACCTGCACCTTTACATTCTTCACATCTACCGCCCGGGACATTAAAACTAAATCTTCCAGGTTTATATCCTCNAATAACGGATTCATTAAGTTTTGAAAAAATATTTCTGATTTCACCAAAAACTCCACAATAAGTTGCAGGGTTACTTCTGGGGGTTCTACCTATTGGAGATTGATTAATATTTACAATTTTATCAATATTTTCAAGGCCTTTAATTGATTTATATGAAAGTGNTGTTTTTTCAGCTCTGTATATTTTGTTGTGTAAAACAGGAAATAATGTTTCATTAATTAGAGTAGATTTTCCGCTTCCCGAAACACCTGTTATGATCGTTAGGGTATTTAAAGGTATTTTTAAATCAATATTCTTTAAATTATTCCCTGTACATCCCTTTAATTCTATAAACTTTCCATTACCTGGCCTGTGATTTTCGGCGGCTTCTATTTGTTTCGTATTNTTTATATATTGGGCAGTTAAAGAGTTACAACTAAGTAATTCTTTTTTATTTCCAGAAAAAATTATATCACCGCCTTGTTTCCCTGCATAAGGGCCAACATCTATGATATGATCTGACTTTAGAATCATATCACGGTCATGTTCAACTACAATTATTGAATTTCCAATATCACGAAGTTTAAGTAGTGAATCAATTAATTTTTGATTATCACTTTGATGTAGGCCAATGCTAGGTTCATCAAGAATATAAAGTACACCTGTAAGTTGCGATCCAATCTGTGAAGCTAATCTGATTCTTTGACTTTCACCTCCTGAAAGAGATTTTGATGTTCTGTTCAGGGTTAAATAACCAAGACCTACATTTTCAAGAAACTTAATTCTCTCATTTATTTCTTTTATAATTTCAGAGGAAATAACTTTTTGTTTTTTACTAAGTTTTGTATTTAAGTTTTTAAACCATTTAGATAAGTCTTTTATTTCAAGATTAACTATTTCATTAATATTTTTATTATCTATTTTAAATTGTAAAGCTTCTTTTTTAAGTCTTGATCCTTGGCAAGATTCACATAAAACTTCTCTGAAATAATTGTTTGCCCACCTTTTTAATCTTATTGAGTCATTATTATGATATTGTTCACTTATAAAGTTACATATTCCTTCAAATGAAATCACATAATCTATATTTACCCCAATAGATTTATTTTGAACTTTCAATCCGTCATTTAATCCATATAAAATGGCATTCATTCCATTTTTTGGAATTTTTTTTATCGGGTCATCTAGAGAAAAGTTGAATTTTTTTGAAATCAATTCAATCTGCTTATAAATCCATGATTTCTTCGATTTAATCAAATCTATCGCTCCATCATTTATTGAAATTGAATCGTTNGGAATAATTTTTTTAATATCAACTTCTTTAATTGTTCCAAGTCCTTTGCATTTTTTACAAGCACCTCTGGGGGAGTTAAATGAAAAATTATTTGGATCTGGTAATTGATATGAAATACCAGAATCTTCACACATTAAATTTAAACTGAAGTATCTTCCTTCATTGGAATCTTTTTCAATAATCAAAATTGAGTTATTACCGTGAAAAAAACATGTCTCGATACTATCCTTTAATCTTTTTTTTGAAAATTTTTCTTTTTCTAGAAAAAGCTTATCAATGACAATTTCAATATCATGATTCTTGTATCTTTCAAGACTGGTGCTATTTGAAATATCAACTATTTCACCGTCTATTCTACACTGAGTAAAACCTTTTTTGATTGTTTGCTGAAATAAATCCTGATAATTTCCTTTTCTTGATTTTATCACAGGAGATAAAAGAATTATTTTTTTGTCTAGATAAATAGTTTCAATTAAATCCAAAATTTGTTCTGAAGTGTAACTGATCATTTTTTTGTCAGTAACATAACTATATGCCTCAGAACATCTTGAATATAATAATCTTAAAAAATCATAAATTTCCGTAGTAGTTCCGACAGTTGATCTTGGGGATTTATTCACTGTTTTTTGTTCAATAGCTATAACAGGGGATAGCCCCTCAATTTTATCAACTTCAGGTCTTTCCATTTTTGACAAAAACTGTCTTGCGTAAGCAGAGAATGTTTCAATATATCTCCTTTGTCCTTCAGCATAGATAGTGTCAAATGCCAAAGATGATTTACCACTGCCTGAAAGACCAGTAATAACAACAAGTTTGTCTCTAGGAATTTTAAGGTCTAAGTTCTTTAAATTATTTGACTTAGCACCGTATATTAAAATTTCATTAATATTACTCATAACTATTAAAAGCCAATTGCTGTATCATCACCTCTTTCGTCAGCTCCACCTTCAAGTTTTTTATCCTTTTTTACTAAAATTCCATCAACTCTACCAATTGAACCCCTGTCATTGAGCCTGTAACCAGATTTAATAAGATTATTTTTAATTTTTTCATCAAATAATTCTGATTCAATTCTGATAGAGTCTGGTTTCCACTGATGATGAAATCTTGCAGAGTTTACAGCCTCTTGCATTGTCATATTAAACTCATGAACATTCAATATTGTTTGAACAACTGATGTAATAATCGTGGAGCCACCAGGCGTACCTAAAGTCATAAATAACTCATTATTTTTTTCAACAATTGTTGGCGTCATAGAACTTAACATCCTCTTTTGTGGTTCGATTTTATTTGCCTCACCACCAATAAGACCATACATGTTTGGATAACCAGGCTTACTTGAAAAGTCGTCCATTTGATTATTTAGAAAAAATCCCAATTCGTTTGAATATAGCTTTGAACCAAAGGTGCCATTTAATGTTGTTGTAACTGCTATTGCATTTCCAAATTGATCAACTATCGAATAATGAGTCGTTTCATCACTTTCGTTTATCTCAATATTTCCGTAGCCAATTTCATTTGAATCAGTTGGTTTTTCAAATGAAAAATCATTCATTCTACTATTCAAATAACTTTCACTAGTTAATTTATTGACAGGGACTTGAATGAAATCTGGGTCTCCTAGGTAATGACTTCTATCTGCAAAAGATCTTCTCTCAGCTTCCACTAGTAATTTTATGTAATTAGTTGAGTTGTGACCAAAAGTTTTTAAATCAAAAGGCTCAATCATTTTCATAATTTGATTTATACATACACCACCACTAGATGGAGGAGACATCGATATAATTTTTAATCCATCATAATTAAATATGATTGGATCTCTCCAAACGGGTTCATACGACTCCAAATCATTCAGAGTTATGATACCGCCATTGTTTTGTATAAATTCAACTAATTTTTTGGCAGTTTCCCCCTTGTAAAATTCGTCTCTACCATATTCCATAATTCTCTCAAGGGTAGAAGCAAGATTTGGAAATTTAATCGTATCGTTAGTATTGAAATCATTATCAAAAAGTATTTTTGATTTATTAACAAGCTTAAAATATTTACGATTTTCTTCAATTCTATTTTTTTGTTTTTCCGTGACAATCACTCCTTTTTTCGCTAGTTCTATTACTGGACTTATTAATTCATTTATTGTTAATGTTCCATGCCTTTCATGAGCTTCAAAAATACCTGCAATTGTTCCCGGCACTGCAATAGAAAGGCCACCTATCATACTTAGACCTTCAATTATTTCCATATTTTCGTCCAAATACATGTCACTTGTGGAATTTATTGGTGCTCTTTCCCTGTAGTCTAAAGCGCCTGTACTTCCGTCAGATTTTCTGTATACCATAAAACCACCACCACCAATATTTCCTGCTGATGGATATGATACTGCTAGTGCTAATTCTGTAGCTAACATGGCATCAAAAGCATTACCGCCTTTTTTTAAAATATCTACACCAATTTTACTTGCTTCTTGTCTTGCAGAAACAACCATTCCATTATCAGCGAGAACACCTTCATACTTATTGCTACAGGACAAAATAAATAGAATAAGTAAAATATATTTAGAGAGATTTTTCAATATTGATATTTTGACCGAATTTACAAATTCAATTTTTTACACTAGTATAATTAAAAGTATATTTGCAAAAAACAATTATAATGCCACTAATAAAATCAATTTCTGGAATAAGAGGAACAATTGGAAACAGAAAAGGTGAGGACCTAACTAAGGAAGATATTGTTTTATACACAAGGTCATTTGTTTTATGGCTTGAAAATGAAAAACTCATCATTAACAATAAAATAGTTGTTGGTAGAGATGCAAGAATTTCTGGTAAAATGGTTGAAGACTTAGTTTTAGATACTTTAACAAAGATGGGTGTAAATGTCGTTTGTCTAGGTTTATCTACGACACCTACAGTTGAAATTGCTGTTCCTTTGGAAAATGCTGATGCTGGAATTATAATCACTGCTAGTCACAATCCAAGAAATTGGAATGCATTAAAGTTATTAAATAATAAAGGGGANTTTATTAATGCTAAAGATGGNGAGAAACTATTAAAAATAGCAAATTCAAACCATTCCTATAAATATGATTCCAAAAATGTAGGGGAGGTTGAATTCAAAAATCAATATATAGACACTCATACTGATTTGATTATAAACTTACCATTGGTTGATGCTGATTTAATTAGAAGCAGGAACTTTAAAGTTGTTGTTGATGCTGTAAATTCCACAGGTGGAATTGCAGTGCCTAACCTATTGAACAAGTTGGGTGTGGAAGTGGTAAAACTTTATTGTGATCCAAACGGGGAGTTTCCACACAATCCTGAACCTCTAAAAGAAAACCTAACCGATTTATCTAAATTGGTAATTAAAGAACAAGCTGATTTTGGAATAGTTGTAGATCCTGATGTAGATAGATTGGCTTTTGTTTCTGAAAATGGAGAAGTTTTTGGAGAAGAATATACTTTAGTTGCATGTGCTGATTACTTTTTAAAAAATAAGCCAGGAATAACTGTAAGCAACTTAAGTTCATCTAGAGCGCTTAAAGACATTACCGAATCATATGGTTGTGAATATTTTTCAAGTGCAGTTGGAGAGGTTAATGTTGTTGAAAAAATGAAAGAGAAAAATGCTGTTATTGGTGGTGAAGGTAATGGTGGTATAATTTTACCAGAATTACATTATGGTAGAGATGCACTGGTTGGTATTGCTCTTTTTCTAACTCATTTATCCAAATTAAACATTTCATGTTCTGATCTCAGAAAAAAATATCCAGACTATTTCATGTCAAAAGAAAAAGTTGATTTGAGTCACGATCTGGACGTAGACTCTATTATTGATGACATTAGACTGAAATATTCTCATGAGAAAATAAGCAGTATAGATGGATTAAAAATTGATTTTGTAGATTCTTGGGTACAACTCAGAAAAAGTAACACTGAACCAATTATAAGGGTGTATTCAGAGGCAAAATCTCAAAAGAGTGCTGATGAATTATCAGCAAAATTCATTTCAGAGATTAAAAATTTCAGTTAGATATAGTTTTCCTGTGTTTAAATCTTTTATGTGTCCAGGTGTAATATTCAGGCTTGTTAATTATTTGTTTTTCTAAAAGTTCAATAAATCGTTCTGTTATTTCAAAATCACTAAACTTTTTTGGCTCTTCAGTTATTGTAACAAAAGATACTTCATAATAACCTCTTNTAATTTTTTGAACATCCATGAACACAACAGCCATATTGTATTTTTTTGCAATTGTTTCTGCACCAGTATGTATTGGAACATAATTATTTAAGAACATACCCCAATAATTAGCTTTATTTTTTCTCGGTGACTGATCAGATGCAAACCCATATAAGTTTAATTCTGATGTTTTAGATTTTTTCAAAATTTCTCTAAACGTATCTTTAGTTGATATTAAATCTCCGTTATATTTACTTCTGTTTCTCTTTGCCCATTTATCAAAGTACTTATTAGATAATTTTTTGTAAATGGCATTAATTTTATATTTGGTGAATCTGTCAAGGATGAATACCCATTCCCAGCTACAATAATGACCAGCTATTAGAATTAAGTTTTGGTTTTTATCATAAATCCTATCAAGTAGTTCAGGGTTTTTAAACTTATATCTTTTTTTCATTTCATTCTCAGAAATATTCATTGATTTAAATGACTCAAGAAAAATATCAGAAAGATATCTGTAATATTTTTTTTCAATCTTTATCCTCTCTTCAATAGACATTTTAGGGAAGGCAAGTTTTAGGTTTTCTCTAACAACTTTTTTTCGATAAGAAAATATGTAATAAATCAAATAATACATTATGTCAGAGAATAAGTAGATTAATCCAAAACTCATTCTTGAAATCAACCACATAAATGGATAAACAATAATGTAGACAAGTAAATTCACGTAATTCCTTTGAGGCAAATATATATTATATTTGACATCATTTATATTTTTTCTGTGAACTCTGTTGCGATTATAATTATAGGTTTAAATATTTTTTTCTCTTACAAAGGATTTAGAGACCGCATATTCTTTAATAAATATAAGTTCAGTCCTGTACGTATAAAAGGGGGTGAGAAAATTAGATACATTTCATCTGGTTTTTTACATGTTGATACGACTCATTTGATTGTTAATATGTTTACTCTTTATTTTTTTGTAGATGCTGTTATTTTTAGAGTTGGTGAGATAAATTTCTTAATTATATATTTTACAAGTTTAATATTTGGAAATTGGCTAACATATAGATTTAATTCAAATAATATAAATTATAGCGCTGTTGGTGCCAGCGGTGCGGTAATGGGTATTGTATATTCAGCTATTTTNTTAAANCCTGAGATGACTTTATTCTTTTTTGTTTTACCGATGCCTGGGTATCTCTTTGGCCTAGGTTATTTGTTTTATTCTATTTATTCAATGAAAAAAGTTAATGATAATATTGGTCATGAAGCACATTTGGGTGGAGCAATTGCTGGCTTTTTTAGTACTATTATTATTTCACCCGCTGTTGTATTTACTAATTTATTCACAGTTTTAATTCTATTAATACCTATTGTTTACTTTTACATCAAATCTAAATAGCATTGATAAAAAATGATAACATACTAGCATTAGCATCACCATCTGGAATNGGAGCTATTTCTATGATTAGAATTTCTGGTCCTGAAAGTATTTCAATTGCTGACAAAATATTTAATGGAGTAGAAAAAATCAAATTAATAGACCAAAAAGCTAATACTGTTCAGTTGGGTTACATTGTTGAAGATGATAGAATCATTGATAAGGTATTAATAACTGTTTTTAGAAACCCTAAATCATATACAGGTGAAGACTTGGTCGAGATTTCATGTCATGGAAGTATTTTTATTCAGGAATCTATTATTCAGCTACTGCTAAATCACAATTGTAGGGTGGCTAATCCAGGTGAATTTACAATGCGATCCTTTTTAAATGGTAAAATGGATTTAAGTCAAGCTGAATCGGTTGCTGATCTGATATCTAGTAATACTGAGGCCTCACACAGGCTAGCTATGAACCAAATGAGAGGAGGTTTTAAAAATGATATAAATGAATTGAGAACTGAGCTAGTAAATTTTGCTTCATTGATTGAACTAGAATTGGATTTTTCTCAAGAGGATGTAGAGTTTGCCAACAAAAAGGAATTNAATAAATTATTAGATAAAATTACTTTTAATTTAAAAAAGCTAATAGATTCATTTAAGACGGGGAATGTTATTAAAAATGGAATACCAATAGCTATAGTTGGTGAACCTAATACAGGAAAATCTACCTTGTTAAATACATTACTTAATGAAGAACGTGCAATTGTAAGCTCAATAGCAGGAACAACAAGGGATACAATTGAAGATCAAATAAATATAAATGGTGTTAACTGCAGATTTATAGACACAGCGGGCATTAGAAATACAGAGGATGAAATTGAGACTATTGGAATTGAGAGAACTTTCAAAAAAATGAATGAATCAGAAATTATTATTTTCTTGATTGATTACTCGACTCTTAATCATGAAAAATTAAATTATTATGTAAATTATCTTACTGAAATTGATAATAAATTCCCAAATACTAAATTGATAACATTATTAAATAAAATTGATATAAAATCTAAAACTTTAGTAAGTGATTTAGACGAATTTAACCCCATATTAATAAGTGCGAAAAACAAGTTAAATATTGATAATTTAAAAGATGAAATTATTTCATACGTAAATAACTTAACAAGCCANATTGATAATTCCACTATATCAAACTCAAGACATTATGACTTATTAAATAAAACTTATGANGAAATTCANAAGGTAAAAATCTCNATTTCNAAAAACATGTCATCGGAACTATTGGCTATAGATATTAAACAAGCAATTTATTTTTTAGGTGAATTAACAGGCGAAATTTCTAATGACGAAGTTCTTGGAAATATATTTTCAAAATTTTGTATCGGAAAGTAAGTTATTGATAATCAATGAGTTATGTAAATATAATGAAAAAAAATTAATTATTGTAAATTGTTAATATGAAAATTGATTCTTTTTATGTAATTCCTGGCTATACTTTCTTTTATTGGGGATTTACATTACCTAAAAAGTTTTAC
>FUFK010065956.1_pt1 | contig 52043 bp, 44 predicted proteins | sample 1021851 | NCBI WGS metagenome assembly FUFK01 (sample SAMEA51879418, study PRJEB19060) | metagenome | reverse complement strand
GTAGTGACCCCTGCCGTCGAGCCTTTCCCAAACTTTGTGTAACTGCTTATAATCCACTAACAGGAGAATAAGCAATGACGACTCAATCTGACATTAAAAAACTGGCCGAGCAAATGGCTGGTAGCATGAACAGCTTCGATGACATCAAAGACTTTCAGAGGCAGCTCATGCAATCTTTTATCGACACCGCACTTGAAGCCGAGATGGAAGACCACCTCGGTTACCCCAAGCATGAGAAAGCCGATAAACCTAATAAGCGCAACGGGCACACTAAAAAGACCGTCCGCAGTGACACAGGCGATCTTGAGATATCCGCCCCAAGAGACCGCGATAGCAGCTTTGAGCCTGCATTAGTGCGTAAGCATCAAAGTTGTATCTCAGGCCTTGATGATAAAATCATATTCCACTATAGCCATAGCCTTACGTCTTGCGCTTCGGGCAAGTGTCTCCCAGACACTAGGACTGATCTTTATTGACAATATGATCTATCTCACAGGTTTTAATTCTGCTGATGATCATATCGATGATGATGTGTTACTAAAGGAGCATCGTAATTTTGCGGTCAATCGTATTATCGAGGTAGTAGTCATGAATAAGCCAGTACCTGACTGGGTAGGGCGAGACACTTTTTCGTTAAAGAGTTTGCATAAACTGGGTAGGTTAGAGCCGACTGATAATATCCGGATTAAACTGGTTTTAAAAGTACAAAAGTATGCCTGTCAGCATTTATACGAGCGTCCATTATCGATAGATCAGAAGATTACTATTATTGATGACAATTGGAATCAAGTTAGCGCTACGGTTGCTAATACTACTCGTCTGCAAGATTGGTTGGTAAGTATGTCGCAATTGTCCGTCGTCATTGAACCATTGGAGCTAAAGGCAGTTATCTTTGAGCGCCTAGAAAGTGGGATGCAGTTTTATAATAGTAATTAGTGATTTTACTTTAGAAAGGAGCTGAGTATGACAGTAGATAGTATTTATAAAGATAAACAGACTCTAAAAAACGACATCAACGAAGAACATTATGATGAGCTTCAGACAAAGCCAGTAGCCTTCACCACATTGTACAAGCCGCAGGCAGATCGTTATCGTTTGTCTGAGGTTGGGTTTATCGTTATCGAAGATGGCTGGGATGAACAGTCACTGCTAAATCTACAACAACAAGTCGGTTGCACATTGTTTGCGCTACAAACCACAGATAAGCATATTGATAGATTCGAGGTAATAGACGGGATCATTATTTGCAAAGCGGATGAAGTCGAGCAGGTGATAAGCGTATTTGAATCGGTACTATATGATCGGGATAAGGTTGGTATAGATGTTAATGATATCAAAAGATCCTGCGGATCTGAAAAGACTGCTAAATTTGTACATACTAGAATAACGGGCATGCCAGATTCAGAACAAGTAAAAAGTGCCGTTAATCATCTGCTCAATCAAATTCCTGAAGATCTTAGTATCCAGTATATGATGCTTGATATTGAAAGTGATAATAAATTATCTCTTGATGAGTTTTTTAGCGTCACAACTGCGGTTGAAAACCGAATTGCTGATGATTCAGAAGTGTTTTACGGCAATAGGATAATTGATAAACCTGAACATTGCTGGATGGGGGCGATATATGTGGCTGGTTAGCGTGGCAGGTAGGCAAACGCTCATTAATTAAAGTGCAAGGAGTGCAGAAAATGACAAAGATAGATAAAGATTTATTTGATGATTTTATCCAAGCTCAAGATACTATCTATTCACAAGTGATTGAAGAGCTGACCCAAGGTCGTAAGCGCACGCATTGGATGTGGTTTATCTTTCCACAGATGAAAGGGTTAGGGCATAGCAAAATGTCTCGACGATTTGCAATAGAGAGTCTGGAGCAAGCGAAAGCGTATTTGCAGCATGAGGTGCTTGGAGCACGGTTGCTAGAATGTGCTGAATTATTACTGTTGCATCCTAACAAAAGCGCTTTAGATGTCTTTGGTTCACCGGACCATCTGAAGCTGCAATCTTCGCTAACGTTATTTACCTTAGCATCCCCTAATAGAAAATGTGTTTTTAACGAGCTTTTGGATCAGTACTTTGAAGGTAGTTACGATATAAACACTGTCGAAATGCTAAAGCAAATCAATAACTAGCAATATAAGTAAATAAAACCGAATATGATTTAACTCGCACTAAAATTTGATACTTCCAATCATGCGAAGAAACATTAATTATCAGTGAGTATAGCAATGAAATACCATCTGGACGAATCGTATATAGATGACACACCTAATGCATTCCTATATCAACGAACTATGGATCGTTACCCTAGGTCTGCTATTGGTTGTTTTATTATCAGTGAGGATTGGGACGAGCAGGCGCTACTAGAGCTAAAACAGAAGTCAGAGGCTTGGTTTTTAGTGGGATTGCAAATAAATGATATGGATTTTGATCGCTTAGATATTATAGAGGGCATTGTTAGGTGTCAGCCTGAAGACGTAAATCAAGTAGTTAAGTTATTGGATATCAGTCCACGTGGCTTAATAGGTATAGATGTTAACGATATCAAAAACTTATTCGAAAGAGAGAAATCATATAAATTTATTCAAACTCATATAACAGATGGATTTGACACAGATATGGCAAAAAAAGCAGCCAATGAGTTGGTTGGTCATTTCCCTAAAAACCTTAATATCAAAGGGCTATTGTTAGGTATGGAGAGTAGCGAAAGCCCCTCACTAGATACTACTTCTTATATAGTGGCATTTATTGACAAGAACGTTATGGCTGATGAATTATATACGTACTACTGCACCAGTATTAGTGATGAACCTAACTCTTTTCATTTAAAAGCAATATATGCTGAGGAGTAGGTATAGGCTCAGTTCTAAGAGTCAGTCTATAATTAAAGAACTAATCTTGATGTTTCCAGTTTTCTTGGTTTAATGGCATTTGGTTTAGTAAATCTCGTCTAGATCGCCAATCGGGCATGTGAGTGTCGAGCAGGGCCTTAAATCTATCGTTGTGCTGCCGTTCTTTGAAGTGTAGCAGTTCATGCAAGATAATGTACTCCAAACAAAGCAGTGGTTTTTTGGCCAGGTCTAAGTTAAGCCGTATGTTACCTTCTTCTATATTACAGCTACCCCATTTGGTTTTCATTTTTTGGATTTGCCAATCGCTGATAGTGACGCCAGTTTTCTTCGACCATTTATCGATAAGATCGGGAGCTCTAGCTTTTAGTCGGCCCCGATAGTATTCAGTCAATAGCTTAAGTCTTACTTCATCAGATAGGCCTTTATTTACGGTTAGTATAAGCTTACCGCTTTTTAGTTTTACCGTCTGCGATTTGAGGGTATCGCTCTCAATAACTTCAAGTCGGTAGCGTTTGCCCCATAGATAATGCGTTTCGCCATTTACCATCTCTCGAGCTGATTGGCGCTCTTGCTTGGTAAAGGCAGCCTGCTGACGTCTAATCCAAGGTATACGGTGGATGACAGCCATACGAATGGCGGTTTCAGTCATGGCATCAGGTGCAGATACTCTGACCTGTCCATCAGGTGGCATGACGCTGATATGTAGGTTTTTAATCTCCTTACGAGTCAGATGTATACCTAACTCACCAATCTTAATAAAGGCTGACTGAACAATCACTGATATTCCTGTTGTGCTTTAACTAAGTTAATCAATGCGTCGATATCGATATCAACTTGATACTCGGAAATGGTCTGATGCACTGCATTTTTAATCTTGCGCTCTTTTAGTAGATGACTCCAGCAATCAGCCTGTTTATTGAGCCTAATAGCAGCATCTACTTTATCAGCCAACTCTTCGTTTTGATCCAAATTATCATACAAAGCGCGTTTGGCAGGGGTATTAATGGTCTCAGGGTATGCGTCACCAGCTGCGCTGCCAGTTGGGCTGATTACTTTAGAGGCTAGCTTGCGTATTTCTTGCAAGTACTCGGCGTAAGCAATGGCTTTTTGTCGGCGTAGCTCAATGAGCTCATCGAGTAGGGCAGACATATGCTCGTAGTACTTTGGGTTGACAGGGTTTTCATCGACAATCGTTTTTCGAACATTGTTCTCTATGGTCTCTGCGACGTTTTCAGGGTTGCTCGCTATATCCTCAGGTATGGCTTTGATTAAAGCTTCAGGCCCTTGATTGACAATTAACTCAATGAGTCCTAAATCCTCAAAGTCGATAACCGTCTCGCTAGGTGTGGCATGAATATAAGTGTCTAACATCCTACGCATGGTTGGCTCATAGCTTTTCATATCGATATGGTCGCCACTCATAAGCTTGATGTTATTACGAACCGACTCAAAGTGCTTTACATCGTCTTTGATGCGTTTGATTTCTTGGTCATTATATCCTGCGTCAGACATTTCATTGGCGATGTTTCCATAAGCACGTATCAGCTTAGAGACGCTTTTATATAAGGTGAGGCGCAGTTGTTCCTTGTCTATTTTATCAGCTTCAGTCACATCTTCACTAGGGCAAAAGTAAGCAGCGTAGTCTTGTATGTTCCTAGGATACTTAACAAGCTCACACAGCCCTCTGACCATCTCTAAGGCATCATTTAAGTTTTGTTTTGCCGCACTTAAGCGGTTCTTTAACAGCCCATCAATATCTGCATCTTCATAATCTGAAAATGCGCCTTGCGTATAATTAGAAATAGTACTGTTTAAAGACTGAAATAGATCCTGATAATCAATGATATAGCCATAATTTTTTTCTGCACCATCGAGTCTGTTAACCCGGCAAATGGCCTGAAAAAGATTGTGATCAGCCATCTTTTTATCAATATATAGATAAGTAGCAGAAGGTGCATCGAATCCTGTCAGTAGTTTATCTACAACTATCAACAGTCGCATTTGACCTGGTTCTTCAATGAAGCGTTTTTTAACTGACTTTTCAAAGTCCTCGGCCTTAGAGCCTGCTTCTTGTTCGCTGATATCATAATAATCAGCAATCATGCTGCGATAGATTCGATATTTGAAAAGCTTCTCTGTCATGCCTTCGCCAGTTTCTTCCCCTTTGATGCTATCTGCAGTTGGTAAGTAACTGGTCACAATTGCCACTTTGCCTTTCAAGAAAGAGTTCTCAAAGGCCTCATAAGATTTACAGGCTTGATAAATACTATTGCACACAAGCATGGCATTGCCATGACCATCCATAAGCCTGGGCTTTTTCTGCATATCGAGCAAGATGTCATTGACGATGCACTCTATGCGCGATTGGCTAGACAGAACCCGCTGCATAGTTCCCCATTTTTGTTTGAGCTGGCTCTTAGCAATGTTAGTCAAACCACGAGTATGGGCGTCGAACTACTCATCAACTTTCTTAGAGGAGGTAAGCTGTTGGTCGATGTCACGCGCTTCGTATAAAAGGTCTAACACTACACCGTCAGCGACTGCTTCATCAAACTTATAGGTATGAATAAAAGGACCAAAGACTTCGATAGATTTCTTTTTATCTTTTTTGAGTAGAGGCGTTCCTGTAAAACCGACAAACATAGCTTCTGGTAATAGCGCCTTCATAGCGCTGTGCAGCTTACCAGACTGAGTGCGATGACATTCATCAACGAAGATGAATAAGTCACCTTTAGGACTAAAGTCTGATGGCAGGCTGGCTTGAATGTCCTTTATAAAGTCGTCCGTGTCCTCTGTATTATCGTCATCATCGCCATGACGACCAAACTTATGAACCAAAGAGCAAAGCAACCAAGGGTTAGGCTGATTTAGCTGAGTAATAAGATCAGCACCGCTCTTGGTGCGATATATCGCTTCATCGACACCGAAAAATACTCTTTCAATCTGTTCATCAAGCTCGGTACGGTCAGTAATAATGAGTACACGGCTATTGGTGACATTCTCTCGTATCCATTTAGCCAGCCATACCATGGTCAAGCTTTTGCCTGAACCTTGCGTATGCCAAATGATGCCATCTTTATGCTGTGCAATATGTTTTTTTGCCGCTTGTATACCGAAATACTGATTTTGTCGGCAGGTCTTTTTAATACCTGAATCAAAGACAATAAAGTTGTTAATGATGTCTAAAAATCTGTGCTTATTGCACATATGATAAAGATGGAAGTCTAAAGGCTGATCGGTGAAGTTAGCGTTTGCTAAGATGAGTCGGTACACTAATATCAGACTGGGGCGTATGATTGGGGTTGGCTTCTTTCCATTCTAAATAGTATTTCTCAGGCGTTTCAATGGTGCCATAGCGTAAGCCTTGAGTGTCATTCCCTGCCATAACCAATTGTATGGTGCTAAAGAAGCTGCGAATAAACTCTTTTTTCTGATTGTCTAGGTTCTGGTGAATACCTTCAGTAACATTGATAGTAGAGCGTTTGAGTTCAATAACGCCCAGTGCAATGCCATTAACATAGAGGACAATATCAGGACGTTTTTTATTCTCGCCTGCGATAGAAACTTCTTCGGCAATGGCAAAGTCATTGGCCTCTATATTGTGCCAATCAATCAGCCAGATGGTTTCTTTATGATCGCCGGTGCCTTTTTTTTCTTTGATGCCATAGCGCAGTAGTTCGTAGACCTTTTTATTGGCATCGTATAATTTAACGCCACTGCCCAGAGCAGCAGCTTTTTCTAGAGCGTTAATGGCTCTATTTTGCAATGTACGGCTGACGTTACGTGAGCTTAGCCATGCCGCTAAAATCTCAGGCTCAATATTCCTGTTATTAGGTCAGTCTTTGAAGTCGCCTAGATAGCGATAGCCTAGCGTGTCGGTAAAAAATCGTATCACACGGTTTTGCGTGAGTCTTTCTATGTCGGTGACGTTACTCATGACTTGTTTCCTTGATTTCTATACCTAGTGCCTCTTCGAGAATACCAAACATTTCATTCTCATGTTCAGTAATTGCTTCTAGATTCCATTCATCCTTATGCTTTTCTAGCGTCTCAATCATCTTATAAAGCTTTAAAGAATCAATATGGTTTTTAAATGATTCATCATAATATTCTTTTTTAGCTAAAGGCTGATGATTACTAACACGGGAGTTTAAACCTCTGTTTATAAGGCAAAGATTACCAAAGCGATGAATATCATCGATGTTATAGTCGACTTTTTCGATTTTATGAATTGGAGTCTGAGGAATGAAATGTTCAATAGAACCTTGTGTAGAGGGTCTGAATTTCTTTTTATCCTCTGATTTAATGTTACCCTTCAACCAAATCAAGTAATCTAAATAGTTGAATACAAAGACATTGATGTAAGGGTATCTTAATTGCTGTGACAGTTTCTCTAATTCAATAGTTGGAGGTGATAGCGATGGACTGGACAAAGTTGTCTCACTATTGTCATTTATATGATGACAAAACTCTTGAAAGTAGTCATTGACGATACTATTAGGTGTGGTTCGTTCAGATTGAGCGATATACCTTTTAAGCATATATGCTTTAGCCAGCCCATCGAGGTAGCTCAGAAATTGTTCGCCATCGATACCTTGCTCACGCTTGTCAAACATCAAATAAAGATACTGCAAGCAGGCATTTAACCAGTATTTAGAATTTAGAGTAGGTGCAGAGACATGAAAGGCACCTTGTAGAGTAACTAAACTGGCATTTAAGTCTGGTCTAGTTGAGTCCTTTGGCATATTTTGTTTATAAGAAGGACCTGACACTTCGTTGATTAGCTGCTCAAGTGTCCAATAGCCTTTCTTAGCTTCTGTATTACGCTTAATAATATATTGATCAAATAAAAACTTTGCTTTCAACAAGGTGTAAAGGAACTGCTCTATTTTAGTTACCTTATTAGTTACCTTAGAACCAATCAAATGATTATCAAATTCAATCAATAACTGCTTGTCATCAAGCGATACAATGTCATTTTTAGGGTTGTCAGCTAGGTTTTGAGTCACGTGTACTCTTAACACCTGCAATAAAAAATTGGGAAAATCTATCAGGCTATAATAGGTTTCATCATCATCCTCATCGCTCTTATTTTTTTTGGCTGGATTAGGAGGTATAGCGATGTCATTATTGAATAAAATGTCACTTAAGCTAATGATATTTTGAGTCTCTACTTCTGAAGCTATTTTAGAGCTATCTTTACTCTTTTTGGTAGTTTGCTCGTTGCAATCTTGAGTATAAAGTTTAAGCAAATCAGAAAAGTTTTTTGGCTCAAAATGTGCCCAGTCTGATGAAAAGACCTTTTTACGTAGATCAGTTGTGAAGCCATACTGCACGTATTTATTCATATGACTGCAAGTATTCCAAATCAAATTTAACAGGCTCTTGCAGTGTTGTGTTCGCTCTGTATCGGCAGAAGTGTCACGGCTAATCGCTGATAGCAGTCTGGCCTTAATGATTTCGTGCTTTTCTAATTGCTCACCTCGGTTGTTCATGACTTCAAAGTAGTGATTAAGATCGGTCTCTTGAGGAACAGGAACTCTTGCTATCTCTACTTCATCGAACAAAAAGGTACAAAAATCATTGATGGGTATAACTTCATTATTTCCATCAAAAAGATGCTTCATTGTTTTGGTTAAAATGTCATAACCATCGATAATAGACTGATTGATAGACGTGTCTTTGGTAAAGCGGGCTGAATCATCGTTATAAAGTAAAGATAAAGTGTAAGCTGAATGTGGGCGGCTTTCAAAGGATAAGTTTGGCTGGTTGAAGTGTTCTAAATAAGAGTGACAATACTGACGATGGTTATGATGTAAATATATTGCCAGTAAGGTTAGGGTGGTTAAGCGTTGCTGGCCATCTATTACTTCAAACAAGGATTGACTGGTAGTGGATTTTTCAAAGACAACTAAGGTGCCCAAATAGTAAGTTAAGTTTGGGTCACGATTATAAGCGTCAATAATATCTTTGATTAATGTTTCAATCTCAACAGTGCCCCACGCATAGTTACGTTGATACATCGGAATGACATATTTATCGCTATTGGTCAGCAGCTTTTTGATAGGTAAAGAACTTACTTTCACACTTGAATTATTCATTGTCATGTTATTCTCCTGACGTATCTATGTAGTTAAGACAATTAAATAACGTGTAAATATCGCTATTACTTTCAGGCTTATGATTAGTGGCTAATTCGCTGACTTTAAGAGACGGTATAGAAGTAATGACAACGTTCTTTGGTGATATCGCCTCGTTGATACGCACAAACATACCTTTATTGTTTGCTGCGCGATTATCGACTGTACTAAGGCCGACACCATAGTTTGTTAGTCGAACGTTATAAGCCCATACAAATAGAAGCTCTACTGCATGTGACAGCTCTTCTGTGCCAAATTTATCCATATAATAAATTAACGCATTATCAAAGAGGTTACGTGTCAGCTTGTCTCCTTTACGCTTTCGTTGATAGTCATTATAAGAATCTAAGGTATTCATTATTTTAGAGGCGCGCTTATTTAATGCGTGGTCAAATAGGGTAACGATTTGCTTAGAATCATACTTTTGATCATTATTAATGGCTTTATACTTAATTATCAGCGCATCATAATGCGCCACCATTTCAAAAAACCGTCTGCCGTTAATGATGGTTTGATCAATAGAGAAAGGATAAGCAGTGGGCTTGCCTGCGATTTTGCAATGGACACTGTTGTTATAGTCATCAATATAGTGGTGAGTGATGGCTAAGTGTCTGGTATAAGGCGGAAGTGTNTCTGCCTCTAGAGTAATGCCTTTGAATGCTACAACATTATCTTTGGTAAATGTCTGCGCTGACTGACCCCGCGACCAGCGTCTAATACGATATAAATGATTTGAGAATAATTTGTCCAGTCTGTCATCATCTAGATTTTCCCAGTAGTCGACAGTCTTTATTCTTAATGCGTCATCATCAGTCTTAAACTCGCGTAAATGAAACGCTTTTAGTAGATCATGAGGGTAAAGATCTTTACCTCGGGAGTTTTGAGAATCAAAAAACTGAAACGCTTCAGATTCTGTATCTAAAACAAATATCACTACTTCGCATCGAGTTAATAGAAACCGAATATGTTCAAGGTTAAAGTCGCCTCTGCTAATAATATTAGAGATAACTTTATAGTTTTCATGTAGGTTATATAGCGAGAAATCATCTTTAAATTGAGGTCTGTTAATAAAAGTTTGGACTTTCTGAGGCAGCTCATCCAATACCTTACGGATACTTTTGACTTCGTCTGATTCTCTGTTGTTTTGACAATAAGTATTAATAGCTAGTAAAGCCAACATTAGGGTAAGGGTGCGTTGTTGACCATCGACAATATCTAACCTGCTTTTTTCGGTATTATTGTGCAATACCACCGTGCCTAAACGGTAGGCTAGTTTATCACTGTGCATTCTAATATCATCGAATAAACTCATGACATTTTGAGCAGTCCATTTATAAGGACGCTGGTAATCAGGGATAGTAAGTGAGTCCTCATTCAACAGTTTCGCTACAGATATAATCTGTTGATGTAATTTGTGAGGCGATTCACTTTTGTACTGACACTCTTTTTGGGACTCTTCCACAGAGTTACTCATACTCGCCTCGTTCTTCAACTTCTTTGCCCATGGCTTTAGCAATCAGGGCAATAAGCTGATTGCGTCTATCCGCTATAAATCCGTCAAAGTCATCTTCACGCAGTAGAGTGGGGGATATTGAGTGGCTGGCAAGTAGCTCATTCATTTGCTCATCTGATAAACCGACTTGTTTTTCATTTTGAATCTTGGGCAAATAAATAGAGGGCGCATCGCCGCCTATTTTTCGATTGGCTTTATATGAGATGCTGGTCTTGTTGAGAATGCTATCGTAAACCCTATAATCTAGCCCTCGATCTTCACACCATTTTCTAGGAAAGATATGATGGATATCAAGCGCAAGCTCTTGCTCGGCATCTAGCTCTTGAATAGTGGCTTTCCAGAACCAATCCTTTGCGCCTTCACGTAGTATCAGGATGTTAATGGCTTTATACGCTGCGCTATTACGCGAGCGTAAGCTATGTAACCTTTCTGGTTGAAAAAATGCATCGCTCACGGTGCGTGGTAATTTGCTATCGTCATCGAACCATGCGAGCAGCTCTTCAAAGTCATTAGCGATACGTGTCTCTACAGCGCCGCCGTATAACTCGCCCAACACACCAGACCAATACCATCTAGCCAGCTTTTCATAGATTCTCGGCTCCAGCCAGCGATTACCTAGCTTTGTCATCACTGCTGCTAGAGGAACAACTTGCGTGCTATATGGCAGCTCGCTTCGGGTATAAAAATACTCTTTGCGTAAAAATTGAGCCGCTTGTTTAAAACCTTGCTCCACTGCATCAGCATAGGCTTGCCAACTTGACAGGGGTAATTTGAGCATGTCGGTACGTTTTGCGCTTACAGGGCGCAGTTGCTTACCTGTTTTACCTGCATCTATGTCAGTTTTTCGCAAATCATAGGTATGCAGGATAGTCACGGCTTGTAATATTTCAGTGGCCTCAGTGCCCTTTAATAACGGATGTGATGTAATACGAGATTGACGAGAGTTAACATTGCGAATGTCAGATCCGAACCAGTCATCACGCAGATTGTAGCTTTCAGCTGCATAACTTGCCGTGATTAGCTCAAACACCGAAAGCTGGACGCCGCCTGTATTTACCTTTTCAAATACTAAGCATACTGCTTCTTTTGTGGATTCTTTTTTTAGCTCAATGATGGGGAGCTGATAAGTGGTAAAAGGGTGAATAATCTTGGTCAAAAACTCCATGAAGACGAACAAATCACTTTGTTTATCAGCGTTTGTATTCAAGTATTTACTCAGCTCAATCTGCCACATATTAGAGTTAAACATCTGGTCACAAGGGAACATCATATGTTCGCACTCTTTTTCGATAGTTGATAAGTCTATATCGATATCACGTCCGAAGTTGCTTTTGATTTGTTTGTTTTCATCTACAGAGACGATAGCGTCTTCGATATAATCTTCGGACTCGATAGCCTTACGAATATCAAAATAATAGTGACGTTGGATGGCTTTGCCTTTACTGGTGCGGGTCTGCACTGGCGTTGTCAACCCTATCGCTTGCGTTAAGGTGGTCAGGCGCTGTTGACCATCAAGGATGAGCTTTTGCGGCTCTACACTGACATCAATCGACTTCTCTAATCCTTCGACAGGGCGAGTCTGAAACCTCACCTCACCTCCAGTCTCGAGTAGCATGACTGCACCAACAGGGAAAGAGCGAGCGATACTCACCAATAAGTCTCTGACATGGTCGTCATCCCATACCCAGCCACGTTGAAAATCTGGCAGTTGAACCTTGCCAAGCTTAATGTCATTGAGTAATTGGCTAAGGAGCATTTTGGTGGAGTCAAAAGTGGTCATTGATTGAGTCGTCCTATTTATTAATTATATTTACTTTTCTTATTAATGTGCCAACCGCACCTTACCAGTCAACAGCTGCTGCATCATACCTTGCTTAATATCGCGGGTTTTGGCTAAGCGCTGCTGCAATGCCTGAATTTCGGTATCCATATCGGAGAGAATAGTAGCGATGGCGGTTTGTTCTTCTAATTTTACTGGGACAATTAGTTTAAGCTTTTCAAAAGTCTTTCTTTTAATACCTTTAGCCGTTGAACCAGTAGCGCTGCTAGAAATATAGTTCATGAAAGATTCTGATAGAAATATTTGATAAATAAGTTTTGGCTCATACTTAGAACGATTAAGTTGTAGGAGAATAGTTCTTTGGCTTGTAAATACCCCATTCTTAACACAACATCATCGTAGAATAATTAAGCCACCTGCCTGTACTCAGCAGGTGTCATATCATTAAGTGAATCATGGGGTCTTTCAGTGTTATAAACCTTGATCCATTCCTCAGTCAGCTTACTAACCTCGTTTAAATCATTGAATAAATAACAATCCAAAACCTCATTGCGATAACTACGATTAAACCGTTCAATATAAGCATTCTGATAAGGGCAGCCAGGCTCGATATAATCAATATAGATGCCATGAGCTGATGCCCAATCAGTGAATACGCTGGATGTAAACTCACTGCCGTTATCTACCCTTATTTGCTTAGGGTAACCATGCCACTCGGCTAGCTGGTCAAGGTAACGAATTACTCGAAGTGAAGGCATGCTGGTACCAATATCAATGCCTAATACTTCACGGTTGTAATCATCAATCACATTAAAGGTTCGAAAGCGAATATTGTTATGTAGTCTGTCGCTCATAAAGTCCATAGACCAAGTATGACCCAATGCGTTTGGCACACTTAACGGCTGGGGGTTACGTGTTGGTAGCCGTCTTTTAGACTTACGGCGTAGGTTTAAGTTTAACACGGTGTACGCGCTTATGATTCCATGAATAGCCAAGCTTACGTATGCGTTTAAAACACTATGGGAAACCCCAACGATTGTGCTTGTCAGTAAGCTTGTTTAAGACATCAATAATCTCACTATCATCAGATAGCTTAGGCTTATGGTAGTAAGCGGTTCGACTCATACAGACAACCTGACAACTTACCGCAATACTAACACCATACTGCGCCTGCAATTCTTGTGCCCAGACTTTGCGCTCGGGTACAGGCGCTATAGCTTTTTTATGATCTCTTCTTGCATTTGCGCTTTAAGGCTTAAATCAGCATACATCTGTTTAAGCCTACGGTTTTCTTCTTCAAGCTCTTTTAAGCGTTTGACGTCAGACGCTTCCATACCACCATACTTGGATCTAACTTCGCTATCGCTTCGTCTTGCGTCACTAAAATAGTCTCCCAGACTGTTTCTTAACGTTCCTCATTATAAAAGTCGAGCTAGCAATCCCGTATTTACGACACAGCTCTTTAGCAGGTATCCCAGCTTCTGCTTCTTTTAATATCGATACTATTTGGGTCTCAGTCATTCGTTTGCTCATATCAAAACTCCTTATGGGTATTTTATAAGAAATTCTACGTTTGAGCTGTGTTAGTTTAGGGGGTAGTTACAATTCGGTATATGCTTTGAAGCTTCTCTACCTTGGTCACAGTTATTACATATGGCTTGCGATATATCATCTTGTATTAAGTTATCGTTATGCTGAGTCATTGCGTCATGTCCTAACATATCTATTTACAATGTTAAAAAATAATCTATCCATTCTCCATCAACCAAGCTATCAGACTCTATACAGAAGGGAATTACCCAAAGTCGTAAATCACTATCTAGCTTAAAATAAGGCATAGGTAAGGCAAACTTCTCATGCTTAGGATAAATAAGCATCAAATCACCCTTACCAGATAAATACTTATGCCCGTAGGCAAACATTTGATAAATATCACCTTGGCTAAGATCAAAGTTCTTTTCACTATTAAAGCTATTAATTAGCTTCCATTTTGTGTCCATCACGTAGCGGTGCTTACCACGATTATCTATGAGTAAATCGGGTTTTAAATAGAAGCGGTTTTTATCTGTATCACATAGCTCATCTCTTGCTTCAATCATATACTTACTAGAGGCTTGAGTTTTAAGCTGCCATGGAGAATTAACCAATTTTTTAAGACAAGCGGCAACGTACTCCTCAAACAAGCGTTCCATTGGAAATAGTAGAGAGATACCTCTGTGTGAGCCTTTTTGGAAGTGAGGGTTCATTTTTTCCAGAATGACTTCACACCAAGGCTTTATAGTCTGATAGTTATGTAGGGTTTTGCTGTTCGACCATTTCAGCATTAGACTCATAGGGTTAGCAAGGCTTTTAACTGGGCTTAAAATATGCGATAGCTCATTTGCTAGATGCCAGTTTTCAGGACTACGGCAGTTATCTTGGATGTAGTCTAGTGCAGATTTTATAAGACGGTTTTCTAAACGATTAGGATGATAGATATCATGTCTTATATGAAAAAGGTGGGCGCGCTCAGCAGGTTGACGTTGCTGAGCAGTCACATTTAACTGACCACGTATGAACTTACTTTCCTCTTCCACTCTTAGATAGTCAAACCGCAAGCCTGAAGCAACCAATCCGTTTAGTTGAGTTAAGAATTGATTATAAATCCATTCATGTATAGGCAAGTTCATGCGGGTGAGCTGAGCTGCATGAGCTTCCTTGTAGGGAAGGTGTAGCGCTGAGCACAGCATCTTACACAATACAGCTCTGCCGTTTTGTGGGTCGTGCTCTGAATTACTTATCTTAGGTAAGACCTCTATACCTTCGCCAGCAGGACTCTGTAGATACCCTACATAAGAATGCAGCCTCAGACAGTCAGGTTTTTCAAAGCTGATAAATCTACCAGAATTTGGCTGTTCGCTTAAGCTGACCAGCCAGTTAAAAGTATCGGGCTTTACGATCGCCAAATCTGGTGTAGGACTAACCGAGGTGTCAGTAGTGAGCCTAGCGTATTCTCTGACCTGAATATTTTTTAGCATTACTTAGCCTGTAGATCAGCAGAGAGAATTCCCGCATAGGCTTTCGGACGATTGAAAGCTTCATTATTGATACGATAACGTCTGTCCATAATTTGGTCGGTCACACTATCATGAAATAGCCATTTAACATCGGGTGTTAAGCTATCAACTTGAATGAATTTATCATTGCTATCTTTTGCAGGGTCGTTAAGTACCCAGCCAATACGCTCCCAATCTGAGAAGAAGTATTCTTGTAGTAGAGGGATAATACGGTTCTCAAATATATTGGCGAGCTCCTCTTCTCTTTCCTCATCTGATTGTAGGTCCATAAGTGACCAAAAGTAAGCATGACCTATAGTGTGCTCTCGATCTAATAATACTTCGATACGTTGATTTATCACTTCAAGTATTTCAGAAACTGGAACATTATGAACTTTAACTTCCTTCAAGTGTGAAGGTTCTGGTAGCAACTCAATGAATTCAAACCTACGGCGGAGTGCGAAGTCAATTTGCGCCAACGATTTATCTGCAGTGTTCATCGTACCAATTACGTATAGGTTTGAGGGTACTGAGAACTTTTCCTTAGAGTAGGGCAACGTAACTTCGCGTGCATCGCTCCTGTCTTTACGTTTATCAGGTTCTAATAATGTGATTAGCTCACCAAATATACGCGAAATATTACCTCTATTTATCTCATCGATTATGATTAAATGAGGTTTATTAACTGAGCTTTCAGTTGAATGTACAGTAAGTAGCTCTTTAAGTTTATCTCGGTTAATCGTACTGTCTTTAAGGTTGTACAAAGTCATTTGCGACAGGGATTTTTCAAACAGCTTTTCTTTAGGAAGGCTTGTTTCATACACTCGTAGCCATTTAACCTTTCTTGACTGTTGATAGCCAATACGATCAGGCAAGTCTAGAAATTCATAGTTTCCAGTGACCTCTGCTATTGCGCGAAATTTATGGTTGCCATCAGAGATGATCACTAGGTCGCCAGTTTTAATCACGTTCTTAAAGCTATTAACGGCAGTTGCTAGATAATTGTAAGGGTCATCCGAAAGAGAGATGTTACGGGTAGATTCAAACTTTGAAACGACCTGCTTTCTATTCTCGCAACCCGTAAAGTTGATATCTTCGCCCCAGCCTAGAAGGATATAGTTATTCTCAATACACTCATTGAAAATATCTTCACCCTCATCTTCTAGAGTGTTACCAAGAGACAACTTCCAAATTTTCTTACCATCAATCTTAACTGACTGCGTTGATCCAGTTCTTTCTTTCGCATTGGTATCGGCCAAACTGCATATACTCTTAAAAATACCTGGTATAACGTCATAGCTGATCATTGATTGGTTGTCAGGTCCTTTATTGACGGTGGGTCTAATGCCCTCAATAAAGTCTTCATAGGCGAAGCTTTGATGAAAGGTTGTGAATGCAATGCGCCCTTTACTAGTTAGCTCATCATACTTTTGCTTCAGCAGGATACGCTTTTCATCATCTGCTAGGTCATTAAGCACCAATGTTTGATACCATTCGGGCTCAACACACTCTACAGCAAGTTCTGTCGTTTTATAAGTTTTACCTGTACCAGGAGGGCCGTATAAAATTCGGTTTAGTGGCTGTGGTATATAGTCGTCATCGATCTCATATTCAGTACTTTTGGATGAGACAGTATGAGAGGTTTTAGCTTTATTTTTATTTAATAGCCATGCTTCATACGAAATCTCATAGAAAGTTTGATCGGTTTTCGAGGCTACGTTATCCATGGTTTCTTGATAATTATGCCAACCGTCTTTAGGGGCATCAATGTTCTTAGAGATGAGCCAAGGACGAGTTTGACTATCAACAGGTAAGTAATTTGATGGGTCTATGTAAAATAAATTTTGGGTAAGTTTAGTGAAAGCGGTACCAGGAATCTGCATGGCAGAGTCGAATAAATCCCCATCAACATTACGATCACGTGCTTGGTGAAATATCTTCCAAAGCATAGGGATATACTCAGGCTTTCTTATATAACCGTATGGAAACATCCATACCTTCTGTGGGTTTGATCTAGGCAAACCATTTAAATCAGTTGGTATAAGACTTTGTAATTCTAGCTTAGTAAGTAACCTAGTAAGAGTTCGAAGGCTTCGAGCTTCACCATATTTCATTATTAATGAAAAGAATGAGAAGGGGTCCATGACTTTAACTTTGCTTTTCTCATTTTTTATTAATTGATCCTGAAGGCCATTGTTTACCCCAATATCTATGAGGATATCGACTAAATCTTCTTGCTTGTCTTCAAAGTCAACCAACCAATCCGAAATTGCCTTGAAAGCTGGTATCCAAGTAAATTCATATTGTTCGTTTTGATTCAATGTCATCTTCATATCTTTATAATTGTTATCCACAAAGTTTAAATCTTTCATCGCCTCTACCAGCTCATCTCGCATTGTCCACTCAAATAAATGGTTAGAGTCATATCTGCCTGTCATGACAATTCGCCAATAGATTTGACTACCTTCATTACTGACAATTTGAAATCTATCCAGTTCTTTTTGAACCCGTCTGCCGAACTGAGTGATAGCACTATTAAAAGTATTGTGATGTAGATTGTACTTACCACCAAGAGCTTTGCAGGTGGATTTATGTCCAGGTTCTAAATAAAAAGCTATTAAGGCATCTATATAGCTTCGCTTCATTATGTCTTTATTAGATAGTATCTGTTTCCATTCATCTTTGGTAACCAAGGCTGGGGATTCGTAGTCGCCTTCTGTGACTGTTATTGTTTCCATTGATAATTCCTTTAACATTTAATAGCTTATAGTGAAAGTTGATATTGTTTATTAAGGATGTATTAGACTAGATCGAGCTATATAGAACTGACTAATTATCACGTATTCGATACAATCTTCATGTGCTTCACCCAAATGCGGCTCGAGGTCTAAGCTGATTTGGCTGTTTAATAGCTGATCTCTTAAATATTAAGAAAACTTAGGATGTAGTAGTAACTCAGGCAATCCATCAGAGCTGACATATGCCACAGCGTTTTGGTGAAAGTCACAACACAGTTTTATGCTGGTTTCCTTGTCTATTGGATAGGCGAAGAAGCTGTCTTCTCGCCACTTACCATCCTTACTTACACCGTAGCCGTCAGTCACATTTAGACCTAGTTTAAGTAGTTTTTCTTTCAAGGTTTGATTAGCTTTTTGGTTGTCTTCGACGGTAAGCTCTTCTCCTAACGGGTTCCAAGCCGTAATAAATAACCCGCCGGCAGGAGCGAATTGTTGCAAAAGAGAGGTAGCTTTTGAGGAAAGTTCACCAATATTAAGAAAGGTGTCGCCAAAGTGATAATCGGTTTGATGATAAGCTTCTAGAAGGGAAGGATCTAACATAGCTTGCTCGCTAAAATAATAGTTTAAGTCGTTAATGAAAATACAAAGCGATTGTCACCTCAAAACCACCTTGCCAGCCGCGCCATCCATTCGATAGTCTTTAATGTCCCCGGCGATAACTAAGTTAATGGCTTTTTCGATTTCATCTAAAGGAACGTTGAACCATTCGGTCGCCTTGTAAAGATTATTATCTGCTGCTTTTGAAGACACCCTGACTCTTTGATCATAGAAGAAGGCATGCAAGACACTTTCCACACTACGAGCATTGGCATCATAGACTTGCCATTCAGCTATGATATCTACGGGCTGTTGCAAGAAAGCGGTATCCCTAATCGAGTGTTTAGTACGCGCTTCTCCTGTAAGGGTTGAGAAGCCAATTTTGTGCAGATGTTTATAGTGCGCTAAATCACTTGGGGGCTCAGTCAGCTTAGCAACATAAATGACTCCAGTAAGTTGCCGATCATCGCCAAAGTTTTTGGCCAGTTCATCGTCCATCCAGTCGGGATCAGTGATTAATAACTGGTAGCTGTTTTCGTATTTATACTGCGCGGTAGCCAATGAATGTGTGAGCATATTGGACTCTGTACCATTAGAAAATATTAAGCGCAATCTCTCTTGGCTACGGGTATTCTTTCTGGCCTCTGCTTTATAAATATTAGCCACATAGCAAAGCATGCCATTTAAAACAAAGACGCTACCAATGTTGATATCTTTCACTGATGAAAAGTTAGTTTTAGTAAAAGCACCCGTTTGAATGGCTTTAGATATGCGCTCAAAGGTTGCCTCAAACTTATAAAAGTCCTTACACTCAAACCGGCTAGCTATATCTTCATCATTATATTGATCATAGCTGGCACGTGTACTGGCCTGATGATCACTGATTAGGATTTCAGAGTGAATGTTGTCAAAGATTCCTAGGTCGTCACTGTTAAAAATATCATCTAGACTGTTAATAACAGGAGGCTCGCTAATAGCCTCAACTACCGGCTCAGCTTTTTCAGTGCCAGCGCTACTTGCCTTTTCAGACCTATTATTCTTATCACTTATACTTTTGTCTGAGAGGGTCGGTTTGTCGTCAGATAGGGTAGAGGCCGTACTTTGAGCAGTTAATAAACCATGCCTATCTAAAGCCAGCAGTTCTTGCGAGTCTGCGTGGTTAGTTTGTATGGTCGCTAACAGGCGAGCCTGTATCTTTTCATTAATATCGTTGGCACTGCTACTAGGCACGTGTCCCTGCTGATCGATAAAAAGATTGATAGTGTCAAACTGCTGCGCTAAGACACTATTAGTATCTGCGCTTTTGGTAGTAGGCTTAATATCATCAAGTAGACCAGTACTGTCATTGATAAAAATATCGTCTAGCGTTTTGTACTCACGACTTTGATAGATCTCATCGAGTTTAATCATGACTATTGGCTTCTCGCTTGGCTTTTTGGTTTCTGACATAAGTGATCACCTCAGCCATACGTCGCTCGATAGCGTCCTCTGAGTTTTTACTAGGTTGACAATTTTTATCTTTCATAAATGCAACTATTTTTGGCCACATCAGGACCGCTTCTTCCTCAGTGACAGTAGAACGGCTGGCATGGACGACGTCATTGATGGTTTGCAGTACTTCTTTATCGACGGTTCTAGAGAGGACTTCATACGCATCATGAAAGGGGTTGACGGAGCGCACAAGATCGATAGGAAGGTTGTTTACATTGACGAACTTACTGCCGACTTTGACAAAGCCGTTGCTAGGGTTCGAATCGCTATTACTGCTTGATTTGGTGTTAGGGTTATAGATCTTCGCGTCAGGGGGCAGGTGGCGTTCTTTAATAATGTCACTTTCATTGAGCTGGTTTTTGCGCTCTGTACTCAGTGTATTAATGTCTAGATACTCACGACCTTGCTTAACGAAAAATCGTTCATTTTCGATGACCGCATCCTCAGGAATATCCTTACCTTCAACCACGCCGCCTTGGCGCTTGATGGCCATATACTGCATGACGCCTTCTTGTACTTGCCGTACCTCATCAGTGTCTAGCGCTGGATACTTACTACGAATAATACTAGGGATGACGGAGTCTGACACCGCTTCGGTCTCGACGTTATTGGTTTCGGCAGCAATATACTTTTTGACCGTCTCAGTGTTCTGAGTGAGCTGGGCCAATATCTCATCACGGTCTTGGTTTAGTATATCCATGACTCGATCAGACGGAGGGTTGACGCTGTCGTCAATGATAACCGTACCTGTCGGCAAGTCTTGCGTCCCTAATAGGTCTATCTCACTGCGGCGTTTAAAGTTGATGTTAGGTTTGAGCACTTGCTCCATCAGTAGCGATAAAGTAATGGCTTTTAATAAGTCATTGACAGAGCTTGTCACAGTCGACTTATCCGCTTCTGGCTCAGCGATTAGGTTAGTAAATTGAGCATGGTGTTTGCCTGCGCTATCTCGTGTTGAACGGCCAATAATCTGCACCACTTCGGTCAGCGAGCCGCGATAGCCAATCGTTAATACATGCTCACAATACTCCCAGTCGAAGCCTTCTTTTGCCATCCCAAGAGCGACGATGATATCCATCTGATCACGAGAGGTAATATCTGCTAAGTAAGCCTGTGTGTTGACCCGTATGGCGTCATCAGTGACTAGGTCTGCTAGTAATAAGCGTCTGCCGTCATGCGTACGTATGGTGATAACGCCGGTATTCTCATCGCGAGACTCAACCTCACCTATGATATCTATAATGCGGCCAACAGTTTCATACTTGTCTGTCTCAGCAGTGAGACTGTTAACGTTCGGGATATGAATAATGGTCTTTTTACTGGTGTCCAAGCATTCATCTAAGGCATCAAAGAAAGACTTTTTATAAAAGTGATAGCCCAGTCCCAATGACTTTAAGTGCTCATAACCATTTAACTGTTCATAGTAGGTGTAAGTGACTTTATCGAACTTTTCTTCATCGCTATCTGACAAGATAGGTACGGAGTCGCCACGGAAATAGGAGCCGGTCATCGCCACAATGTGTGCGCTAGTCTGCGTCATAATGCCATCGAGTATGGCACCCAAGCGGTTAGAGTCATCCGCTGACACGTGATGGAACTCATCAATACCGATCAGCACGTCATTAAATAGTGAGATGTCGCCGCCATCTTCAATCACTTTGTCAAAACCATATCGAAAGCTATGATGGGTGCAGACTAATACTTGGGGTAGGACGCTGTCATCTACATCTTGGGTAATAAACTCTGAGAATATCGCAGTCTTGCGTGTATCACTTTGAGCAACACTAAAGCATAAGTTATAACGATCGGCCACTTCCCAATCAGCAAAAAAACCATAGTCGCTTAAAGGCGTTGATTTAAAGGATTTACCAATACTCATCTCTGGTACGGCAATAATGACATTTTTGATACCTTGATTGATCAGCTTGTCGAGTGCCAAAAACATCATGGCACGTGACTTACCAGAGGCGGGTGGCGATTTGATGAGCAAATACTGGCTATTACGCTTCTCAAACGCACGCGCCTGCATTTCACGCATGCCAAGCTCGTTGTTCTTTTTGCTTTGACCCGTGCGCGCATAGGTTTGATCTAGTATATTGACCGTTTTGCTCATCAAAAATCCTTAATAATATAAATCTTAGCCTCTAAACTTAATAGCTTAAGAGTTAATCGCCATAGCAAGCAACTGTTTTGTTGTTGGGGTTGTATTTGGCACCTTTGGTATAAACTTGGCCCGGTTTACCCCAATAGGGTTCGTATTGACGAGTACGGAAATTAGAAAATACGGTAGACACGTTTGCACGACTATCAAAGTTTAAAACCTGTTCTGAACCTTCAGTATCAGCATTAAATTGGAAAGAAAAGCTATCTAAAGGTTGACCACGGTATTTGACCATATCTTTGAATATCACGGTATAAGTAATATCGAAGTTATCTGGTGTTGTTACCACGATATCTTTGATTAAGTTATCATAGCCGGAGGGCCACTGGCTTTTTGGTTTAACAATATATTTAACTGGTGACGCTCTAGGATCGGTAGGCTTAACTCGAACAAATGTGATAATACTTTCGCTAAACTGGCTATAGTTATTACTGATTTTTTGATAGACGGCATTACTGTCACCCATGCAGCCATCTTCCATCCAACCAAATAAGTTATACATATCACTATTAGGCATCGTACCTGGTTGCGCTTTTGGTCTCTGGTTCATAGCTTCATTCATACCTTCTTGAATGCCATTTACCGTACCAGTGACAACAGCGTTTACTGTTTGATTCACTGCACTGCCCAGCGCTGATGTTTCAGCGCAGCCACTTAAGACTAAGGTGACACCGATCACAGCAGTTAGAGGTGGTTTTATATTCATGTTTCAAATCCTTTTGAAGGGTTTTAGGTTGGTTTCGTTATTAGTAAACACAAGTTATCGTATTATCATTAGGATTAAACCTAGCTTTTGAATCATACAAACCATCACTCATATAGTCTGATGTTTGACGTGTTTTGAAGTGCTTCCACACGCTTTGCATGTCTGCATTCTTAGCAAACTTCAGGACGTGTGCACCACCTTCTGACTCAGGTCTGAACTTATAATGATATTCTGTTATAGGCTGCTCGCGGTATTTGACGCCATTTGCAAATTTAATATGGTATTCAGTATATTCAAGATTGACATGGATGCTCACATCCTTCATCAGTGGACTATAACCAGGGCTCCATTGAGAGCGCGGAGTTATAGAAAACTCATATATCTCATCATTTTCATTCGGTTCTGCAAGCGTCTTCATCCTCATTGATCTACTAATAAATTTATTATGATTTTCGTTGATAGAACTATAAACGGGCCCGTCTCCAATACAGCCATCCTCCATCCAAGCAAACAATATAAACATATCGCCTTCAGGAAGGTCTTGACCATTTTTACCTTTTAGCGATATGAGATCGCTTTGTGATGCAGCTGCTGCTTGACCCGCAGAAAATACAAGTAGGGCAGCAATTGCTGCGCTTGATAGGATTTTGGAAATCATGATAGAACTCTCTGTGTAAGGAAATTAATGTTATGTTGAACAATGACTAAATAACGCTACTTACTTTTCTTTTGGGTTTTCTTTTGGGTTTTCTTTTTGAGATTGCTCTGCTTTTCAGCTTCGATTAGCTGCTCATAACGTGCCAGCAAATGCGCTAAGCGCTCTTCGGTATTAGCAAAGCCTTGCGGACGATACAGCTTGTCCACCGCGTCGTCTAACGTGCTATGCGCTTGCTTTAAATCATCAGGCATCTTATCGGGATCGTATAACTCTGCTAAAGTCATGCCAGCATTGTTGGCTCGGGCGAGGAGGATTTCTTCCGCGAGATTTTCAATATTCTTTTTCTGCTCGTCAGTGGCATCAGGGAAAGGGAAAGTGTTGTATACGATAGTTCCAGAGTATCTATAGTCGCTTTTTAGGCGACCAGCAACTAGGCGCATCCAGTCGTTATGAATAATTGAAGTTAATATCCCAAATTCAAATAATGTACCATTTGGTATGATTTGATTGGCATCAGAAGATATAACGTCATGATTAAAAAATCCCATTGGTACATATTGACGACGTTCTGAAGAAACCCTAGGTACAAGAATATAGTTACCTGACTTGGGTTGTGCTATTTGTCTGAATAAATGTGGGTACTTGGCATAGTCTCTAGTAGATTGCGCATCACTTTCGGCTCTTTTTTGCTTCACACCTTCAAGTCTTTCTTTTATCAAAGGATATTTGTATAGCTCATCTAAATCAGCTGCTTCGAACCATAAACACCATCGTTGTTCACCATGAAGAAATTCTTTAGCACCTAATACAGGTTTTATGAATTGTGTAGAGTAAGGTTCATTACTCTCAAGATATTCTTTTTCTTCTTGAGTTAAAAATAAACAACCACCATCAGTAGGCTTATTTCCAAATATCATTTTAGATCTTGGTTGAATCGGCTTCTTTGAAGCTTCTACTGTTACGTTGTTTCCTGATACAAGATATGGACTGATATTTTTAACTTGTTCACTATGCCAACCCTTATCAACAAGTTTATAGATTTTTTTATTTGCACTTTCTTGAACAGAAAGACCAATAATAATCACATGCACACCTGCATTGTGTTTAGCATTGTTAGTCCAAGGGAACGTTTGATAAGCAAAGCGAATATGGATACCTAATTTGAAAATATCAGGGAATAGCATAGCTACTTGCTCGCCTTGCGCAATCGAGTTGGTTGATACCAAGGCAAGCTCAGCATTAGAGTTAGCAATATACTGTGAACCTTTCCAAAACCAAGAAGATACATAATCCAGATACTTTAGTGTTTTTTTGCCAAAAACGATTTTCATATCTACAGATTGTTCATCAGTTCTGTTTGTTGTTCCCCCAAACGGTGGATTACCAATAATATAAATCTCATCGCTGCCATTATTTGGACAGACCTCATTCCAGTCGATACGTAAGCTATTGCCATAAACAATGTGACCACTATCTTTGAGTGGCAGCATTGGCTGAGATGCACCGAATTCTTGCTCGAATAGCACATTCATTTGATGTTCAGCGAGCCAAAGGGACAAGCGTGCAATCTGACTGGCAAAGTCGTCATACTCGATACCGTATAAATTATCTAAGCTGATTGCGCTTTGAAAGCCTAAACCTAACAGATTGTCCTTAGAGCCTTTGAGTAGCTCGCGCTGTGCTTTTAATACCTCAATCTCAAGCTTACGCAGCTCTTTATAAGCAATAATCAAAAAGTTCCCCGAACCGCAAGCTGGATCAAATACTTTGATTTGGCTAATGCGCTCAAGTAGAGCATCTAAGCGCTCGGCTTTATTATTCTTATGGCGATTGTCATAGCTTAACGCTCTCACCGCGTCTAGCTCTTCATGTAGCTCATCTAAAAATAATGGCTGAATCACCTTCATAATATTGCTAACGCTGGTGTAATGCTGACCTAAGCTGCCACGCTGCTCAGGGTCAATCACCGCTTGAAACATCGAGCCGAAAATATCGGGGTTAATCTCGGCCCAGCTCAAACGTGCACACTCTAGCAAGATACGGCGGGTACGTGCATCAAACTCCGGAATGGCAAAGGGATATTCAAATAAGCTACCGTTGACGTACGGGAAGGCGCTTAGATGGGTGGGCTTGGTATCGCGCTCGGAGCTGGACTCAGGGAGGTTGAGAATGTCAAACAGCTCATATAAGACGCTATCGACGTCACTGCCATCTATATTGGTAGTGCCATCGATCACATCATGGAACTGATCTGGCTTNAAAATACCCGTGTCTTCGGCATAAAAGCAAAACAGCAACCGTGTCAAAAATATATTAAGCGCATGTAAGTCGTCATGCAGTATTAAACTCGTTGAGCTTGCGAATATGATCAAACAAGCGCCCCATCTTCTCTGACGCCTGCACATCAGCTGGGTGCTCTGAGTACTCACGGGCACGCTCTAGGCCAGCAAGTGGTAATAAGAAATGGTAGTTCTTATATAGATCGGCAAAGTCGCAATCAAGCGTCTCATCATATTTAGTATCGTTAATCAGTACGGTCTCAAAATCCGTCACCATCACCATGCGGATTTTATGCTGGTTGATGATTGGGCTGTGCATCACCTCACTTAGTGCTTTAGCAAGGTCTTGACCGGCAACTACAGGCTTAAAATAGATTCGATGCTTATTGGCAACCTCGCCAGCATCAGGGTTAGCGGCAACGTTAAAACGGCTATCGTTCTTTTTAAGCGCCGTTATCGTGGTTTTTGAGACATCGAGCAGCTTTAGAAAATCAAAGATAAAGTCGTCTTTTTTATTCTTATCAATGACTTTGGACGTTAATTTTTCTAAATCTTCAAAAAACTGAGTTTGGTTAAATGCCATGGTTGTCTCTATAGATGATTTACTAATGTAAAAAAGTAGGCTAATGTGCAATTATAGCGCTATCTTATCGTATTTGAAGGCTTAAGTGTTCTGAAAAATAGGGTGGATATAGTGTTTTATTGCTCAGGTAATCAATACGCTACAAGTTTATCAACAGGGATTAACGATGATAGTGGGTACTGAGTTTCAAGGAGATTCTATTCGTATAGGAATGATCCAGCATGATTGCTATAGGGAAGCATTACGAATCATCATTGACTTTGCTAGTACTAAGCATCGTGAAGCTGAAGCCGTGGTTAATATTCGTACAGAGCTGAGTGGTTTACGTGATGAGCTGAATAGTTTTGATCATAGAACTTTGCAGTGGCTGCATGACTGTATGGCAGCAGCGTTTCGTATGGAATATTGTCTTAATGCAGATTTATTTACTTACAAGATACCAGACCCTCATACACCCGAAGAGACTGTAGCACTTTGGCTTGAATTTCTTAGAAAAGAGCTTGAAAGAGTATTTGCTGGGTATTTGCAGCTTCCTCGATTAATTCTTACTGCTGCTCTTTATCCAAATCCTGATAAAAAAGGTATAGCGGCAGAAGATGAGATTTATGATTTGACTAGGCAGTTATATCCTGACTTGAAACGCTTTCAGTCTAGATAATCCAAAAGGCTTTTGGGTAGTTTGCGAGCTGTAAAAATTTATCACTATATTCCTGTCCACCGCGAGTACGAGGATGAATCGATTTAGTATCAGTCTTAAAAGAAGCAGGTTTAGGATTACCTGCCAAAAAGATATGTCATAAATACAGTAGCATGGAAGTGAACGTTGCGAATTTATCAAACAACATGTAAGGATAAGTCATGGTGCTAAAGCCAATGCAAAAGACTCTGGCTAGTTTGACAGAGAAAGAGTGGATCACATCTCTACAGCACCACTATTTAAGTACAGAAGGGCCATATGGCGACTCAGAGATAATTAATTTGGATGTAACTCCAGCGGGCTTAGCAGATGCAATAGGTATGGATGGATACTCCGATGAAGAAATTCAAAATGCATTCATGTCAATCTTTACTAGAAAATCAGTAAGGAGCTTTCTAGGAGAAAAAGTAAACAAGATTCAAGGAGCAAGAGCATATCATTATTTTCATTTTTTAATATTATCTTGTTTAATCGCTGCTACGACGACCAATGCAGGAGATAGCAATCAATATCGAGAAAGATTAGGCGCTTTACTTGCTGACAATCAAGGTGCTGAGCAAGGTGTAAGCGGCATTAATAGTTTATGGCTGGCTTTAACAAAATGGATAGATAGTCAAATCCAGCAAGGTAAGAGTTATAGAAGAATTATTTTACCTAAAGATATAGGAAATATGACCGTTATCGGCTATGCCGTGAAGTTGGCATACCCTTCTCGTGATGATCGAAAACGACTCAAAGATGTATTAAAAAAACTAAGTTATAGGGCATTTGAAAGCCCGGTATCTTTGTTAATTGAGCTAAATGAAGATTATTATTGGGAGCTACCAGCATTAATACAAAACGACTTATCTGCGCTAATAATACTTTATGAAAGCGATCAAACTATAGAAAGTCACTACTTCTGGCAATTAATACTAAGTATTTTGTCTGAAATCAGTCGAGAAGATTCAAAAAGCCATACTTTACTATGGTCGGTATCGGTCAGGTTTGGTGGGTGGGATGGTGATGAGTTAGAAGAGGTGGTTTTAGCAAAAGGAAATCGCCGTCAAGATTTAGAAGAGACTTTTTGGCAAGGGAGTTTTTTAGAGTTTTTAGAACTGTATCGGATACCAAAGCAAGTTAAGACGCTACTAGATAATGGGTGTATTGTCCTATTAGAACGTCATGGTGGATTATGGACACAGGATGACAGACACTCTCACCCAGAAGATACAGCTATTATTCTAACCAATCGCACAGAAATCATTGAGCAGTTCCAACATCCTGGTCATATTGCTAGAGGGTGGTGTTTTTCTGAAAGCATGCCGTTACAAGCTGCATTAAAGATGACCTATAATCAAGGTGTAGCGGGAAAAAACACATCAAAGAAGGAATTGAGTTTTGAAGGAGGAATCCCACTAGGACGTGGTAAATGGCTGGCACGTTTAGGATACTTACCACTTATCAAAATTGAACCCAATAGTAGATTTAGCACAAATCCAACATTAAAAGTTCAAATTGAGGATAACATCGTTACGATTATCGATGATGACTTAATAAACAAAGAATGGCACTTAACACAAACAAGTGGCTATGACGAAGTCACATCAAAAAGAATTCAGTTTTTTGATAGTGCCCCACTCAATGATTTATGGTCGCAAAGAAAAGATGGATTTGAAGCGTCGATAGAATTTGATTATCAATCAGGCACACCAATAATTGAAACTCAACATATAGTTTCGACGGGCGTATTTCCGAATCGGTTGTGCAACGCATTGGAGGCTTTATACGCTCGTGCACAAGCTCCTCGGTCAGAGTCAGAGGTTATTGCCATCTTGCAGACAGCCCTACCTAAAAGACCTGAGCTTAAATATATGGTCTGGGATGTGCTACGCTCTTTAGAGGAAGCGGGTTGGCTTGAGCAAGATCTGAATCGCCGATGGCGGGGACGTGTTTGGCGTGTACAAGCGCCAAAAGTTGTATTAACAGGCGGTTTGACCGCAATCGTTGAAGGTGCTATTGCCAGTAGAGAGCTAGAAATACTTAAAGTTGAAGCTATAAGACAGAATGTTGAGATACATATTAATGCTCAGTTAGAGTGGGCAGCTCCTATCATAATTTTGTATGGTGATAATATTGAGAAACTAGCAAAAGAGCTTAATTGGAGCATTGAAATTGGTAGAAGTGTTGTCGCAAAACCAGCTCCAAAGTGTTGGCCAGTAGAAAACAGATCTGTTATGGGACGTCAGTTGTCTAGCATTTGGAAAGCTGAGCCAGGACTGTTCATTCCGTCAAAACAAAGTACCTCTACTGCTAAAAGGTTGGAGAGGTTTGTACGTGATGATGATAGGGATGTGTATGCGATTGATGAGGGGCGGAGTTTTATTACAACACAACGCAATAATGCGATTTTGGAGTACGCACGACGAATAAAAAAGTCAGTGTTTATTTACGACAATGGGTTGTTAAAACGGCAAAGTTTGAATGGCCACTTACCGTTGCCTATCGCTAAGTGGTTACGGCGATTAACTGGTCTACAGTCTGGACCTGCCATTATATCTAAATATTCACAGTATCAATATGCCGTGAGTGAGGAACAGTTGAGTCAATTACGAATAATATTTGGTGCGGCTATTCAAAGTAATCATAAAGTTGAGCCGAAAAACCTTATTCTCACAATTGCTAAGCAGCGCCATCGCGGTAGCCGCATAAGCTACACTTAAAAATAGGAAAAAATATGTCAGAACAATGGTACCTTGGTCAAATTGACTATACTCCTCGACCTCACACACGAATCATAGGTATTGCAAAGGCAGTAGATGGTAAGTGGGAAAAACAGACCTTAACCAGTGATTTAGCGCCCGTAGGTAAGGTATTTGTTCCTGCGTTGCATGATGTGGCTGTAACTAAAGGTCAACTCATTACTTTTACGGCTAAATTGAATCCAAAAATCAGTGAAAACAACAGCTATCCCTCTGATAAAGAGCATGATCATTATATTAGTGAGAAATGGGGGAGGCCTGTAGTCGTTATTGACTGCAGGCATATGGATGCAGAAGAAATACGCTATAAGTTAGTAGAGTTTGGTTTAGGAAGTATTGATGCCATTGAAGCAGCGCCAAGTGAAGTTATTGTTGCACTATCTGACATAGAATGTGCTTTTGTTGAAGTAATGCCTCATCCGCGTAACGGTCGTTATGTAGCTAAGACAAAAAACGTGGAAGTTTATTCTTTTAACAGTGCAGTCTTTGAAGGAGATACTTTTGAAGGACAGTTTATAGAAATCCCAGGTGTAACGGTTGGTAGTTTTATAGAAGAGATAACTTGGGAATTAGATGTCGATATATTAAACGATCTATTGGATAAGCTAAAAAACTATGATGACTACCTAAAAAGCACTACTAAACAGCAGAGAGCCGATTTAGTTAGCTTATTAGATCGGGCGCTAAATATTGTAGAACAAGAAGACTGGGCTGACACACGTCAATGGTTGGAAGGGTATAAGCGAAGGGTTACAAGGTCGTTAATAGAGCCAGAACAAGTAGTTGATACTTTATCAAATATGCAACCTTTTCAGGAGAAGTTGGAGATAGCTCAACAAGCGGCAAGTAATGCCTACCGTCAAAAGATACAACCTATTATTGAACAAGAGGTTAGAGCTGATTTAGCAGACTTGGTATCACAACAAGAGGCTTTAGAAAAGAGCATCCAAGAAAACTATGACGTATTAGAACATCAGAAAATAGCTAAAGATGAGCTACAGAAGAAGATTTCAGATCTGAGCCAACAGTTACTGACAGAAATTAATAATCTGAATCAAACACTTGGTGACATTAAAGAGTTAGATAACCAAGAAAATACATCTCTCGTAGAGCGTTTCAAAAAAGCTTTAGATCGTCAAGGAAAGTTGGTTAAACCTATAGATTCTATGTCACCACCATGGTCGAGAGGGTTAGTAAGAGATGATGTGCCATATGTGGATGATTCGGAGTTCTATATTAAACTACAAGAAGTTGAAAAGAAAACAGCCATATCATTATTAGAGCTCATTACATTTGATAGCGTTTTACGCTCAGGTGATCTGGTTCTTTTACCTCCCACATCTGCAGAAGTTCTTATGCCTAAATACGCAGAAATTGTGACAGGTAGTGAGGTTTTTCGGCTTCCCTTAGGTCCAAATATTTTAAACTTAGATGATTTATGGGTGCAACCAAATCGAGGAGCCAAAACCAGTTNTGCAAGAGCGTGGTCAATGGCAGCAGCAAACTTAAATCAATATTATTTAGTTTGGCTTGATGGCTTACAACGAACCGCTATAAATTTATGGTTACCAAGCCTAATAAGCGTTTTATATAGCTCTGAAAGACCAAGCAATCTACTCGTTGTAGCTACTATCGATGACAGTTTTATCGATCATGAGCGGACGTGGCTAGAATTATCAAGGTTTAGTACCCCTATTAAATTTAATAGTCAGATTGAATATAACAAAGAGCTATCACGACAGCTTTCAATTGTTCCTGAAAGCTATACCCAGCTTGCTTATCAAAAGGTAGCGGTAGTTGGCGAGGACTGCTCCGAAGTGCTTGAAAAAGGTCAAGAGTGGCTAAAAGATTTATTAAATACATAAGAGAGTAATATGCTAGATCCAATAGGGGCTTACCATAACATTTTAGAACTTTATCTTTCTTACTTAGATACGGTTTATCGATTGCGTCGTGAAGATTTAAGTCAAGAAAGACAGCGTTTATTGCGGCAGCCAGGCAATTTAATGCCAGAGCCTTTTATCGAACCTATTCTGCGCTACCAAACAGCCGGTATTGCATTAGAAAATTGTTTAGACGACCAGGAACAGAATAACCCGTTAAAGAAATTTAATCGTGAGCAGCGCCGAGCTATCATTGAAATGGTATTTTCTGGACTTTTTCCTGGCAAGCCAGCTGCAGGCGGATTGTTACGACAAAGTGTGTTTTCACCCTATTCTCACCAAATGCAAATGCTGCAACGTGGATTAAAGAATGGTCACCCTGGTATCGTTACATCTGGTACGGGTTCTGGCAAGACAGAGTCATTTTTATTACCTATTTTAGCTGAGTTGACTGCAGAAGCAACGCAGTGGGCACCCCCAGCAGCAGATTACTTACAATACCAATGGTGGCGTGAGAGCAATAGGTTTGAGTACCACCGCAAAGGTGAGGCCAGTAATCGACCACAAGCAGTGCGCGCATTAATTTTGTATCCAATGAATGCGTTAGTAGAAGACCAGATGGTACGCTTACGCACAATGTTAGACTCGCCAGAGGCTATAGAGATATTAGATAAAAGAGCAAATGGTAATCGAATATTTTTTGGACGTTATACCAGTGCTAGCCCTGTTCCTGGTTATTTGAACCACCCAAGAAAACAAGGAGATGTAAAAGAGACAAATGCTGCTAAACGCCGTCTGAAACGTACTAAGACCATGCTAACGACATTGGCTAATGATCAAGGAAAAGCATTGGAGTACGACAGAAATAACCCTGAGACTGATGCAACACGTTATTTATTTCCATCTCCTATAGGGTCAGAACTCATTACGCGATGGGATATGCAAGAAACGCCACCAGACTTGCTAATTACTAATGTCTCAATGCTGAATGCTATGCTATCGCGAGAGGTTGATGCTCAAATTTTCGATAAAACCAGACAGTGGCTTGAAACAGATCCTGAAGCTTATTTCTTCTTAGTTTTAGATGAGTTACATTTGATACGCGGCTCAACAGGAACTGAAATGGCGGCTCTCATTCGTGTTTTGATCAATCGATTAGGATTAGATCGTACAGAATATCGCCATAAGCTGCGCATACTAGCGTCTAGTGCTTCATTGCCCTTAGATGGTACTGAAAGCGATCAAAGCTTGAGCTATCTTTATGATTTCTTTGGGCCGTTTGGAACTTATGTAGATAGTCACAGCGAAGGAGCCAAAAGACCTGAGGATTGGGTAGAGGCAGTTATTTCAGGCATCACTGATATACCTAAACCAATTACTCAACAGCATATAGATGCTAGACCATTTACGGCAGTGGTAGATTATCTAGCGCCAGATGGTCGTTATCTAGGTCAGCTAAAAAATAAGTTAGATGAAGATGAACGTTTAGAGGAACTACTAAGTGCTTGCAAAATAGCCTTAGGTCTACCTCAATCTTGCACAACTAGTGGCATGGTGAATGAGGTTGCGGAAAGACTAGCAATTAGTTGTACAGATGAAGAGGGAAAAACTAAAGCTCGATCAATATCAACTTTGGCAGAAAAGATTTTTGGGGACCGTCAAAATCATAAAGCATTGCGTGGTTTAATGATCCTCAGGGGGTTAGGGGATATAGACGGTTCAGAGGCTATTTCTTTTAGGGAGCACTTATTTCTAAGAAGCTTAGAAGGTTTATTTGCCACTCCCGTAATTCAACAAGATCAGCTTGTCTATAAAGGTGTTTCGGTTGAAAGCGGTACTAGTCATATCAATACTTTTCAAGGTTCTCAGCGGCTATTTGAATTATTTTTATGCGAGGGGTGTAATACAGAGTTTATTGGCGGATTACGGGGAAAGGCTTCTCGTAATACATCAAACTCACCAATCGAAATTCTCCCCCAAACCCAAGATCTCGAAAAGCTTCCAGAGTTTGGCGTTGATGCTGGGATTGAAGATCTTAGTCACGAAGAATTCGTTCTATTTTGGCCCTCCAGAGCACCTGTAAAGCAAGGCGATAATAACAAAGAGTCATGGATTCCTATGTCGCTAGACCCATACAATGGTCAGTTACGCTCAGTCAACGCTACCCCTGAAGGTTTTATTCCAGGACAAGTTTTTACTTTGATTAATTTATCTGTTAAAGACAAGCAACGGAAAAAGACTGCAGCGCCCAATTGCTGCCCTGCGTGTGGAGCGGATTACTCACGTCGCAGTGAGCAATATCGTCAGTCACCTATTCGTAGTTTTCGTACAGGTTTTGCTAAGACATCGCAATTATTAGCTACTGAAGTTCTTGAACTGCTTAAACAAGCTGGTAATAGCCCTAAGGCAGTTGCATTTTCTGATAGTCGACAAGATGCAGCTAAGGCAGCCGTTGATATTGAGCGCCATCACCATAATGATACTCGACGCAGAATTTTAGTCAATGCCTTAATCAATAGTACAACAGTTGAAGATATTGAAGCTCTGAGAATTCAGCGAGACACTGCAGAAAAAATAGGAGACTATGATTCTGCAGATGAAATTGATAACAGAATTAAGAGTATACGACGGAATCAGTTGAGTTCTGATCGTATAGCTCTAGCAACAATTTTAGAAACGAACAAAAAAGGGATTATTGAGTCGGACTTTAAAGCTCAGCCCCTATTAGCAGGAATGGCGACGATCGGCGTACATCCTACAGATGATACAGGCGTCGAAAAAATTAATTATAACGAATGGTATAATTATTTTGAAGAGAGGCAAGACGGAACAATTTATTGGAATAATAAGATTGAAGGTACAAAAATTACTGATACAAAAAATGCTGTGGCAAAAGCACAGCAAACTTTGATTGAAGATGTTATTTTTGCCCGTAACTATTTTGCTTTGGAAGAAACGGGGATTGGTTATCCTTGTTTTGAAGCTCAACATACGCAAAACTCAGATGAACTTAATGCGATCTTAAGAGTTTTTGCCGATAACTATCGTGTATTAGCTAATAAATGGGTTAAACCGGACTCAATTAAAGAGTGGGTAAGCGGTGACTCTATAAGTAGTAAAAGAGTAAAGGGCTTTATAAAAGCCTCTAATATCAGTGAAGAGAAAATGACTGATGTTTTAAGAAAAATGAAAAAGCTTGAACATTCAGGTGGTGTTATACGAATTGAGCGTTTATATATTCAACTTACTAAACCTGACGACCCAGTTTATGAATGTATCACATGTAGTAGAGCTCATTTACACCGTGGTACGGGAGTATGCACGCGCTGTCATCAATCCTTGCCTACCCAGCCGAATCTCAGTGCAAAACAGCTTAGAGAACGTAANTATATATCTAAACGATTAGATAAAATATTTTCAGATGATCACTCTGTGTTTAGATTGCATTGTGAAGAGTTAACGGGTCAAACAAAATCATCTGCAGAGCGATTAAGGCGTTTTCGAGGTATTTTAATTGATGATAATAGCAATCCTATCAAAGAAAAAGCTCAAGAAATCGATTTGCTGTCCGTTACCACAACAATGGAAGTTGGTATTGATATTGGTGCCTTACAAGCTGTGTATCAAGCTAATATGCCGCCGCAACGTTTTAACTATCAACAGCGTGTAGGGCGTGCCGGACGGCGTAAACAAGCATTCTCTCTAGCAATGACACTATGCCGTGGTCGTAGTCATGATCTTCACTATTTTCGACATCCTGACGCAATCACAGGAGATGCGCCACCACCACCTTTTTTAACAGTAGAACACATTGATATTAGCTTGCGCTTATTGAGAAAGGCTTGGTTGACAGAAGCCTTTAAACAACTAAGAGAAGAGGATAATAGTAGTTATCCAGGTGACAGTATGCCATCTGATATACATGGAGAGTTTATCTTAACGACTGACTATTATGACAAAGGCAAAGATTGGAAACAACGTTTAATGGTTGCACTTAGACAGACGCAGTCAATCGCTAAGAAATTAGCCCATACTTTAGGTCAAGGAGTGGTAAGTCGCGAGCAGGATCTTCTAACTTATTTAACAACTGATAAACTGATTGATGAAATCGATGATTTGGCGAAAGAGGGTAGAACCCGTGAAATGGGTTTAGCACAGTTCTTAGCTGAGAATGGTTTGTTACCAATGTTTGGTATGCCTACCAGAGTCAGAAACTTATATCTAAATTTAGAGTCAGTTAGTGATAATCAGTGTGAGTGGGATTCTGTTGATCGCGAAATTGATATGGCTATTTATGAGTTCTCCCCAGGACAAACAGTAATCCGAGATAAAAAAGTTCATGAGAGCATTGGTTTTACTGATCAATTAGGTTTTGTTCAACCAGGGCGCGGCGGAGCCAAACTCATTCCTGAGCCTCAAAAAGAGTGGTGGAATGATAAAGTTAGCATTGCCGACTGTCCCGCTTGTGGGACGCTAAAACTGCTTAAGCAAGATGATAATAAAATTGAATGTGACGATTGCAAACAAATAATTCCACCAGAAGCTTTTAGCGTCTACTATTCACCGAGAGCTTTTAGAACAGATTTTCAACCGAAGGTATCTGACGGCACCGAGCCACCTCGACCTATGATACGTCGGGAAACAGGAGCAATCATTGCACCTATGCAAATGCACAAGGTTGCAGGAACAAACCTGTCGCTTGCCAGTGGTAAGGAAGCTTATATTATCAGAAGAAATAGAGGTGTTTTAGATGTAGATGGAAGGCCCAAAAGCTATGAGGTTGTCCAAAGAGTTCAAAATAAGGTGTATTGTCAAGGAGCCTCTAAACTAACTATTAATGGGATTCCTAATCAAGCAATATTATTGGATAAAGCTCAAAAACATCCTACATATTGGCAGATACAACCNGAATTACCTGAAGTACAAGAAGTAANGTTGTTTTCAAGAAAGCGCACAGATGCTCTAAATCTCAGCATGTTGTCTATTTCAAATGGTTTATCTATGGATAGACTTGGATCTCAATCAGAACGCTCAGGGACAAGCTTGAGAGCTGCAGCCATTAGCGCAACACAGCTTATAGTTCAGAGAGCTTCTCTAGCTTTAGATATATCACCAGATGAGTTCGAACCTCTTGAGCCTAGACTTCGTGAAGAGAAGCCCATGTTGCAGATAGCTGATATGTTGGTAAATGGTGCGGGCTTCTGTCAAAGATTAACAAAAAATATAGAGGGAAGATCTCCGCTAATTGTAGAGCTTATAGACTCGATGCTAAGCAATCTATCCGACCCGATGGTTGGTGGTTTTTTTGAAAGTACACATCGTGAAGAATGTCATCGCTCCTGCTATCGTTGTATTCAACGCTATGGTAATAGGGGATATCATGGCCTACTAGATTGGCGGTTAGGGCTTAGTTTCCTAAGATGCTTATTTGATCGTACACATCGAGTAGGCTTGGATGGGGATTTTACTAATTATCCTGAGCTTGAAGACTGGCCTGAACTTGCAAAAAATGCTGCACAGGATATTCAACGATTAGATCCATATAAAAGAGAAATTGTCAGCATAGGCCCATTAAACCTTCCGGTTGTATTACATAACTCTAGCACGGCTAGCTCTGAAGCATTTGTTATTATCCATCCCTTTTGGGATGTAATAAATATGAGTACAGAGCTAAAGCAAACTATCGATTCTTTAGATTCTAGCTATTCTATAATGTTCATTGATACCTTTGAAACGAATCGCAGATTAATGAGTGCTATTGAAAATGTTAGGTCTCAATGAGAAAGATCGATTTAATATATAGTCAGTTCAAAATAAAATTGTTATGGTTAGGACAAACATCATAAAACAACTTGGATAAGTCATTTTCCAACCAGCCTTGGCGTAGAAACTTCACCTGAGCCCATTTTTTCTCGATAGGGTTCAAATCAGGGCTATAAGGTGGCAGCCATAGTATACGATGACCATGCCTGTTGAGTAGCTTTTGAACGCGTTTGTTTTTGTGAAATCGAGCATTATCCATCACAATCACGCATTTGGTTTTAAGACTTGGGATTAGCGTGTGTTTGCACCAGTTGTAGAATATGCTGCTGTTAATGTTGAGATTAAAGTAATCCAGTGCAAACAGCATTTTGTTATACAAAGCGCCGATAACGTTGGTTCGCTTTTTACCTTGCCAGTTGTAGCTATCGATACATGGCTTACCAATAGGCGCGTAACCATGAGAGCGGATGGTCTCGTGCTCAAAGCCGCGCGCGTATATATATACGATGGAATAGCCTTGCTGCTTAAAGCTATTAAGCTTACTGTGGTATATCGCTCTTTTGATCGGACGAGCTTTTGGATGTTCTAAAGTCTTTTTTTTGACTGATGCCAAGACGCTTTAGAGCATGATAAATGCCTGTTTTGCTACAGTTCAGACGACGCGCTCGCTCATACTGGTAATCATCGGGATGTTCTTTGACATCATTAAGTAGCACGTCATCTGGTATTTTAGTGGGTTTGGTTTGTCTGGTTGTTTTGCTATGAACACGCCGCTTCCAGTTTTGTATGGTGGTTGGGCTGAGATTATAGAACTCAGCCGCCTCGGCAAAGGTCATACCCTCGTCTAAGCTTTTAAGAACTTGCATACGGAAATCTAGTGAGTAAGTCATGGTCTTTATAATAACAATTGAGTTTGATAATTAGTTTATAACACTTTTATATGGTCTTGACTATAGTTAGATAGTTATGACAAACTCATCTCTTAAATAAAGTAAGCATGTTACACGACACCCGTTGTCGCATTACATAGCTGAATATCTAGACAAAAGTTTTTACACTTGCTAGTATGCAAATACATCGTGGGTTTACCGCTACTTCCAGCGCGATGAAAAATAACCACTGGTAAAACGCACAACTCCTTTTTGCTCTGTAAGGTACCTGTGCTGACACATCTTGGCACAGACAGAGTAATAGGAGATCCTCACATGACTATTTCCAGTCAATCGACAATGACACTTCAGTCAATAATACTAAAACGGATAGACGACAAAAAAATATCCCATCAAGAAATACTGAAACTAATGGGGTATCGTCATCATCCTAAAACTCATGATAAAGCTCTCAAGCGTCTTCAAAGAGTCTTATCAGCTCCTAAGTTAGGACTGGTTAATACAACTTATGATTTTAAGTATTCTTCCTCTAAGTTTGTTCAAAAACTCTGTATCGTTCTAGAGATAGATAAAAAAATTTATCAACCACTGCTAAGTGACATAGAGCAGCATGCTAGTCAGGTTTTAAATGCCATCACACCTATCGTTTATGCTGATGTGGCATTCAATGAAAATTTTACACCCTCGTTTATGTCGTTTATGGCAGTTGATAGATTTAAACGAATTGCATTAGCCAATGAAGTAAAGCTTTTGAGTCGTCAAAAACAGTTAGACATCATTCATAAGAAAATCATTGAGCATTACAGCTATATGCAGGGAAATATTCCATACGATGGACGTATTAGAGGCTATAGAGTCATTTTTAATAGAGGCACTGACATGTCTGAAGTGCTATATGTTGATACGGACAATTTGGCTGGAAACTAAGTATGCAGCTATTTTGATATGAGAGAAACGATAAGTATTAAGATAAAAAGTTAAATTATTTACAAGTGATAATAACAAGGTGTGTTTTTATGAATAGATTTAGAAAAAAACTCTATATTCCGATGGAAGCCTTCGTAGAGGCATCGAATTTCAAACCATATGCCAACGCTAAGAAAATATTTGATTGTAAGATTGATGAAGAAATTTTATATCAAATTAATATTTTTCGAAGCCATATAGATGTCGTTATATTATATGGGGATTTCGATGATACTGTACAAAGAAAATGGGTAAATCAGATTTTTAATAAGAACAATATATGCCCTTTCTACCTCAAAAATGTTGATTCTCATACATGCATTATTGATGAAAGTGATTACGGTGGTTACCTAATAGACTTTGATGAAAGCAGAGCGACTGATAGAGATAATATAACGCTTTTTGAGATAACAAAGAGAGAAGATCTAAGCTCAGCATTGAGACATGCAGCAAGTGCCATGTTCAGAGATGTTGTCAGCAATGGTCATACCTATATACCTTATCTTTATAGTTCTATAAGGGGTACTTTAGAAGCATATGATCATGGGTCTTATGCCACCGATGAAAGCCTTATAGCTGCTACGCTGCAACGTTACACTTCTAATTGGGACACTGCTCTTAAGCTTATAAGAGTAAATACTGAGGAAGGCACCATATCAGAAAACTCAATCGAAGAGATTCGTGAAATTTTTGAAGAGAAATATAAATTAGCCGCTGAAACAGAAGATAAAGCAAAACCCCTTGAAAAACCCCAAAAACGTTTAGAAGGTTTGATATGGGAAGGTAAGTCAAGATTGCCTGGCATTACATCACCGAAGGCCGCACAGTATTATCTGACAGCGATAGCGACAGATGATGCATATGAGCAAGATGTATATTTTGTCAATAACACTGCTAATGTACTACCTTGTATAGTAAGTGAGTGGTTAGAACAAGAGGACTATCAATCTATTAAAGATGGTGCTATCCCATCCAATGTTGGTCCAAGCTGGATATATGACAGTATTGAACCTTATCAGGCAGTCAAAATCGCCTCGCAAGATATAATATATGACAGCGATGGTTTGCGACAGTTTCGAGTAAGTGTTTTTATCAAAGCTAGTAGTGTTTGGAAAACAGCTGAAACAGTAAACGGAACGATTGGCAGAGATTGTGTTCTACTGTGGGAAGGGGATTTAATTCCTGAGGATAATATTATCAGTTTAGATTAATGGCCTGTTGGCGCATACACTCATTATATTGGCTCTATAAACCTTATTGTGAAAAAAAACTGCTCTAAGAGCAGTTTTTTTGTACTAAGAGATTGGGCTTATTATTCATTAGCTTCCCAGATGAATTCAGAGCTGACAGTATCTGTGACGCTATCTTCATTCTCAATCTCATCGCCAGCATATTCTATAGTAGTAATGATCCAGCCACTTTCGTCCTCAAAATAATATATCGTCAAATCTGAAGGATCAAAATCATCTACATTGTTCAAACGAGTGTCAAAAACAGTCCCTTTGTTAAAGAGCCTGCCGATCATCATTGCTGTATTAGGCTCTAATTCACTCACAATGTCATCATAATTTGAGGTGGCAATTAAAGTGACATCTTCTCCCTGAAGATCTTCGGGATCACAGCTACATGACCAAATGACCTCATCGGAATCATTAAGAACCTCAATTTGATTATCTTCAATCAAATAAGCACCATTGACATGCCAGATATCATCGACTTCGGTTAAACCATTAGCCCCGAAATTATGTTCATCAGGTATTTCTAAGTCGTTATCTCCCATCTCAGTGTCATTGTAATACTCTTCAAGGTCGATATCGCTGTTTTCAAAGTATTTAAAAGTTTCAATGTCAACGTTACCTGAAAAAGTTTCTACTCCATTACCTGTAATTCGCATGATATGATCCCTATGTTTTGGCAATAAATTTGACTGAATATGAATTTTACTAATGAACTATACTCACTAAGTAAACGTCCTGTCAAATTAGACAATATTTTAGAGTTGGATATGTTTAAATATAAATATCCGATCGAATTTGCATTGAATAGTTCAGTACAGGAGTCACTTAATGAGCACTTTTACTAATCTCACAGATACACCAAGAGTTGATAAAGACCAGCTTGGTATTGATAAGTATAAAAAAGGGTTAAAACGTTTTTTAATGAGTGCTCAAACACCTCTGACAGTTGCTATTCAAGGGGAGTGGGGAAGCGGTAAAACCACCTTGATGAACTTTTTGAGACAAGAGCTTTGTACAGACGACGAAGGTTATTACGCCGTATGGATCAATACTTGGGAATATGGGCTGATGATGGACGCAAGCTCCACATTGACAAATATCATTACGGCAATTATTAACCAAGTTATCGAAGTTATTGAGCAAGAAAATAGTGATGATGCCGCTAAGCTTAAGAAAAAAGCCAAGTCGTTTATTACAAGGGTTAGTAAAGTAGCTCTAAAAACATCAGCTAATATGACAATCGGTAGTGGTGCTAGCGATGTAGTAGATTCAATGTTTGAGACGGAACAAAGTGAAGTAGGAGTTCGCCAGCTACGAGATGAGCTACAGAGTACTATCAATGACTTTATAATTAAAAATCCTCAAAAAGGCTTTATATTCTTTATAGATGATTTAGACAGGATTAACCCTCCCGTTGCCGTTCAAATATTAGAGCTTCTTAAAAACCTTTTTGATTTAGATAACTGTGTTTTTTTATTAGCGATTGACTATGATGTCGTTGTTAAAGGGCTTGAGCCAAAATTTGGTAAAAAGACGATGGAAAACGAACGAGAATTTAGATCGTTTTTTGAGAAGATTATTCAGCTTCCGTTCTCTATGCCAGTCAACAATTACGAAGTTCAAAGTTTTTTGATAGATAACCTCAAACAACTCAAGTTAATAAATGACAGTGTGTCTGCAGCACAAATCCTATTAATTGAGGAGATTGGCTTGCTTACCGTTGGTAAGAACCCTCGGGCAATTAAGAGATTGATGAATGCAATTTCTCTTGTTAAATGCATTAATGATGTTGATACGCAGCAAGATGAAGTGTCAGAAATAATAAACTTCTTTCTACTGTCTGTGCAAATTTCTTATCCTCAAATATACAACGTCTTGGCTCATTATCCTAACTTTATAGGTTGGGATAACGAGCTGGAAGTTGAATATCAGCTTTTTGATAAAGATGAGGATATTGATTTGGGTCACGAAGATGACGAGTGGAAGCAAATTCTCTATAAACTTTGTAAAAAAGACTTCTACTTACAGGCAAGGTATGCAGCTATTGTTAGGTTATTCGAACGCATTGAAGATTTCTGTAAAGAGCAAAAAGTGAGCTTACAAGATACTATCAGACAGGGTTTAGAGCTTTCTTCTGTCACTTCTGTAGGAGATTCAGTTGAAAACAATAAAGTAAAAAAAGATTTCTCAACTTTTGATTTTCAAGGCAAAACTTACAATAAGGGCAGATTGGTAAATGAGGTCATTAAGGCTTATGTTAGAGATAATCCAAACATTAACTTTTCTGAATTGGAGGAAGCTTTCCCTGCAGAGATGCAAGGTAGCTTAGGCGTGATTACATCTAAAGAAAACGCTATGAAAATCTACAAGAGAACAGGTCACAAACGCTATTATATTAAAGCTAATGAGCTTATCAAAGTATCAGATGCAAAAATTGCCACTTGTAATCAATGGAAAGTGGATAATATTGAGAAATTTATTAATCATGTTAATAAGATGGGTTTGAGGGGTTTTTCAATTAAGAACTCATAGATTTTATAATTACCAGATGAACATGACAAGTGAACAGATCTGGCATTGTTATATTTTCTCAGAATGTTGAGCCTCCGACAATACCGTGGCTGTTCATTAGTCAGTAACCGCTATTATTACTACAAGCTTCTGATTGAAAGTGGTTAACCATTTCAAAATCCCAAATGTTTTATCTATATTATTTGATTTAGCTCATCTACCTACAGTATAGTCTTGCACTCTATTATTGGCACTGAGGCATCATATCTTGAAAAAAGCATATGCAGTATGAACTGAACCGCCCCGACTATATCGGAGGCTGATCTACTTGAGTCAGGCAGCGATGCCTGACAGGGTTAAATTATCATAATACCGCTTTTCAAACTCAAAGGGTGACACATATCCAATCGTGCTATGTAGACGCTTCTTGTTGAACCAATCCACCCATTCAAGGGTTGCCAGTTCAACATCGTTCACACCAGTCCAGTTCTGCTTTAAATAATGAATCACCTCAGACTTGTAAAGCCCATTGACCGTTTCAGCCAATGCATTGTCGTATGAATCGCCTGTTGTACCNACAGAAGCAATCACGCCAGAGTCNGNCATCTTATCNGTNTAGCGAATNGATAANTACTGAACCCCTCGATCACTGTGATGAATNACATCTTTGGGATTNTTNCTATCTGNTATCGCTTGATTNANNGCNGCCATNACCATATCNGTGTTCATNCGATTNGATACTTTCCAGCCNACAATNGCNCGAGCNAANACATCNATNATAAAAGCGGTATAAACCCAGCCGCTCAATGTCTTGATATAAGTAAAATCTGCAACCCACAGCTGATTAGGACNATGGGCATTAAAGTTANGATTGACCAAGTCGTCAGCACGCTTTTGGTCGTCACGGCTGTTGGTGGTAATCTTACCCTTACCGCGCCAGACACCTTGNANNCCNTGCTGNCTCATTAAACGCTCGACGGTGCAGCGTGCGATATAAATGCCATCTGCCTTCATCTGCCGCCAGACTTTGCGAGCACCATAGCGNCATTTGCTGTCCTGCCAGATGCGTTTAATCTCGCTGAGATAGTAGTCGTCATGCTGACTGCGCAGTGAACGCCTTTCAGGGCAGCACTCTAGGTCTTTAGTACGGTGATAGGTTGACGGGGCAATCGGTAGTACTCTACAAATCAGCTCGACCCCATAACTACCTCTATAGTCATCAATAAACTGAACCATTATCTGGGTGGACGGTCGAGCTCCGCCTGGGCGAAAAAAGCAGCAGCCTTACGTATAATCTCATTGGCTTGCTTGAGCTCTTTGTTCTCGCGTTCAAGCGCTTTGATGCGCTCTTTGGGTGTAATGGACAAAATTCAGGCTGATACAGCCCTTAAAGCTATATACTATAAGTATTTGCAAGGATTGAAAGCCATGAANCAAAAAACTGCCCTTTTTGTGGTGAAAAACACATTNAAAAGAACGGTCACAAATCAGGAAAACAACAGTACAAATGCCTAATTTGTGATCGGCAGTTTTTAGGTGGCAAACGTCTTAATAATGAAATATTGTGGACTGAATATACACAAGGTAAACAGACCTATAAACAACTTGCTAATAAGTATGGCTGTAGCATAAAGACCATACAAAGACGGCTAGATACTATTGAAATAAAGTCACTTAATAAGCTACCTACGCGTGCAAACATAGTGATGGACACGACCTACTTTGGTCGAACATTTGGCTTAATGGTATTTATCGACTATACAAGCAAAACTGTATTACACCACCGCATTATTCATTATGAAACCAATGCACTGTATAAATTAGGAATAGAGCATATACAATCACAAAGTATTGATATAACAAGCATTACTTGCGATGGACGACGAGGTCTTAACGCTTTATTTAAAGATATACCTATACAAATGTGCCAGTTTCATCAACTACAGATCATCACTAGATACTTAACACGTCGACCTCAAAATGTCGCTAGTATCGCCCTTAGACAGCTCGCCTTAAACATAAAGTATTATGATAAAACTACATTCATTCAAGACTTAGATAGCTGGTATTTGACCCATGAAGGCTACTTAAATGAGCGTAGTATCAATACGGATACTGGTAAGACTTGGTACACNCATAAGCGTCTTAGAAGTGCCTATAGAAGCTTAAGAACCAACAGTGATTGGTTATTCACTTATAGAGAACTGGAGGACTTAGACATCCCAAATACGACCAATTCTCTAGAAGGGTTGTTTAGTGAGTTAAAACGCCAATTAAGTAGTCATAATGGGCTAAATAAACAACGTAAGCTTAAGTTTATTAACAACTTTTTAATGACATACTCTGCTAATTAGCCTGAAAAATGTCCATTAGAGATTAACCGCTAGTTTTTAGCCTGAATTTTGTCTATTACACCTCACTTTGAGCTTGCACTGAGGCAGGAATGGTTTGATCAATGTGCTTTTTATGCCAGGATCGCAGGGTTTCAGGCGTGCAGCCAATCTTAGGGGCAATGGCTTGAATAGCTGACCATGTGGAGGGATAGTCGTTTGCTGCTTCGATCAGCATACGGACGGCGCGTTCTTTAATCTCAGGAGTGTAGGTTTGTCTTTTCATTGTCGTATTCTCTCAGAATGTTGAGTCTCCGACAATCCCGGGGCGGTTCATGTCCTGCACCCCGCAGTTTTGCAATTCACGACAATACAGTCCAAATAGACTATAGGATAGACATTGCTTAATGGCTAGTTCTACTAAGCAGTGATGTCCTCTAATATATTATCGGTAGCTCTTGAAACCAGTGTGCTTGATATGTCGACATCTTAGAGCTCTTTGGTACTCTAGACAATCTCAGTGGTGGTTTGATCTTTGTCGTATGAGCGAGGAGAATCAAGTATCTGAGTACAGTTGCCCGAAGCGCAAGACGGAAGGCTGTGCCTGTAATGAAATATGATATTATCATCAAGCCCCAAGATACATCTTTGATGCTTACGTACTAAGGCAGGCTTAAAAGCGCCATCACGGTCTCTTGGGATGAATATCTCAATATCGCCTGTGTCACTGCGGACTTTCTTTTTAGTGTGTCCATTACGGTTATTAGGCTTGTCTACTTTTTCATACTTGTGGTAGCCGAAACGGTCTTCCATCTCAGCTTTAAGGGCAGTATCGATAAACGATTGCATGAGCTGTTTTTGAAAATCTTTGATATCCCCAAAGTTTTCATGCTACTAACCATTTGCTCGGCTAGTTTTTTTAATGTCAGTTTGCTTGGTCATTGCTTATTCTCCTGTTAGTGGATTAGAAGCAGTTACACAGTTTTTAGGAAAATCCCCAACTGATTTAGGAAGCACCCGTTTAGATTAACGATTTTGATAATACTATTCTCTCATTCGCATCAAAAAATCTCTGTTAAGATATACTCTAGAAGAGTTTTTTTAGTTTTATAACAATTTCGTTTAGAATAAAATTGAGATAGCTTCCCCTCGAAAGAGTTTTACAATTCTAAGTTATATAAGATAGTGTCAAAACTTCAAACTATTTAAACTTAACGACAGCAGCTGTCGTGTACTCTGATTAATCGGTGTATTTTTATCAAAAATTATACTATAGTAATTGAGTCAGTAAATTATTAAGCACTAATAATGCAGTATAGAGTTAACCCCCGAGGCGCAATGCCTCACTATATAACTCTGCTATTACTGTCAAATATCAAAAATAATACTAAACAATAGACCTCATTAAAACGATGGTGAAACATTCTGTCTCGTCCGACTGACAAGATAACTCAATCGTTAAAAACTATATCCTCAAATATATTTGATAACGGAGCTTGAAAAGCTGCGGACAGACTCGGCTGAGTCGAATTTGAGATGAGAATAAAAACAAAAATTTGAATGCTACGACTAATAATACTAAAAACAAGGAGACGTCATGACAGACGTTAAGAGTACTTTCGGACCAAAACGGATAGACAACATATCTTGGTCAGATACGTCACAACCTTCTAAATTAATTCAAAATGATTTACAGACTAAGCAAAAAACCCCACTGTTTTATCTTCATAATGAGTCTGTCAACAACTATGAAAGTGATATTTACTTCGTGAATAATAGCGATGAAACATTAAGCTTTGTCGCGCCTTATGAGCTGATGAAGAGGAGCCCAGATTGCACTGAGAGTGTTATTGCTGTAGAGCCAAGTGTGCGTGATAAGTCTCTTACTTATACTGATGTTTTGCCGAAGCAAGGCGTGAGAATTGACCGTCAGCACATCATTTATGATAGTGATTATCTCAACCAAATCGTTGTCTATACCATGAGTCGTGCTAGCAAAGCGATGTGGGGTGTTTGGCGCTTTAGTGCGTGCGAAAAGGGCATGTTTCCATCGTCTTATCCTTTGCTATGGGAAGATGGCAGTAAACCCTCAAATATTGTGAACGCAGAGAAATTAAACGACCCTAAAGATCGTCCTATCCTACCGCCAGTACGGCCCATACGTCAGCAGTTATACCAAAGATGGTCTGACCACTATGATCGCACGCGCGCGAGTTTTATGGTCGCTATTACAGATGTGATCTATCGTTATGACTTTGGCATGGTGGGCTGTTATTACAATCATATGTGGGATGAATATAGTAGTGAGGCGGAGCAGATTGCCAATCGGCTCATTACAGAAGATGCTGATAGTGTAGGTGAGGTTCTTGCTTTGATGACTGCAGTCTACGATGTATCGTTTGGTGCTGAATATACTAAGGTTCCTAGAGCGGTTGCCAAGATCATCTATGATCTGTGGTTAAAGTATAAAAATAATAAATGAAGTAAGGGAGAAAACTATGATGTTTCCAATTGAGAACAACGACACGTTTTTACTGTTCTTTCACGGTCTTGACTCAAGCTGTGAGACCAGTAAGTACACTTGTATTACCCGTGAGCCTAAACACTGCCAAACTGTCAATTATCGAGAGAACTTTAATGAGGTTTTCGATATTTACGAGTCACTCATTCAGGAAAAATTGAAACAATATCCACGCGTGGTCTTGGCAGGGCACTCACTGGGCGCTTGGTTTGCCAATCACTTCGCGCATAAATACAATCTACGTGCGCTATTGATCGCGCCTTGTATATATCCGAGTGAGGTTTTAGTTGATCGTATACCAGAGTTAGCTGATAGGAAGCTATCGTTTCCTACTTCAAATGCTGAGATGGTGAGGGTCATGGTTGAGATTGAGGACGAATGCTTAGATGTGGCCGTTGCTAGACGTACACTGGTCAATTTGCCTGATAGCTGGGAGGTAGATTACTTTGAGCGCGGTCATCACCGAATTGCCCGTAGTAGTGATATCTGGTATCACTTAGTTCATCTGTGTGAAGATCCTATTGTCTGGATGGATGACGCGACATACCATGGGGAAGACTAAGTATAGTCCGTACTCTGAGTAGTCAAGATAAGCCATTGTTACGCACTGTCAGAAAACCCAGACAACTAAGCTGTCTGAGTTTTTTTTAGACTCCTAAGTAGTGATATAATGCCTCTATAATCGATACTTTATAAAGGATAGCGTCATGGCTCGTACCGCTAGCGCATTGCACATTTTAGTTAAACAAAAAGAGTTGGCAGAAGATATTATTGCCAAGCTCAAAAAAGGCGTAGCATTTGATGTGCTGGCCAAACGATACTCAACCTGCCCATCAGCTAAAAAAGGCGGCGACTTAGGGGAGTTTAAAAAAGGCCAAATGGTAGGACCATTTGATAAAGTCTGCTTCAACGGTGAGCTGTTTACCCCGCATTTAGTCAAAACCAAATTCGGTTGGCATGTGGTAAAAGTGCTTTATAGGAGCTAAGCGTTCAAGTCAAAGATGGCTCAGAAGGTTTAAGCGGTTATTAATAGACGCTACACACAAAAAAAGCCAGACAACCTCAGTCGTCTGGCTTTAATATGTTGAACAATTTATCTGTGATTATGCTCTTGCCAAGTGGCATGCTCGCACACCTCACAACACCAACTGTCTTTTGCTCGCATAATAGCTATGTCCGCTGGCACTTCTAAAGGACAAACATAGCCACAATAAACGCATTGCACATCATCTAGATAGGCAAAACACTGAGCGACTGTATCAAACAAAATATGAGAACTGATGTCATACTTTCGACAAACTCCTTCCACATGCCCGATAAAATCACTTCTATGATCATACGCCCAGTAATCACTACAGATTTTTAGGTCCCGTGCGTTCTGAGTCATATTAGGCTGAAGTTTTACACTCATTACATTCTCCTTAAAAGCCATAGACCGGTTGCGGTAGAAGCCTATAAAACTCGCTTTGCAGCTGCTGACACATCTCATTAACAACATAGTCAGGATTGTCATCCAAGCGCTGCTGAACCCATACGCGCATCGCCATATGATTGTCAAAACAAGACTTCACTCCTAAGAAACGCGCCAAACCCTTACCAGATTGAATACAAAGCTCACAAATGAGCATATTAGCAATCTGATTGGCATCCTTACTGATCGCACCATCTCGTTTGAATTCAGCAAATAGCTTGTCATAATTAATAATTTTCATTGTGACGTCTCCTTGTCTGCTTTAGCGTCTGAGATAAGTTCTACCATCTCTGCTTTAGAATGACTCGAGTCTCCTATTAACTGCTCTTTACTAGCCAGTAGTAGAGTGTCTATTGCAGAGCCATCCTGTCGGGTAATATCGGGCACATAGCGGCTATACACCCGAAACAACATTTCCGTACTACTGTGACCCATCTGCCGAGCTATCCATTCAGGGTTTTCACCAGCAGCGAGCCAAAGCGTCGCTGCGGTATGCCGAGTCTGATACGCGCGCCTATGTTTGAGACCGAGTAGGGCGAGGGTGGGTTTCCAAATCCGCCGGTTCACATTGCGATACTCCAAAGGATTGCCTTGTGAATTGCAAAATACAAACTCCGACTTACCATAGGTGACAGCCTTTTGATCTTGCAGTGCGTTATATACTAACTGCGACATCGCAATCTCACGCTGTGAGCCAAGCGTCTTTGTCGGACCCATCTCACCATTGACCAATGCACTGCGAATACGAATCTCACGCCGATCAAAGTCAACGCAGTCCCATTTCAGTCCGTCAATCTCACTGGTACGCATTCCCGTAAAGAACCGAGTCGTATAATAGGGCTTATAGTCAGTGCGAACATGCTTTAAGAATAGCCATACCTCTGTTAGCGTAAAGGGATTCACATCAGGACGCGCTTGCTTGAGCGTCTTGATGTTCTTATAAGGCATCTGAAACTCATAGCGATCAGCCGCCTCTTGTAGTATCATACGTAGTGGTACCATGATCTCGTTGATCCGTGCTACAGACAGACTTGACTGGGCATCTTTACCGTAGCGAACTTTGGCGAGGGCGCTACGAAAAGCCAGCAAGTCTGTTTTTTTTATGGCATGGACCGCTTTGCCACGAAACGCAGGTAACAGGTACTTATTAAGGATAGTCTGAACCTTATCTTGATAACTCGGTCGCCACTCAATCTTCTTTTCCTCATACCAAATATCAGCGAACTGCTCAAAGGTAGGATTGCGACTGATACAAGCCTCTGCTCTATCAGCCAATGCCGTCATCTCTTTGGCACGTTCACTCTTTGGGAAGTAGGCCGCATAATCAAAAATACCTAGGGTGATTTCTGCTTCCATTTTTTCGATGATTTTAGCCAGCTTCTTTCGATTAGCTGGAGTGTCTTCCAGAGTGGTTTTTTCTCGACACCTTACTCCTAAGTAGCGGAAGTCTACTACTAGTTTGCCGAATCGTCCTCTCATAGTCGCCATGATAACTCTCCTTGTTTAGGTGTATTACTGAAGGGCCATACCATTGATAGCACTCATAACCGGCTTGCACATATCCTCTTCGATACGCTCCCATACATAGAGGATCTTACGACCGCCAAAAGGCCGTATGTAGTGAATATTCTCAATCAGCACCGTGTCTTTGAGCTGGTTACGAATGGTACGGGGGTCGTATTTGATACGTTCGGCCAGCTCATCAGTTGTCAAATAAGTGTTGCTCATGATATTTACCTCTTTTCAGTTATTAAGTCATTGCATTAAGTGATAGAATAAAAGTTATTTTATCAACCTGTAAAAATGCGTTTTGAAGTAATCGATTAATTATTACCCGCTTAAAGGTAATTAATAACCGATTTGTGTACTATATTACCTTTTTACCTCAAAGTAAAGCATTTTTACCCGAAAAGAGGTAATTATTTTGATTATATCCAGACTCCCTGTTATTTTGGCCGAGAAAAAATTACGTGTAGCAGACGTAGTAAGAGCGACTGGCATGAGCAAATCAACGCTTCATAAGCTATATAACGAAGAGTCATCAAGAATTGATTTCAATACGATTGATCAGTTATGTGAATTTTTAGACGTACAGGTGGGTGACTTATTTGTTTATAAGCCAAACACTAAAGATGATGATGAAGAATCTTGAGGATCTTTAAAACTTAGAATAGATACGTAGAGAAATAAGTTACAGAGTCTTATTTATAATATTCAATTTTTCACGTTTTGGTCACGCTATGAGCTCAATTTATAGAAAGATGAGAATTGCAAGTTGGGGTCAATTATAGAATCTGTATTTATGGCGTGGGCACGAAATGGTCACGTTTTGGTCACGCTGCTGATTTTCGAGTTTTTAATATGTTAGATAAACTTAACAGTTAGACTGAATAACTAACACTGAAAAACGCTACAACCCCCGAAAAATGGACAAAAAAAAGCCTCACTATTAAGTGAGGCTTTTTAAATATTTGGAGCGGGATAAGAGATTCGAACTCT
>FUFK010064399.1_pt1 | contig 52044 bp, 48 predicted proteins | sample 1021851 | NCBI WGS metagenome assembly FUFK01 (sample SAMEA51879418, study PRJEB19060) | metagenome | reverse complement strand
GACCCTCTAGACCTAGCAGATGGCGCTGTAGGATATCTTGACAGATGGGCAGGGCAAGGTAACGCTGCTTACGAAGACGGTGCACAGTATTTGATCAAAGAATTGGAAGGTTTCGGCCTAGAGGTTATCAACCAGAGATTCGTTTACGACTCTGTCAACACTGGACAACAGAATCCCGAAGCATACAACATATGTGGGTACAGATTCGGAGAAGTTAATCCAGACAAGTGGATGGTGTTTGGCGCTCACTTTGATATTGCGCCTCCTGTCAATGGAGGAATGATTTCCCCTCACCTAATCGGAGAGAGAACGTACGGGACAAGGGTTGGAGCTTATGATAACACAGCAGGAACCAGTATGGTACTGACTGTTGCAGAGGCGATGGCTGGATATAGCACTAGAAACACGATGGTATTCTGTCTCTGGTCTGGTGAAGAAGGCGGAAAAAGAGGTAGTGAATATTGGACCGAAGAATGGGTCAAAGAAGACAACCCGAATGTCGAAGTTACCAACTATGTCAATTTAGACATGGCTGGAGTGAACTGGCCTGGTGGCGGTGGCGCACCTTGTGGAGGAAACCACGGTGGAGGGGAGCCTAATTGCGACCCTGACCCTCAAATTGACCCTGATGGCTATCCTAAGGACGAAGAGGTCTGGCCAATGAGAGTGTACATCGGACCAAGTCTTGACCACGATGTAATGAATCAACCAGGAATGGTCAATCTAGCACTGTGGATTGGTTCTGATGCCATTGGTGTTGAAGAACAAATGTCGACACTAATTGGAACTGGTTATGATTCAAGCACTTGGAAAGTAGACGACTGGTTGGCTAAAGATAGACCTGAAATTATTGTCTATGAAGACACAACTGCTCGCTCTGACCACGCAAGTTTCCAGGACAACCTAGGTACTGTAACAATGGGATTCGGTGGCTTGGTCGATGGGTATTGGTGTTATCACCAAACCTGTGATACCGTCGATGAGATGATCGATTGGATGGATACAACCGGCAAAGATTACGGTGAAGAAAGAAGCGGTACCAGCAACCTTGTTGATGCTCTTGACACAATTACTTGGTGGGCTACTTACTCATTCTTCCACTTGGATGAGAATCCAGTAAGAAGCGAATACCTTGAATGAAATTAGAACCATCCAGCGATTCGTAGGGCTACGTCGTCGATTGGACTGAATACTCCAGTCCACCACATGTAGATGATTGCAATAAATGTCATGAAGCTGCAGAACCAAACCGGTTCGCTCCAATCCTTGATTTTGGCACCATCTAGTGGACCAAAGGGAATCATGTTGAAGAATCCTAATCCAAGATTTGCTGCGACCCACCAAAATACAACATCATAGACCATGGCTTTGAGATTGATTGCGCCGCCTTCCAAATAGGCTGCTGACTCGGTAGCACCAGTTAGGCCGAGGATAATTCCACCCAAAGGAATGCCAATCAGGAATAGTCCGAAGTTAACCGCAGGTCCTGCTATTGCAATGTGTCCATTTTGTCTGCGAGTAACCAATCCTGCAACCATTACTGCACCAGGAGCCATGAACAAAAATCCAGTTAGAGCAACGAATGCAATTCCAAACTTCAGACCACTAGGGTCTACTCTGAACTCGGCCCAACATCCATATTTCTTAGCCACAATCTTGTGGCCTATCTCGTGCAACAGGAAAGCCGGTCCAACCGCGATTAACATAACAGGCATGGATAATAGAACAATGGCAAGCCACTGTTCAAGACCGCCTTGAGCGCTGATTCGCAAAATACCGCCAGCCATCAATAGACCTAAGGCAAATGTGAATGCGGCTGTTGCTAGCATTAGATGGCGCTTCTCTTCATCACTAAAATGCCAAATTTTCCCTTTGTGAAGCTGAACCGGCTGTCGATTATTGATCCCCATGAATCCTCCACCTGTGTTGAAGTGTATGGTACCGTCTGATGCTCTGTGAGCATGAACACGATGAATTCGTGGCTTCTGTTTTGGGAAGAGGTCGTCCTCGAGAATGTCGGCCCGGGGGTCTCTCGCCATGTTCCTTTCTTACCACGGTGGGTTTTGAAGTCTCGCGCGGAAGCATTCTTTGCTGGTAAGTAATAGGGAGAATCATGGCGATGCCGAGAAGGGCAATGAAAGACTTGGGCTTCCAAGCGTGTTGCCTGAGGTGTGATGCCCCGGATATTACGGGTTCCAATCGCTGCAGGAAATGTATATCTCACCATACTAAAGTGAGAGAATTGATAGCTAAAGCTCCTCAATCAGACGAGTTGTTTCAGTTCGCAAGAGACTTGTTAGCAATGGCTGCAAATCCTAATCGTTACGACCATGATGAAGCTCACGGGCCTTCGCTGCGAGAACAACAGCGCTTAGCGAATTCTCTTGCCGAATCTAAACCGATGCCTACCAGTGAAGATATTGGAAAGTTGTTTGAATCGCAAGCCAAGCGAGAAAAGAAGAATGTTGTACAAGAAATAGGAAATCAAAACCCTTGGAAAGACGAGTTGCCACCTGAAGAAGTTTTGAACATCATGGCCGATTCACTTCAAGCGGAAGAAATAGAACATGGTGCACGTACAATTCCAAGCCGCCCCATAGCCGCAGTAGACCGTTCTGACCGCCTAGGAGAGGANCGTGANATGAATGATAAAATAGTGGCAGAAAGGGTGGCNTCAGAAGCCCCTGATTCATTGAAAGAGGTTGTAGAAGCAGCAACTATTGCTCAAAGGCAGCGTGATAGAGAGGAATGGGAAGATGCTCAATCTGAAGTCTCAGATTTGCTTGATGATGATTTAGACTTATAGCCCTCTAGAGAAGTTTTTACTAGAATTGCTTTTCAATTATCGGTTANTGGTTTTNGTGAGATTTCAACTCTCACANCCCTCGAGAGTGTAACTTACTCTGGTCGTACCTTTGCCCTTGTTTTTCTTACCAAGGAATTCCATTTTTCCAATCTCTCCTAGCGCCCTTACATGGGTGCCTGCACATGGGCACAAATCCACATTATTTCCAATTTTAATTATCCTTAACTGCTTTACAGAAATAGGCAACAGGTCCATGTTTGTTCTTTCTGGAGGCATTATTGCATTGATTTCTTCTCGTGTCATTATACAGTCTGTTACATCCAAGTTTGACTCGACCATTTCGTTTGCTTTACTGAATAATTCTTCGATCATTTCTTCATCAAATTTGACCGGATTAAAGTCGATTCTTGAACGGTCTGCGTGTATCTGGTTACCAACGGTTCTAGCTCCATCGTACATTTCGTAGACTAGTCCACTAACCAAATGCTGNGCNGTGTGCATNCTCATGTGAGCATGCCGTCTGTCCCAATCAATTTCCCCTTCAACAGAGTCTCCGATTTCAAGCCCGTGATCTTCTCCGACAAAGTGCTGAACATCGCCCCTGCCTCGCACTTCGGTAACAGAAACTTGGCCGCCATCCCAGGTCAATTTTCCAGTATCCCAATTTTGCCCTCCCCCTAATGGATAAAACAGAGTTTGGTCAAGGGTTACTGAAGTCTCATCGACTGCTGTAACTTCAGCAGTAAAGTCTCTGAGATAGCAAGCATCTATGCTCTCCATGTACAACTTGGTCGACGGCATGAAACAAAGGAAGAGGGGTTATTTCTCAAAGGTTTGCTTGTGCATATTCAACCGCATTACGGAAGATTTGCATTCCCTCTGCAAGTATTTCTTCATTGACTTCGCCACGTGTATGATGTGGGTGTAAGAATGTTGCATATGCTGCTTCGGGGTGAGGCATTAATCCAAACACTAAGCCAGTAGGGTCGCATATTCCAGCTATATTTCTGATGCTGCCATTCGGGCAAATAGGGAATGGTANTGTTTCATCTGTTATTCCCTTGCCCGGTTCTGTTGTAGGGTCAACATAACGAGTTACAATCTGATTGTTTTCATTCAGTTCATCCAAATCTGTTGTTGATGGCATTACGAATCTACCTTCTCCGTGTCGTACTGGGCATTCGATTCTAGTGATTCCTTTAGTCCAGATACATGGGCTGTCGGGATCGAATTCCAAGGTAACCCATCTGTCTTCNTAGCGCCCGCTATTGTTCAATGTCAGGCTCGCTCTTTGCTCGAAGTCTGGAACTTCTCTACCGGGCAATAGTCCGGTTTTCACCAATACTTGGAATCCATTGCATATACCAATAATCGGTTTTCCTGCAGCTACAAATGCTGCTAATTGTTCCCTCATTGCGAAGCGCATTCTATTACCGAGTAAGCGACCAGAACCCAAGTGGTCTCCAAATGAAAATCCTCCCGGAACTGCCAATATGTGGAATTCTGAAAGATCTCTTTCACCATTAACGAAGTGNTTTACGTGAACTCTTTCACTTTCAGCACCTGCTAATTCGAAAACTGCTGCTGTTTCTCTGTCACAATTTATTCCAAAACCAAACAANATTGCNACCTTAGGAGTGTCAACCATCATTGAACNCCTCCTGTCATGTCTAGGCTTCCTTTCCAAGCCATTACCATTTCTTCAACGTTTGATTCGATAATTAAGTCGTCACCGTCCCATACACTAAGGGTGTCTCCATCGGTGACTTCGCCCATGTATGTCAGCGGTTGGCCCTTCATTGTAGACAAAAATTCTGCACGGTGTTCTTGTTTTACTCCAACTAGGATTCTACCAAGTGATTCGCCCCAAAGACGGCCCCACAAGTCTGCTTCTCCTGGACCATCAACATCGATCGCTGCTCCACATCTTCCTCCTATGCACATCTCAGCAATGGCTACCGCTATGCCTCCTTCACTGCAATCGTGAGCGGTTCTAACGATGCCTGATTGGATTGCCTTGGTCAACGCCTTGTAAGATTCTAGATTCTTTTCGGGAGTTGGTAGGCGTGGTACTTCGCCGCCGATTCCGTTTGATTCTCCGGATTCAGTAAGCATGTAGGATATCTCACTAGCGCCCAATTCCTGTTTCGAATCACCGACTAAGTACAGGCTTTCTCCTGGCTTTAGGTCAGAAGTTGTTGTATAACGAACATCATGGTGGTTGCCGAATAATGAGAAGAGCAGGGTTGGTGGAATTGAAATCTTATTTTCGCCAGTCCCGTAGTCGTTCTTCATTGAATCTTTACCTGAAATGCAAGGTACGAAATACGCTCTGCAAATCCTTTCTAATTCCCTATTTGCCCTAACCAGTTGAGCNAGTTTGAATTTACCATCTGGTGTCTTCTTGCTCTCTATTGGGTCAGGCCAACAGAAGTTGTCTAGGCCTGCGATCTTAGAAAGGTCAACGCCTGTACAAACTGCGTTTCTTACAGCTTCATCTACTGCTGCAGCCGCCATCGCACCTGCATCGATATCGCTGTACCTAGGAGATATTCCGTTTGATACTACAAGGCCGTGTGTGGAGCCGTGTACTGGTGCAAGTAATCCTGCGTCTCCNGGNCCGTCCCTTTCAACACCGACAAAGGGTTTGACCGCGGTTTGAGCGATGACTTCGTGGTCGTATTGTCGCACCCATGTCTCTTTACTAGCAATATTTGGGCGCGCCAACATTCGCATTAGAAGAGATGAATGGTTTGCATCTGAAGGTGGATTGAACTCAGGGTTTGTTGGAGGTTTCCACTCGCTTTCTAGACGTAATTGTGGAACTCCATCATGCAAGAACTCGATTGGAAGTGAGGCAACTGTATCCTCGCCATGAACGACATGGAACTGTCCGGTGTCAGTGAAATCTGCTACCCATGTTGCTTCGACTTCATGTAAATCCGCTAGGGCTTCGAATGCAGGTACNTCGCTTTCTCTTACAGCTACTGTCATTCTTTCCTGAGATTCTGATACGAGGATTTCCCAAGANGAAAGGCCTTCCTGTTTTAGCGGTACTTTNCCTAAATCGATTCTGCAGCCATTGGTGTATTCTGCCATCTCTCCAATACTGGATGAAAGGCCTCCTGCGCCATTATCTGTGATACAAGTAATCAAGCCAGCATCTCTTGCTTCTAGAATCATGTCTAGCATTTTCTTCTGAGTGATTGGGTCTCCAATTTGTACAGCACTAGAGGGAGATTCTTCAGTTAATTCTAGTGAAGAAAAAGTTGCCCCATGTATTCCATCATAGCCTACTCTACCGCCAACCATGTAGACTCTGTCGCCAGCTTCTGGATTCTTTATGTGAGATTCTCGGCCGTCTGGTAATTTACGAGGCATCATACCAATTGTTCCACAGTAGACAAGTGGCTTGCCGATGTATCTGTCATCGAAAACAATCGCCCCATTTACAGTTGGTATTCCGCTTTCGTTTCCTCCAACTCTTACTCCAGCGTGTACGCCTCGAAGAACTCGGGATGGATGGAACAAATTCTCAGGAAGGTCGCCTTCCCAATCAGGAGGTCCNAAGCAGAATACGTCGGTATTTGCAATTGGCCTAGCGCCAAGCCCTGTGCCTAGGATGTCTCTGTTAACACCTACAATTCCAGTCATTGCTCCACCATATGGATCTAATGCACTAGGGGAATTGTGAGTCTCTGCCTTCATGCACATTGACCATTCATCATCCCAAGCGATTACTCCTGAGTTGTCATGGAATACTGATAGAAGCCAATCGACTTCGTCTTTCATCTCCAATGTTGGTTTCATTATGTGTGTCTTGAACAAGGAGTCGATTTCTGTATCTTCGCCGGTTTCTGTATCGACGTGGTGGATGTGTGCTGCGAAGATTTTGTGCTTGCAGTGCTCAGACCAGGTTTGGGCTAAGCATTCTAATTCCACATCGGTTGGTGCGTTTTCTGGCAACCCCAATTCTGCTCTGACTGCTCGAACCTCTGGGTCTCTGTAATGCGCCTGAATCGTTTGCATTTCCTCTAAATTAAGTGCGAGTAATCCTTCTTCTGAAAGCTTCATCAATTCCTCATCAGAAACTTCCAAATCAACAACCGCTGGTGGTGCGTAATCGCTTGGAGCGATTGGCGCATACTCGATGACTGGGAAATCTTCTCCTTTCAAAGAATACAAGGCACGCTCAATCAATCCATTGTGAAGTTGTTTTGCTAACCACTCTACTTCTACGCCTTCGGGGACTCCCTCGAAGGTGTAAGTCAGGTATGTGGAGACTCTAGCATCATCGCCAGCATTTGGGAATATTGTTCTGAATCCATCAAGTGCTGCTTTACCAGGGTTATCGGTAACTCCAGGCTTGAAGCCAATTGTGACAACCATATCTGGATTTGAAAACAGTTCTTCGTTTTCCAAGTGAAGTGAATCTGTTGCACTCTCTTCGATGATTGGGTCTGCGAATACNTCNTCNGCCCTACTTGCAACTTCATCGGAAGAGATTTCGCTAGAAATCAAGAATCCGACGATTGATCTGACCTTGTCGATTTCAATGCCGTGGTCAGCAGCCAGTTGGCGTTTCACAGAGTCTCCTCTGACNTCTCTCATGCCTTCTCCAAGTTTCGGGGTTGTCTCTACTCTAACAATATTCGACGACACTAGGCACACCTGCCCCCTATGGGGGCAGACAGACCCCAGCGACTACCGTCCATGAATACTACGCTTGATGGAGATAGAGAAATCAGAGGATTTCTTTGAGGAATTTGCCGGTAAAACTACCCTTTACCTTAGCTACATCCTCTGGAGTTCCAACAGCGACAACTTGTCCACCTCTGTCTCCTCCTTCGGGCCCTAAATCAACGACCCAGTCAGCCGATTTGATTACATCCATATGATGTTCAATTACAATGATTGAATGTCCGGTTTTTCTCAGCCTTAGTAGGACATCAATCAGTTGTTGAACATCTGAAAATGACAGCCCGGTTGTAGGCTCATCTAGGATGTACATCGTATGCCTGTGTGGCGGCCTCCTCAATTCGCTAGCCAACTTAACGCGCTGAGCTTCTCCTCCTGAGAGTGTTGTTGCAGGTTGGCCCAAACGAATGTAGCCCAACCCAACGTCATTGATTGTGGAAAGTGTGCGGTGTAATTTTCTGTGGTTGGCGAAGAATTCGACTGCTTCTCCGACTGGCATTTGAAGGATATCGTGAATGTTCTTTCCTTTCCAAGTTACTTCCAGAGTTTCTCTCGTGTACCTTTTTCCTTCACAGATATCACAAGTAATCCAAACATCTGGTAAGAAGTTCATCTCTAGTTTGATTGAGCCTCCGCCTTTACAGGCTTCACATCTTCCGCCCTTTACATTGAATGAAAAGTGACCGGGGGTGTATCCTCGCTCCTTTGCCAGAGTAGTTTCAGAGAATAGTTTTCTGACTTCGTCGAAGGCTTTGGTGTAGGTTGCGGGGTTTGAGCGAGGAGTTCTACCAATTGGAGATTGGTCGATCACGATGACTTTGTCGACATTATCAATTCCTTCGATTTCATCATGCGCTCCCGGTAAAACATCCGCTCCGCTCAGTCTGCGCTGTAGTGAAGGTGCCAAAATGCTCGATACCAGTGAAGATTTTCCTGAGCCTGAAACTCCTGTAACTGCAGTTAGGCACCCTAGTGGAAATTCAACATCGATGTCTGCAAGGTTGTTCTGTCTTGCTCCAACCACTTTGAGATGGCCTTTGAATGGTACAACTCTCTCTTCTGGAACTGGGATTGAGCGCTTGCCTGAGAGGTAGGCTCCTGTTACAGAACCCTTGGCTTTCATGACTTGATTTGGCGTCCCGTTAGCAACGATTTTTCCTCCTTCTAATCCAGCGCCAGGTCCAAGATCGCAAAGCCAATCCGCTTGCCTTAGAGTATCCTCGTCGTGTTCCACGACTAGTAATGTGTTACCAAGTTCTGACAGCTCTCTGAGTGTGGCAAGAAGTCGCTCGTTGTCTCTTTGGTGAAGGCCTATTGATGGTTCGTCGAGTACATACATTACACCGGTTAAACGGCTGCCAATTTGTGTAGCCAATCTGATTCTTTGACTCTCTCCCCCGGAGAGGGTGTTTGCACGTCTATCTAAGGTGAGGTAATCGAGGCCTACGTCATTAAGGAAGCCGAGTCTGCCTTCGATTTCCTTCAATATTTCTTTACCGATGAATGCGCTTCTTTCATCTAATTCTTCAGCGCTCTTGCCGTTTCCACTCATGGAACGAATAATGTCAAGTGCGTCGTGAACACTAGAAGCGCTAATTTCAGGAAGGCGCTTTCCGCCAACCGTAACTCTACTTGCNGCAGCGTTGAGTTTCTCGCCATTGCATTGTGTGCATGGCTCGTCATTCATACAAGCGATTAGTCGACTTCTAGTACGGTCAGAAGTTGTCTCTGTGTATGTTTTCTGAAGTCGACCGTACACTCCTTCCCACGGTTTGCTATAGTTGTACTGAGAGCCTGTTTCTGATTTGAATTCAAAATGGATTATTGTCGAGCCTGAACCGTTCATTATGATATCTTTTGAGTCATCGTCTAAATCTGAAAATGGAATATTTGTTGGAATCCCATAGTGGAGTGCTGTNTGTTCCATCAGCTTTCGATACCAGTGTGGNGACATAGATCTTCGCCATGGAATAATGCAACCTTCGGAAATGGTTGCATTTCTGTCAACTAGTAATTCTTCACTAAATCTCCTCTGAACACCCAGGCCTTGGCAAGCAGGGCATGCGCCTAGTGGGGAGTTGAAAGAGAAAACTCTAGGGCTCATTTCTGGCATAAATGCGCCGTGTTGTGGACAAGCAAATTCTTCAGACCAGACTATAGTTTCTCCAACTTCTGTTTCCTTGGATTTCGAGCCTTCACTAAAATCGAAATTGGCCAATGGTGCTTTGATGCTCTCGATGGCAACCGTTCCTCCACCGATCCTTAGAGCTGATTCCACTGCTTCTGTGAGTCTTTGTCTACGGTCTCTTGTACAGCGTAGTCTATCGATTCTAACGTCTACGTCATGGCGCAAATTCTTGTCGAGATTGTGTTCATCCTCAAATGATGCATCCCTTCCGTTAATCCTTCCTTCGGTCCAACCTTGTTCAACCAAATGCCGGAATAGATCGGCATGTGTCCCTTTTCGATTTCTAATCGCTGGACTCCAAACCGCAATTGCGTGGCCTTCAATTTTCCAAATGATGTCATCAACGATTTCTTGTACGGTTCGTCGAGCAACTTCAATGCCGCAAGTAGGGCAATGTGGTTTTCCAATTCTAGCCCACATCAATCTAAGATAATCCATGATTTCTGTGACAGTAGCAACTGTAGAACGTGGGTTGTGGCTGCCTTGTTTTTGGTCGATTGAAATTGCAGGTGATAGTCCTTCAATGCTATCGCAATCAGCCTTTTTCATTTGTCCAATGAATTGTCGTGCGTATGAAGAAAGGCTCTCTACATATCTTCTCTGGCCCTCAGCATAGAGGGTGTCGAAAGCGAGAGAGGATTTTCCTGAGCCTGAAACGCCTGAAATTACAACGAATTGTCCACGAGGAAGTTTGACATCGATATCCTGGAGATTATGAGTTCGTGCTCCACGAACCTCAATCCAGCCATCGCTTCCCGGCTTAGGCATGAATTGAACGGCTGGTCAATGGTTCTTGAGTCCTTGCTTTTCATTCAGGCCCGAATGGGATTGGGGCTTCGAATCTTACAGGGTCGTCCGTCTCAGGGTGTAAGAACTCGAGAGAGCTTGCATGTAATGCAATTCTACCAATTGGATTTCCTTCAGCCCCGTGGGCGTCATCGCCGACTACAGGACAACCTAAATTCGCCAAACCTACTCTGATTTGATGCCTCCTGCCCGTTTCGATTGTTAACTGAATCAGGCTGGCATATTCGTCACTATCTTGGACACTGTAGTGAGTTATTGCCTCTCTTGCTTGTGGGTGATTCTTTTTGACAGCCTTCACTTTGAGAAACTTGTCTTCTAATAACCACTCGCGAATTGTTCCACCTGATTTGTCTGGTCTTCCTTCGACCAGGGCATGATAAATTCGGTGTACTTCTCTGTTAGCAAATTGCTCTTGCAGGTATTCTTTGTGCCGTTTGTGTTTTGCAAAAATCATCACGCCTGATGTTTCTCTATCTAGCCTGTGGACAATAAATGCCCACGATTTCTCGTTTTCTGATTTGAGATAATCGACTACTCTAGAATGTAAGGTGTCTGGCTCCATTTTGTTTGTTGCCACAGAAAGGAGGCCTGCTTGTTTGTTTACGACAAGTATGTGGTCATCCTCGAAGAGGATTTTTATCCGTGAGTGTTGTTTTTTGGGAGCTGGTGCTGGAGAATTTTTTGCGGCTGTTTCTTTATCGGAAACCGTAACACTGCTGCCTGCATTAACCAAATGTTTTGCTTTGTGAACGATTTCTCCTTCAACCATTACACGTCCAGATGTGAGCATCCTCCGTAGAGTGTTTCTTTTCGAATTAGGATAAATTGACGCTAGGGCTTCAATCAATTCGATATCCTGCTCAAACTTCATCCGAACCCCTCACAAAAACATCACTTCTACTCGATCTCCGATTGAGTAATCACATCCGGGTTGCAAAATTACCATTCCTTCGCTTTGCGCTACACTAGCAATGTTTCCTGATCCTTGGTGGANTTTTTGATGTGCTTCTAGACCGTCGTCAGTAAAATCAATGCTTACTCTGCGAAGGGTAAGACAATCTCTGGTGGGCTTCACCTTAGTTGCTAGCTTTGCAAACGCTCTGTTTTCAATAGGTCCATTGGCAAGTGTACTATGGCGAATCCAAGGAGCCACTAGCATCCTAAACACGACGTGTGAACTAACTGGATTTCCAGGTAATCCGAAAATTGGTGTGTTGTTCCAAGTGCCAAATAGTGGAGGAGAGCCTGGGCGCAGCTTTACTCTCCAGAAATGAAGGTCCCCCTCTTCTTCCATTATTTTTCGAACCAAATCCCAATCTCCCATCGATACTCCTCCGCTGGTCAAAATCAGATCGTGTTCTGAACTTGCTTGATTCAGTGTTTCACGAAGGTCTTCAATTGTGTCACCTACACAATGTAATCGTGTGGGTTCATGGCCTAACCAATTAACTAGGCCACATAATCCGAATGAATTAGATTCATAGATTTGGCCGCGTTCTAATTCTTCTCCTGGTTGTTTTAGTTCATCACCAGTAGAAATTATTGCTACTTTCAATCGTTTAACTACGGGGATAGATGAATGGCCCATTGTTGCGCAAAGACCCACTCTAGATGGAGTGAGGTAGGCCCCTGCTTCAAGCGCTACGTCGCCTTTGGATAGATTCTCTCCTTTTTTCCTGATGAAGTGTTTCATGGATTCTTGTTGAAGTGTAACCGTGTTATTTTCTGTCGATGTCAATTCTACTTGCAAAATTGAATCTGCTCCGTTAGGGATTGGTGCGCCTGTCATTATTCTAACAGCTTGACCCTTTCCAACCGTTATGTTGTCTTCTTGCCCTGCTGCTTGGATTGTGCCAATAACCTCTAGTTTAGCTGGTACATCAACAGTGTCTTCATACCTCATCGCAAAACCGTCCATGGCTGAATTATCGAATGGAGGGTCGTCGACTAAAGAAGGTAAATCCACAGCCAATATTCGATTATGACATTGATTCAAGGGTACTCTTTCAACGGTTGTTTGCAAAGTTGTTTTTTTACAAATTTCCAACGCATGGGCGACTTCGATAAAGTACGGTACTTCGCCCATGGAGTTACCAAGAAGCGATAATCCTTGATTGTCTCGGTTCTAAATCAGTGAATAAAGGTCGATGATGTAGCGGAATAGACTTACTGAAACGACAAAAATAAACACTCCTGTGACGATGTGTTTTGGAAGATATTTGATTGCATATTTTGCTCCAAAAAAGGCGGATGCAAAAACCATTAACGGAACTAAAATCATTGCAGAGATTCCCGAATTGTCAACTATGATGTCCAAATTTTGATTGATCACAAGGTGGCTTACCAAAGCAACAGGAACTATTGTTGCTGCCACCAAATAGCTTGTACCGGCGGCCTTTTTTGCATCCATTTTCAACATTGAACGGTTTAGAGTAACTAGAATCGCTCCCCCTCCAATTCCCAGAATTCCAGCCGCGATTCCAGCAAACGAAGAGCCNGNTANGTATTGGTTTCTCTTTTCNANTAACNNTTCTTCNGNATATTCNNNANNNTGNNCNNCNGANTTTCTTATGGTTCTCTCTAATACAAANGTAATGACTAATGCNGCNAGGATTTTTATNCCTACATCGCCAACTANTGACAANAATACNCCNGACAAAAGNNNNCCNATNNTTGCTGAAGGNACNGCNGCNATNCNNCCCCANTTTGCNACTTTATGNTCNGCNNNTCCNGANTTNGAATGNGCNANNCTNCTNCCNANNCTNACCATCANAACNAANGTNANNGANGCNACTAATCGCTTCTTTGATTTCCCAATCCAACATATAATGCATTATTGGAACGTATAGGATGCCTCCTCCAAGACCCAGGGGGCTAAATGCGACTGCTACCATGAGTAGGCAGGATATCGCTAGAAGAGTCATCAAGTCCATGGGGCGGCACCTTANGTTGTGTTGTCGTGTTTCATTCTGCGTAAAGCATCTTTGTAAAATCTNCATGAAATGCTCAATGGTTGATGAATCCGGGATTTTTTTTAATAATCAGTAATGGAAACGATATTCGATGAAGAGGATTTCAATCACTCTATTGTGGTTATTTATTCTCACAAGCGTAGTCGATCCTGTAAATCATAACTTCACCGAAGATTATCAAAAAGATAAATCAGAATTCGAAAACACCAGAAATTATGGAAGTGTTGTTACTTTAACTAGTGATGACGAATGTGATGATTTGAATGAGGATGATGTTTGTGATGAAAAAGGCATGGTTGGACTTAAATTAGATATGCCAACTACTGGAGAAATCGTAGCTTTCGTCTTGTTTATTGTAATTATTGTAGGTATTCCGTCGTTCTTGATTTTTAGAAAGGTATGGCAGATTGTAAAGGGGCGAATATATCGTAAAAATGCAGATGGTGAGGTGGAAGAAGAAGTTCCCGAAATAAGCGATTCTTTAGGTGGTCACCTCCCAGTTACACAAGAAGATTTCATCAATTGGAAAAAATCTGGTTTGGGAAAAAATAAAGCGAAAAAACGAGAACATTCGATTAACATAAAGGAAGAAGTCGTGATTGTTATCGTATTTGTACTAGTAATCATATTCATCCCTATGGTCTTTCATGGATTGAATGATTTATAGTTGTAAATCTGGGTTTTTTTAATTAGTGAAAATAAGTAACAGCAAGTTGAGAAGGGATTTGTTAACATGGCGTATGGAGACGTAGGTGGCCCAAATCTTGATTTTTCAAATATGGGTTGTATGGGTTTTTGTCCTGAAATGTTCTCATTTGGAGATTGGTTGCTTATTTTTGCAATATTTACTGCAATTTTATACATTTCATATTGGACCATAAAAATCGCTATACGGATTATCAAACATTCAATAAAGACATACAAATTAAAAAATGAAAGTGTTGGTGAAGAGTTTTTGGTTATTCAAAAGGAATTTGAAGAACGCCAGAAAGAAGAAAGGAAGTCGTTTAGTCTAAAGAAGGAATTAGGGGTATTGTGGTATTGTGGTATTCTTGCGTTCTTAATAATCGCATTCCTAACCATTGTTTTTTCGTGAGAAAATAATCTCAAAAATAGCAACAGAATATTCGTCTAGTTCCACCTCGATTAGTATATGGAAGAGGTATTAGGAGAGTTAATTCTCTTGATTGCCCTTTCATTGATTGCAGCAATGTATGCCAGTGTGGGCCATGGTGGAGCTTCTGGATATTTGGCTGTATTATCACTAACTGTCTATGCATCTAACGATCCCGCCTGGTTGAAACAACATGCTTGGAGTTTGAATCTATTAGTGGCTGGAATGGCTTTTTTTGCATACAAGAAAGGTGGTTTTTTTGATTCAAAGTTGGCACTTCCTTTCATTATTGCAAGTATCCCTGCAGCATTAATCGGTGGATATCTAAGTGTAAATGATGATATTTACGACACTTTGTTATCGATAACTCTCGTATTCGCTGCCTGGAAATTATATTCAACAAAATCATCGGAATCTGAAGATTTGTTCTCTAATCCGCCGTCCGTTCATATCGCTTTGATTGTGGGTGCTGCTATAGGTTTGCTAAGTGGAATAATTGGAGTGGGTGGTGGGATTTTCTTGTCCCCGCTTATTCTTTTATTTGGATGGAGTGATCCAAAAACTACAGCTGGTATCGCTGCTGTTTTCATTTGGGTTAATTCTGCAGCGGGATTGGTTGGTAGTTCAATATCGGGTCAAAATGTAATTGAGTTTGACGTACTGATTCCTTTCGCAATTGCGGTGTTAATTGGTGGTTATCTTGGTTCGAAATTCGGTTCAGAGAAATTTTCTCAAAAAACTGTTAGGAATACATTGGTATCTGTAATGCTAATCGCAGCGATTAGACAAATTCTAGAATTGTTTGGATTGTGGGTTTAATCACTCAAAGAACTCTTGGTGTTCACAGTGTGGACATGTGATGGTGTACCTTGCTTTCTTTGGTTTTGGAACTTTCATAATTGTTCCACACATTGTACATTGGTGTTTGATGGTATCAGGAGCTTTGGGTTTGGCTTCTCCACCTAATGTACGGCCTACATCTGTTGACCATCCAACCTGGTCGGTGTAAGAATCTGTTTTCTTCATCTTTGAACTTTTCAAAGATAGGCGAATCTTGCGCTTCTTCTTCCTACGCTTACCAGGAGGTGCTTTCTTGGTTGCCATGGATGACGGTATATGTCACTGTATTCAATCACTTCGGCTAAATTATCATTCCAAGATAGTTGATTCGCCATTAATCGGAGTATGTACTGTGTGGCCTTTAGATTCCAATTCTTCAACAAGAGGAGGTCTAGCATGATTTGGGTCTGTGTGGTAAACGACTACTGTTTCAGCTTGACATTGTTCTGCGAAATTAACTATTTCAGAATGGCCTGCGTGGGTTGAAAATGAGAATTGGCTAACTTCTAAGTCAATCGGTGTTCTCTTGTCCCAAATTGGAACGTGTCCTTCGTCCAGAAGCATCCTTCCGCCTGAGCCTGAGGCTTGATATCCAGTTAGAAGAATTGCATTTCTAGGATCCATTCTTAATCTGTTTAGATACCAAATAGACGGTCCACCATCCATCATTCCAGATGTTGAAACTATACAGTCTGCATCTAGTGCTTTCTTTTTATCAGATTTTGATGAGACTCTTCTACACCACTTCCATGCTTCTTCCAGTGCTTGTGGGTCCCTCAGAGCTTCAGGATGTTCCATCTGCAGTTTTGCTACACTTTTCCCCATCCCGTCTACATGAACATCTAGTTCGGGGAGATGTTTGTGAAGCATCATAACGATATCTTGAGTTCTGCCGTTTGCAAATGCAGGAATTAATGCAGTTCCACCTCTATCTGTAACTTCTACGATCCTATTTACAAATGCTTCAATGGTTTCTTCTTTGCTCGGATGGTCTCTTCCACCATACGTTCCTTCAACGAAAAGAACGTCACATTTTTCTGGCTTAGCTCCAGAAACTAATGGGGAGTCGCGAGTATCAAAATCTCCCGTAAAGAGTAGTTTGTGGGTTTCGGTTTCTACGTTTAGCATCGCAGCGCCTGGTATGTGTCCTGCTTTGGTGAGTTTTAGTTTCCAAGAATCATTTTCCCATTTTTCATTAAATTGATGAGTGTACCAAGATGATGTTGCAATGTCGATATCTCTTTTATCCCAAGCTAAAGGATATCCTTCTAATCTACTCACTTTGTAACAATCATTCCACATCATGTGGCTTATTTTTGCTGTTAATGGAGTTCCATGTAATCTTGTTCTATGATTAGAACATAGCCAAGGAGCCATCCCTAGGTGATCAATATGAGAATGTGTGATTACTGCATCTTTGATGTTTGGAGCTTCATGAGGATATTTCGGAGGATCTGTTGGTGCTAGTCCGTAATCGAGTAGCATTCGAGTTCCATGTTTATCCTCAAAAACACATCCTACATTACCTACTTCGTTTCCTCCACCGAGGTAGTGATAACGAATTCCATTCGATGGAGGGACTTCTGGATAAGATGTAGTCCTACCTGGAGAATAGAATACCATATTTGACCGCTAACAATTGTCATGAATGAATATGTCGGGCCCCTGTGTTTCCACTGGAATAATTTTGAGGGTATTAGGATCAAATCAAAACTCGCGATACTTATGGACTAGACGCGTTAAACATCAATGGGTCTTACTTCGTTCACGTTGTATTATCATCATTTCTTAATTCGTCACATCTCTTATTTTCCATCTCCATAGGAAATAAGGGGGTCGTTAACAATGTCTTATTTTCCATTCATAGATATCTAATTTCATTTCTGTTGGAATAAAATCTATTTTCAGAAAAACAATTTTTGTTTAGAATCTTAATTTTCCACTAGTCATTCCGCCGATGAAACAATGAGTGGATATCCACTGGAAGTAATATGGCCGAGAGTTCCATAGCAACATTCGTTGTTGATGAGGAGCTATGCTATGGCTGTGGAGCATGTATCGCACTTTGTCCTACCAACGCTCTAGATCTCAAAGATAGATTAGCAATAGTGGAACAAGAGAAATGTACACTTTGTGAACACTGCATACCATCCTGTCCTGTTTTCGCACTAAGAATTGAAGGTGCTCTCAATGATTAACATTGCAGGAGGGGGAGTTAGAGGACTATCTTGTGCTCTTTATTTTCTAAGCCAAAATCACCCTGTTACTATTTACGAATCTCGTCAAGAAATCGGAAATCCAGTACGTTCTCCAGGAATTGCAAAAACAATTTCTAGCGATTTTATTGACAAAACATCTGCAATCAAATCGACTTTTGGTTGGGCTTTTCGAAGAGAATGGTTCGAAAAAGAATTAGCTAAAAAAGTGACAGATTCGGGAGGTATAATAAAACTCAAAACAACAGCTCCGGATGAATCAATTAATTGTACAGGAGGAAAAACTAACGCGTCTGGTTGGCCGCAGGCTGGGACTCAATACACCGATCTTGTATCATGGAGTGGCGGAATAACCATTCCAAGCAACATACCTAGTGAGTTTAGTTTAGATTCCATGGAAGAAGACAGGTTCTGTTTCCAAAGAGGGGATGGTTTAGTAGAATGCTGGATTAAGGGAGAATTACCAAGGCCAACTCAGGGTTGGTTGGAGATAATGAAAGGCGAACACCCAACATCTTCCAGATATATATGGGTCGATGAAGCAATAGCGGAAGGAGAAGAAATCGCCAAAAATTTCATTCAATCCCTTCAGGAGTTGAACTAACATGCTACCCGACATTGGATTGCTGAACTATGTTCTTGACCAAAATATGGGTTGTAGGCATGTAACTCTAATTGACCCTGGAAAACAAAGCTCTGAGGTTGCAACTAGAAGGGCTATTGCAGCAATTGAATCAGGGTCAAAGATGATTTTCGTAGGCGGTTCTACAGACACTCCCGATGAAGTTGTTCACGAAACCTGCAAATCAATTCAAGAAGCATTAGAATTGCAAATCTTTGCAGCAAGCCAAGACCCAAATTCAGATGAAGATTTTTGGAAAATACCAGTAGTGCTTTTCCCCGGAGGGGCCCATGCATTATCTCCTGCAGCAGATGGAATAACATTCATGATGCTAATGAATTCAAAAACCAGAAAATTCCTAGTTGGAGAGCAATTACGTGGTGCACCATATCTTCACAAATTCGGAGTAGAGGCTTTACCAACAGGATATCTTGTATTTTCTCCAGGAGGAAAGGTGGGAGAGGTCGGAGAAGCAGAATTAGTAGAATCCGGACAAATAGAATTAACCCATGCTTACGCATTAACAGCGAAAATGTTCGGCTTCAAAATTCTCTATCTTGAAGCAGGCAGCGGTGCATCGAGGCAAGTAGATCCAAAATGTATTGAGTCTGCAAACCAAGTGGAAGAACTTTGTTTGATTGTTGGTGGAGGAATAAGAACCGGTGAGCAAGCATCCAAAGCTGCAAAATCCGGCGCTAATTGGATAGTTACGGGAACTCTAACCGAGGACGCGTCAAGCATGGATGAACTTCGTCAAAGAATCAGAAGTATAGTTGAAGCAATTCAATCTTCGTCTTCGTAAAGCACAGGGTCTCCAGTTCCACCAGGAGACTCAGGCCTTGCTTCTTTAGGAACATCCATCCCCTTCTCAATAACTTCTAGAGCGGTGTCTAAATCTACAGTACCGCCCTCTGCTAATGTTTGCATATCGTCAGACGTTGGTGCCGAAATCGTCCTCTCAACATCCGGTGAATTGGAATAAATCTCCTTCCTCAATTCTCTTTCGTCGTGACTGCGCACAAGCGACAAAGAATCTGCAAAGACACGGCCAACAACTTCGCGTGTTCTTTCAGAGCGCTTGACCCCATCTAACTGGTTAACAGCAATATCTCTCTGGGATTCCAATTCGCGCAATTCAGATGTTCTGTCTGTAAGTGCCGCTTCTAAGTCACCAATAGTAAGAGACATCTGTTGTATTCGCTCATCTCTTTCGAATACATCGTTGTGCAATCTCCTCTCTCTTCTTCTTAGAGATTCATATTCACGGTTTCTCTCAAGTAATCTACGCTTCAATTCCTCGATTTGCTCGACTAGGTAATCATGTTCTGCAGAAACAGATCTTGGACCCTGCATAACCCTCTCCAACTGTTCTTCTAATTCTGCAAGCCGGGTATCACGAGCATCTAACAATCCACGCAATCTGTCAGCAATATCTCTCAGACGTTGCCTCTCTTCTTCCAAAGCATCGTTAGCCGCCTTCTCGGCTTCTAAATCACCAGACAAAGCATCAGCCTGGGACTTTAATGCACGAACTTCATCTGCAGTTACACTGGTTAGACCAGCGTTTGCAGCACGCTCCAAAGCCTCAACCATCTGGCCCATGCGGCCCTCCATCTCAGCGATTACATCGTCTTGCTGAGTTGTTAAATCTCTTAATTGAGAAGCCTCCTTTTCTAAGGCCTCTCTCTCTTCAACAGAAATACTAGAGCTGTTATCAGCCAATTCTTTTCGAGTATCCTCGAGCAACCTTTCCAAGTGAACAATCCTTGCTCCGGCTTCTTCCAAGTCATTTTCAGCAGCCTTTAGTTGAGCAACTTCAGGAGCAACCTCGTCTTTACGTTCAGCGAGGTCTAATTCTAGAACCCTCAACCTCTGTTTTGAAGTGACTAAATCCTCGTTTCTGTCAGCGAGTTCTTGCCATGCTACAAGAACCTCTTCAACGAGCTGGTCAACAGGGTATGCGCGCAACATTCCTTCTAGGGCTGCACGCTCATCACCGGTAGTTTCAGTCATTCGACGGATGCCGCCTGGAGAGTCAGCGCTGAACGTCATTGAGGGTTATCGCACAACTACCATTCTTCAACCTTTCATTGGTTGGAGGCCCCTAAGGGCACATTGTTGAACCTTCAGTTGATTGCGGTATATTGCTCATCAGGCATGTCCTGAGCCAATGCCATAGCACCTGTTGCAACCTTCTCGATTGGGTCATCAACACAAGTTACTGTAACATCTCCGATGTCTGCGATATCGTTTGCAATTGCATCTGCGATTCCATCGATTAGAGAGCCTCCACCGGACAGAATGATATTGTTTCTCAGGATTGGTTGATATTCTGGGTCAGCGGTCGCAACAATCGACTTAATCGCTGCACCAACCTTTCCAACAACCATTGTACAAGCAGACTTTACCAAGTCGCCAATATCGACAACTTGCTTCTTACCTTCAACAGATAACTCAACCATTTGCTCACGGTCATCTCCGTTAACATAGGAGAACTCTTCTTTCCACTTGCGGACCATGTCTTTCGTTACTTGAGCACCAGTGTACTTCTTCTGAACTAGCTCCATTAGTTGCAAATCGATCCAATCTCCAGCTTCCTGGATTGTCAATTGATCTTCTTCGGTTGGGAAGATTCCGTAAAGGCGCGCAATATCCGTTGTACCTGCTCCAATATCGACACAGATTGAACCAGAAATTTCTCCGATTCCATATGCTGTAGCGAATGGCTCGGTAACCACCATGATTGCATTAACCTGGCCGCGCAGAGTAGCGACAAGGTTGCTCTTATCGGTGAATGAAACATGTGAAGGAGAGCAAATTACTCCGAAAACCTCGTCATAATCTTCAGGCCCTGCGGTTTCGATTAAGTGAGTAACGAAAGCCTTAGCAGCAGCCAAGTTTGCCTCATCGTCTTGAGCTACACCAGCAGCCATTGGGCGGTATAGGTTACAAGCGAGCTTGTTCTTCAGAGCATCATTGCCAAATAGAACGTCACGGCCTAAGAAATTCCTAGCAACCGGGTCTTTTGGTCGTCCTACAACTGTCTCGATAGTTTCTATTGAACCTGCACTACTTGCAATAGTTGATTGGTATGTTCCCAAATCAATTCCAACATAGAGTCTTTCTCCCATTTTGTCTCACCTTTGTCCTTCGGACATAACGCCCACGGAGTTACTAGTCTTAATGTTCACTCGCGCTATTGAACATCAATCTTTGTCATTGAAAGGTGGAGGGACATCATCTAAAACGCGTTTTTCAAAACCTCTAAACATCATACCGGCAGCCACAACAACCCCAAAAGTAACACCAACAATTCCCCATATCAAAGCACGATTTTGCTCTGCACCCCCGTCTTCTTCAATAACAGGAACATTTTCCTCAACTTCAACCATTGGAGACACCCAATAAATGGAGAAATTACTCCCTAAATACATCGACATTTCTGGCTGCGCCCAAGTAGAATCATTATCATCTACAACAATCAATTCAAAACGCCAATCTTCTCTGTTTACCGGCCTAGGAATCAAATCTCTCGAAATATCAACTTCACAGAAAAATTCAGATTCAGTACTCATAACTGCCCCACAATCACTCAAATCAACCGAGTAGTTGGAATTATTCAACCGAATAGCCAAAACATAACTATCATTTTCTCTATCAAAAACATTCAATTTAATCGAAAAATTATCACTATAATTTTCCCCCTCTGCCGGGGCTTCAATAATCGTAATTTCCGGCGGAGTGTTCTGCGTAAAGTTCTGCAACCCTGTTGCAACCAGACCAAATCCAACCCTTGTTCCTTCAAGCCCGAGATAGCCAGCATTCATACCATCATAGATATCATTTGCAACAACCTCGATACTAATCCATTCAACACCTTCTAATTGTGCTGAAGGGATTCTGATCATTACCGTGGTTTCGTTGCTGGAATTCATTTGCAACGGATTTGTGAACGATTCGTAATACAGCTGACTATAGCCAGAATTACTCATTTCATCATCTATTGCGAATCTTCCATCAGATGTTTTTACAACCAACCGCAAATCATCAATTGGGTATCCTCCCGGTCTAGCATTGTAAGACATTACAACTTCCACATCTTGTCCAGTAACAGGCTGATATAATCGGTTCCAACTCTCATTTTCTGCTAGGAACGGACCCTCCGCTCCACTACCGTTCCATGGGTTGGAGGTGAACGCTTCTAGCGTACCGCCGCGCGATTCAATCAGNGAGACCCAATCGTCTGTTTTGTAAGAATCATGAACGATGAAACCGTTCTCAAAACTCTCTAAAGAAGGTCGGCCGAACCCTTGCATCGGATCAGGGTCGCCACCGTTCAAACCTTCACCCGATGCCGCTAACATTGCTCTCAACAAAGGAGCAGAGGGAGTATACCCGTATTCATTTTGAATTAATTCTTGCAATAATGCAGTAAACGAAGCAGCCATTGGTGTTGCCATTGACGTACCAGTCATTGCGTAAGAGTCGTTATTCATCCCCATCTTTGTTCCATCGGCTTTAGCAGAAACAATACCCATTCCCGGGGCAGCAATGAATACGCCACGCCTATCATTTGCATCAGGGCCGTGTGAATTCCCTGACCACAAACTTCCATTTTCATTAGAATCGCTAGCTACAACAGCCACTGCGTTGTAGGCATTAGATGGCTCCAACATCGTATTACCAGTATTTCCCGGCGCAATAAAAACAAGAGACCATGGATTTTCTACAGTCCATTTGTCAATCATACTACTTCTTTCAGTGTAATTCACAGTATTATCTCCCCACGACCAGGAATTGATTATCGCACCGTATTGAGAAGCCTCGGCCAGCAGAGTTGTAACATCGTCTGGAACCGACCAACCACTTTGGCCCACAACATCCTGAACCACTAATTTAGCACCATGCGATAGTGAGCGCATACTACTATCTCCTTCTAATTGGTCACAAGCCAAAATGCCCGCAATATGTGTGCCATGTCTGAATTGCTGATGCCCCTGAGTATCCCAATCGTCTATTGAATCGTTAAGATGGATAATTTTCCTATGTTCTGGCCCAGGCACCCCAACCTCACTAGTTGAGTTTCGAAAACAAGAATGGTCTAAATCAACACCAGTGTCTGCTACAGCGATTACTACTCCGCTTCCATCGAGAGGCCATAGGGTTGAGTTTTCATCAACATCCATGATATTTGCTGATGCAAAAACGGGCGATACAGAGCAAATTGTCAATGACAATACTAGTAGCGCCACTACCCGCACAAAACCCCTGAAATCATCCTCATGATTGAAGATTTAGACTCAAAGTGTCGCGCCAGCGCGTTTAAGACACATTCACAGGTCGGCGGGAACATGCAAGCCTTCCGCGTATCCGGCACAGCCCCATTTGGTCGCCAGAGACAGAAGTTCAGTATGGACATTGTAGCGAGTTCTTCAGACGATGCAGAACATAAATGCTACTCCATAATCGGCTCCCGCCACAAAGCTAACCGAAGAGCAATTACAATCGAATCAGTTTCTGAAATCGATCCAAGAACTTCTTCGGAACCTATGGTCCTCAACGCGTTTAGAGACCAAATTGCTGCAGCAGGCGGACAAATCGCTCCAGTCGCCGAAGAAGAGTGAACCCAATCGTCGGGTTCATCATAGAGGGGCTTCTCCCAATGGGTGAGCGTCATGGTTGATTCTAGTGAACTTCAGAGAATGGCCCGTCTTGTCGATATGAATCGGCAACGCCTCGAAGAGATTAATCAACAAATTGAGAGAATCGAGGCCGTTCAGTTAGAACACGACGATACTAGAAGAGCACTCAAATCACTTTCTGATGGCCTAAACGGACACATCCCATTAGGAGCGGGAGTAATGGTTCCAATCCCTAAGAGTTCTACAACTATAGTAGACTTAGGTAGCGGTGTTTTTGGAGAAAGAAGCCCCGAAAACGCCGAACAATTAGTCATCAAAAGACTTGAAGATTTGACCGAATTAAAATCTCAATTCGAAGCAGAAGCAGCCATGCTAACTCAGAGAATAGAAGAACTGGCCACCGCTTTCGAAACAGCAGCCCAACAAATGACACAATCACAAGAAGTTGAGGAAACGCCGGTTGAGAAACCCGAAGAAAAACCTACACGGCGCCGCAGAAGAGGGGTCGGCGGAGAGCTGACATTAGATGATTAGGTGACATTATGGGGCTATTCGACAGATTCCGCAAAAAGGTTCGAGAGGCAGCATCTGAAGTAGATTCAGACTCGCTTTCTGCTGAAGAAGGAAGTGACGAGGCCCTTGAAGCACTTTCACATCAAGAGCAAATGACTCAAAGCGAGGCGCACACAAAAGAAATTGTAGCAAGCAGAACACACGTTCCTGCTTACAAAACCCAACCTGATTTTGGAGAAGAGGATGATGATTGGGAAGATTTTGATGATGAAGAGGAATTGCAATTACCTTCGAGCAAAGACGATGAATGGGATGATTGGGATGAAGAAGAGGAGTTCACACTTCCAACAAAATTATCTCGCAAAGAAAGGAAAATCTTAGCTAAAGAGGCAAAGAAAGAAGCCGCGAGAAAAAAAGCCAAGGAAAAGGAAATGAAAAAGCGCGGTGCTAAAGCTGTGAAAAGATTGGCCGGCTCCAAAGTAGACTTACACATGATGAGAACTACAACCGGCCGAAAACTCGTAGAAGTAAAATCAGCACCCACCGGAGGAATCGGAACCATTGAGGAAGATGGAATAACAATCGACCTCGGCGGAGGAGTTGTAGAATCTGGCGGACGTGTTATCAAACAAAGTGAAGCACTCGGCAATCTAATGGAAGAATTGGAATGGATCATGTTAGAATCCGATATTTCTTCAGATGCCGTTTCTGCCGTAATGGGCGCACTAGAAAGAAACCTAATCGGACAAAGATTACGCAAAGGCGCAGATTTATCCAAAGTTCTCGAAGCAAGTTTGAAGAGAGCGCTGAGAGGAATTTTGAACGCTGGCTATTGGGACTTTTATGCATCGATTCAGAATTTTATCGACGATGAAGACACTCCTGTAGTAATCATGTTTGTAGGTGTAAATGGTACCGGGAAAACAACCACTGTAGCAAAGGTTGCTCACAATTTACAACAACGCGGACTATCGGTTATTGCCGCAGCAGGAGATACGTTTAGAGCGGGGGCAATCGAACAATTGGAAACCCATTGTGACCGCCTCAATATCCGGTGTGTATCCTCTCAGAGAGGCGGAGACTCTGCCGCAATCGCTAGAGACGCAGTAGATTCTGCTAGAGCAAAAGGAATCGACGTTGTCCTGGTCGACACAGCGGGTAGAATGCAAAACAAATCCAACCTCATGGCCGAATTGGAAAAGGTCAGGCGTGTTGCAAACCCACATTTGACCTTGTTCGTGGGGGACGCTCTAGCAGGAAACGACGCAGTAGACCAAGCAAGAAATTTCCAGCAGATGTTGAAGTTTGATGGCGCTGTTCTAACCAAATTAGATACCGATGCTAAGGGTGGAGCTGGACTCTCAATCGCTCATGCTACTGGACAACCAATCGTCTTGTGCGGAGTTGGGCAGGAATATGACGACCTGATGCAATTCGACCCGGATTGGTTGTTGCAACAGTTATTTGAGTGAGGTGAGAAAATGTCACAAGAGTTCTTCGACGACGAGAATAGTGCACACCTATTCCAACTAGTCCACATGTTACAAAGAAGTGCAATGATGCACATGGGATTAATCCAAGACAGTGAGGGCAAAGTTCACTACAATTTAGGAGAAACCAAAGCAGCCATAGACACACTATCGATGCTGAAAGCAAAGATGGACGGCAATCTGACCTCCAAAGAATCTACCATGCTAAACGGCATAATTTCCGAATTACAACTTCAATTCGTTAAAGCTCCTGCAAGACAAAGAGCACTTGAAGACCAAGTGGCAGAGTCAGAAGCAGTCCGTGAAACTTTCACAAACCCACAAGACGCACCATCGGAAATCATCGCAGATGAAGAAGAATGACCTGTTTGGACTTATTTGAGCGGTTGATTCATTTGTGTGAAGTCTATCACACATATGTTAGCCATGGTTCGAGTTACCAATGTTGAAGACGAAGAAGCACCAACCGTGCTTCTTGTTGACAACAACCAAATGTCATTGCACAGACTAACCAACATTTTCCGCCAAAGAGAATTCAATATCGCAACTTGCGATGATGGCGACAAGGCTGTGGACGAATATATTCGCCTCGACCCAGAATTGGTTGTATTGGCTCTTGACATTCCTTCAATGGACGGCCATCTGGCCGCACTAGAAATGAGAGAGCACAGCAAAGATTGCAGAATATTATTCTCGGCTCCAAAGCGACAGGCGCAACTTGCTCATGACGCAACACACTCAGCCGGTGCTATTGGCTGGGTGGAGAAACCAATCACGGCTTCCTCGATAGATTCGATATGGGACTTGGTACTTGGCCCAATTCCCGAAGCACCAGGATTGCAAGATTTGGATACGATCCACCCTGTCGAGGAGATGATACAAATTGAAGAAGACGAGGGCCCAATGCCACTTCCGTTGCCTGAAATTGCACCTCTTCCAATAAACCCTCTACCTCTCGAAGAAAGAGGCCCACAGAAGAAAAAATCAAGCAAAGCAAAGCGCCTGACGATTGTCTTAGTTTTGTTCACGGGCTTGGGGGCTGCTGGTTGGTATGCGTGGTCGAATGGATTGATCTGACCTCTTGAGTCATTGCAACCGGAACAAGCGCAACCCTTCCATCAGGTAATGTCTGCCTTACATATCCAGACATATCGATATTCATAGGTTGGAATGCGACCTTTTCTACCCTACTTCCAGCAGGAGCACGAATTACCTCGGTTACTTTGTAATTATTTGAATCAAGTAGCTCCAAATCTCCATTAGCTAATTTAGCGTCTAACAACCGATTATTGTTCCAAACATACCAAACTAGCCACGCGATTCCAATCATCATTGGAATGCCAATAACCGCAGCAACAATTGAACTCATGATTCTCTCTCAACTAACGCATTCCATGATGCTGAAGCGTATTTTTTGGCAGATTCTTCGGGGTTTTCAGACCGGTGTATTCCACTACCAACGATGATGCAGTCCGAACCTGCAAGGACTGCAGCACGGGGGTCTCCGTACCTTTGCCCCATCTCTCCGTCACCTGTTGAAAGATTTACACCAGGTGTCCAAATCATTTTTTCAGAACCAACCTTCTTTCGTAATTCACTTAACTCATCAGGCCTAGAACCATTGCCAATGAAACCAAAAACACCGGGGTGTTCACGACCCTTGGCTACCACTTGGTCAGTATAATCAGGATTCAATAAATTCCCACGGCTCGACATTTGTGCCAATAATAGAACACCACCACTTCGGCCCACATCTTTCCAACCTGCTTGTAGACCATCTACTACATCTGGCCCACTAATCAAATGAGAAGTGACTAGGTCGGCCCACGAACGAATATCGTATATTCCTGCCATTTGCGACCTACTGATTTTTCCAATATCGGCAAATTTTCTATCTTCAAAAATGAGTAAATCTGCTTCTTCAGCGGCCTTACAAAAATCAGACCAGGCCTCAGGACTCCAATCATCAACTAAGTCTACATGAGTTTTCAGTGCAGCAATATGAGGGCCAACTTCTTTGATCAAATCAAACAATCCAGACATTGTGTTTCGGTCTGCTGCTAAACATACCAGAGACTGTTTTCTAGCTGCAACCTCCATGTATTTACGAGCAATATCGGAAGTCGAATTTGACCAACGCTCACCCCATACTTCACTCGCCATTACACTGGGCATTGCGAGGTTGTGTGTCAATCTTGCGCCTTGACAGAGTTTACCGAATCAATCAGGGTCGCCTTTACTTCATAGTTTGGCAACTCCAGGGATTCAAATGAATCTCCAACATCATAACTTACATGTGTACCTAGCGTTTTCTTTAGTTGATTTACTGAGAGTTTAGGATGGAACATAGCAAGTATGTATGCTAGTAATTTAGGCAATTTACGCGTAGCAAATTTACCATCGAGTGACGAATTCAATATTTTTCCAATATCTTTCATCCACAATCCATCTTTGTGAATAATATACCTGTGACCATTTTCTCCTTTGTCTAGGGCGTTGACATGAGCGATTGCAACATCTCTGACGTCTACAAAATTAATGTGGACATCTAGAACGAACGGCGGCCCATTTACGAAGTGTTTCAAGTAAGACATAGAACCTTCAAGGTGTCTTTTGTGTAAAATTGGACCGAACACAATTGAAGGGTGAATGGTTACCAATCTTACATCTCTACTAGATGCCCATTCCCGCATTATTTTCTCCGCTTCAGCTTTAGCGAAACCATAGGCGTTAGAGGTTTCAGAAGCATCATCACACCAATCTTTGTTAGAGAAAATATGGCCATTATCGAACTTAGTTGAACGTATAGCAGCAACTGACGAGGTGTGAATAATTCTCTTTACTTCATCCATTACACTACATAGATTCCGAACCCCAATTACCGAAGGGTCAACAACTTCTTTCTTCACATCTTTAGCCCCGACATATAGGGCTGCAGCACAATGAATTACATCCTCGCATCCCTTTACCGCATTCTTCAGAGAATCAATATCAAACAGGTCAGCCTTGACAATTTCCAATTTGTCACTATCTGGGAAAATACTTGCTAGAGAGGTATCGCGCAACATTGCTCTAACCGAATAACCCCTAGCCAGCAATTCACATACAACATGTGCGCCAATGAATCCACTAGCCCCGGTAACCAACACTGGCATGAACATCGCATACACAACAGGGTCATCTTCTTGCCGCATGGGTGCTACGCACCCAATGATGCGAATCGCCTTCTTACTGTGTGCTTTGGTCTTAATCGGGCCATTGGCAGGCTGTTTTGGTGATGAAGATATAATCGAAAAACAGGTCATAGAATCATATTATCCTGATATTTCTGAAAGACAGCATCTTGATTGGGATTGGGATGGATCTTATGCAATGGTTCTCGAACAAGGACCGTATACGGCCCTCGATGTCCAAGAGGCAATGATTGAGGTAGACACTTCTGATATCTGGGAAACCGGCCCACCAACGTCTAATGTGCACCTTTCGTATTGGTTACCTTCGAATACATTGGATGGGGAAAAGGTACCTGTAATTGCAATCGTTAGTCCATATTACTCCTTTGGCCAACCAGGCTCGGAATCCGGAGCGACGAATGTTGTAGCCGCAGGACGAGGCGAATTCATCTTCGACAACTATGTTCCACATGGATATGCATTAGCCCAAGTTTCAGTGTTCGGCACAGAGGAGTCCAGCGGTTGCTTCGACTATCGTGGAGCAGGAGAGGGCTTAGGCATCCATCATGCTGTGGAGTGGCTAGGCCAACAAAACTGGTCGAATGGAAATGTAGGGTTGTATGGCAAGTCATACGAAGGTGCAACTCAATGGGAAGCAGCCGCGCTTGCTAGCGAGCATTTGAAAACGATAGTTCCAATTTCTGGAACCACTGCACTACATCCATTACTGTACAAGAATGGTAGTGCAGAAGCTAGAAGCCAAGTCATGCACATGAATTACTTCGGCAGTACTGTTGATTACAATGGTGACGATTTAGACAATATTTGCCCCGATATTGTTGAGGGTATATTTGCCGGACCGGTGACTTATGGTATGGGCGAGTTGGACCCATACATGGAAAATTATTACAATGAAAGAAGCCATATTGACAAAGCATTCCAAAATTGGAATGGATCGATTTATTGGATTCAAGGAATGCAGGATTGGAATGTAGACCCACACCAAGTATTCGGCGGACCAATCGGTGTGAATTGGTATCTCGATTATTCAGCAGCAGGTTATGATGTTCGAGGAATGTTAGGTCAATGGGAACACAATTATCCCGACCAATGGTCAAAGCACAACAACCAGGAATCAGGATACGGCGGTGAAGCCATTCACAACATGACACGTTGGGATTGGGGACAAGACCTCTTCGAGTGGTTTGAATACTATCTCAAAGGCGTTGGGCCAAAACCTGATAATCACGCTCAAATCCAGAGAAATGATGGTCAATGGAGAATAGAGGAGCTGTGGCCACCTCAGGACGCAACATGGGAATCTGTCGACATATCCTCTTGCGACCAACAAGGCAGTAATGTAGGAGGGGCCTCAGTTATTGGAGGAGGAATCCAATCCGTGACAATTACTTGCGCAGGCTTTGAACAAGACATGCATATCGCAGGCTTACCAACACTACATTTGGATGTAACAGCATCGTTTGATGGTGGCCAGATATTTGCAGAACTTCAGGACGCAGAAACTGGATTAAGACTAGGCCATGCAACAATGGATATCCGATATCATGCAGGTGGCTATGAGCCACAAACCGTTTTCCCCGGGCAAAACTTGGTTATGCTGATGGAATTCCAAGCAATGGACGTAATTCTACCTGCAGGGCATGGAATAAAACTCGTACTTACTGAAACCGGTGAAGATTATCTCGCACCCGCCTGTGGCAATTCATGCCCGATATCTGTTAATGGCGGCACCTTTTCATTCCCACAAATCGATCGCGATGGAAGTACAGTTTTCGTCACTCCGCAGAGTGAAGAAGCAGCTAATAACTGAAAAAACATCAGTTGTTCAAATTTTCACTCCCGCGCGATTGGCGCGTGCATTTGAACACCCAACCGCGTCAAATAAACCCCTCAAAATATGCAAATATTCAATAAACTTCGAAACAGATGGAAAAATAGCACAATAAAACAGCCAAAAAATGAGCGATTGTATAATATACCGTACTCATAACGGTCGCTTTGATACCCATGTGGGCAAAACTAGAGTATATCTGGCTTGATGGAAAAGAGCCAACACAGAGCATGAGAAGCAAGACAATGGTAAGGAGAGATTTCCAAGGCACCCTCGAGGAGTGCCCTCTATGGAATTTCGACGGTTCCTCAACAAACCAGGCGGACGGAAGCTCATCCGACTGCGTCTTGAAACCAGTAGCAATTTACCCAGATCCAGANCGAAACTCNGGNTANNTGGTNATGTGNGAAGTAATGAATGCAGACGGAACACCACACGCAACCAATGGACGCGCAACAATTGAAGAAGACGATGATGACTTTTGGTTTGGATTCGAGCAGGAATATTTCCTATGGGATCCAGAAACAAATCTACCATTTGGATTCCCACGCGACCAAACACCTCAAGGGCAGTTCTACTGCTCCGTAGGTGCAAAGAACGCATTCGGCAGAGATTGCATTGAAGATCACTTAGACCAGTGCTTGGAAGCAGGATTGAACGTTGAAGGAATTAACGCTGAAGTTGCAGCAGGACAATGGGAGTACCAGATATTTGCAAAAGGAGCAAAGGATGCAGGCGACCAAATCTGGGTTTCTCGCTATCTGGCAGAGCGCAATGCAGAGAAGTACGGGCTGCACATCGAATGGCATCCAAAGCCGCTTGGAGCAACCGACTGGAACGGTAGTGGAATGCACGCTAACTTCTCAGACACCAGAATGAGAGAAGAAGGTGGAGAAGAATTGATGACAAAGATTTGTGAAGCGTTTGGAAGGAACATTGAGAAACATATCTCAGTTTATGGCGCACACAACGAACAGCGATTAACCGGACTTCACGAGACACAATCTATCCATGAGTTCTCATACGGAGTTTCTGACCGCGGAGCATCAATTAGAATACCAGTTACAACCAAAGATGACGGTTGGATTGGTAGATTGGAAGACCGCAGACCAGCATCCAATGGTGACCCATACAAGATTGCTGCAGCGATTATTACCACTACCAAGTCAGCTTACTGATTTGATTCTGCCCTTCTCAGGCGTATAACGCCTAAGATTACAGCAAATATGACGCTAAGCGTCATTATATTTGCAATAACCATCGACATAGAATCAATTAGGATGCCGTATAGTAACCAAAGCCCTAGAGCTATTGTTACTACACTGAAGGTTGCAAGAGAGATCCCTTCGTGACGTTTGTTGACCCAAACTTCCCTAATCTGCGGGACCCAGGCGACGATACCCAGAACGCCAGCTAATAGGCCAATCGCCTCAACCCACATCTCTGCCATATCAACGGCTGACAGCCAGTTATGTTTGAAACTTTCAATCCAGTGAACCGGTTTTTCTGTGATAGGACGATATGTTCTAACAATAAATAAGCACGGGAGCAAGTGACAAAATCCTAAAAATACTCAGCATGCATGATTAAAAACCCGATGTGCATAAAAGCGCAGTAGATGAAAATATGGCGCAGTACAACGAAAATAACTCAACCCCATTCTGCACGGGGATTGCTAAATTCAATTTTCGAGATATGAGCGAATGGAATAATTCTCGACTCGTCTTCTCCTACAACCGCCACTAATGGGCCAGATTGATCTGTTACAATTTGGCCTGTAGTTAGAGAACTCTTAGGGCCCGTAATCAGTCCAAAAATTCCTGAATGTTTGACTGTACAGTCTTTCTTTTCAAAAGGGTATTCGAGAATATCTCCATGTAACGTTTTTCCGCCGTTCAAGTGAATAGTGTCCCAGGTTCCAAATCCTAGCAGTGTTTCTTTTAGCAATTCATCTGGAGGACTTTTATTCATATTTTCAACCATGTTGATGAATCCCATTTCATCATAAGCCTCAGCAGGAACTTCGTCAGGCAAAGCTTCCCATTCCAGGTTTTTGTTTGAGAATACTAAGACGACTTTACTGGGTGGTGCAGAAGAATCTGTACGAGACTCATGCAAGTCGCATAACAGGTCACCCTTTCTGCATGTCCACGCAACAATGTCCTTGTGCATTAAGGTTCCACCATTCTTTCTTCGCTGGAAAAATCGACCCTCACTCGTTATTGTGAATGAGCCAGACCAGTGCTTCTGTTCAATGAATAGAATCTCATCCTTGGTTGCAATTACCATATCGATTTCTCTTCTTCCGCCTTCTTCAGGGTCAGGAATTCTGATTCCTTCTAGCACCAGAGCATCGCCTGCAACAGCTCGAGTCAATTTCATTAATCGAAATTCTGCGAGCCTTCCAGATACTACATGTCCTTCAGGTTCGAATTTTACTCGTCTTGAAAAAAACTCTCCAAGTCTGCCCAAACTCTCACCTCAGTAGCGCATCAATCGAATCGACCACTACACTAACTTCCTTACCAGACTCTTCTAAATCTTTCATTGTGGCTTCTCCAGATAGTACTAGAACAGAAACACATCCGGCTTGAATAGCCATTTCCATATCAGTGTACAATCTATCTCCCACCATAGCACATTCTGATGCATTGAGGCCCAATTCCTCTATCTTGTGCATTATCATTCCAGGGTTTGGCTTTCCTGTAATGTGTACCGGGTCCATTCCTGTAGTCACTTTCAGCATTGCAAGGTAGGCACCAACATCAGGCAGACCTCCATCGGGTGAAGGACAAACCATATCGGGGTGGCTCGCTACGAGCGGTACACCTCTGTGCATGTGAATTGAAGCAGTAGAGATTTTCTCATAATTAATTTCAGTATCATAACCTAGGACTACGTATTCAGGGTCACTATCTCTGGTAGTAATTCCAATATCTTCCATCATCTGGCACATGCCTTTTGTTGCAATAGCCCATGTCTTTGTCACCCCTTCCTTTTGCAACCAAGCAAGTAAGTCATGCGTTGAGAGCAATACATCTTCGGGAGTACAAGGTATGTTCATTTTGTGCAATTTTGCAACATATTGGTCTACAGATCTTGATGAATTATTTGACAAAAAGTATCGCTGTACCCCTTGTTCTTCACATCTTGATAGAAATTCTAGAGCGCCAGTGATCAGGTTACCGCCGAGGTATATTGTTCCATCAAGGTCCAAGAATACCGCTTTGACACCGTCTAGTTTCGCATCCATCATATCACATCAGAATAGTAGAGTCTTCACCAAGAACCATTTCGAATGCAAATTTTCCTGGGCCTCTTTACTCGCAATCATTTCAGTCATCATCTCTTGGATTACCGGCTTTCTNCTAGCTTTGCCTACGAACCAATTGAGCAACCATTTACGACGACTCATTTTTTGCATCTTGAATGAATTTGTTAACTCCGGCCCTAGAGCAGCCCACAACTCTTCTTGATATTCTTGGCCACCTTTGTTTTCCATCACATGACGTGCCGCCATCTCTCCGCTGACCAATGCATTACCAACACCTTCTCCAGAGAACGGGTCAACTAGGCTTGCAGCATCTCCTATTAGCAGCGCGCCTGGCGCATAAGCGCGACGGGGCTGATTTTTCTCGCCCTTTCTTGGACTGCCGAATGGCAATTGCCAGCCTTTGCTAGTGCCCTCAATCAATTTTGCATCTGCAAATCTATCTTTGAATAACGGATGATTAGCAATAACATCTGCTTGCAAGCTCTTGAGCTTCTTCTTTTGCTTATCCAGCAGCCCCATGACCATACCTATGCCGACATTTACCTTACCGCCTCCAAGCGGGAATAACCAGAAATATCCTGGAACTACAGTATCGACGAAGTGAATTTCGATATTACCTGCATTTCCTTCACAGCCCTTTACACCGTCCCAATATTCTCGGTATCCGCCGCAATAGTGCATTCTGTCTACTAATTCTTCTCCAGCCATTTCTTTGACTATTTTTCTAGCAACTGGGCATTGATATCCTCCAGCACCGATTGTCCAAGGAGCGGAGTAATTTCGCTTCTCCCCCCTCTTTCCACCGATGCCAATCTCCACCCCGGAGATCTTGCCATCATCGTCAAACACTTGGGTAACGGTCGCACCTTGAATGACAGAACCTCCATTTTCTAAAACCAATTCTGTTGCTCTGTGGAATAGGAGCCAATCGAATTGTTGACGCGGCAAAGAATAACCAGCCTCCATTTTTTCAACATCTTCTTCAGGCAAGGGAACTGTAACATCGCTTCCATTAGGTGATGAAAATACAATACCGGTTACACGGAAGTGAGGTGTCGACTCCAACGTCGCTTTGACTCCCAGAGCTTGGACGTGACCTAGCGACTTGCCTCCAACTGCATCACCACAGATTTTGTCGCGCGGCCAAACACCCTTTTCGATAAGTAGTACCTTTTTCCCTTCCATGGCGAGATATGATGCAGCAGCAGACCCCCCTGGCCCGCCACCAACGACGATACAATCGAACACATCTCCCGAATCTGGAACGGCCCCGGTTTCAATAGGCTCATCCCAAAACCTCTCACTCGCCATGATGACTACACAACACACCAAGCACAAGAGGGTACTGCTAAAACAGCAATAATATGGTAACTAATACTAACTAAACCGCCATCATCAAAAGTAACTAACACGACCAGCGAGTATGGCCACAAAGCGACAACAAGCAGCGCTTGGCCTATTTTGCGTCACTCTCTTGTGGGGGGGAACATTCGTTTGGATGAAACAAGCAGTGAATTCACTCGACGCTGAAATTGCACAGTACTCAACAACGGCAGTTGTAGGGGTTATCGTTTCGGCTAGATTTTTCATTGCATTTGTAGCATTACTTCCGTTTTCAAGTACGGCTAGAGCAGCTCTCTCGTCCAAAGAAGATTGGCAAGGAGGACTTATTCTTGGAGGTTTGATGTTAGCAGGATTTGTACTGCAGATGATTGGAATAAGGTCTGTAACTCCTTCAGTATCTGCATTTTTGACTTCTCTTTATGTTGTGTTTACTGCAATTTTATCAATCAAAATTAGTGATAGGAAGCCAACTAGAATGATGATTGTGGGCGTTGCCTTAGCAACCTTCGGGGCCGGTTTCATTGATGGTCCACCGCACATTGTATGGGGGAAAGGAGAACTTCTCACAGTTGCTTGCGCACTATTCTTCGCATTACATATCATTTACACTGACCGAATAACCAAGCAACTAGATCCTATTGCAGTCACTTCCACATCATTCCTGGTTTTGGTTTTGGGCGCAGGCATAATTGCAGTAATCGCAGGTGGGGGAATAGCGGTATTCGAATCTGCGTGGCAAGACGGCGTGGTTTTGCCGCTTTTGTGCTTGGGACTATTTGGGTCACTAGCTTGTATTTTGATGCTAAACATCTTCCAGAAGCATCTCAATCCTACTCATGCAGCAATCATCTATTCCTTCGAACCGGTTTGGGCTACGCTTTACGGTTGGCAACAAGACATGGTCGACATATCCATTTGGCTTGCAATGGGCTTGTTACTATTGGTTGGAAACATAATTGTCGAATTGGACGAGTCTAGTAACGCCACTCATCTCAGTGAGGAAGCAGGCCCAGAATAATCGTAGAAAGAAACCATGGTTTGCGTGCTTGCAATACCCCCTACTTTCGACAAGCCATCAAGAATGGCATCTCCCAGAGAATCCATTGAAGGGCTAACGACTTCGATTAGGAGGTCCCAATCTCCCGCAACCACATTGCAACGTACAACGTAAGGGAATTCACATATTTTCTGTGCAACGTTGCGCCTATCCACATTACCTCTTTCACAGCGAGCGAAAATGAATGCTCGCAAATCGTAACCCCAAGCCTTTGCATCGATGTCAACAGTGTATCTGCGAATCACTCCTTCTCGCTTCAACCGAACCATCCTATCATGGGTTGTTACTCTAGCAACTCCCAATTTATCAGCTAATGAAGTCACGGAAGCGCGAGAGTCCTGTTTCAACAATTCAATCAGTTTCAAATCGTTAGAATCTAGTTTCATGGACAAACGAATAGTCATTACATTTTCAATCATTCCGTCATTTTGACGGTAATTACAGTGGAAACAGGGGTATTTTCCGACATTCACCTAACAATTATTGCGAATTGTTGATGTGCATTAGTCGCTAACGGCAGTTTGGAGATAGATATGGCCGACAAAAGGAAGTTTTCGACGAACGCAGTCCATGCAGGGACCAAGCACATCGAAGGAGCAGTCAATACACCAATTTTCCAATCATCCACCTATCATTTAACTGACGAAAGGTATGCAGGATGGGCTGCTGGTGCACAGCACACACTTCTCTATGCTAGACTATCAAGCGTCAACTCCGAAGCAGTGGTTGAGAAAATATGCGCCCTAGAAGGAGCAGAAGATGGAGAATTATTCGCCAGCGGAATGGCAGCTATCTCTACTACGCTGATGGGATTACTTTCTCAAGGCGATCACATAGTTGCAAGTTCTGATGTATATGGCGGAACATATGGCCTAATGACCGAGGAACTACCTCGGTTTGGAATATCGACTACCATGGCGGATATGCAAGACCCTTCATCCTATGAGGCAGCAATACAAGAGAATACAAAAATGCTCTACATAGAAACCATCACTAATCCTGTAATCAAAATATGTGACATTGAGGCTATGTCGGCTATTGCGAAGAAACACAACCTGCTGCTGGTTATCGACAATACATTCGCATCACCTTGGGGTTGCCAACCAATTAGCATGGGCGCCGATTTAGTAATCCATTCCACTACCAAGTATTTGGGCGGCCATTCAGATATCGTTGGTGGCGCAGTAGTTGGCAGAGCTGATTTAATCGCTGCAATGTTCATCAAGAAAGTCCACTTTGGAGGCTCACCAGACCCTCACAATTGCTACTTGCTCGAGAGAGGAATCAGAACCCTCGCAGCACGTATGCCAATCCACTGCTCTAATGCTGCGGAAATCGCAAAGCGGCTAGAAGCACACGATATGATAGAAGTAGTGCACCACCCTTCATTACCATCTCATAGAGACCATGAGCTAGCAAAGAGAACTATTCCTAAGGGAACAGGAATGATTGCATTCACAGTCAAAGGTGGAGACGAAGCAGCCCTCAAATTCATGCGCGGCCTGGACATCATATTCGAAGCAACCAGCCTAGGAGGCGTGGAAAGCTTGGTAGAATGTCCTTTCAATTCATCTCATATGTTCATCCCTGAAGATGTTAGAATTGCAGCCGGACTGGGCAGAGGCTTCGTTAGAATGTCTATCGGAATCGAAGACGTCGAGGACCTTTGGAGCGATATTTCAAACTCTTTGGACATGCTGTGATCAAGGTAAATCTTCGATTTGCCCACAAGATGCCCTTAGTGATTCTAGACATAATTTGTAGTCGACATCATCTCCGTCGACTAACGATTTACCAGCATTCCATACTTCTATTGCTGCTGGACTCCACGCACTACCTTTGTCTCTAGCGTTTGAAGAGAATTGCCATTCTTGCCCACCGGATTTACCAGCGGCAATTAGCCAAGCCCATGAGGCAGCCTCTTCTTCGATGCCTGATTTTTTGGAAAGGGCCATTTTTTCTGCTTTACCCATTCCTTCAACCAAACCAGTGATTGTAAGGTCGTGAATCATTCCTACGGGCCCAGGAACCTTGCCTCTACGGTAAGGGAATTTGTTCGTGATATCTGCTTTAGCACGTTGCGATTCAATATCTTTCAAGAATTTACCAAAGGCGCGTTTCTTGTTACACTGAGCAATCCACAAATCCTCGGCTTCATCTTCTTCAATACCAATTCCGACTAGGCCTGATAACCCGTGTTCTTCCCAAAGACCGGACAGAACGTCATTGCAGGAGGTAGCGGCGATTTCAAGCGCATCGCCACCTCTTTCGCTAATTCCCCCACCTTTTGAAATCCTCATTCCTGAGCCAGCAGCCTCTTTCATCAGCATTAGTGCTAATTCCTTTTCTGAAGACGAACCATTCAATTCTTTTACAGCTTCATCAGCCGATTCAAACCATTTTTCACCGACAATGAATCCCTCATTGAGGTTGTGTAATACCGCTAATTTGGCACGCTTGGAAATTGAACTCTCACTCAGAGTTAGACCCATCCAAGCATCCAATACCCGGTCCAACGCATCACGAGCACCGTCGCGAGACGCACCTTCTGGGAACCAAATGGCATCAGGAGTCATTACTGTAGAAAGGTTTGGAGGGAGCATAGACAGGGCAAGGTCGTGGATGAAAGAGGTCTTGCCTTTGGCGCTCTCTAATTTGTCAAATCCAATCGCAACTTTACTTCCGTCTATGAAATTCATTACAAGATATCCTCCGCCCGACATTTCATCTTCGGCAATAGCGCCTATGTCCAAACCCTCGGTCACCCAAATATTCCCATCATTATTGAAATCGAACCTAGATCTCTTGAGAACATCATCTAGCCAACCCTGTGGCATATCTGGTTCTGGACCAGTGCAGACAAAACCTCCTTTCCAAGAGAAGAAGAAGTATCCTTTTTTTGCATGGTCTTCCCAAGGAAGCATTCGAAGAGTGGGCATGTGATGATTTTGAATACCCGCTTGGTACGCTACTTTCCCATCCCCTCTTCGAACGTACGAAGCTTTACCGAATGATTGGTGGCTGTAATTTCCAACTAGTGAGATATCTTCGTCATGCGCTGCCATGAGCGAACCTGCGAGCGCCTTGCCGACATCATCTCCTCGCTTAGCCATCATTCGCTTTGCTAACCACTTTCTATCGTGGCGCTTGTTGAGGACCTTCCTCAATTCACGCAACGTTTTGGTCACAGGGTCGGTTCTTCCCCATTTCAATTTCCCAGTCCATGTCATTGCAGGAAGTAGCGATTCACCTTCTTCGAGTAATTTATCGAGGTTTTTTCGCAGACGCTTCTGAGTGTCTAAATTGGCCTGTTTCGTGCCACGCATCCGCATGCGTTGACGTTTTTGGCCTGGAAATTCAACCTGTGCTGGCCTCGCCATTGAACCTCGGAGCAGTCGCCCCCTGTTCACTTCTTCCCCCAACGTTTCAATGCCATTTCTTCAACATCGCCGGGATTTGCAGGAATAACTAAACAATGTAATCTACCAGTTTTTGCACTCGATAAATCACTTAATTTGCAGTATGTAATGTTCTGTTCTGGTGTACCCATGTCACTACACAGTACCACCATTAAGGTAGAAAAATCTTGACAGATTTGTTCGCAAGCTTCAATTCGCATTTTGTCCAAAACCGAATCATCGGGCATCTCTTGAATTGAATCTGATAACTTGTTGCACATCATTTCCATTGCATTAGCAGCATCTTTAGGTTGCATCGGAATCTGCCCCCCGACCCCTTCACCTGTCGGGTCTAAATCGAGCAGAGCCAGAGTATGCAATCCTTGAAATCGATTCACTGCAATTACTTCCAAGGGCGAGGTAGCAACCCATCCACCATAGGGGTATGTTAGCGTAGTTTGTCGCCCAAATCGGTAATTGGATAGGCCAATCGCTCCCGTGACAAGGCCTGTAATTGAGATCCCATGAATTACTGAACAATTCACTCCTGCTTCCAAAGCTTGCAATTGTAAATCGACATGAGTAGTCGCTTGCAGTGGGTCGCCCACAACCAGTAAGGCAACACTGGACTGTTTTGCCAATTCAAGCAATTCCGCCGGCTCTTCCACTTCAGGACGCATTACTTTCTGGATTTCCCCAATTTCATTTTCTAACTCTTCTAGAGTATCCTGGCTCCACAAGGCGGTATAGGCCTCATAACGGCGGTAGTCTGCGTTTTTTGCCGCAGCAATGGCGGCGCNAGTCATTCCATCAANGCCCCCTGGACCCATTCCAATGAGAATTAATCCAGCCGCCATGCTCAAACCCCATGCTCCTGTGGGTGTGGCGAAGGACATGCGCCATTTGAGAGTGCCGAGGAGAGAAACTTCTCTCTGGAGAGATAAATTAGCTAGCAATGGCTGGCTAGCAGAAGGGCACGGCATTCACAAATTGGAAGAATATACAGGCATACCACTGAACGAAAACGCCCCTTCTCACATAGACGGCTTAGACATACTCGAACTCGAACCTCTAACCTCCGGGCCAAAACACTGGACTGAGAGAATTAAAGAAAAGATTCCAGCAGATTTACAAGATTTGTTGCCGATGAGTCACGACCAAATCGGCGATGTAATTATTGTAAAAATCCCTGAGGGCTTGGAGTCGTATTCGAAAACGATAGGAGAAGCGATGATTGCACAACATCCTAGTGCAAGAATTGCATGCGCGGATAATGGTGTTAAGGGGGATTTCCGCGTAAGGGACCTAACTGTATTGGCAACCGAAGAAACAAACACAACTAGAACCAGAGTTAGGGAACACGGTAACGTATTTTGGACCGATCCAGGACTGGTGTATTATTCTCCTAGATTAGCTAACGAAAGGCTGGAGACTCTGGAGTGTGCCATATCTCTCTCAGAGAAACTTGGGCGTAAAATATCGGTATGTGACCCATATGCGGGAGTCGGGCCTGCTTTGGTTCCATTAACTAAATTGCCAGAAATTGTTGATGAGATATATGGCAGCGACCTAAATCCACATGCTGCCGATTTGCTTCAGTTGAACTTACCGAATCACAATACTCGGTGTGCTGATGCACTAACTCTGTCCGTCGATTTACCAGAATGCTGCGACTTGCTTTTGGTGAATCTACCTCACGATTGCATTGAACACCTTCCACGTTTACTAGGCCTTCTCAAGAGAGGACACGAGGTTGTAATCAGGGGCTGGGCAATTATTCCGTCGGATTCTTTGGAAGATGCAGAAGCTGAGATTCGCGACCATCTCTCACAAACAGAATTGATTTCTTTGCAGATCAAGCCGAAGAAATCCTACGCCTCAAATATCGAATACGTGGGCATTGAAGTTCATTTAATCAGAAGTTAACTTCCGTTTATTTCATCAATAAGCAGCATGTGCCGCTAGATATGCAGACCAAAGTCAAGTGCCAATGCGGAGCAGAAATCGACATTTCTGGAGTCAGCCCGCGCCTGAATGGTATAGACGTATATTGCACGGTTTGCGGCACCGTGACCAATCATAAGATAGTTTGAAATCGCATTTTCTATCTATTTTGTCGGTAGAACACTCATATACTCATTAGTTCGGATATCCCATTGAGGCTAGAGCCTCGGGAATGTGAAAACAATGATGGATGCAAAAATGAAAGGAATGGTCATGGCGGCTATGTCGGCCCTATGTTTGATACTCGGTATCATGGGTGCTATGGGCACTACATGGTTAGTAGATTCAGAAGCAGAGGAAGATGCCTATGAAGGAGGATACAGCTTGACTGCAATACATGTTGATGCAGAAGAAGCAGAAACGTGTGACGCTATGGCAGGAATGCTTGGCGGTGAATGCGATGGTGCTGATTACAGCGTANGCATTCAGTGAAATCTGTGATGAAACTGAAGATGATGATACATGTGATATGGCTACCGGCGGAATGATCGGAACGATTGGAATGTGGGCAGGAATTGTCTGTGCACTACTAATTACTTTGACNATGGTTCTACCAATGGCTGGCGTTGATGCAATGGACGCTGTCCCAGAAAATGTAACGCAAATCGCTACATGGGCAGCAGGTGCTTTGATGCTAGTTGGTATGCTAGGATGGTACATGATGTTACCAGATGGTGGCGANATGAGCCTAGGAATGAGCGGCTGGATGGCAGGCGCAGCAATGTCCATGGGACTTGGCTCTGCTCTAATCGGCCAGTTCATTGAAGCTGACGAGTGAAGCAATCAGTAAATCAGATTGATACACCTTAACAGGAATTTGCCCTCGTCGGGAGTTCGCTCCCGATGGGGGCTTTTTTTATTTCAAAAATCAGAATTGAAATATCAAAAATTCTCTTGAAAACGATTGATTGCGCCGGTTAGGCGCCCGCGCCGGGATTTGAACCCGGGTCGAAGCATCGACAACGCTTCATGATAGACCACTACACCACGCGGGCAGCAAGTCGCCGAGTGACAACGGCTATTTAAGCCGCGCTCTGTGGCTAACACGAGGCGAGAACGTGGCCGGCCGAAAAACATCAGCAGAGAAGGCTAGAGATGATGCAGAGAACGCTGCAGCAGACGATATGTTTGGAGGCGCGTTTGGCGGCTTAGATAACATGGAAACTCCAGAAACACCTCCAGTAGAGGAAGCTGTTGTTGAAGAGGAAGTCACAGAAGAGGCTACTGAAGAAACACCAGCAGTTGAAGAATCAGAACCTGCTGAAGCAACTCCGGAAGAGCCGGTAGCAGAAGAGGAAGCACCTAGTGGGCCTCCAAGCGGCCCACCAACCGGTCCACCCAGTGGTCCTCCAAAGGGACCACCATCCGCCCCTCCTTCAGGTCCTCCAAGCGGTCCACCCTCGGGCCCACCTAGCGGCCCTCCTAAGGGGCCACCATCTGGTCCACCCTCAGGTCCTCCAAGCGGTCCACCATCCGGCCCGCCTAGTGGTCCACCTTCTGGCCCTCCATCAGGCCCACCGTCTGGATTACCTCCTGGTAATCCAAAAACACCAACTCCTGCCCCTCCAGAAGGATTGCCAGAACAGCAACNAGAGGAGAAAGAACCGGTTGCTGAAACGGAAGAACCTGTGGCAGAAGAACCTGTAGTCGAAGAGCAATCTAGCGAGGAAGTCGCAGAAAAAGCACCAGCAGCAGAAGAATCAGAACCTGTTGAAGCGGCAGAAGAATCTGAAAGTCAAGAAGAGGCTCAAGAAGAACCTGCAACAGAAGAGGAAGTTAAGGAAGAATCTCCTGAAGAAGCACCGAGCGAGGAGCCCGCTGAAGCAGCGGAAGAATCCGAGCCACAGGAACCTCCAGAAGAGGAACCGGTTGCAAAGGCTCCAACGCCAGATGTTTCAAACCGAGCAAAGGCTGCTGAAAAGGAAGTACTCAAATTATCGAATGAAGTTCACAGTCTTCGCAAATCATTGGCTGGCGCGGCAGACATAATCGAGGAATTGGAAACCGAGCCAATGCCTCCTGCTGTCCTAGCATCAGACATTGTGGTTCCAGACCACTTGGTAGCGGACATCGCTCGCCTAGCAAGACAATTGGATAGAGAGCAATTGGTCAGAGCGAATATGGGCACTATTTCCATGCTACACCCGGGTATGCCTGGTGTAATGATTTCAACCAAAGCAGGAACAACCCTGGCCCGTCTAAACGAAAGAGGACTAGTCGGCGGCAGATTAGGACACGGCGCCCCTCCAGGCGCCCCTAGCGACTGGCGAGTTCTCGAAGTCTTGTTAGCACAAACCACAATGGCAACAGGAGGGCCTGCTAGCTGTATTCACATGCTAGGAGCATACACTACTGCTGTAAGTTGTGAGAAAGACCTGATACTTTGTTCACCTATTGATGAAATCGGAAAGAAGATGCTTGGAAAGATCATTATCGTCGACCCAGACGATGAAAACCCAGACGATTTCCTACGTCAAACCGCTGACGCGATTAAGCAAGGTGGAAACAAATGCGTAGTAATCAGAGGCCACGGCGCATATTGTGTAGGTGCTGATTTGGATGATGCTTGGGCTAACGCTGCAATGCTTGAACACAGCATGAAAATAGTCTTGTTAGCAAGACAAGCCAATCTCAAAGTGTGAAGATTATTCTTCTTCAAATGGCATCTTAGGCCCATTTTGAGACAATATAATTGCTATTCCAAACAAGGAAATTACTGCGACTATTGCGGCAATAGTTTCTTTTGATATCTCCAACTCTTTGCTAGTGCCATCCATGGCTTCTTGGTCATGGAGGTCTTCTTGGATGTAGACAGAGCCATTGCTAGTCTTACTTAGTGTATCATTGACATATGTCAAGAATGTAAAATTCCACAATCCTGCGGAATTGTGCTGGTTGAATACAAAGTCGAAACGGTTTGTACATTCCTCGTTAACGCGGGTTCCATTATCATCCAATTCACATTCAAATTGCAAAACGGGCGACCTCATTTTCGCCCCATCTTTCTCTACCTCAACAATCAGTGTTGCGTTTTCAGTAGTATCTTTCATCCAAAACCAAGCGGAATCTCCTTCCTTCAATGTTCCATTTGGAATGTCTGATGGTTGGCCGCCTTCGGAGTTAACGATAACAGTGTAAATCAATAATTCATGACCGACTACAGGCGATGCGAGCATCACAAGTCCGAGGGTAACCGCCAGTATGCGCATCGATTTTGCCACTCAAGCCGAGAATAAATACAATACGGAAGAAGATTGCCGCAGGTACATGAACAGCCAAAGCGTTGCACTAGGCATATTCATTGTTCTGTTTGCATCTTCACTAACAGTATTGCTTCTAGGCGATGAAGATGAAGCCGCAGCAACAGAACCTTCGCCACATTTCCATGCAGGCGACCCACTATTCCAAGGAGACGGCCACGACCACATGAACGCCAGTCAGCACACCGCTGGTACTGACAACATCGAGCAACTCGCATTCAACCCTCTAACATCTCCTGGCAACGCAGAAGTCTCAGTCGCACGCTCTCCGGATGGTAGAGTATACACTTACCAAGCTGGTTGGAATGACATGCATATCGTCGATGTTACCAATGCNTCAGACCCGCAAGTTATGGGAGTTTACCACGACCCGAACACACAGGTTTTGGACGTGAAGTACCTTGAGTACAACGGCAATGAATACGTTATCCTTCAGAACCAACTTATCGATTCAGGATATGCAGATCCGAACATCGGCGAATGGAGCGACCCAATTCAAGTTTCAGTGACTCTAATCGATGTTACAGACAAGACAAATCCGACTTATGTCGATTCTTGGTATGATGCTGACCATCCAAGCGGACCACACAATTTGTACCCACATATGATTGATAACGAGTGGTATATTTTCGTAGCAAATCCAGATTATGAACAGTGTAATTCCGCAATTGGTGAAGCGTGCGGAGGAGTAACAATTGCCCATCTAAACCTACAGGGCAGCGCATCTCGCCTACTTCCAGGAGTGCCAGCATCCGGTCACGGTCACACAATTGTAAAGGTTGGAGAATACGAAGTGGCTTGGGAGACAACCCGTGGAGGCTGGATTTACATTCACGACATGACTGTTCAAAAGTGGCCAGGAGAAGATGTAGAAGATCCACGATATGGACGCACATTCGTCTACGGCTCTTATTGGGAAGCCGGCCTTAGAATCGGTGACGTAACGGATGTCCCTCACCCAGTAAATTCTCCAGAAGCTTACACTTTGATGGCTACAACCTGCAAAGCAGGACAAGGCAACCCAGTCATGTGCCGATGGAGAGCACCTGAGGTTGGCTCTTGGATGGATTTCCTAGACTTGGATAATGATGGACAACCAGACAGTGGCACTACTGGAAATGAGAACGGCGGCAGAGTGTCTTACATTCACTATGCTGAACCGGTGCCGGAAATGTTAGACGTCTCTCATTTGGGCTTAGGCGATACGCCGAGACATTATGTTACTGCAGCGGTTGAATGCCTTGATTTGTATGAGGGAACAGGAATCGTCTACTTGCTAGACACTACTGAATATTCTGAGGAAAATGGTAATTTCCGATTTGAAATAACAATGACGAGGGATTGGGAAATCCCATACGCGCAAGACCATTGTTTCGGCTCGACATGTGAATTAGACCCTAATAGCGATGAATGGCTGTTATTCAGCCCACACAACCTAGACACAGGCTATTTCGAAACCACTGAAGAAACAGACCAATCACACGGAGGGAATTGGGATGTTAGACTGTATATTTCGCATTACCATGCCGGACTTTGGATTGTCGATCTTGAAACCCTAATCGCACCAGAAGCAACAGACAGAATCGACATTCACTTTGAAGCAACAGTCGGATACTACCTTCCATCAGGCCACATCGACGGCACTCCACTAGATAGTGCATACTACGACTTTGGATGGGTACCATTCTTGTGGGCTGTTGAATTCCACGAGGGCGTGATTTATGCATCTTGTATCTCAACAGGTTTGTATATTCTTCAGCTAGATATTGACCAACCATTCTTGGGAACCCCGGTGTAGTTATGATTAACAAATATCAAACACTATTCACGATACTGTTTTTAATCTCAGGAAGTTTGTCCGGATGTCTTTCATCCGATGAAGAGGAATTAGACGAATTCCCATCTTTCAGTTTAGTAGACGAACAGGGGAATGAACACAAGAATAGCATGTATAGCGGCGAGCCATTCGTTGCTTACGTTTCCGCATCGTGGTGTAACCATTGCAAACCAGCATTGGAAGCATTAGACGACACCGTTCCTGAAGGCCACGTACTCATTTTCAATAAAGACGGAAGAGAAAGATACAGTGACATGAATGAATGGAAAGACCGCATGGAATCAGAATTAGAGCGTAACCTATCACATCCGTTTATTCACGCTCCGGAGCTCTCAGAAACCCTGAACGTAACTGGAATCCCAGCAATGTTCTTTGTGAATAGTGACGGTATAATCGAGCACACCTTGTCAGGAGTGAAGGACCAATCCACGATTGAAACATACTGGAATGACCTTTCGTGATTTTTCAATCAAAGGGTACCCTTCGCATTTATCTCCAACACAAGGGTTTAGATTTAGTCCATCTACTCTATTCGACGAACACGGTCTTGATAATTTGAAATCAGTTAACACTCATCATTATAACAAATGGTAATCTGTAATTAATCATGGATAGCAAGACGCTAGGCATGAGTTTGCTTGTTGTTTTTCTAATGGCGAGTTCAGGGGCAGTTGTTCTGGTTGTTGATAACAATATGAATGATGACACAGTGGTAGTTGAAGAAGTCAAGCAAGAAGAAGTTGAGGTTGTAGACAATCCACCAAAGCTTCTAGTTGATTCTGAGTTTACTCACAGGTGGGATAGCAATAATGCAACAGCGGATGGTTTCGTTTACGATGAAACACCTGAAATGTCAACTGTAAATGTCGTAGTTCTTGATGAGGATTTTGAAACTGTAGAAAGTTATGATTTATCGGTAAATGCAGATGGATACTGGATAGTGGAAACCCAATTGTCGGATCCAGGCTATTGGATTCTTGACATATCTGCTACTGACGGACAAGGTCAGAATAGCGAATCCAAGAAAGCATCTCTTGAGATAACCAAACCTGTAGAAAGTGAACCGATTTTTAATTTCAAATGGGATGCCCCTACAGAAAATGAAACCACTGGCACAATAAGTGGTTATGTAATTCATGAATTTCCAGAGACATGTGAAATAGAATACAGGCCAAAAGACCAGAGTTCGGCTTACCACGTGGATGGAGTCTTCACTGGGGATTTAGGCATGTACAACATGACATTTGACACATCCACTCACAATACTGAAGGTATTTTGATAACTGAGTGTGGAATGTTTCAGAGCTCCCAATATGCAGCATATGTGATCTTACCTATGCCTCCTGAACCAGTGGGTGATGGCGATAATGATGCAGTTCTTGATGATGTGGACGAATGTCCCTCAACACCTGAAGGTGAGCCGGTTTATTCGACTGGATGCTCTGACTCTGAAACTGATGATGACGGTGATAATGTAATGAATGACAGAGACCAATGTCCTTCAACTCCGTCTGGTGAATCAGTTGATTATTATGGATGTTCAAATAGTCAGAAGGATGATGATTTAGATGGCATAACAAACAACGTAGACAATTGTCCAAACACTCCTGCAGGCGAGGTTGTAGATTCATCAGGATGCTCTGATTCTCAAAAGGATGATGACGAGGATGGAGTAACAAACGATATTGACACATGTCCCAATACTCCGCCAAATACAGAAGTTAACGCAGTAGGCTGTTCGCAAGAACAAGCGGGCCCACTGAAGATTCTGGCACTGCACGGTGGAGGGCAGACCGCAAATGGTTTGAGGAATATGCAGGGTATTCAGGATCTGATGAATTCATTGAGCGAATTTGAATTTGTTTTTGCTAGCACACCTGAAAACAATAACGTTTGGATTAGAGATCCACCAGGTGGAAAAGGAGAGCCAACAACCGATCGAGATTGGGCAGACGCATCAATAGATTATCTTGACCAGATAGTTGAGGAACAGGGGCCATTCTATGCAATCCTTGGATATTCACAAGGGGCAGCGATGATACCTGTTTATCTTGCAAACACAGAAAATACGTTCAACAGAGTGATGATGTACAATGGTTATCTGCCAACAACCCACGAGGGATTGATTGACACAATCGATGAAGCTGCACCATTTTCAATTCCTGCAATGGTGTTTTCAGGAGAAAATGATGACGGATTCAAAGACTTGGCTCCAGCACTAGCAGCAAAGTTCTCGCAATGTTTGGAAGTTCACAGCCAAACCGCAGGACATAACCCCCCATACCAAAGCGACTCTACTTATAATCAGATTTTGAATTTCATAAGAGATGGAATGTCCTAATGACAAAAAATTTATTTTTTGGAAGCCACTTAAGACGCTACTCTATACAACGCCCGCATTACATAGGAGCCTCTTTCGAAAATAGTTCCGCGAAAGTTACTAACTGGTTTTTGGGGATTTAAACACCCCAAAATCAATTAAATGCCCTACATTTCTTTTAGTCATGAGAACCGCCCAAGAGTATTATATCGGCGCTTTCAGTGCAGATAATCTCTTTGGATTCAGGATGATCATTTCTTTCAGCTCCCTCCTAATACTGCTTTACTGCATAGGCTTGGCAGCTTTAGTTTGGCGTGCTAAAGCAAAAGGATTTGAAAACAAATTTATGGCCGTTCTACTTGTATGTGAAGGCATAAAGGCCACATTCATAGTATCGCAAGTCACGCCTTACATTAGAAGATATGAATGGCTCCAAGATATATTGTGGCATTGGACTATTGATGTGTTTTTCACAGCACATATTACAGCCATAATTATGTATCTATGTATACCGATTTACTATCGATTAAATCGTCTCAGTTTTATGCACAAGCCTTCATTCAAAAAGCATGCGTGGTATATTGCTCCTGTTCTAGGAATTACAATCTGGTTGTTGATTAGAACAGTGCCTGAATTCTATGTTTCAGACGCAACATGGGTCGTTTGTGAAGAGGGTAAAGAGCCAACAACAGATCGTTGGTTTGGTGAAGATGATGAATGGAAGCAAAGCATCGAGGATGATTTCAAGGACACTGGAGATTGTACTGCAAGCTACGAAGCAACGGTGACGACACAACCTCCTGGTTTATGGGCCATCGCTTTAGGTTCGCCTCTTGTCTCATTACTCGCCTTATTTTTCATACGTTCTTCAATAAGATCATATCAGGAAGGTGACAACCCAGACTTTAGTAAAAGCCTCACTTCAAGGTCCCTTTACATTGGATTTTTAGGAAAAGTGATTCTGCTTTTGTTCTGGCTTGGACTGCTGGTACTAATCTCAGTGGTAAATGGAGGCCAGGTGACATTCGTTGATGAAACTCTTTGGAGATATGGCGACCCTAATTTCACAGAACGACTGTTATTCTTTGCGTGGATATTCTCCCTTACTTTAACACCAGCAGCAATTGCTTTTGAAGCGATGATGTTCGTCCACGCAACCTTGAAGGATACAGTATTTGGAATAGACAACAACCTTCGGAAGACATTCACAACAGCAGTATTTACTGGTCTGGGTGTAATTTCCTTCATTGTTGGAAGTGAACTAATGGAGAGTGTAATTGGATATGGGGCTGCTGGAGGAGTCTTTGTCGGTTTATCCCTGCTTGTTGTAAGGAAACCTATTTTGGTAATTTTAGACAAAGCATCTAATCGCTTCATACCTTCTACCCATACACCTGAAGAATTGGCATATCTAGACGCATATGCTACAGCAATGGAAGATCTAATTATCACTGCTGAAGAAAGGAAAATACTGGATACTGTAGCCTCCACATTCGGTCTAGATGAACGCATTGTTAAACAATTAGAAGACGAATATAATTCTACTCTTGAGGAAGAATGATTTGTTCAAGAAACTACGTTTCTGATGAATTATTCAAATGGAATAAAATCAATGGTTTCCCTTATGCTCGAATACGTCCATATTGGTACTCTTGTATCGCGAGTGGGGCTAGGCTGATTTGGCATTTCGACAGACTTCTACGAAGTTTTCGAACATCTCTTTTCCAAACTCAGAATCGTTAACCTCTGGATGAAATTGTAATCCGAATCTAGTACCTTCTTCATTTTCCATACCTTGGACCTTACACGAATCAGAAGAAGCTGTGATGAAGAAACCGTCTGGAACAACATGAACTTCGTCATTGTGACTTTCCCAGACGGTTTGAGTTTGTGCAGTATTAGCAAAAATCGCGCCCCCGTCGTTAACCAGCTCTATGCTCATTGCTCCATATTCAGGCTCTGGCGACTCTCTTGCATCTCCGCCATAGTGCCTTGCCATGAATTGATGCCCAGCACAAATTCCCAAAATTGGGATATCTAATTCAAGGAATGCTGCACAATTTCCTAATTCTCCAGACAATCCAATCCTAGCAGCCCCTCCGGACAAAATCAACCCATCGAGTTCCCTAAGGTCTTCAATCGGAGTAGTATTTTCGATGATCTGGGTATCTACGCCGAGGTATCTCAACATCCTCCATTCACGATGAGTCCATTGGCCTCCATTGTCAACAACATCGATGACTAGTTTGCCCTCTGCCATACCATTAACGTACCATGTTACGCCCATGAACATTGCTTGTGACAAAGGACACCTTCAAAGAGGAGAGGCCGGTCGCGCAGATGAGCGTGAACGCCATGGCTGACCTTACTGTAGACTACAAATGCGCAAATTGTGGTACAATTCAGAGTTTCACTCGTGACCGTGAAGGAAAGTGGCAACCTGCAATGACATGCAAGCATTGTGGAACCCGCATTTTCATCAAATTGCGAAGAACTGGACACAAAATCCTAGACGCAGAGTGAATATATTTCACCGAGGGGTTGAAAGACCCATTCGCTAACATTCTTGTTGATGGCATCTTGGCTTGAGTCATACGCGCCTCGTCGCTTCGACGAG
>FUFK010041576.1_pt1 | contig 52087 bp, 50 predicted proteins | sample 1021851 | NCBI WGS metagenome assembly FUFK01 (sample SAMEA51879418, study PRJEB19060) | metagenome | reverse complement strand
GTGAACCTGCGCACCGAACGGCGTGAGGACACACACCCGCCAGTCGCCGATCTCGTCTCGGAAGCGTTCGACGACGATCGTGCGATCGTCGGGCACGACCCCGGTGGCCTCGGCCTGGTCGGTGAGGTAGGTGAGCAGGTTCTCGGCTGCGAGATCGTCGAGACCGTGGCGCTGCTGGAGGCGCTCGATCGCGGCGGCGTCGTCGAGCTGGCGAACTTCACGCACGAACGCACCGATCGCTCGCCCGAGCTCGAGCGGTCGACCCGGTCCGTCGCCGTGCCAGAACGGCATCTTGCCGGGAACGCCTGGCGCAGGGGTGACGACAACCCGTTCGTAGGTGATGTCCTCGATCCGCCAGGTTGAGGCGCCGAGCAGGAACGTCTCTCCTACCCGACTCTCGTAGACCATCTCCTCGTCGAGTTCACCGACCCGAGTGCCATCAGGGAGGAACACCCCGAACAGACCCCGATCGGGGATCGTGCCCGCGTTGGTCACCGCAAGCCGCTGCGAGCCCGCCCGCCCCCGAAGCTGACCGGTGACGCGATCCCACACGATCCGCGGCCGCAACTCGGAGAACTCCCCGCTCGGATACGTGCCCGACAACAGATCGAGCACGTTGCCGAGCACCTCATCGGACAGATCACCGAAGTTCGCGCAGCGGCGGATCAGGTGCGTGAGATCAGCGAGCTCCCAGTCGTCCATGGCGCACATCGCCACGAGTTGCTGGGCGAGCACGTCGAGCGGGTTGCGCGGGAAGTACGTCTCCTCGATCAACCCCTGGTGCATGCGGTCGACGACGACCGCCGCTTCGAGCAGATCAGCTCGATGCTTCGGGAAGATCTTGCCAACACTCGGCTGGCCGACTTGATGGCCGGCCCGACCGATGCGTTGCATGCCCGACGCCACCGAACCCGGTGACGCGACCTGCACCACAAGGTCGACCGCACCCATGTCGATGCCGAGTTCCAGCGACGACGTGGCGACAAGCCCCTTCAGGTCGCCCCGTTTGAGCTCGTCCTCGATCTGAAGTCGACGTCCCCTCGACAGCGAGCCGTGGTGGGCCTTCACCAACTCTTCCCCCTCGGCAGCGCCCCGGCCGATCTGTTCGTCGCCGGCGCCCAGGGCAGGCGGTGGCGCAACCGAACCATCGAGCTCGCCCGACGCCTTTTCGATCGCGAGTTCGTTGAGCCGAGTGGCGAGACGCTCCGACAAGCGGCGGGCGTTGGAGAACACGAGTGTCGAGCGGTGCTCCTCGATCAGCTCGAGGAGCCGAGGATGCACCGACGGCCAGATCGAACGGCGGGCGTTGGGCGGGGCCGCCGGAGATGCATCGGGGCCGGGCTCGATGCGCTGACCGAGGTTGGCCATGTCCTCGATCGGAACCACGACCTCGATCTGCAGTTCTTTACGAGCACCGGCATCGACAACGGCGACCGGACGAGGTGACACCGTGCCGTCGACCCCGACCTCATTCCCTCCAAGGAATCGAGCGATCTCGTCGAGTGGGCGTTGGGTCGCCGACAGGGCGATCCGCTGCGGCGACTGCTCGGTGAGCTCCTCGAGCCGCTCAAGCGAAAACATGAGGTGAGCGCCGCGCTTGGTGCCGGCCATCGCATGGATCTCATCGATGATCACCGCCTCGACATTTGCCAAGGTCTCACGGGCTTGCGAGGTGAGCATCAAGAACAGCGACTCGGGTGTCGTGATCAAGATGTCGGGCGGGTGACGCACGAGCTGACGACGGTCGGCAGCGGAGGTATCGCCCGTTCGAACACCCACCGTCGGCGTGTGCACGTCCGTGCCGAGCCGTTCCGCCGCAAAGCCGATGCCCTGCAGCGGAGCCCGAAGATTCTTTTCGACATCGACGGCCAGCGCTCGCAGCGGCGAGAGGTAGAGCACCCGCGTGCGGGCCTTTGGATCCTCCGGCACGTCCTCAACCGCCAGCCGGTTCAACGCCCACAGGAACGCCGACAGGGTCTTGCCGGTGCCAGTCGGAGCAAGGATCAGGGTGTGGTCACCGTTCGCGATCGCGGGCCAGCCCTTGCGCTGCGGCGCAGTGGCTTCGCGAAAGGTGGAGGTGAACCACTCGCGCACCGGGTCGGCAAACGCCGCCAACGGATCGCTCATGGCCGCAACCTACCGATATTCGAGAACCCCGTCCCTCTCGGGCGATCAGGCTCGGTCAGCCCTCGGCAGCGACCAGATGGCCCGGAGCAACCTCGCGCAGCTCCACCCGTTCAGGTGAGGTACCCGCAGCCCACACCGGGCTCGGGATCTCGTCGGTAAGGAGCGGCCGGTCACGGCGAGCGCGCGGGTCGGCAATCGGCACGGCGTCAAGGAGCCGCTGGGTGTAGGAGTGCTGGGGGTTCTCGAAGATCGCCGACCGGGGACCAATCTCGACAATCTGACCGAGATACATGACCGCCACTCGATGACTCATGCGCTCAACGACGGCGAGGTCGTGGCTGATGAAGAGATAGCTGAGGCCGAGTTCGGACTGCAGTTCCATCATCAGGTTGATCACCTGGGCCTGGATCGACACGTCGAGGGCGGAAACCGCTTCGTCGGCGATCACCAGTTCGGGACGAGTCGCGAGCGCTCGAGCGATGCAGACCCGCTGACGCTGACCACCGGAGAACTGATGTGGAAACTGGCGCATCATGTCGGGCTCGAGCCCAACCCGAGTAAAGAGGTCGGCCACCTGCTCGTCAGCGTCAGGGCCCTTCGCAATCTTGTGGATGAGGAGCGGTTCCGCAACGGCACGGCCGACCGGCCGACGCGGGTCGAGACTCGCAAACGGATCCTGGAAAATGATCTGCATCTTGGCCCGGTGCTCGCGTAGGGCCCGGTTGCCGAGACCAGAGATGTCGACGCCGTCGAGCACGACCTGACCGCTGGTCGGTTCGTGCAGCCGAATCATCGTGTGAGCAAGCGTCGACTTGCCGCAGCCCGACTCCCCAACAACGGCAAGGGTCTCTCCCCACCCAACCTGCAGCGAGACGTTTTCCACTGCGTGCACGGTGGCGCCAGCACCGACCGGAAAGTGCTTACAGAGATCACGGACCTCGACCAGGGGCGTGCCAGCGCTCACGAGTCGTACTCCACGAGTTCGAACGGGGCGGGCTCGGAGCGGCCCTGCATCGACCCGAGCCGCGGCACCGACGCAAGCAACGCCTGGGTATACGGCTCGGTCGGGTTCTCGAAGATGTCGACGGCCGAACCATGTTCGACAACCTTGGCGCGATTCATCACCACGACATCGTCAGCGACCTCGGCGACGACTCCCATGTCATGGGTGATGATCAGCACCGCCGCGCCGGTCTGCTCCCGCAGGTCGCGCATCAGGCCGAGGATCTGGGCCTGGATGGTCACATCGAGCGCCGTGGTGGGTTCATCAGCGATCAGCACCTTCGGATCACACGACAACGCCATCGCGATCATGACGCGCTGCCGCATGCCGCCCGACATCTCATGGGGGTACTGCACCATGCGCTTCTCGGGCTCAGGAATCCGGACAAGCCGGAACATCTCGAGCACCCGCTCAGCAGCTTCCGCCTTGTCGAGCCCCTGATGGAGCATGACCGCCTCAGCGACCTGGTCACCGACCGAATACACCGGGTTGAGGCTCGTGAGCGGCTCCTGGAAGATCATCGAGATCGCATTGCCGCGGATCTCGCGCATGTCGTCCTCGCGCTGCTGCACGAGGTCGATGACCTCGCCGTTGGGCTGTCGGAAAAGGATCTCGCCGTTCTCAATCTTGCCTCGGGTACCGAGTTCGACAAGCCGCATGATCGACAGCGCAGTGACCGACTTGCCCGAACCAGACTCGCCCACGACCGCCAGGGTCTGACCCTCGTGAAGGTCGAACGACACCCGGTCGACCGCCGTGAACGATCCGAAGGTGACGGTGAGATCGCGAACACTGAGGAGTGGTTCCATCAACGCCCTCGCAGCTTCGGGTTGAAGGCGTCCTGGAGACCGTCACCGATCAAGGAGAACGACAGCACGGTGGAGAAGATCGCAAGTCCCGGGAAGGTGACCGTCCACCAACCATTGAGGAAGGTCTGCCGGTTCAGACCGATCATCTGCCCCCAGCTCTGAGCGTTCGGATCGCCGAGTCCAAGGAACGCAAGCCCCGACTCGAACAAGATCGCGGCACCCATGATGAGCGTGATTGAGACGATCAAGGGCGGCAGCGCGTTGGGAAAGATCACCCGCCAGATGATCCGAAAATCGCTCGCTCCGACCGCTCGAGCGGCCTTCACGAACTCAAGGTTCTTGAGCCGCAGGAACTCCGCACGGGTGAGTCGAGCCGTGCCGGGCCACGATGCCAGACCAATCGCAATCGCAACGGTGCGCGTGCTCGGTTCGAAAAGCGCAATGATCACCATGGCGAACAGCAGTGCCGGCAGCACCTGAAACACCTCAGTGAAACGCATCAGCAAGGTGTCGATCCAGCCGCCGTAATAGCCGGCAAGCGCACCGATCGTCACCCCGATCACGACCACGAGAAACACGGCGACGAGCGCAACGGTGAGACTGGTAGATCCACCATTGACAACGCCGGCGAGCACATCACGGCCGAGATAGTCGGTGCCGAACGCAGGAGCCCCGTCCTCGCCGGGGCCCTGGAGGGGCCGAGCGATAATTCGGGTCGGGTCCTGGTCGTAGAAGAACGAGCCGAACAGGGTCATCAACACGATGCCGGACAACAGCACCAAGCCGAAGACAGCGGGGCGGTTGCGCAGGAACATCCGGAGGGCCTGGCGGCCGGGCGAACCGAGTTCGGGCTGGGCTGCGGCCATCAGGAGCTCCCTCCGACCCGAATCCGCGGGTCGATCATTCGGTAGACCACATCGGTGAGGATGTTGATCACGACCACGAGCACCGCCGAGCAGATCAGCACACCGAGCAGCACCGGGGCATCGCGCTGGAACACCGAGTCGGCGGCGAGACGGCCAAGCCCCGGCCAGTTGAAGACCGTCTCGACCAAGAGCGCGCCCGACAAAAGGGCACCGAACTGCAGCCCGGCGATGGTGATGACCGGGATCACGGCGTTGCGCAGGGCGTGCTTGTAGACGACCTTGCGCTCAGCCAGACCCTTTGCCCGAGCGGTGCGGACATAGTCCGACTGGAGGACCTCAAGCATCGAGGCCCGCGACAACCGCGAATACTGGGCGAGATAGATGAGTCCCAGCGTCAGTGCCGGGAGTACGAGGTGGTGAGCGATATCGAGCCATTCCTCGAATCGGTTGCCCTCGAGGCGAACGTCGCGCATACCGGCGACCGGGAACCATCGAACATTCGACGCGAACGCGATGATCAGCAAGTAGCCGGTCCAAAAGACCGGCATCGAATAGCCGACGAGCGAGAAAACCGTAACGCCGTGGCTGACCGGGCTCTCCGGTCGGCGGGCGGTGAAGACGCCGACGAGCACACCGATCACAATCGCGAACACAAGGGCGGTCGTGACGAGCAGGATCGTCGGCCAGATGCGGTCACCGATGAGCGAGGTGACCGGCTCATTGAAGCGGTACGAGGTACCGAAGTCGCCTGAGGCGACATCGCCGACATAGCGGCTGAGTTGGACGAGGTACGGGTCGTCGAGACCGAGGTCTTCCCGGATCTGCTCGATGAGCTCAGGGTCGCCCGCCCCGCTTTCGCCAGCAATGACCAGGGCGGCATCGCCAGGGGCGAGATGGACAAGGCTGAAGCACATGACGATCACGGCCAGGATCAACCCGACACTCCAGGCAACCCTGGCCGCGATCTGTCTCATGTCATGTCCTCGGCAGGAAGGCCGGAAGGCCTACTCCGCCAGCCACACCTCGTGCATCGGGCCGAGTTGGCCCCACACACCCACAGGCGGGTTCTGGACACGGGGCTGGAAGGCCTGCCAGAACACACCGTTACTGAGGTACACCATCGGAACGTCTTCGTTCACGATCGTCTGCATCTGGTGGTAGAGATCAACGCGCTCAGCGACGTCGAACGTCGAACCGGCCTCGGCCAGCAGAGCATCCACGTCGGGATTGTTGTAGCCGGAGTTGTTCGTCCAGATTGCACCCACGTTGTTGGTGCTCAGGTACGAACGGTGCACACCGATCACCGGGTCGCCCCAGTTCCAGACATTGTTGAGCGTCATCTGGTGCTCGCCAGTTGCCACGCGAGTGGCCCACGTCGGGAAGTCCGGCGAGATGTTGAGCTCGGCCTCGAAGCCGATGTCCTGAAGGACCTGGACGACATATTCGGCTTGGGCCAACTGGCCCGGCGGGATGTAGTCGACTGCGAACGAAATGCTGCTCGCATCGATGCCAGCGTCGGCCAGTCGCTGCTGCGCTGCCTCGACCCCTGCGCCGTAATGTTCGGTGTCAGGATTGTGGAACGGGCTGCCCTGGTGGATGCCGGTCGTGGTCGCGATGGTCGTGCCCTGCTGAATCACGTCGGTCAGGAACTCGCGGTCGATGCCGTCGGCGATCGCCCGCCGGACCTCGACGTTGCTGAGCGCCGGATCGGCGAGATTGAACTCCAGCCAGTTCACCTGACCAACGGCAGCATGACCCTCAGCGGTCACGATCACATCGTCGTTGTCCTGGAGGCGAACGATGTTGGCCTCGCCGGGAGGCAGCGCCAGGTCAGTGGTGCCGTTCTCAAGACCGAGGGTGACCGTGGCCGGGTCAGGGACGATCTCGATAATGATCTCGTCAAGGTACGGCCGTTCCGGGATGAAGAAGTCGTCGAACGCCTCCAGACGGATGATCGACCCGGCCTCATACTCGGTCAGCGTGAACGGACCCGAGCCAACGAAGCACTCCGTGCCAGCGTTGCAGGGGTGCTCCTTGATCTCCTGGCCATCGTTGTAGACGTGCTCAGGAATAATCGGCAAGAGGGCCGGCGACATGGCGAGCAAGATCGCCGGATGCGGCTCACTCAAGTTGATGACGGCAGTGAGGTCATCGGGGGTTTCGACACTGGTGACCGGGGCAAACATCGTGCGGAACGGGTGGTTGTCACGCGCAGTCGTGATCGAGAAGGCAACGTCTTCGGAGGTGATTGCTTCGCCGTCGTGGAACACCGCACCCTCAACGAGGTTGAGTGTGACCGACAGCCCGTCCTCGGCGACCTCCCAGCTCTCGGCCAGGTATGGCTGCGGCTGGAAATCCTCGTCGATCAGGAGTGGCGAGGCGTTGAGCTGCGTGCCGGGCACGGCGGTGGCATAGCCCGACTGCACCGTGCCGTTCAGATGGCGGGGCACCTGGGTGCTCTGGATGAGCAGGGTGCCGCCAGCAACCGGACCGGTATCGACGGCGCCGGCATCGGCGTCGTCACTGTTTGCTTCAGTCTCTTCGTTGGATTCGGACATGTCGGCGGTTGGCTCATCGTCATCTGCCTCATCAGCCGACGAAGATGTGGACGCCGACGACGAACTGTCGTCGCTGGCGTCATCGTCGTCGCTGCCGCAGGCAGCAGCAACCAGCGCAAAACTGAGCAGGAGCGCCAGCAATGCAATCAGTTGTTTCCTCACAGAAACACCCCCTTCAGGTGTAGTGATCGGTGAGCCCCCCGGGGTTCACCGCCATGCAGACTCCCAAACGAGAACGTTAGGACTCTCGAATGGCCGCGTGATAGTAGGTGCTCTCACCGCCCTTGCCTAGAAGGATGACGTTGTCTGACATCACCGTGTATCCCGTCCGCCGGTTGATCACCATGAATCCTGCGCTACCGAGTGCCGAAGCCGTCGCCGTCCGCGGCGACCGCATCCTCGGCGTCGGTTCGCTCGATGAACTCACGCGCTGGGGCGACCACCGCGTCGACGACACCTTCCGAGACCATGTGCTTACACCTGGATTCGTCGAGGCCCACAGCCATGTGATGTCCGGTGGCACGTGGGAGCACGTGTACGTCGGCTTCTTCGACCGACGGGATCCGACCGGTCGCGTCTGGCCTGGCTGCAAGAGCATCGACGAGGTGGTCACCCGGCTGCGCGAGGCCGACGCCGCAATGACTGATCCCGATCAGATCATGATCTGCTGGGGGCTCGACCCGATCTACCTCACCGGCGAGCGTCTGGTCGGAAGACACCTCGATGCGGTGTCAGAGCGCCGGCAGATCTTCATCCTTCACGCGTCGGGCCATCTCGCAACGGTCAACTCAGCCGTGATTCGCCACGACAACATCACCGCCGACAACCCGACCCCCGGCATCCAACTCGACGAGTACGGCCAACCCAACGGCGAGCTCCAGGAGCCAGCGGCGATGTCGCTCGCCAGCGGCCAACGGATGCTGCGAGAGGCCTACGCAAGCGAACTCGCCAAATGGAACTACGCCTATGAGGCCCGCAACGCCGGCCACACCCTGGTGACCGACCTCGGAACGAGCAGTGTCGACGAACAGGGCGTGGCCAACTGGAGTGCCGTCACGTCACACCCCGACTATCCCACTCGCGTGATGGTCGCCGGGTCCGTCTTTGCTACCGCGCTTCCCCCCGAGGACATCGCTCGGCGGGTCGTGCAGCTCCGCGACAACCCGCCCAACGACAAGCTCCGCTTCGGCATCATCAAGTTGATCATCGACGGCTCGATCCAGGGCTTCACCGCCCGACTCACCTGGCCCTACTACTTCAACCCGCCTGCCGGGAACGCAGAGAACGGCCTGTGGCTGATGCCGCCCGACCAAGTCCCCGACATTGTCGAGATCTTCCACCGGGCCGGGCTCACCGTCCACTGCCACTGCAACGGCGATCAGGCTGCTGAGGTCTTCATCTCGGCGGTCGAACAGGCACTCGAGCGCCACCCGCGATGGGATCACCGCCACACCGTCCAGCACTGTCAGCTCACCACGCCCTCGCAGTACGCCCGAATGGCGGTGCTCGGCATGCACGCCAACATCTTCAGCAACCACATCTTCTACTGGGGCGATCAGCACGCCGCGTTTACCGTCGGCCCCGAACGGGCAGCACGGATGGATGCGTGCGCAACCGCCGAACGCCTCGGCGTGGAGTTCTCGTTCCACTCCGACACCCCGGTCACGCCACTCGGGCATCTCCATGTCGCCTGGTGTGCCGTCAACCGCCTCACCGCGACGAAACAGGTGCTCGGCCCTGAGGAACGGATCTCGGTCGATTCGGCGATGCGCGCTGCGACGATCGGCGCCGCCCGCCAGATCAAACTCGATCATGAGATCGGCTCGATCCAGGCCGGGAAGCTCGCCGACTTCGCCGTGCTCGAAGACGACCCCTACGAGGTCGACCCCACGGCCCTCAAAGACATCGGCGTCTGGGGCACCGTCGTCGGCGGACGGCACTTCCCTGCAGGTACCGGCTGACGTGAGCGAACCGCTCGTCGCCGTCACGGTCGTCGGGGGCTACCTCGGCGCCGGCAAGACCACGCTGCTCAACCACCTGCTCGCACTCGCAGATGAGCGCATTGCTGTCCTGGTCAACGACTTCGGCTCCCTCGACATCGATGCGCAGCTCCTCGACCACGGGGACGGAGCGACGATCACCTTGCCAAACGGGTGCATCTGTTGCTCGCTGGTCGATGGCCTCGCCGCTGCGCTCGACGATCTCGCCGCGCTCGACCCGCGGCCAGAACGAGTGGTCATCGAAGCGAGCGGGGTTGCCGACCCCGCCGGCATTGCGGCGTACTGCCATCGGCGCCCCTACCGGCTCGACCTGGTCGTCGTGCTGGCCGACGTCGAAGCGATCGCCGTTCAGGTCGTCGACGACTATGTCGGTGAGACGGTGCGGGGCCAGTTGGCCGCAGCAAACCTCGTGATTCTGAACAAGGCCGACCTCGGCGACGCCGCGGCAGCAGCCGCTGTCGTTGAAACCCACGCACCGGGCGTGCCCACCGTCACGGCAATCGAGGCATCGATCGACCCTCGTGTCTTGATCGATCTCGAACCCCGGGCCAAAGCAGCAGCGCACCTCCACGACGGCGGGGTGCCGTTCGAAACCTGGAGCTGGAGTGGTGGTCGATGCGACGAGGAACGGGTGCGGCAGATGGCGGCCGAACTTCCACCTGGCGCCGTCCGGGCCAAGGGCATCATCGCAACCGACGACGAAGCGATCGAGTTCCAGCGGGTCGGCACCCGGTCGCAATTCACGCGCCTTGAGCGCACCGTCGACCAAAGCCAGATCGTCGTCATCGGTGTACCCGGCACCCTCGACGACGACTGGCTGGCCGACCGACTTGGCTAACGGGCTCGGACCCCGGGGCTATCGCCCCGAGATCCGCCCGAAAGCCCGTTGGATTACTGCAAGGTGCCGATGTCGTCAGCGGTGATGCCGAGCGCATCCCATGCTGGCTGCAGTGCGGCTCGCACCTCATCGCCATAGCCGTTGGCACCCGGTTCGTTGGCGAGGTCGAAGATGTCATTAATCGAGTCGATGTCGACACCTTCTGGTGCGACGATTGCCTCAATCACCCGGAAGAAGGCCAGACCCTCGGCCTGGTGCTCCTTTGCCTTGGCGTCGTTTCCATCGGCCAGATCACCTTCGATCAGCGAGGCGTACCGGATTGCGGCTTGGCTGTAGATGACCACGATGTTCTTGATGGCCTCCTCAGTTGCGGTCTCAGCAGCTGTCACATTGCCTTCGACGAGTGCGTCGCGGCCTTGAATCATGGCAGCGAGGATGTTCTCGTTTGCCACAGCAGTCTCACCGTCGGCCCCGAGCGTTCCGAAGTTGCCGGCCCGCTTATTGCCGGTCGCGTAAGGAGCGCAGCCCGGGGCGGTGCCGTGATAGAACGCCCAACCCTCATCCCAGTTGTGAACTGCACCCGACTGGATGTCGAAGTTCCCGTCGGCAGCCTTCGTCAAAGCGGTAACCAATTCGTGGACGACCCAGGCGACCATCACCTGGTTCTGGATGCCCTTTTCGACACCCTGGGCCCGAACGGCATCGGACTGACCGGCAAACATGCCAGTGCCTTCGAGCGCAGCGGTCACAAAGTCGTCGAGCGGCGTCGGCGTTCCGTAGTACTCGTCGAGCCCGTGGTTGCGGTCGTCACGTGAGGCAAACCCACCGATACTGCGGACCGAGCCGTCAGACTTCACTGAGTTGATGCCGTCGTTATAGATGGTGGCGACAGCGTCGAAATCGCCGGCGTCGAGAAGATCACCGATACCGCAGATGTCCTGCACCACGAGGACGTGAGTGTCGACGTTCGAGGCGTAGGCGTACCCGCCGTCTTCCCCAGTGGCATCTCCAGCTGCCGGGGCCGATGAGCTGGCCGAGCTTGACCCACTGCCCGAGGACGAAGCGCTCGCCGATGCTGAGCCACTGCCCGAGCCGGAGCCCGAGCCGGAGCCGGAGCCCGAGCCGGATGAGCCGCTCCCGAGTTCAGTGACGCCGCTGTTGCTGTCGTCATCGCCGCAAGCAGCAGCAAAGAGCATGAGGGACATGACTGCACCGAGCAGTCGCATTCGTCGAGACATTCATTTCTCCCTTGATACGAATAATTGGGAGAAGGATAGGCATGCCTATCTCTTGATCAAAACCGGTTTAAACAAAAAGATTTGCATAGGCTTTACTGCGACTGTGAAGGGTCGCTTTCTCGGACGTTGTCCTGATTCCGAACCCGAGCGCCGTCGTCGAGCCCGCAGGCTGAACCGAGGATCGAGGTCATAACGAGCGTCGCAATGGCCACTCGGCGTCGTCGGCTCATGCTGCGTTGAGTTCGCGGTACACGGCGGGAACGACCTTTCGCAGGTACGGCCCCAGCTTGATGAAGCTCTCCCCAGTCGTGCGGAAGTGGTAACTGATCGGCACCTCGAGGTACCGGTAGCCCTTCGCCAACAGGTCCAAGGTGATGACCTGGGCGTAGTTGAAGTCGTGGATGACCTCAGCCCGGGATGCTGCCGCCGGCGAAAACGCCCGATAGCCGGTCTGACCGTCGGTAATCTTTCGGCGTGCGATCACCGACAACGTCTTGGTGAGAACCTGGTTTCCGAAACGTCGATGCGGTCGCATGTGCTCAATCACACCTAAAAAACGACTCCCACACACGTAGTCGGCTTCATCGCCCAGAATTGGCCTGACGAGGTTCGCCAACTCCTCAGGCGGGTACTCCCCGTCGGCGTCACAGAAGGCGACCGCAGCTGCGTTTCGCGCCACCCCGGCCGAGAGACCCTCGCGGACGGCCGCACCGAGCCCCCGATTCTGGGGAAGAGTGATCACGGTTGCTCCTGCGGCCTCGGCGACAGCGCCCGTTTCGTCGGTGGAACCGTCGTCGATGACGAGCACCTCGACTGGGTGCCCGTCAATCTCGCTCGGAGCCCGAGCGACGCATTCGCCGACCGCCGCCTCTTCATTAAACGCCGGCATGAACAACACGATCGGCGCCGGTGGGGCGGGGATGGGCGAGGTCTCACGGTCCCCGGTCTCGGAACGAAGCCGGATTCGGCCGATAAAAGACGGGGCTGGGAAGGCCATGGCAATGACTCCGACGATGATCGAATAGGCGGTCTTGAGGGCGTGGGCGCTGAGCGCGGCGACAAGTGCGGGTTCGGCGTCGTAGCCGAGGCTGACGTAGGCCGCAACTGCTGCGGCCTCATACGTGCCGAACCCGCCGGGAGCGATCGCTGCGATCTGGGCAGCGACGGCGACCGTGGTAACGAGCGCAGCGTCGGTGGCGCTGATCTCGAGGCCTGCCCACCGAGCGGTCTGCCAAACAAGGATCGCCTCAAGCAGCCACGCCGAGCCGGTGAGGGCAAGGGCGAAGGGGCCGGGGAGCTTGATGTCACTGCGACCCGCCATACGAAGAAGCCAGCTCCAGGAGGCAATTGCGGCGATAACGACACCGGCCACGACAAGCCAGCCGAACCAGCCGACGAGATCCATGTAGGCGCCTGGCGCTACGGCAAGACCGAGCAGGAAGATGGCGATGATGTCGGCCGACCGCAGCATCACCGTGGAAGCGGTGGCGGCGTCGATGGACGTGTTCGAGCGTTTGGCGACACTTAGCACCCGAACCGGCTCACCGAGGCGGAAGGGCAGCACATGGTTGGCGCCAAGGGTGAGATGGATGCCGGCGAGCGAGTGGCCGAGCGACAGTTCGGGCAGCACCAGTTGCCATGCGATCGCACGCAGCAAAAAGGCGATACCGAAGGCTGCCGAGGCGATCACGACCTCACCGGGATGGGCAACCGCCTCATCCCAGGCCCGCCGCATGAGCTCGCCATTGACGGCTCGGGAGACAATGGCGCCGGCAAAGAGGCCGACAAGCACACCGACGAGAACAACGATCGGGAGTGGCAGGCGCTGCCGGAGCAGCTTCAGCGGGTTCATAATCGCCAACTCTACGTTGTTAAGTATTCTTTACGACTTTCCGGTATGAACGGTTAGTCTCCGGACCAGATGCGGCTCCGCCTCCTTCTCGTTGGTCTCGTCACGTTCGGCGTGTCGTTACTTGCGATCGACGCCCGGTCGACGTACGGCGCCCGGGTCAGCAGCGACGAACCTCAGTACCTCATCACGGCGCTATCGCTTTGGGAGGACTTTGATCTCGACGTAAGTGACGAGATCGGCGAGCGCCGCTACGAGCCGTTCCATGAGGTCACGATCAACCAGCAGACGATTGCACTCAACGATTCCGGCCAAGAACTCAGCCCGCACGACCCGCTGCTGCCGCTCATCTTGATGGTGCCCTACGGCATCGCCGGGTGGGTTGGAGCGAAGGTGATGCTGTCATTCGTCATGGGCCTCTGCGCTTCGCTCACGCTCCATGTTGCAGGCTCGCGGTTTGGGGCCTCACCTGGCCCGGCTACATGGGTCATCGGGGCGTTCTTCACCTCTGCACCGCTCACCAGCTACGGCACCCACATCTTCCCCGCTGGGCCAGCCGCGCTCATACTGATGGCGGCATTCTGGGCGGTCGCCCATCCGAGTTGGGCCAAGCGCTGGGACGTCCTCGCCGTCGTGGCGATCGTCGCACTGCCGTGGCTGTCGGTGAAGTACGTGCCCCACGCCACCGTGATCGCACTCGGACTCGTTTGGAAGCACCGGTCCGCCAGCAAACGCCTGATCCCCATCGGCGCTGCGTTCGTCGTCGCCGGCATGACTTATCTGCTCCTGCACCGGGGTATCTACGGGGGCTGGACGGTGTATTCGACCGGCGATCACTTCGTCGATGGAAGCGAATTCGACGTGGTCGGTCGACGTCCACGCCTCCTGCAGCGTTCCCGCAGACTCATCGGCCTCATCATCGACACCCAGTTTGGGATCGGCGCCTGGACCCCGTCATTCCTCGCCATGCCTGCCGCCCTCACGGCTCTCGGTCGTGTTCGCCGCGACTTCCCGAGCGTGCTCGCCGCAGGTGTGATTCTCATGGGATGGATCGTGGCCACGTGGGTTGCACTCACGATGCACGGCTGGTGGTGGCCGGGACGGCAGATCACCCCGGTGTTGCCCTTCGTCGTTATCGCGATCGCACTGTGGGTCGGCGACCGATCCCGCCACTTGGTCGGCGTGGTCACCGCCACTCTGCTCGGTACTGCAACCTGGCTGATCCTCGCATGGGAGGCGTCAACCGGCCGACGGGCTCTGATCGTCGACTTCTACGATGTCGAGAGCCCCTGGTACCAGGTACTCGCTTCGACCCTTCCCGACCACCAGCGCCTCAACGACTGGGACTCCGTCGTGACGTTCCTCTGGATGGCGGTCCTCGGCGCCACCGCGGTCCTCGCTTGGCGAGGCGCAGGTCGCAGCAGGGAGCGAGGCGAACCGACCGATCCCGAGGGTCAGCTGCGCTCAACCACGGCGTCGTAGTCGGACTGGGTAGCGTGCCAACTGGCCTGCGCGGACAAGCCGTCAAATAACGAAGTGGTGGGCACCCAGCCGAGCACGTCGATCGTTGGCTGCAGATCGGCTTTCGTCACTCGAGGATCGCCGGCGGGCGCCGGAAGCGTCTCGGTGCGCATCGGACCCGNGATTTCTTCGACAAGCGCCATTGCGTCGAGCAACGAGGCCGATTCGCCGCCACCGATGTCGAGGCTCGTGCCGGCCGCCGCAGGAGCCACGGCGCTCAGGATCGTGGCCTCAGCAACGTCCCTGACGAAAGTGAATTCACGACGCTGTAGGCCGTCACCACGACGGACGAAAACGCTTTCGTTGGCTTTGGTGGCCTCAAACATACGGTGCATCGCCATATCGGGCCGCTGGCGCGGTCCGTACACGGTGAAGTACCGCAACGAGACGATACCGAGACCTCGCTCGGCGTAGACGTTGGCAAGGTGCTCACCAGCAAGCTTGGAGACGCCATAGGGGCTGATCGGCGCTGCACGACGATCGTCGCCAACCGACGACCCGCCGTAGAGCGACGAGCTCGAGGCGTAGACCACCCGGTTNGCTCCGACACCGAGCGCCTCTTCGTAGACGCGCTGAGTCAGTTCGATGTTGCGTCGGCTGTAGTCAGTGAAGCCAAGGCCCCAAGAGTCCTGCACGCCGGGCCGACCAGCGAGGTGGATGACGAGATCGTCGGGACGCAGCACATCGCCGATGACATCGAAGGCATCAGCCTCGACGAGCGAGAAGCGTTCATGGACACTGGCTATGGCAAGGTTTGCCCGCTTGCGAGCCGGCAGGTACCAGGGGTCGAAGTCGTCGATGCCGACGACCTCGGCGCCAAGGGCCAACAGCTGCTCGACGACGGTGGACCCGATGAACCCAGCGGCACCCGTGACGACGACTCGATGCTCAGCGACGCGGGTTGCCGGTACATTGAGGTGGCCAGTGGACATTAAGCTTACTTTACAAGGGACGTCTGTGAATCCACCAGAGAAAACCTGATGAGCCGTATCGCCGTAATCGGCGCCGGACCAGCCGGGCTGTTGGCAGCACTGGAAACCGCCGAGGCGGGCCACGACGTGGTGCTCTACGAGGCCAGCGGCCAGGTCGGCGGCATGTCCGCCAGCTTCGAGGTCGCCGGCCAGCGGGTCGACTACGGCTCCCACCGCCTGCACCCAGCTACCGACCCCGATCTGATGGCCCTGATCCGCAACCTGCTCGGCGATGATCTGCAGACTCGCATCCGAAACGGACGGATCCGCCTTGAGGACCGCTGGGTTAGCTTCCCGCTTCAGCCTGGCCCGATGGTCAAAGAGCTGCCATTCGGGTTTTCTGCACGGGTCGGTATCGACACGCTCAAGAAACCGTTGCGACGCAGCAAGGTCGACAGCTTCGACAAGGCAATCTCGCAGCGCCTTGGCCCCACCGTCGCCGAGCGCTTCTACCGGCCCTACGCCAAGAAGCTCTACGGCGAGCCTGCCGATGACCTCACCGTCGAGCTCGCCGACAAGCGCGTGTCCGCAACCTCGCCCCTGCAGATCCTCGCGAAGGCGCTCAAGGCCACCAAGGTCGACGGGCGAACCTTCTTCTACCCGCGCAATGGGTACGGTCAGATCAGCGAGGCTCTCGGGGCGGCCGGCATCAACGCCGGTGTTGACCAGCGCTTGTTCGCGCCCGTCGAGGCGATCCGATGCGCCGAAGACGTCGAGGTGACTGCCGCCAGCGCAACCGACAAATTCGATGCCGTGCTGTCGTCGATGCCGATTGATCTGCTGGTCCGTGCGCTTGAGCCTGCTCCTGATCCTGCCATTGTCGATGCAGTCGACACGTTGCGCACCCGGGCGATGATTCTTGTTTATCTGGTGCTCAACCAGCCGCAGTTCACACCGTTCGACGCGCACTACTTCCCCGACGCGTCGATCCACACGAGCCGCCTGTCAGAGAGCAAGAACTATCGCAGCGCCAACGACCCGGCTGGCCAGACGGTGCTGTGCGCCGAGGTCCCGTGTTGGGTCGACGACGAACTCTGGACCTCCACGGACGAAGATCTCGGTGCCCTTGTAGCCGACGAACTGATCCGCTCAGGTCTCCCCGATCCCCAACACCTCGCAACCGAGACCCGTCGTCAGGCTCGGGTGTACCCAACGTACGAGCGATCCCATGCCGGCGCTCGCTCAATGGTCGACAGGTGGCGGCCCGACGACGACCGGATCCTCGTATTCGGACGCCAAGGACTCTCCGTGCCGGACAATCTTCACCATGTTCTCGCCATGGGCCGTGAGGCCGCTCGCGTGGTCGGCGAAGACGGCTCAATTGACCACGAGGCATGGGATGCTGCCCGAAGACGCTTCGGTCTCCACGTCGTCCAGGACTAGCTCATCGAGTCAGGCGACGGGGAGCCCCCGCTCAAGTTCGCCGACGAGCAACGCCGCAGCAACGCTGGAGGCCAGGTCGTTGAGGCGTGGTTGGAGGCCCTCATCGTCGACACCGATCCCGACGACAACAATGCCGAGGTCTCCGTCGGGTCGCAGCGTCGCCGTGACTCCGTCCTCGTCAATTCCGTCGAGTTCCGAAGAACGCAGCACGTGAGTGAGTTCACATGCACTGAGCGTGGTTGTGGTCCATCGCCGCAGCGGGTCTCGGTGATCGACAAACGTGCCGCCTTCGCACCGGGAGGTATCGCCAGCCACTGTGACCAGCGAAACCGATCCAAGGCCAGGCTCGGGACGATGGATGGCTCGCACGATCGCCCGCCGCCACCGGCACGGATCGATCTGAGCGGATGGGTGTCGCGCAATCGTAAGTTCGCGATGGTTCTCGTCAGCTACGACAAGCGCAGATCCGGGGAGCGCATGCGTAAGCGCAGTGGCATGAACCACCCGTTCATCAATCCTCATCAGCGGATACCGCCTCTAGATGGGATGCAGGCTTTGCGACTCAGCAAAATGTCGTTCGGGAGCATGTTAGGCATGCCTAATACCTCTAGATAAGAATGTCAACTCTGACTAAGCGCAGCCCCTGCGGCGAGCGCTAGAGTTAGGGAATGAGTGAGTACCAATCCCCGGAGTGGCACCCTGCGTTAGAGGAGTACTGCGAAACCATCTACGAACTCGGCGAGGACGACCTCGACGTCATCCAAGCCCGAATCGCAGAACGCATGGAGGTCTCGCGCCCCGCCGTGAGCGAAATGGTGAAACGCCTCGAAGCCGAAGGCCTCATCGAGGCCGGCCGCAAGATCACGCTCACCGAAAAAGGCATGCATCTCGCCGAGACCGTCGTTCGGCGCCACCGGCTCGCCGAATGCTTCCTCACCGACATCCTCGGCCTGTCCTGGGCCGACGCCCACCAGGAAGCCGGCAAGTGGGAACACATCATCTCCCCTACCGTCGAAAAGGCGATGACGGCTCGCCTCAACGACCCGACCACCTGCCCGCACGGCAACCCGATTCCGGGATCCGGCTACGAAGCCCCCGCACTCGTCGCCCTCGACTCGATCGAGGTCGGCAACGACTTCATCGTTCACCGCATACCCGAAGAGTTGGAGTTCACCGAGGGCATGCTCGACTTCCTCGAGCAGGCATCGATCACACCTGGCTCGGTCGGCACGGTGACCGCAATGTCCCCCGACGGCACCGCCACGGTGTCGATCGACGGCAACGCCGTCGGTGTCGGCGGCTTTGCCTCGGCCCGCATCCTCGTCAGCGCNGGCTGAACAACCGCCGCAACGATCAGACCTCGGAAACGCCAACCACGCGGTACTCGGTGCCCGGCTTCGCCGGGAGTCCACCGTCGGCCCGGCAGGCGATCGTAGGCACCGCTCGACCTCGCTCGATCTCCACCTCGAACCGACGACCAGCGACGCCGACCGTTGCGAGCCACCCATCGCCGTTCGGTTCGGTCTCGACCGAACGGGCAAGGTCGTCGACGCCCCAGTCGTCGAGCATGGCGAACACCGCTCGCTCGGCCACCTGACCAACCCCATCGGCGCCGGTCCAGCCTCGGCACCGATGTGCAACCATCGCCGGTGAGCCGTGGCGATCAAGAATCCGGCCCATCTCCTCGACCGAGGTGAAGCCCCACATGCGTCCGTCGGGGAAGGTGAGACCGGTGGGGGCGTACCGGTGACCGCCGGTATGGCTGACCTTGCGCACGGTGAGTTCCGGACGGGCGGTCACGAGCTGGCTGACGAGTCGTGTCCCGTCAGAGCCGCAACAGATGTCGTGGGAACCCTGCGCACAGATCGCGACCTCACGAGGTGGGATCGGCACGTCGACCAGCCAAGGGTCACCCGCTGCGCCACCCTCTCGAAGCATGAGGTCGGCCACGTGCCCGACCTCATCGGCTCGCATCTGGAACTCGCTGCGGATCATCGGACCGCTGCCCTCGATGCGCTGATGCACAACGATGCGCGAGATGCCATCGTCGAGCGGCACGGCCGCCAACGCTCGAACCCGGCGGCCCTGCTCACCAGCGGCCATCACCGCCTCGGGCACGTGAGTGAACCCGTCGGCCGCCCAGACCGGCTTCGGCCAGGGCTGCGGCACATCGATCAACAGCACCTCGTCGACATGGAGCGCAGAGCCCACCGGGTCGAGATCGATCGCCTCGGCATGCTCGGCACAACGCGGCGCCTCGCCGGACGCCGGCAGGAGCGCGGGATCGATGTCGAGCGAGGTCATTCCTGCAGCATCGCGGGAAGTTCACGACTGTGCACGACAGCCACCCGCTTGGTGGCTCGAGTGAGCGCGACATACAGCGAACGAATGCCCTGCGATTCCTCATCGATGATGCGCGCCGGCTCAACCACCACCGCCGAATCGACCTCGAGCCCCTTCACGAGACGCACCGGCACGAGCGTGATGCGCTGATCGAGCCCGTGGCGATTGGCTCCACCGATCGAGAGCGCTCGGGTCTCGAAGACCGAGCGGACCTCGTCGACCATCGAGTCGGGGACGATCACCGCCACATTGCCCTCGTCGACCGCCTCGAGTTCGGTGACCACGATGTCGACGAGGGCGTCGTCGAGCGATTCGGATCGCACAAGTCTGGGCGGATCGCCGTCGTCACGGACAGGCTGGGGCGGCCGCAATCCCGGCGCTGCGTATGGCAGCACCCGATTGGCGAGCGACATCGCCGGACCCGGGATGCGGTAACCGATCGAAAGTTCCCGACGGTGNACATCGTGCTTCTGGGGAAGTTGAGCGAGCACATTGTCCCAGCCGTCGTTGGCCCATGCGCCGGTGGCCTGGGCGATGTCGCCCACGACGGTCATCGACCCGTTAAGCGAACGACGACCGATCATGCGCAACTCCATCGGCGCAAGGTCCTGGGCCTCGTCGATACAGATGTGGCCGTAGGTCCGCAGCGCGTCTTCGTCGCGCTTGCCCGGGCGATACCCGAGCAAAGCCCGTGCCTCATCGAGGAGCGGCACGTCGTTGAAGTGCCACACGACCTCGCCGGCGTGCCCGACTCTCGGCTGGTGGAGGCGAAGGATCTCCTCGTCGGTGAAGTGACCCTTGCGGTTGGCCGAGCGAAGCAGCGCCCGAGAGCCGAACAGATCGTGAAGCAGATGCGCCGGCGTCAGCACCGGCCACATCCACTCGAGCAGTTCGCGGACCGGCANCTCCCACCGGAGCTGATCGCGCACGGCAGAGGCCTCGACCGGGCGACGGGCACTCGCCGCGAGCTTGGCGAAGACCAACTCCTCAACAATCTTGCGGCCCGCGTTGTGGCCCTTCGACCGACGGCGGGCGTCGCGGATGATGTCGCGAGAATCGGCGACGGTGAGCTTGAGGCGATGGATGCCGAAGCCGATGGCCACATCGGCCCGCAACGGACGCTCCCGGTCGTTCACGGCCTGCGCCAGCACATCGGTCATGCGCAGATCACCCTTGACCGCAGCAACGGCTTCAGCAGCGAGCCCGTCGACGCGAACCCTCGGCCGAAGAAGATCACCGAGCACGGCGATTTCAACCCCTGCTTCGCCAAGCGACGGCAGCACCTGCTCGATGTAGGCAAGGAACAATCGATTCGGGCCGACGACGAGCACACCCTGCCCCTCAAGGGGGAACCGGTGGGTGTAGAGCAGGTAGGCGGCACGATGGAGCGCCACGACGGTCTTGCCCGTGCCGGGACCACCCTGGACCAGCAACACACCGGGCATCGGTGCCCGGATGATCTCGTCCTGTTCGCCCTGAATGGTGGCGACGATGTCACCAAGCCGGCCGGTGCGAGACGCCTCGATCGCGGCGATCAACGCGCCCTGACCCTTGATCTCGCGCTCGCCATCGGCTGACGCAAGCTCACCGAAGACCTCATCGTCGATACCGAGGAGGGTGCGGCCACGGGTGGCGAAATGACGGCGCCGCTCGATGCCCATGGGCTCGCGGCCGGTGGCCCGATAGAAGGGCTCGGCGACCGGCGCTCGCCAGTCGACAACGACCGGATCCTGGTTGCGATCCCACACCCCGAGACGCCCGATATGGAACCGCTCGCCGGTGCCAGCAGGGTCAATCCGGCCGAAGACCAGGGAGCGGTCGCCGAGGNTGAGTTGGGTCAAGCGGTTGACCGCACCTTCGACGATCGANTCGCGTTCGTGGCGGTGTTGCTCGGTGCCACCCCGCTGCGGGTCGTACCCCTGCGTGACCCGAGCCGCACGCGCTCGCGCCTCATCGAGACAGGCGTAGGCCCAATCGAGATGGGCCTGCTCAGCATCGAGTTCGGGGTGACGTTCCGCCACGAAAACTCCTTCAAGGGGGCGTCCAATGCTACCGGCATCCCGTCGCGATCCGACCGTCCAGGGAGCGGTCAGGAGGGGCGTATCGGTAGCCTTCGCCCATGGTCTCGATCGGCATGGTCTTCAGCGCTGGTGGCGCAAAGGGCGACCCCTTCCACAGCGGCGTCATCGCTGCGATCGCCGAGCAAACCGGATTCGACAGTCGCGATGCCGAACTCGTGGTCGGCACGTCCGCCGGTTCGTTCACCGCCACCGCACTCCGAGCTGGGCTCGCCCCGATCGACGCCGAGGCCCGCCACCTTGGCCACGAACTCAGCGCCGAGGGCACCGCCATCGTCGAACGGATCGTTACGCCCTANACCGAACCNGAGGTCGAGCGCAGCCTGCTCCCGTCAGCGCCTCGCATGACCCTCAACTCGATGCTCCCGCCGTGGAAGATCGACCCGGCCCGCTTCGTCTACGGCCTGCTGCCCGAGGGCAAGCGCTCGGGTGCCTCGATCGCAACCCGCATCGACGAACTCCTCCCCGACGGCTGGCCGAAGCGCCCTACCTGGATCGTGGCCGTGCGGACCAACGATGGTCGCCGCATCGTCTTCGGCCGCGACGACGTCGCTGGCACGGTCGGCNAGGCGACCCAGGCCTCGGCTGCGATCCCCGCCTTCTACACACCGGTTCGCATCGGCGATCGTTCATACGTCGACGGTGCACTCCACTCCTCAACCAACGCCGATCTGGTCGCCACGCTCGGGTTCGACCTCGTGATGATCTCGTCGGTCAAGACCGCCACCCCCGATGCCCGGTCGTGGCGTTCGGATCCCGAGCGTGCGTGGTTCTCGAACAAGCTCGACAACGAACGTGCCGAGATTCGCAGTACCGGTACCCCTGCGATCGTCATCGAGCCCGACGACACCCAACTCGAGTTGCTTGCGTCTGGCGAACGAGCCGACGCCTGTCTTGCCGGTCGTCTGGCGGCCGAGCGCGTCCTCGCCACGAGCGAAGGCGCCGGCCTCCGATCGATCGTCGAACCGGCCAGCTGAATCAGCAGCCACCGCCCGACGACGGGCGGTCCGGAATCGAGGTATCGATCACCTCGATGTGCACGTGAGGGTTCGAGGGNTCGGCAGTGAACTCGTCGACCTGGGATACGNACGGCANGATCCGACCACCGGTCGCGATCATCGTGTCGGATGCGATCACCTCGTCGCCGACCCCGACCTGCAGCCCGCTGAAGTGAAAGATCTTGAGCTCCCAACCCGGGCGACCGGAGGGCTCGATCACCACGAAGTTGTCGGTGTGATCGCAGTAGAGCGTGTAGCTGCCGGCTCGGATCACCGTGCCGTCGATCGGCGCCATCACCGGCTCGTCGACACGAGCGACAATGTCGGCAGCGGTTCGAGAGCCCGTCCCCCGGCCACGCGATGCAAGGGTCGACCAGTCGTCGAGATTGACCACCTCGAGCTGGAACGCTCCATCGTGACCCGACTCATGGAAGCCGACTGTCTCGTAGCGGCTGACCGGCATCCGCACCTCGAGGTCGCCGGCGAGCGCGAAGACGGCGTACCCGGTGTCGTGGTACTCGAGCGGGATTGTCGGTGCGGCCGTCGTTGTGGTCGTCGTGGTGGTGGTCGAGGTCGACGTGGTGGTCGAGGCCGTCGTGGCCGGCACCGTCTGTGTCACCGGCGGATCATCCGGTGCGAGGGTGGACTGCACCCCGACCTTGCCGACGTCGGTCTCGCTGGTGACCTCGACCGACACGGTGCCACACGCCGCCGTCGACACGACGAGCACGAGGAGTCCAGCGACACGGGCGAGTCGGGCGGCCATTGACCGAACGGTACCGGTCGCCCGCCTCCCGGTTCGGTCACCGACCACCGATAACCTCAGCCGCGTGAGCCGCGCAGCATCATCTGCCGCCCCTGCGGGGCGCTACGACAACCATCCCTTCATCCAGGCCTGTCGCGGGCTGCCCCACGACCGGGTGCCGGTCTGGTTCATGCGCCAGGCGGGCCGCTCGCTGCCCGAGTACCGCGCCATTCGCGGCACCGGAACGATCCTCGACGCCATTGCCGACCCCGACCTCTCCACCGAGATCACGCTGCAGCCGATCCGTCGCTACGACGTCGATGCTGCGATCCTCTACTCCGACATCGTCGTGCCGGCTCACGCCGTCGGTTTCGGGCTCACCGTCACACCGGGCGTCGGTCCCGAAGTCGAGCGACCGTTCCGCCATGAGGACGACCTCGCCCGTCTCCGGCCGCTGGATCCCGAGGCCGACACGCCCTACGTGCTCGAAACGGTTCGACAGCTCGTGGCCGAGCTCGATCGCCCACTGATCGGCTTCGCCGGCGCGCCATTCACCGTCGCCTCATATCTCATCGAAGGCCGGCCGTCGCGCGACTACGCAAACACCAAGGCGATGATGTTCGCCAACGAACGACTGTGGCACGCCCTGTGCGACCGCCTCGCCGACATCGCCATCAGCTCCCTGCAGAGCCAGATCGACAACGGCGCATCGGCGATTCAGCTCTTCGATTCCTGGGCCGGGTCCCTGAGCCCGGCGCAGTATCAGCGCTACGTCTTCCCGCACAGCCAGAAAGTGATGGACGCCATCGCCGACACCGGCGTGCCGAAGATCCACTTCGGCGTCACCACCGGTGAGCTCCTGCCCCAAATCAGTGCGGTCGGCGCCGACGTCGTCGGTGTCGACTGGCGGGTCCCGCTCGACGCCGCGCGCGAGCGGGTCGGCCACGGAACATCGCTGCAGGGCAACCTCGACCCCACGGTCGTGTTCGCCGGCGCCGAGTTCGCCTGCGAGGCCGCTCGGGATGTGCTTCGCCTCAACGACGGCCACCCGGGCCACGTCTTCAACCTCGGCCACGGCGTCATGCCGGCAATGGATCCCGACGTCCTCACCGAGATCGTGAAGGTCGTGCACGAAGAAGGCACCGTTCGCTCGTGAACGAGCGCGTGGTGGTCGTCGGCGGTGGCATCACTGGCCTGGCCGCCGCCCACGAGGCTCGCCGCCAAGGGCTCGACGCCGTCGTGCTCGAAGCCGCCACACGAGCAGGTGGCAAGATCGACTCGGGCTTCGTCGACGGAGCCGAACTGCCCTTCCCCATCGACATGGCGGCCGACGGCTTTCTCGCCCGCCAGCCGGAAGTCGTCGAGCTCTGTCACGAACTCGGCCTGGGCGATGATCTCGTTGCCCCCACCGGCGCCCAGGCGTTCATCTGGGCCGATGGTGCGCTCCGTTCGATCCCCACGCCCTCCGTCCTCGGGGTGCCGTTCGAGCCTGACACCGTCGCGGCGACCGGCCTCATCAGCGAAGCCGGGGTGGCCGACCTCGCAGCCCGAGTCGACATCGAACACGAACCCCTCGCCCACGACGCCTCCGTGGGCGAGGTGATGCGCCCACGGGTCGGAGACGAGGTGTTCGAACGCCTTGTTGACCCCCTGCTCGGCGGCATCAACGCCGGGAACGCCGACGGCCTCTCGATCGAAGCGGGTGCCCCTCAGCTCTTTGCGGCCGCCTGCGCCGGAGGCTCGCTACGCGACAGCCTCCGGGTCCAGGTCACCGCCGGCCAGGCCNCCGCCGGCGGTCCCGTCTTCAACGGCGTCAAGGGCGGCAACCGTCGCATCATCGACACACTCGTGGAGCAGCTGGGCGCGCGAGTCCGGCTCGGCCAGACCGTGGTCGCCATCGAGCGCAACGGTGCCGGGTGGGTCGTTGTCACAGACGACGCCCGGTTTCCCGCCGATCGCGTCGTGCTCGCAACACCTGCGTGGATCACCGCCGGACTGATCGCCCCCTTCGCCCCCACGGCGGCCACCACCCTCGCCGAACTCGTCTACGGCGACGCCGTGCTCGTCACCTACGTCGTCGACAAGGCAGGCCTCCAGCACGACCTCGCCGGCTCGGGCTTCCTCGTCCCTCGCTCAGAGGGGTTGTTGATGACGGCGTGCTCGTGGGCCTCGTCGAAATGGGATCACTTCGACGACGGACGCCATGCGATCCTGCGGGTCTCCGCAGGGCGCACCGATGATCGTCGCTGGCTCGACCTCAACCCGGCGCAACTGCTCGACCAGCTCGGCGCCGAACTCGAGCAGACCGTGGGCCTGCACGCCGAGCCCGTCACGAGAATCACGCCGTGGCGGCAGTCGCTACCCCAGTATCGGCCGGGCCACATGGCCCGGTGCGCCGAGATCGACACCGAACTCGCCCTCGTCGCTGAGGGTCTGGTTGTCGCCGGTGCCCAGATGCGGGGTCTCGGGCTTCCGGCATGCGTACGTCAGGGCCGCGCTGCCGTCGCTGGGACCTCAGCGGTATAGATCCTGCTCAGTAGTTCACGCTGCGAGCGGGAGGACACCTTCGCCGAGCCCATCGATTGGCAGATCAAGGCCCAGCAGTGTCAGCTTCCCACCGAGTTCGCCGAAGATCTCCGCAATGTGCTGAATCGGTGCAACGCCGTCAGCGTCGATGTGTCGCAGATCCCGACAGTTCACGATGATCTCGTCGTAACCGGAACGCATCAGGGCATCGAGGTGGGTGTGTAGGAAGCCTGCCGTGGTTGCGTCGAGTGAGCCACTCGGACGCAGCTCGACGACGTTGTCGGGCTGCGTCACGGAGCGGAGCGCCCATGCGTTGGGGGGTGTTGCCGTGGGTGCCATGGCCCAAAGGTACGAAACGCCTGTCTCGCCGCGAGGTCGGGCGTGTTTCGTGTCCGTAAACTCGAAACAGGTGCCAGCGGACTCCTACAGCTGCGCATGGCGATGTTGTGAAATCGGCCACAATGTTGCGGTTGTGTGACGAAAAGGCCGGTAGGTTCTCGTCGCTGAACCGGCGTCGGTGTTTCGCCTGCTCCCCTGCCCACGACCAGCGGTCGTGTGAACGAACACCCCGATCGACGCCAGACACGGGCACCGCCCGAGGAGGCAGCACTCGACATGCGCACCCGACTTCGTCTCGCTGCGTTCGCGCTCGCGCTCACCTCTGTAGGCACCGCCTGCACCCACGCGGAAATCCTGCTCTTCATCGAGACCACGACGCCGACCCGCGACGTCCTCACCGACGACGAACTCCTCCGGTTACGGATGTGCGAGTCGACCGACAACTACCAGGCCGTCTCGCCGTCCGGCACGTACCGCGGCGCCTACCAATTCGACCAGCCGACCTGGAACGGTGTCGCCGAGCGGCACTTCCCCTGGCTCGTCGGCATGGATCCGGTCGATGTCAACCGCTGGTGGCAAGACGCCATGACCCGCGCCCTGTGGAGCGAGCGAGGTCGCCAACCCTGGCCCGTCTGCGGCAAGCGGGTCTGACCCGCCGACTGGCGCCGATCGCCCAACAGCGCAGTTGTCGATGGGGATCGCACCCGCGTGTGCGATCCTGACGCCCGTGCCTGATTCGACCGACCGTCGCACCGCGGACCGACATCCGAGTCTCGACGAGCCCACCGGCGCACTCCTCGCGCCCCGCATCCCGTGAGCTCCCGCCCCCGCCTCCTCGCCATCCCCACCGGTCTGCTCATCGCCGCGGGCCTCCCACCGTGGGGCTGGTGGCCACTGACCCTCGTCGGCATCGCACTCTGGTTCGAACTCATCGCCGAAGAGGACCGCAGGCGGCGCTTCTCGATCTCGTTCATCGTCGGGCTGGCGTGGACACTCCCCGCCACCCTCTGGATGTTCGACCTCACAGCCGCCGGCTGGCCGGTTGCNGTGGCGATCTTCTCGCTCGGCGCCGGCGTCGTCGGCATTGCGACCCCGCCCGACGGTTTCACCATCCGGTCGTTCGCCTTCACTGCGGCGCTCGTCCTGATCGAACTCATCCGCTGGAACTACCCCTTCGGCGGCACTCCGATCGCGACCTACGCCATGGTCGGCGTGTCGACACCGTTCTGGATCACGGCTCGCACGTTCGGCTCGCCGGGCCTCACCGTTGCGGTGGCCTGGGCCGGCCTTGCGATCGGGCAGCTCGTTCAGCGTCGGCGCGACACCGTAACCGCTGCCGGCATGGTCATCGCCCTTGTCGTGGGCGGCATGCTCGGCTCCTCCCGCGTCGAGACGGTCGATACCGTCGACGTGGCAGTCGTCCAAGGTGGCGGACCTCAGAACACCCGAGCCGACGTGTGTACCACTCGTGCCGTGTTCGAACGCCACATGGCCGCCTCGGAGACCATCGACCGCGAGGTCGACCTCGTCATCTGGCCCGAGGACGTTGTGCACCCCGCTGCCGATGGCCGCCCCACCCCAGAGCGGTGTGGCGATGAGCTCCTCCGCACCACCGAGGCCACCGACCGACTCACCCGGCTCGCCGCCGATCTCGACGCGGTCGTCGTGAGCGGCTGGTTCGAACCCACCGCCGACGGACTCGCCAACGCCAACTACTCGATCGCCCAGTCGCCCGACGGCACCGTGACCGGCCGCTACGACAAGGTCCGACTCGTTCCGTTCGGCGAGTTCGTTCCCCTGCGGTCCTTCATCGAGAACTTCAGCGACGAGATCCCCGGCCGCGACGTTCGCTCGGGCACCGGGCCCGCAATCCTCGAGACCGACATCGGCACGCTCGGCATCTCGATCTCGTGGGAGGTCTTCTTTGATCACCGAGCCCGAGATGCAATCGGCAACGGTGGCCAACTCCTCCTCAACCCGACCAACGGGTCGAGCTACTGGCTCACGATCGTCCAGAGCCAGCAGATCGCCTCGAGCCGCCTCCGAGCGGTCGAAACCGACCGATTCGTGCTTCAAGCGGCACCCACCGGCTTCTCCGGGGTCATCGCCCCCGATGGCGAGGTGCTGCAGCGCACGGGTGTCAGCGAGCAGAAGGTGCTCTACGACACGGTCGAACTCCGCACCGGCCGCACCCTGTCGGTGCAGCTCGGGGCCTGGCCGATGCTCGTCTACGGCATCGCGACGCTCGCCGTGATCCAGGGCCGACGCCGATTCCAGAAGGCCAGCGAGTCAGACCTCGATCCACAAGGTGATGGGACCATCGTTCACGAGCTCAACGGCCATATCGGCACGGAACCGGCCGGTGGCGACGACCGCGCCGGCCGCGCGTAACGCCTCGACCACGGTCTCGACCAACGGCTCGGCCTGCTCCGGGCGGGCCGCCTCGCTATAGCCGGGACGCCGCCCCTTGCGGGTGTCGCCGTACAGCGTGAACTGGCTGACCACCAGAACCTCGTGACCCTCATCGGCCGCAGACCGGTTCATCACCCCGTCGGCATCATCGAAGATCCGCAGGTTCCAGATCTTGTCGGCGAGCTTTGCGGCGTGGGCCTCGGTGTCGTCGTGGGTCACACCGACGAACACAAGGATGCCGGCCCCGATCTCGCCGGTGATCTCTCGCTCGCCGGAGACGCCCTCGACCGTCACCGTTGCCCGGCTGACCCGCTGCACCAGTCCTCTCACAGGTCGCAACCTACCCCGCAGTAGCCGTAGCCTTGACGCCCTATGCCGTGGACGCCCCCCGACCCCGACGCACCACTCCGGATCGCGTACCTCACCTACCGAGGCAAGCCGCACGTCGGCGGCCAGGGTGTCTACAGCCGCCACCTCACCAAAGCTCTCGTCGACCTCGGCCACCATGTCGAGGTCTATGCCGGACCTCCCTACCCGATCATCGACGAGCGCATCCCGTTCCACCCGTTGCCGAGCCTCGACATCTGGGCCGACCCACACCCGATGCGCAAGCCCCGCCTGTGGGAATGGAAGGACTGGACCGACGCCCTCGAACACCTGTCGTTCGCGACGGGCACCTTCTCCGAACCGATGGCGTTCAGCTGGCGTGTCTGGCGTGAGCTGCGCACCCGCCGCAACGACTTCGACCTGATCCAGGACAACCAGACGCTCGGGTGGGGCATCCTCAAGCTCCACCGGGAGCAGTGGCCGATCCTCGAAACGATCCACCATCCGATCACGGTCGACCGCAAGCTCGAACTCGAACACGCCCGCACCCCGTGGGAAAAATTCGGTAAGCGTCGTTGGTACGCCTTCACCAAGATGCAGACCCGAGTCGCACAGCGCATGCCCCGGATCCTTTCGGTATCAGAGAACTCCAAGCAGGACATCTCCGCCGACAAGGGCGTCGATCTCGACAAGATCCACGTCGTCCCCGTCGGCGTCGACCCCGACCTCTTCCTGCCGGTCCCCGGCGTCGAGCGCCGCCCCGGCCACATCGTCACCACAGCATCAGCCGACGTCGCGATGAAGGGCCTGAAGTTCCTGCTCGAGGCGGTCGCCAAGCTTCGCACCGAGCGCCACATGGAACTCACGATCATCGGCAAGCGCCGCCCTGATTCCCACGCCAGCCAAACGATGACCGCCCTCGGTCTCGACGACTGCGTGAACTTCGTCAGCGGCGTCCCCGACGAACGCATCGTCGAGCTCTACAGCGAAGCCGAACTGGCCTGTGTGCCATCGCTGTACGAAGGCTTCTCGCTGCCCGCCATCGAGGCCATGTCGTGCGGCGCCCCGCTCGTCTGCACCACCGGCGGCGCACTCCCCGAGGTGACCGGTACCCACGGCGAGACCTGCTTCCAGACCGAGCCGGGCAACTCCGACGCCCTAGCCGCCACCATCCGCGAAGCGCTCGACAACCCCGAACTGCGGGCCAAGGTCGGTGCCGCCGGCCGTGAGCGAGTGAAGAGCCAGTGGTCATGGCGTCACACCGCCATCAAGACCGTCGACCAGTATCGCGCCGTGCTCGATCAGCACGCCGCTCGGGTCAACGGAGCGGGCTGATGCTCACGGTCGACTACGAGAAGTTCGAACTGCGCGCCGGCGATCTCCTGCTCGACCTCGGCTGCGGCTTCGGTCGCCACACCTATGAGGCCCTTGTCCGCGGCGCCCATGTCGTCAGTTGCGACATGGCGATGCCCGAACTCGAGGCGATCAAGAACACCGCCCCCATGCTGATCGACGACGGCCTCTTCGACGGTCAGCTGATGCACACCCAGGTGCAGGGCGACGGCACCCGCCTGCCGTACCCGGACAACACCTTCGACAAGATCATCGCCAGCGAAGTCCTGGAGCACATCCCTGACGACGTCGCCGCCTACGACGAGTTCTTCCGCATCCTCAAGCCGGGAGGCATGCTCGCCGCCACCGTGCCGGCAACCTTCCCCGAGAAGATCTGCTGGAAGCTCAGCGACGAGTACTACGCCCCGAAGGCCGAGGGCGGCCACGTCCGCATCTACACCGAGAACGAGGTGCGCTCGAAGCTCGAGGGCGCCGGTTTCGATCCGGGCCTGTCGTACAAGGCCCACGCCCTGCACGCGCCGTACTGGTGGATCCGGTGCGCCGTCGGCGTGAACAACGAGGTCGACGACAACTGGACCGTGAAGCAGTACCACAAGCTGCTCGAGTGGGACATCGTCTCGCAGCCGTGGATCACCCGCACAGCCGAGAAACTCCTCAACCCGTTGCTGGGCAAGAGCCTCGTCGTCCAGGCCACAAAGTCACCGCTCCGCACCGAAAAGCTGTCGCAGATCCGAGAGGCCGCCGATGCCAGCGCCTGACCTCCCCGGCCTGATCACCGCCGACCAGATCCGCGTCACCGCTGCCCACATCGCCGACTGGCAGCTGCCGTCGGGCATGATCCCCTGGTTCCCCGGCGGGCACGCCGACCCGTGGAACCACATCGAGGCCGCCATGGCGCTCGCCATCGGCGAGCACCGGGCCGAAGCCGAAGCCGCCTACCAGTGGCTGGTCGACTGCCAGCGCCCGGACGGCTCGTGGCACCAGTACTACCTTGAGCACGAAATCGAGCAGGACAAGCTCGACGCCAACGTCATCGCCTACATCGCGACCGGGGTCTGGCATCACTTCCTCCTCTACCGCGACCAGGGCTTCATCGAATCGATGTGGCCGGTGGTCGACAAGGCGATTCACTTCGTGCTCGACCTTCAGCAGCCGCGGGGCGAGATCCTCTGGGCCCGGCATCCCGACGGCACACCCTGGTCGTTCGCCCTGCTGACCGGTTCATCGTCGATCGCCCACTCGCTGCGCTGCGCCATNGCNATNGCCCAGGAACTCGGACACGAGCGTCCGGGCTGGGAGCTTTCGCTCGGACGCCTCGCCCATGCCATCCGTCACGAGCGGGCCGACGCGTTCTCACCGAAGCATCGCTGGGCAATGGACTGGTACTACCCGGTGTTGTCCGGCGTGATCTCCGGCGAGGCCGGGCGGGCCCACCTTGCCGAACGACGCGGCACCTTCATGCTCGACGACAAGGGCATCCGCTGTGTCTCCGATCGTCCGTGGGTCACCGCCGCGGAGACGTGCGAGTGCGCCATGGCCCACTTGGGTGTCGGCGAGCGTGAGGTCGCCGAGCAGCTCTTCCGAGGGGCGCAGGCGATGCGTGAAGACGACGGCAAGTACATCACCGGCATCGTGCACCCCGACCTCGTGCTCTTCCCGCCCGACGAGCGATCGACCTACAGCGCTGCCGCCGTCGTGCTCTGTGCCGAGGCGATCGAAGGCACCAGTCCAGCCGCTCGCCTCTTCTCCGATCACTCGTTCCTGCCGCCGATCATCGACATCGACCCGGTTGACAGCGAGGCTCCCGTCGCCGACTGATCAACGCAGCCGGGCACCTTCAAACGAGCCGAGCCGGCGTGCGATCACATGCCGTCGGCGATGCGCTCGAGCCGACGCAGCGAACCGGTGACATCGACTTCTCGGAACGCCCCCGACTCCATCGCCCGCAGGTAGATCTCGTAGGGGGGACGACCGCCGTCGGCGGGATCCGGGAAGACGTCGTGGATCAACAAGGTGCCACCGACCTTCACGTGCGGCACCCAGGTCTCGTAGTCGCGGTGGGCGGGCTCGTGGCCATGGCCACCGTCAATGAAGAGCAGGGCAAGGGGGATGTCCCACACGGCGCCGACCGTCGGTGAATCACCGACCAGCGCGACGACCGTGCCCTCCAGGCCCGCATCGTGAACGGTGCGACGGAAGATCGGCAGGGTGTCCATCTTGCCGATGTCGTCGTCGACGAGATCCGGCTCGTGATGTTCCCAGCCCGCCTGATTTTCCTCGCTCCCCCGATGGTGGTCGAGGGCGAACAGAACCCGACCCTGACGCTTGGCGATGCCGCCAAGGTAAACCGACGACTTTCCGCAGTAGCTGCCGACCTCGAGATACGGGCCAGGCACGGACACTGCCTCCGCGGCTTCCGACAGGGCCACGCCTTCATCCGGCGGCATGAAGCCACGCGCTGCCTCGGCGTGACGGAGGAGTTCGGGGTCGAGGCTCATGTGGTGGCCGACGGCTCCGTTCGCCACATCACCTTGTCGAGGATGACGTACTTTGCGACCCACACGACGCCGAACGCTCCGAGGCTGGTCGCCATCAACACGAGCGGCTGATCGGTCACCCGTTCCATCGCTGCGATACACGTCACGGCGAGCGCGAGACCAAGGAGCGCCATGCCCCAGAATGGCAGGACCTCGTTGCGGAANGAGACCNCACCGTCCTGCTTCCAGACCCATTGCCGGCTCAGGAAGTACGCCGGGATGGCCGAGATCACGACCGAAATGATCTGCGACACGACGCCGCCGAACTCTNGGACGATCAGGCAGAAAGCCAAGACNCCCTGGCCGACGAGGACGTTGATCACCGACACGCCGCAATAGCGCATGATCTTCTCGCCGTGCTCGGCGAGAAGAGAACGCGGGCGCCGCAAAATCGAGGTCACGGGACTTGAGGCTACTGGCACCCCGCCCTGTCAACCCTCCACGGGCGCTGCGTCAACCCCGCTCCGCCCCCGACCGAGCCGCGCGAGCGGCCATGCTTGTAGGGATGTCCCAACACCACGTCAACGCGCTCATCGATCTCCTTGACCTTGAACCCATCGAGGTCAACATCTTCCGTGGGGTGAACCCCGACGAGGAGCGACAGCGGATCTTCGGTGGCCAGGTTGCCGGCCAGGCACTCGTCGCCGCGGCGCGCACCGTCGACGATGACCGGGCCGTGCACTCGCTGCACGCCTACTTCCTGCGGCCGGGCGACCCCAACGTGCCGGTGCTGTACGAGGTTGACCGGATTCGTGACGGACGCTCGTTCACGACCCGTCGCGTGGCCGCCATCCAGCACGGGCGGGCGATCTTCCACATGTCGGCGTCGTTCCACATCGCCGAACCCGGCTTCGACCATCTCGACAAGATGCCCGACGTCCCCGAACCCGACGGGCTGCCCACCCGCCAGGAGCGTTTCGCCGCCGCCGGCATCGAGGACACGTACGGGCCGAGCGCACTCGACGTCCGCTACATCACGAACGACCCGTTCAACCGACGGGAGGCCCTCCCGCCAACCCAACGGGTCTGGTTCCGGGCGAATGGCGACCTCCCCGACGGGCAGGTCCTGCACACCTGCCTCCTCACGTACGCCTCGGACATGACCCTGCTCGACACGACGCTCCTCCCCCACGGCTCGGGTGCCACCGACCGCTCGGTGATGATGGCGAGTCTCGATCACGCCATGTGGTTCCACGGCCCCTTCCGGGCCGACGAATGGCTGCTGTACGACCAACACACCCCAGCCGCCTCGGGCGCTCGCGGGCTCGCCACCGGCCGAGTCTTCACCCAGCATGGCCGCCTCGTCGCCAATGTCGTGCAGGAGGGCCTGATCCGGCGGGTCGAGCCGTGAACGGCCGTCGCCTTGTCACTGCGGTCACCGCACTTGCCCTGCTCGCTGCGGCATGCGGGACCGACGACACCATCGAAACCGCCGACAGTGTCACCACGGTGCCACCGACGGCTTCACCGACGACCACGATCCCCGCTCCCAACAACCCCGACGAGGCAACGACCACAACGCCGTCGATCGGCGACATCAACCAGGCCGCAGTCAAACTCGACCCGCTCGTACAGCTCGTCCAGCCGATCGATGCCGTCGTCGCCCCAAACGGCGAGTGGTGGATCGCTCAGCGCACGGGTGAGGTGCTCGTCGTCGACCCCGACACCGGCATCGCCGGCGATGTCGTGCTCGACATCAACGATGAGACCACCGCCCGCGGTGAGCGCGGCCTGCTCGGTCTCGCCGTCGACGACGAGGCCCTCTTCGTCAACTTCACCGACCTCAGCGGCACGACCACGATCGACGCCTTCGTCCTCAATGCCAGAGGTCGACCCGGCAACCGGATTCCGCTGCTGACGATCGATCAGCCCTTCGGCAACCACAACGGCGGCGCGCTCGCCATCGGCCCCGACGGCAACCTCTACATCGGCGTGGGCGACGGAGGCGCGGCAGACGATCCGCTCAACGCCGGTCAAGACCCCGATCAGATCCTTGGCTCGATCGTTCGGATCGACCCGACCCCAACCGAGCGTGAGCCCTATGCGATCCCCGCCGACAACCCGTACGCGAACGGCGACGGTGTCCCAGAGATCTTCACGATCGGCCTCCGTAACCCGTGGCGCATCGCCTTCGATCCAATGACGAATGATCTGTGGGTCGCCGACGTCGGCCAGAACCGCTGGGAGGAAATCACGCTTCTGCTCGGCACCAACGGCTGGGGACGCGGCGACAACCTCGGGTGGCGACTGCGAGAGGGAGCGTCGACCTTCGCTGGCGACCGACCCGAGAACAACATCGACCCGGTCTTCGTGTACCCCCATGGAGACGGAGTCCCCAGCGGCTGTTCGATCACGGGTGGCGAGGTCTACCGGGGCTCAGCGATCCCTGACCTCTTCGGCGCCTACGTGTTCGGCGACTACTGCACCTCTCGGATCTGGGCCATCTCGGTTCGCTCCGGTGAGGTGGTGTTCCGCGACCTCGACGCCTTGCTGCCTGGTGGCGAACTGGTCGACTTCGCACGCGACCCCAATGGGGAGCTTGTCGCACTGAGCCTTGGCGGGCAGGTCGCCCGTATCCTCCCCGCGTAGCGCATGGGAGCGCCCCCCGGGCGCCCACCAGTGAGAGATCCCCGCCTCAACGGCGTGAACCCCTAGCGTGGTCGCCATGGTCGAGATCACGATCGCCTCCGAAGCCACACCCGAACTCCACGCGGCGATGGAGCGACTCGTCCCCCAACTGTCGAAATCGAACCCGCCGCCCTCGNTGGAAGCGCTCGACNCCCTCTGCCGCTCGGAGGCGTCGACCATGTTCATCGCCATTGACGAGACCGGCATCCTCGGCACGCTCACGCTCGCCATGTTCCGCATCCCGACCGGTATCCGGGCGTGGATCGAGGATGTCATCGTCGACGACGCCGCTCGCGGCAAAGGGGTGGGGCGACTCCTNAACGAAGCGGCGATCGCCCACGCATTCGACGAGGGGGCGATCACCGTCGACCTGACCTCTCGCCCGTCCCGCGANGCCGCCAACCGGCTGTACCAGCGCATCGGCTTCGTNCAGCGCGAGACCAACGTCTACCGCTACAGCAAGCCCGACCAGCTCGAGAGCTGAGCCTCAGCAGCGCCGATAACGTGTCGGGGTGACCACCTTCCCCGGCGACCACGATCTCGACTGGCATCGAGCCCTCCCCGAGCTCCGCGAGCCGGTCATCATCGCAGCGTTCGAGGGCTGGAACGATGCCGGCGACGCGGCCACCTCCGCCGCCCGTCACCTCGCCGAGCGCTTTGACGCAACCCCACTCGCATCGATCGACCCTGAGCGCTACTTCGACTTCGGCACGACCCGACCGCTCGTCCACCTCAATGACGACCGCCGCCGCACCATCACCTGGCCCAACACCGAGGTGCTTGCCGCCCGAGTACCCACCGCCGACCGCGACGTCGTGTTCGTCGTCGGGCTCGAGCCCCAACTCCAGTGGCGTCGGTACTGCCGTCAAGTCCTCACGCTCGCTGATGCCCTCGGTGCTTCATCCGTCATCACCCTGGGCGCCCTGCTCGCCGACGTTCCCCACACCCGTCCGGTTGACATCTACGGCGCAACGGATGACCCGGTCCTGATGGAACGTCTCGATCTGTCCCCGCCGACCTACGAGGGGCCCACCGGCATCGTCGGGGTGCTCACCACCGAGTCCGCAGCCGCCGGCCACCCCACCACGACCTACTGGGCGGCCGTGCCTTCCTACGTGCCCGGTGCCCCATCGCCGAAGGCGGCGCTCGCGCTCGTCCATCGCGTGTGCGAGACCCTCGGCACGTCCGTGTTCGTCACCGACCTCGAAATCGCCACGGCCAGCTATGAGCGCCAGGTCGACGAACTCGTCGCGGAAGACGATGACACGGCGGCGTACGTACGCGACCTCGAAACAGAGTGGGACGAGGCCGATGACGACGACCTTGAGGACGACCCCGAGTTGCTGGTCGCCGAGGTCGAAGAATTCCTCCGCGACGTCGACTGAGCGCCGCCTGGAGGCTCAAAGCCCGAGGGTCTGCTCGATCCAAGCGGCCATCTCGTCGGCGATGTCGAGGCCAACCGGCTCGTTAAGGATCTCATGACCGAGGCCGTCGTAGACCCTGCGGACGGCTGCGACCGATTCCAGCGGCTCTGACGCCCAGACGGGCACGATCCGGTCGACGTCGCCGTGGCCAACCCACGTCGGCAGGTCAAGCCCGGCGACTGCGTCCTTTACCCGGTCGATCTCGCCGACCATCTCGAGGGCGAGCGAGATCGTCTTGAAATCGACGCGCAGTGGATCCTCGAAGAACCGCTCACCGACCGTGATGTCCGTGGCGTAGTTGGCCGGATCAAATTCGTCGCGAACTTCGAACCCGGGACGGAAACGACGGATTAACGGTCCTGCCATCTTGAGGATCTTCTCCGAACCCTCCAGCTCGTAGCCGAGCGGAGGGCCCGACAGCACGAGGGCATCAGGGAGCGGGCGACCGCTCGTGCAGTACCCCGAGGAGATCAGCCCACCGAGTGAGTGACCGAGCAGGACCGTCGGGAGACCGAGCTGGCGGATCACGGCGAGTTGATCCTCGACATCATCGTGGAACTGCGAGAAGGAATCGACATAGGCGCGCCGGCCGCCGGACGCGCCGAAGCCGCGATTGTCGAGCATCACGACGTCGTACCCTCGTTCAGCGAAGTGGGCGCCGACGTGCTCGTACCGGCCAGAGTGCTCACCGAGGCCGTGCACCATGAGCATCGCAGCCTTGGCGTCACCGGCAGGCCGCCAGCGACGACGGAGCTGGATGAGACCGTCTCGGGTGGTGCCGTGATCGACGACTGCGGTCACGACAACCCCTCAAGATGATCGGGAGCGCCCTTCCACGGCGGTGTGCGAGGCAGATCGAACAGCACCGGGACATCTTCGCCCCGGATCGCCGCAAACGCGTGGGCGGCCCAGAGATCAGCCCCGGCCGTGGGGTCGGGCAGGGCGTCCTCGGCAAACCAGCCGACGTCGGTGCACTCGAGTGGATGGGGGGTGAGTTCGCCGCCGGTGGCCCGGCAGTGGAACACGAGCGAGACGAGCGGAATGCGGGTGAAGCCCCGACGCTGCCCATCAAGCACCGCAATCGGCCGCACGACGTCGCAGTCGATCCCGGCCTCCTCCTTCACTTCCTTCACGACAACCTCGGCCGGCGAGTAGCCGACATCGGCCCACCCGGTGGGATACAGCCACACGCCGCTGTCGGCCCGCTGCACCATCAGCAGCTCGCCGTGCTCGTTGCCGACGACCGCGCCGACCGTAATCTTGGGCGTGACATACCCGGCGACGCCCACACCGATACGGTCGACCCACTCCTGCACCTGGCGCTGCGGGTCGAGGCCACCCACCACATGGCTGCGGATGTCGGCGGCGATCTCCAGGACCTCCTCGAACCGCTCACGCTCGTAGAGGTTGTCGGTGAAGCCGAGACCGGTCATGGCGGTGGACGAGAGCGCCTCCGCCCAACGCAGAAGTTCTCGTTCGGTTGCGGGACGGTCGCTCATGAAGTCCTAGGCGTCGGCACCGATCGCAGAAAGCACTGCGATCTCGATCTCGGCAAGGTATTCCGGATCGGTGACCTTCGCGCCGTCCGGACCGAGAACATAGAACGTATCGATCACATCGTCGCCGAGCGTGTGCACCTTCGCCCGGGCGATGTCGAGATCGAGCTCGACGAACGCACGGGTGACCCGGTAGAGGAACCCGATCGAGTCAGGGCCCCGCACCTCCAGCACGGTGGCCGACGACGACACCTCGTTGTCGACGATCACCGCCGGCTCGACGAGGCGTGCCGCAGCGGTGCGCTGGAAGCGATACGACTTCGCCCGACGCAACAGGCGGGCCGTGATGGCGAGCTGTCGCCGCAACGCCCGCTCGATGTCGGTNATGACAGCGTCAGGTCGCTCTGCGAGTGCCAAGCCGCCCGTGATGCGAATCTGATCGATCGCCATGCCGTCGGCCGTGCCGAGGTTNGCATCGACGATCTCGATGCCGTGCAGTGCAAGCGCGCCNGCCACCCGGCTGAACACACCCGGACGGTCAGGAGCGACNACGGTGACGATCTGNCCGACGATCGACACGNNNGTCTCGCCCGNNGCTGCNAGANCGAGCAGGTCGGGGGTCGGNAACTCGTCGGACTCNAGATCNGTGTGGCCCTGCAGGTATCGGACCGTGCGCTGCGCNAGCTCGTTGACAAGCCCGGCTTTCCAGCTGTTCCAAGCCGACTTCGACGTGGCGATCGAGTCGGCCTCGGTCAGCGCCGCGAGCAGCTCGATCGTTCCGGTCGACGGCACCGCATCGGCAACGAGCTTCACGGTGCCTTCGTCTTCCAGATCGCGCCGCGATGCCACATCAGGGAGCAACAGGTGATGGCGCACGAGCGCCTCGAGCATCTCGATATCGGCGGGTGGGTAGCCCATCCGCTCGGCGATCGTATGCACGAGACCCACACCGACCTCACTGTGGTCGCCGGGGTAGCCCTTGCCGATGTCGTGGAACAGGCCACCCAGGACGAGCAGGTCNGGCCGCTCGACCCGATCGACGAGCCGAGCGGCTTCGGCCGCCGCCTCCAGCAGGTGACGATCGACGGTGAACCGGTGGTAGGCGTTGCGCTGCGGGCGATGACGATTCGGGGCCCACTCAGGAATCAGTCGGGTGACGAGATCGACCTGGTCAAGTGCTTCGACCACCCGGATCATGTCGTGCCCCATCAATAACAAGTCGACGAAAAGCTCGCGGGCTTCATCGGGCCACGGATTCGGAAGAGGGGCGCCTTCGGCCGCGATGCGATCCAGCACATCGCGGACGATGAACGCATCTTCACGGGCGGCATGAACCGCCACCCGCAGCGGCATGATCGGATCGCTGACGGNGGCNTCGTCGGCAAGCGTGAGGGTCTCCTCAGCGAGGAGGATGCCGTGCCCGAGATCGCGGGTGCGCGCTAACCAGCGACGGCGACGACCCCGCTTGTGGATCCGNTGCAGNACNGCNTCCTCGATCCCGGTGACGGTTCGGGCTGCTTCGGCAACCGCCGCCATCAAGAGATCGGCGTCGCCGTAGCCGAGGGCGTCGGCGACCTCGTCCTGCTCCTGCAACAGCAGCTGGTTGTTGGCTCGGCCGGTGGCGCGGTGCAATTCGATGCGGGCCGACAGCAGCACACCGTGGGGCCCGTCGAGTGCTTCCCGCTCGGAGTCCTCGAGCAGGCTCGGGTCGGCGAGATCGATCCACTGGAGGCAGTGAAGATCTCGCAGGCCGCCCTGCGAGAGCTTGAGATCCGGTTCGAGCAGGAAGGCGAGCTCACCCGCCTGCTCATGGCGCTCGCGGATGCGCACGTCGAGCTGATCGAGCATCCGATCGGCGTTCTCGCNCCACTGATCGAGCGCTTTTCGCTGCAACTCGTCGACGAGCGCCTGACTGCCACCGAGGGATCGGACCTGCAACAGCGACGTCGCCGTATCGAGATCACTCGAGGCAAGGTCGAGCGCCTCGTCGATCGTCCGGACGGCATGCCCGAGCTTCATTCCGGTGTCCCAAATCGGATACCAGATGCGCTCGGCAACCTCGGCCGCCGACCCTTCAAACTGGTGGATCAGCAGCAAGTCGAGATCAGAGCCGGGGCTCAGGTCACCACGGCCGTAGCCACCCACCGCCGCCAGCGCGAAACCCGGAACATCGCCGACATCGTCAATGACCGACCCGAGCCAGGCATCGATCTCTGCGGTGTACGCGGCCGCCAGCGCCGTCCCGACCAGAGAACGGTCGGCCACGACGCCGGCGGCAGCGGGAATCGTCTTCATCGAACGTCGGGGGCACGTCGCATCATGAGCCGACCGTACCCCGCTGCACGCTCAGTCGACGTAGGCCGTCTCGGCGTGCTGCGTCTGATCGAGGCCGGTGAGTTCCTCGTCGCCGCTGGCTCGGAGGCCCATGACGTTGTCGAGCAGTTTGGCGAGACCGAACGTGACGATGCCGGAGTAGGCGATGACCGACACGATGGCGATGACCTGGCTGATGACAAGGCCCCCATCTCCGAAGAACAGACCGTCGACACCACCCACGCTGGCATCGGCGAAGAAGCCGAGCAGCACGCCACCGACGATGCCACCGACCATGTGGATGCCGACGACGTCGAGGCTGTCGTCGTAACCGAACTTCGCCTTGAGCTGGATGGCGAAGTAGCAGCAGACCGAAGCGACGAAGCCGAAGACGATCGGCGCAAGACCGCCGACGAACCCGGCTGCAGGGGTGATGGCGACAAGACCGGCGACGACACCAGAGGCCCCGCCGAGCGTCGTGGCGTGGCCATCACGCTTCCATTCGATGGCAAGCCAGGCGACCATGCCTGTCGCGCCCGCCACGAACGTGTTGAGTACGGCCTGGGCGGCGACACCGTCGGCCGCAAAGGCCGAACCGCCATTGAAGCCGAACCACCCGAACCAAAGGATGCCGGCACCGAGCATGACGAAGGGCAGGTTGTGGGGCGGCATGGCCTGGTCGGGCCAGCCGGCACGCTTGCCGAGGACCATGACGAGGGCGAGCGCCGCAACACCGGCATTGATGTGAATCGCCGTGCCACCAGCGAAGTCGATGGCGGCGGGGTCGAGCTTGCTGTGGTGCCAGCCGACATAGACCCAGTAGAAGACCGGGGTGTAGACGATGAGGCTCCAGATCGGCACAAAGATCGCCCAGGCGGAGAACTTCATACGGTCAGCGACCGCACCCGCGATCAGCGCCGGCGTGATCGCAGCGAACGTCATCGAGAAGGCGACAGCAATGAGTGCATCCGTGCCCTTCACGTCCTTGAGGCCGAGGGCGTCGAGGTTGCCGATGAACGCCTCGAGACCGTCACCGTCACCGTTGTTACCCAGTGAAAATGCGACGAGCACCCAGACCAGCGGCACGATGCCGAGGCAGTAGGTGTTCATATTCAGCATGTTGAGCACGTTCTTCGAGCGGACCATGCCCCCGTAGAACAGTGCGAGTCCGGGGACCATGAACAGCACCAGAGCGGTGCTGATCAACATCCAGGCGGTGTTGCCTTCCATTGCGGTGTTCCTCCTCGCGCCCTCCCGCTTCGGGAGGGCCAGGGGGAACTTAGGAACCTAGTGTTTCGTGCTTGTTTCGGGAGACTGATCCTTGTGTTACTGCACGGCCCAAATGCGGTCAGAGACGGGTCAGAGTTTCGCGGCGGTGATCGACGACAGGGTCAGGCATCGTCGCCGGCATTCCACTGACCGCTCGCCTTCCCCTCAGCGACCAGGCGACGCAGCCACAGCACGAAGGCGACACCGACGACGGCGATCACAACGGCGGCGACGATCGCGCCAAGCGTTCCGAAAAACCCGGTGGCGATGATGATGAAGAAGAACAGGGCCAGCGATCCGGTACGGACGCTGCGCTTCATTTTCGGCGTGATCGGCGATGACGGATCGGGCATAACGGCTCCTAGTACGGCCACTCGTCGGTGTTGCGGTGACCAAGCAGACGGGTGAGTGGCGCAAGCTTGGCAACGATCAGGATCTTGATCACNACGTTGCGAACGAACCACGGCAACTGGAGTTCCTGACGCAACCCATTGCGGAGCCGTTCGCCGAACGCCATATTCACCCGGCGGTACTCGGCCATCGACTGTGATCGCCCGACATACTTCCANCGGCCGCCGTAGAAGGTGGTGGTCATGAGCGCAAGGGTGACTCCGATCGAGCTGAAGGAGTCGTGGATCAGCATCGTGCCGCCACCGCTGACCCGCTCGCCCCACTGGACGATGTCGGCACGGGCCGGACCGAAACGGTGGGCGCCGTCGATGTAGAGCAGATCGATGTCGCCCTCCACATCATCAAGGGCGACATCGCTCATCTTGCGAACATGGGTCACGCGCTCATCGACACCTGCAGCCGAGAGGTTGGCGTGGAAGAGGTCATAGTCGTCATCGCCTCGAGCCTGGTTGGCCTCGATTTCCTGCGGTCCACGATCGGAACCCATGTGCGGGTCGATCGCGGTGATCGCCACCCCATCGGCAGCCGCCGACGCAAGGACGATCATCGACCGACCACGAAAGCTTCCGATCTCGACGATCTGCGCACCGGCGCCGAGTTCGACAGCCCGGTCGTGGAGGCGTCGGGCCTGGTCGTCGGTCATCCAGCCCTCGACGTCGGCAACCGACGCAAGGATGTCGGGAAAGGGTGGGCGATCCGGCACGACGGTGAGGCTAGTCAGCGAGCAGCTCGGCAGCGCGCCGGAACACCTTCGATCGCGGCAGCGCGTCGGCGCACCCGGCAGCGATCGCCGACTGCAACGCCTCATCGTCGACATGGGAGCCGTAGGCGATCACCGTGCGGTCGTCGCCGACGAGCGCAGAGAGATCGACGCCGAGCGCAAGATCGACCAGCACGATGCGGGCGCCGGCGAGTTCAGGGGCATCGACCGAGCGGACGATCACCACACCCGGCGCCGTCGACCGGAAGCGGCTGCCGTCCATCAGATCTCGGGTGACGACGACATGGTCAGCCATGATCCGACTCCCGACGGCGGCGGAGATGCACGTGGGCACGCGTCGCGCCCCACACGAGCCCCGGCTCGTGGAGATCCTCGTCGACATCGGAGAAGGCCGCAGGGCCGAGCTGATAGGGATCGCCGGGGAACTGACGTTCGAGGAACTCGTCGCGCGGTGGGCGGGCCGCTCCCCACCGGTCGAGGAGGTCGGTCATCGGCCCGACGGCGTTGCGCAACGCTGCGAGCGGGCTGCCTGCGCCGGTATCCACGTCGGCTCGAAGCACCCGACGGATCTCCGGCATGGCCGCAACTCGCGTCTTTTCGATCACGGCAGCGAGATCATCTTCGACAACCGCTACTCCACCGGCGCCCGCAGCGGCGAAAACCGAACGCGTGACCCAGCCACCGATCGACGTATCGACCTGCTCGATCAACTGTTCTGCGAACGCAGCCAACTGCGCCTCGTCGTCGGCCAACGTCGGCTCAGGGTTCGCCTCCACCCCGTCAGACTAGGAGGCGNAGACGTCACCGGGCATACTGGCGCCACCGCTACGGTGACCCCATGCCTCTGACCCTCGACGCACGCGACCAGGCGCTTCTCGACGGCACGGCCGGACCTGCGGCAGCACTTGCTATGCGGGTCGTCGTCCGCACGGCCGCGTCGATGGAGGCCGAGCATCTGCTCGACATCACCGGCGCCCACATCGATTCATGCCTCTACCACGGGCAGGCCGGGCTCGACTTCGCACAGCGACTCGCCAACGACGGCGCACAGGTCTCCGTCCCGACCACGCTCAACGTCAGCTCACTCGACCTGCTCCACCCGGAGCTCTACCGAGGCGACGACCACACGCGCGACCAGGCGCGGGCACTGATGAACGCTTACGAAGCAATGGGGTGCGAGCCGACCTGGACATGCGCTCCCTATCAGATGGACGCCCGGCCCCGGATCGGCGAGCACGTCGCCTGGGCCGAGTCGAACGCCATCGTCTTCGCCAACGCAGTGCTCGGTGCCCGCACCCACCGCTACGGAGATTTCCTCGACATCGCAGCGGCGATCACGGGTCGAGCACCGGCCGCCGGCCTCCACCTCGACACGGCACGCCATGCCACGATCGTCTTCGACGTGTCGGCCGTGCCCGCGAAACTGCTCGACCTCGACGTGTCGTATCCGGTGATCGGCCACCACATCGGCAAGCTCGTCGGCAGCGCCGTTCCAGTCATCGTCGGTGCGCCGGCGGGATTGAGCGAAGATCGCCTGAAGGCGATCGGAAGCGCAGGGGCATCGTCGGGCTCGCTGGCCATGTTCCACGTCGTCGGCTCGACACCCGAAGCACCCGACCTCGAAACCGCATGCGGTGGCCGCGTCCCGACCAACCGCCACATGATCACCGCCGCCGATCTTCGCACCGCCCGGGATCAACTCACGACCTCGACCAACGCGAAACTCGGCGCGATCAGCCTGGGGACACCCCACTACTCGGTGCCCGAATTCGCTCGGCTGATCGAACTGCTCGGCGACCGCCGGATCCATCCCGACGTTCACGCCTACGTCAACACTGGCCGCAGTGTCGCCCACGAACTCGACCTTCGCGGGTGGAGCACCCGACTCGCTGACGCCGGCGTGCAACTCGTCACCGACACCTGCACCTACATCACACCGGTCATGGCCGACATCCGCGGCACGGCGATGACCGACTCCGCCAAATGGGCCTACTACGCCCCGGGGAACCTCGGGCTGGATGTCGCCTTCGGTTCGGTCGAGGACTGTGTCGAATCAGCGGTCTGCGGCGAGGTCATTCGCGACGAAGGAGTCTGGGCCGATGCCTAAGGCCACGCGCACACTCATCGCCGGCGAGGCCCACGGCGAGATCCTGGAACTCGACGAACCCCTCAGCTTCTGGGGCGGATTCGAATCCGAGACCGGCACGATCATCGATCAGGCCCACCCTCAGGTCGGTCAGTCGCTCGTCGGGAAGATCGTCATGATGACCGTCGGGCGCGGATCGAGTTCTGCGTCTTCGGTCCTCGCAGAGGCCATCCGAGACGGCACTGCCCCGGCGGCACTGATCCTGCAAGAATCGGACGAGATCATCGTGCTGGGTGCGATCGTCGCCGACGAGATCTACCAAACGGTGATGCCGATCCTCCTCGTCGACGACGTCACCTATCGAGACGTCGCATCGCTCACCGCAGCGCAGATCACGGCCGACGGGCAGATCGACCCCCGCTGATCAACCCACGGCCAACCGAGCAGCAGCGAGATCCTCCAGCGCGGTACCTGCCGACTTGAACAGCGTCACCTCATCGTCGTCGCGGCGACCCGGATGCTCACCGGCGACGAGCTCGGCGAGATCGGCCAGCAGATCAGCCGGCGTGAGGATCCCTGATGCCAGCGGCTGGGCGATGTCTCCGGCGATTGCCGCATCGTCATAGGTGTCGACGAAGACCGATGCCCGCCGAACGACGTCGTCGTCGGCTTCTCGCATTTCATGGCTGAATCCGCCGATCAAGTCGACATGACATCCGGGCTTCACCAACGCCCCCCGGACGATCGGTTCGGTCGCACCGGTGACACACGAGATCACATCGGCGTCGGCGACCGCNGCGTCGAGATCGGTGACGACNTCGACCGCCAATCCGTGCGCGGCGACCTCCTCGGCCACTACCGCAGCCTTGGCGGGATTACGGCCCCAGACCTGCACCGTGTCGAAGTCACGAACGTGTGCGTGCGCCTGGATCGCCATCGGCGCCAATGCGCCGGTGCCCACGACCAACAGCCGGGAGGCGTCAATTCGCGCGAGACGTTTCGCAGCGACAGCGGACGCAGCGGCCGTTCGGCGGGTCGTCAACGTATTGGCTTCGCAGGCACCGACCAGCGAGCCGGTCACGCCGTCGAACAGCAACACGCCAGCCTGCACCATCGGAAGACCCCGTTCGCCATTGTCAGGGAAAACGGTGACCGCCTTCACGCCGATGATCTCCCCGGCAACCCAACCGGGCTTCAACAGGAATGCCGCATCATTGCCGTTGCCGTCGGGCACCGTGTGAAACGTTCGAGCCGGGGCCGTCGCTTCAGGCTCCACCATGATCTGCTCGATCGCCTGAATCAGTTCCGCCCAGCCGAGCACAGCGCCGATATCGGCATCGGTGAAGAACCTCATGGATCGTTGCCTTGCTCCGGCTCACCCGTCGCCTCGCCCGGCCAGTGCCCATCGGGAGGATCCGGCGGATACCAGTCCTCGACGGTGACACCGAGTCCATCGGCGATCCGATTGACGTACGCGTAGTACGCCGTCGCCTCACAGATGTCGTGCACATCTCGATCACTNAAACCGACCGCTCGGAGCGCATCGACATCGGCTTCGACCATCTCGCCGGGCGNACGGGTCAGCTTCAGCGCATAGGTCAACATCGCCGTGCGCCGCTCACCGATCGGGGCGGTTCGCCAATCGATGTCGATCTGAGCGAGGAGCGGGTCGTCTTTCAGGAGTCGGCGCAGACCGCGCCGATGATGGGTGAGTCAATAGTGGCAGTCGTTCTCGAGCGAAACGACGTACGCGATCAACTCTCGCTCGACCTTGCGCAGCGTCCCGGTACCCGCCATCGCCGACCGGTANAGGCCGTCGTGGGCGGCCAATCCTCGGGGGTTGATGGAGTGCACCGCCATGATGTGGTCGACCCGGCCGAGGTCACGATCGACGACTCGTCCGTGCAACGGCTCGAGCTCACCCTCCCATTGATCATCGGGAACCGTTCGGATCCAACTCATCGCTCCTCCTCACATCGGGGCGCGGCGCTAGCTTAGGGACCGTTCACGCAAGGGACCGGATCGGTCCCGGGGGGAGACACATGTCGAGTCATCCGGATTTGGCCGGGAAGGTCGTGGTCGTCACGGGCGCCGGCAAGGGCATCGGCCAAGCGATCGCCGAACGCTTCGGCGCCGCTGGCTCATCGGTCGTCGTCAACGACGTCGACGACGCCTCGGCCCACGCAGTCGCGAACGGCATCATCGATGCCGGGGGCACGGCGATGGCAGCGCCCGCCGACGTGTCCGATGGCGAACAGGTCGCCGCCATGTTCGACACCGTGATGTCCGAGCACGGAACCGTCGACGTGCTCGTCAACAACGCCGGGCTCGTTTCGCCGATGCTCCATTTCTTCGATGCCGACGAGGCGTGGTGGCGGCGGATCATCGACGTGAATCTCACCGGCCATTTTCTGTGCTGCCACCGGGCCGCCCGCATCATGGCCAAGAACGGCGGCGGGTCGATCATCAACATGAGCTCCGGAGGCGCCACCCGGGCCCATCGAAGCTTCACGGCCTATGACGCCAGCAAGGGCGGTATCGAGGCACTCACTCGGGCGATGGCACTCGACCTCGGGCCGTACAACATCCGCGTCAACGCCCTCATGCCCGGCTCGATCGACACGGCAGGACTCGACGCCGACGCTCGGGCCTACCGCGGCGTGAACATCCCGGCCGGACGGATCGGTGATCCGTACGACATGACCGGGCCCGCCCTCTTTCTCGCCAGCGACGACGCCGCCTATGTCACCGGCGACATCATCAAGGTCGACGGCGGCATGCTTGCCCAGCAGCGGTCGGCCACGGTCGACATCGTGCATCCCGACACCTTCCCGTCGGTCGACGATCTCTGATCCCATGACCGGTTCCCGCACGGGCGGCCAGATCGTCGCCGACGCGCTCGTCGCCCACGGCGTCAGCCATGTGTTCGGCGTGCCCGGCGAGAGTTACCTGGCGGTCCTCGATGCGATGCACGACACCGATATCGAGTTCGTCATCTGTCGTCAAGAAGGTGGCGCGGCCTACATGGCGGAGGCATGGGGTCGCCTCACCGGCAACCCGGGGGTCTGCATGGTGACCCGTGGGCCGGGAGCCACCAACGCATCGGTCGGCATCCACGCTGCTCGCGAGAACTCACAACCGATGGTGGTGCTGATCGGCCAAGTCGCCACCGACGAGATGGGGCGAGAGGCCTTTCAGGAGATCGACTACCGCGCCTTTCTCGGTCCCATCACCAAGTGGGCAACCCAGGTCGACGATGTCAACGAGTTGGCCGAAACGATCTCCATGGCGTTCAAGATCGCCGCCAGCGGCCGACCCGGACCGGTTGCGATCGCGTTGCCCGAGGACATGCTGCGCGCCGACACGACCAACACCGACGTCGCTCCGATGACGATCGAACGGGCGACACCGACCAGCGATGAACTCGATGCGATCGTCGCCGCCATCAGCGACGCCGAGCGTCCTGTCATCATCGCGGGCGGCGGCCGGTGGACCCTCGACGCCCGGGCCGACCTCACCGCCTTCGCCGAACACAACGCCATTCCGGTACTCGCCGCCTGGCGATTCCATGACGTCGTCGACAACCTCAGCGACATCTACTGCGGCGAAGCCGGGCTGGCGATGCCGCAGGCGGTTCGCGACACGATCACCGAGGCGGACCTCATCATGGGCCTCGGTATCCGCTTCGGGGAGATGACCACCGCCGGATGGACCCTGATCGACCTCGACGAACCGACACAACGCATCGTCCACATCCACCCGGAACGCACCCAGCTCGGCCGGATCTACCCGACCGACATCGGGGTGTGCGGCGACCCGTCGGTGACAATCGGCGCCCTTCGGGAGATGAGCGTCCCGACCAGCGAACCCCGCAGTGCGTGGTGTTCGACCCGCCGAGCCGCCTTCGTCGATGGCTCACGCATCCCACCGCAGCCGGGCCCACTCGACATGGGCGAAGCCATGCGATGGCTGCAGGCCAACGCACCAGCCGACGTGATCTTCACCAACGGTGCCGGCAACTTCTCGGTCTGGAACAACAAGGGCTTTCGTTACGGACCCCAGGCCCGATTGCTCGCACCACAGAACGGCACGATGGGCTACGGCCTTCCGGCCGCGATCGCCGCGAAGGCCGCCCACCCCGACCGAACCGTGGTGTGTTTCGCCGGTGACGGTGATNTCCAAATGACGATCCAGGAACTCGGGACCGCACGCCAGGCCGGCTGCGAGCCGATCGTGCTCGTCTTCGACAACGGCATGTACGGCACGATCCGTGCCCACCAAGAGCGCAACTACCCCGGCCGGATCAGCGGCACACCGATCGACAACCCCGACTTCGTCGCCATCGCACAGGCCTACGGCATGCACGCAGAAGCGGTTCAAGAGACCGACGCCTTCGGGCCAGCCTTCGAGCGGGCCATCGCGTCGCCGACCGGCGCGCTCCTACATCTCCATATGCCCGACGAGATGTTGACCCCGTGGGAGTCGATCNACCAGGCCCGCGANCGGACCTGATCNCNACNTCGGCTAGCGGTTGCCNTCNCCCAGNTANCTGGCGCGAAGNTCCGGGTTCGCNAGCAGGGCCTCGGCCGAGTCGTCCAGAACGACACGCCCGGTCTGCAGAACCCAGCCACGGTCAGCGATCGACAACGCCATGTTGGCGTTCTGCTCGACCATGAAGATCGCGACACCCTCTTCGTGGATCTGCTGGATCAGTTCGAAGTTGGTCTGGACGAGCGCTGGCGCAAGCCCCATCGATGGTTCGTCCATCAACAACACGCGAGGGTTGGCCATCAGGGCGCGACCCATGGCGACCATCTGCTGTTCGCCACCCGACAGGGTGCCGGACTTCTGATTCAGCCGCTCTTTCACCCGAGGGAACATCTCATAGATGCGCTCGAGGTCGGATTCGACACCGTCGTCGTTGCGAAGATACGCCCCGAGTTCGAGGTTCTCCTTGACAGTGAGACGCTTGAACAGNCGCCGGTTCTCGGGAACCATCGTGACGCCCCGCTCGACCCGATACGACGTCGGCTTGTCGTTGACGACTTCACCATCGAGCACGACCTCGCCGGTCGTCGGCGTGACCATGCCCAGCAGGGTCTTGAGGGTCGTGGACTTCCCGGAGGCGTTACCGCCGAGGAGGCAAACCAGCTCACCCGGATAGATCGCCAGGTCGACGTCTTTCAGGATGTGAACTGCGCCGTAGTGGGTGTTGATCCCGCGAAATTCGAGCAGCGGGNTCGGGGACNCGACGGCTTCGCTCATGATGCCTCCTCTGCGGGGCGACCGAGATACGCCTCGATCACGGCGGGATCCGACGAAACCTCGTCGTAGCTGCCTTGTGCGATGGTTTCGCCGTGGTCGAGTACGACCACACGATCCGACACGTCTCGAACAACGCCCATGTCGTGCTCGATCATGACGATGGTGAAACCCCATTCGTCTCGCAGCTTGCCGATGAGCCCCGTGAGCTCCTCGGACTCTTTCGGGTTCATACCGGCCACCGGTTCGTCGAGGAGGATGACCTCGGGCTTGGTGGCCATCGCACGGGCGATCTCGAGGCGGCGCCGGTTGGCATACGACAGGACCGACGCCGGCTGGTTCAACCGGTAGCCGACCAGTCGGCTCCCGAAGAACCCGAGCACCTTCTCGCCGTGCTCACGGATCTCCTGCTCTTCGCGCTTGAAGCCGCCGGTCTGGAACAGCGCGCCCATGATCCCCTGCTTGGTTCGGCAGTGCTGGGACACCATGACGTTCTCGAGAATCGTCATGTTGGCAAACAGGCGGACGTTCTGGAAGGTCCGAGCGATGCCTCGGGCAGTGACCTGGTTGGGATCGAGACCGAGCAACGACTCACCCTTGAACACGATGTCGCCGGAGGTCGGCGTGACCATCCCCGAGATCATGTTGAAAAAGGTGGTCTTCCCGGCGCCGTTGGGGCCGATGACCGAGACGATCTCTCCCTTGTCGACGTGGAAGTCGAGGTCGGAGAGCGCATTGAGACCGCCGAAGGTCACGCTCAGGTTCTGGATGTCGAGCAGACGTTCGCTCATGCTGGCGCCACCTCCCCACTCGCCGCTTCATCATCGTCGTCGTTCGCCTGCGCTTTCAGCCAGGCGTCCTGCAGGAACTCTTCCTGATGGAGTTCACGGCTCCGACGTACGTTCGGGATCAGGCCCTCGGGGCGCTTCAGCATCATCCAGATGAGCAATGCGCCATAGATCAGGAGCTTGAACTCGGAGAATTCCGCGAGCAGACCCGGCTGGTTGGGGCCACCGAGGATGCCGACGAGCACCAACGCACCGGCGGCAACACCGGCAATGCGACCCATACCACCGACGATGACGATCACGAGGATCACGATCGACACCAGGATCTTGAAGGAGCTCTCGAAGACCGACCCGACCTTCGCTGCGAAGATCGCACCGGAGAACGACGCGAGAATCGCGCCGACCACGAACGCCTGCAGCTTGGAGTTCACCGTGTTGATACCCATGGCCTCGGCGACCGATTCGTCTTCACGAACCGCCATCCAGGCGCGGCCGATACGAGAGTTCTCGAGTCGCCAGCTCACATAGATGGCGATGGCAACGAAGCCGATCACCAAATACAGAACCTGTTGCGGGTCGGTGCCCTTGACCGTCGCGACGCCGACGATGTCGGCGCCGGGAATCGACAGGATGCCCTGCGCGCCGCCGGTGAAGCCGCTGGCCCAGTCGGAGCGGACCGTGAGTCGGATGATCTCACCGAATCCGAGGGTGACGATTGCGAGATAGTCGCCTCGCATCCTGATGACCGGCGCACCGATGAAGAGCCCGGCAACAATCGCCATGAATACCACGACGAAGATTGCGACCCACCATGGCAGCTCGGGTGAGAGACCCGGCGAGCTCGGTGACGTCATGATGGCTGCGGTGT